>Ga0307474_10001001_pt1 | contig 20510 bp, 14 predicted proteins | sample atmos_gasesECM1C_2_FD_203312 | JGI IMG/M metagenome (GOLD analysis project Ga0307474, IMG submission 203312) | Hardwood forest soil microbial communities from Morgan-Monroe State Forest, Indiana, United States - atmos_gasesECM1C_05 | ecosystem: Environmental > Terrestrial > Soil > Temperate... | reverse complement strand
AAAGCAGGGGCGCGCGCGGCGCTGGGTTGGCCCAAGCAATCCAGGATTTTCTTCACCGTTAGAGGCATGGGTCCACGGTATGGTCTGGAACTCGCCATCCGCGCCCTCGCGCCATTGCTTCATGACCATGACGGGTACTTCTTCCTCGCCGGTGACGGACATTTGCGTCCGGCTCTCGAGGCCCTCGCAACTCAGCTGGATTCAGAGCAGAGAATTCGCTTCATGGGGCGCATCTCCGACAAGGACCTCGAACTGGCCTATGTTGCGGCCGACCTCTTCGTGCTGCCAACGTTGGCGCTTGAGTGTTTTGGCCTGACCACTCCCGAGGCATTTGCCTTTGGGTGCCCAGTGCTGTCAACGGACGCAGGCGCAATACCAGAGGCAATGGAGCCAGTGCTCCCTCGAATGGTTGTGCGCGCGGGTGACGAGCAAGCTCTGCGGGACAGAGCGCGAGAGTTTCTGAACGGGACCATTCCGGTACCGGACGGCCAGGTCTTGATTGATTACGCCTCGCGCCGGTATGGGTCAGCCGTGGTCATCCCGCAGCTCTGTCGCCTTCTGGAATCTACCAATTGAGCGTGCGGGTAATAGGTGGGTTGGCGTTATGGCCCTCGTCGGATTGGCGGGATCTGCCGGAGATTTTCGCGTGAGTCTGGCGGGTCGGGTGCGTCGCTGGCGATACGGCCGCGCGATCGATCACCGAAGGAAACTTCATTCCTTGGGTAGTTCCGGCGAAAGCTCTGGCGCAATTCAACTCGCGCGGCTGAACCTGGAATGGGCTCGCGTAATCGACGCTTCTCCCTACTATGCCCGAATGCGCCGCGACCGGCGCCTACCGTCACGTTTCGATTCTCTGCAGCAGTTCGTGACGCAGATTCCGCCAACCACCCGAGCCGATGTACAGGCGCACGGCGCGGAGATGCGATGTCGCGGGCCCGGGCCGGATTTTTACCGTACGACCGGTGGGTCAACGGCGCAGCCCTTGCAACTCCCAGCCTGGTACTCGGAAATCGAAGAAACGCGGCCCGACATGTGGTTGGGCCGCAGCTGGTATGGCATCACGCCGGAGTCCTCGGCGTTCATGCTCTGGGGCCACAGCCACCTGCTGGGGTCCGGCTTCGCAGGATGGTGCCGGGGAAGCCTGCGGCGCATTTCCGATTTCCTACTGGGGTATCAAAGATTTTCAGCATATGACTTGCGGCCGGAGCGATTGAGGATCGCAGCCGATCTTCTGGAGCGAAAACCGCCTGACTACATAATTGGGTATAGCGTCGCGCTTGATCTGTTCGCGCAGGTCAACGAGGGCCGCGCCGATCAACTGCGGGCGCTGGGCGTCAAAGTCGTCATAGCGACGTCGGAAAGTTTTCCGTCGGATCGTTCAGCCGGTCGACTCGAGGCGCTTTTCGGTTGCCCAGTCGCGATGGAATACGGCGCCGTTGAAACGGGACTCCTCGCTCACACCCGTCCAAGCGGCGGCTTCGATGGTTTCTGGCATACAAACCTGCTCGACGCCGCTCCCGCGGATCGGGGTCAACAACTGTACGTAACGAGTCTTTTTCCCCGATGCTTTCCCCTGGTTCGCTATGCTATCGGGGACAACGTGACTCTGCCGGCCGGCGACCACGTGAGCGCGGTTGGAATCAGGCAAATGGCCGGCATTGTAGGGCGATGCAACGACCACGTTGTGCTGGAAGGTGGGGCGGTTGCGCATTCCGAGCTTTTTACTCATGCGATACGCACGTGTCCGGAGGTCCAAGCCTACCAGGTCGTTCAGTCGTCATCAGGCACTTTCATTCGCTATGTCGCCGCGCAACCGCTCCCGAGCACGACGGTGGAAGAGATTCGTGGCCGTCTTGGCCGCATACATCCTTCCCTTCGAACCGTCGATCTAGAACGCGTCGAGCAGTTGCGGCAAACGGTTGCCGGGAAGACTCGCATGATAGTCAGCCAGTAGCGGCGCCGGCGAGATGACCGACCACCACCACATCAGTAACGACGTGCGGCGTGCCATCCGCGTCCGCTTTCCGAAAATCGCCCGTATCTTCAGCGAGGTATTTTCGTACGTGCTGGCTATGCTGATAATCTCAGGCCCTGCGGCCGCGGCCGCAGACAATTTCGAAGCGCTCGATTGTCATGCCGACGACGCGACAAGATGCTGGCAGGAAGCGATACGCGGGGCGATGCCGCCGGAAAAGACGCCCTATTTTGCCGGCTTGACGGCGCGAATGGGTGCCCGGTACATCATTCGGGATACGTTGACTATCGAGTCCGCGTATGGCGGTACGATCGATGGCAATGGGTCCGTGCTCGAATGGAGAGGGCCGCCCGATCGGCCAATGTTCCTGGTCAAGAATACCCAACAGGTGCGCTTCGTCAACCTGCGCATCTTCGTTGTTGCTCCGCTCGAAGCTGCTTTTGAATTCACCAAGGCGCCATACGGCAAAGACCCGGCGCGCAATGTAGCGCCGAGCTTGAACGTCATCGACTCGGTGAGGATCGAGGGCGTCAAGCTGGGCAATCTTCGCTATGGTATTCGGTTCAGCAAACGCTACGGAATCGACGAAGATAACGATCAGTCAACGATCATCAATACGGCGATCTACAACGTTACGGACGCAGCGATCTCGATTGAGCACACCCAGTCCCAGCATCATCACTTCTACGCCGTGAAGGCCGGTGGGGCGGACGGAAACACGAATGCCTCCTTTGTGCGAGCGCAGGGCGGGAGCTTTTCGTCGCTCGGCGGGTTTCACGGGGGATTCGGCGGAGCGGTCTATAGCATCTCCTCCGTCTACGGAACCGATCTCATAGTCGATGAGGACAGCGAGGCCAGCGCTCGCTTCATTCGGACGCCGGCAGGAGCGGCGAGTTTTCCATTCCCCGTGTATGTCGTTGGCGGGCGATTTTCCGTTGACCGTGTGGCCAGCGACGGCAAATTTATCGACTTCAATCGCATGGGCCCGCTCGGCATCGATGGTCTGCGAGTCGATGGGATCCCGCCAACCGGCGTCGCAGATCCGGTGATTTCATTTCTCCCGGATCCGGTCGATGGCAAGGAGCAGGGCAAACTAGCCGTCGTTAACGTGGCATTTACGATACCGGGTTCCGGTTCCCGGGGAGTGCTTGCGATAAACGGAGCCACGGGGATTAATTCCAGCGGTAACACCTGTGCGGACGAACGCGGCGCGGTCGTACTGTGCCGTGGTCTGGCGAATGGAATCAGCAACCTGGGCGGCCTCACCTTCAAGGAATTGTCTGTCCCGCCCGTTCGGGATCTTGCGCCCGGTCACGTTGTGTACTGCGCGGATTGCGCGGTCGAAGAGCGGTCGGGAGCCTGTGCTGGCGGCGGTCCGGGAAGAATTGCCCGTAAGTCCACGAGCGGCTGGAGTTGCAACTGACCATGTTCCATCGGTGATGAAGAGTCGTGGACCCCACCTTGAATATTCGCATGCGGCCGGGCGCCGTATTTGGACAGATAGATTGCAAATGCTTGCGATTCTAAAAAATATTTGGCGCAACTTGCCGCTTCGCGGCAGGACCGCGCTTTACAGGACTCTCGGTTGGTCCGGTATACCTTACGTCTTGGGCTACGCTGCCGGTTATCGCGATTGTTTTGACGCAAGAAATTTTGCGGGCGAACTGGTTCATCTACATGATGAATATCGGGCTGCCGATGCCGAAATACGAACTCGATTGGAGGCGCGAATTGCCGAGGTTCTCGATGCATTGGTGCTGCCCAACGGCGTAAAGAAGACCACATATCCGATGCGTCATGCCTATGCCATCTCGGCGTTTCTCGAAGTTACCGAGTTTTCAAGCGGGCAATCAATACGAGTTCTAGACGTGCCGTCCTCAACCGGCATTTCCAGCCTTACGACGCTACAGCTGTTGAGGGATCGCTTTCGGATCGATCGGTACGTACTCGGCGATCTTGCGCATCGCATCAATTGGGACCGTGATCGGCAGTGCATATTCGACGAGGAAGGGAACCTGCTGCAGGTCAAGACCGGCAGTCGGTTCTTCTCAATTTATCAAGGTCACGCGTCCGGTGACGTCTTTCCGCCTCTCGCCAAGATCTGGCTTTACCCCATACATCGGAAGGCTGCGCGCCTTGTGAGGCGCTACACACCCGACCCAAATAAATCCATGCAGGCAGTTCCACTCGTCCACCCAGAGGTCGAGAGAATGATGGTCGACGGTGTCATTGCCGTGGAGAGAATGAACGTGTTTGAGCAGGGGCAGGAGAACTTTGATCTCGTGCTTTCGTTTAACCTGTTGCAGCGAAATTACTTTCCCGCGTCAGAAATCCAACACGGACTCGACGCTCTGGCGAGCCGCCTTCACGAGGGAGGTTATTTGATTACGGGAAATACCGAATCATTCGCAATTATGCGGAAGAAAGGCAATGTGCTGGTCGAGGTTCAAAGAAAAGGCACTTTTTAACGGCGTCATCCCGATGTGGCGCGCCTCAAGGATCTCGCGCACATTTGAGTCGCGGCATAAACCTGCCTAGAAGTGGAATGGCTTGGGCACGTTTCCCTAATAGCCATCACAATCATAATCAACTACCGCGGAACTCTCCGCCGTAGCCGTCATCGTTATCGTGGTCAATGTGTACGAGTACCCAAATGCCGCCAACGTCGAATGAGGCGTCACTCGGCAATGATTCCATGACGAATAACCGCTGCCGGCGAATGTCAACGTACAAGTCGTGAGAGATCCGGAGCCCATTGTGACCGTGCCGGAGCGATTGTTTGCATGGCTGTCCACCGTTGGGCTAACTCCGCAGGCTGAGAAGACGGGGGCTGCTAGAGACCCCTGGTTCCAGAACAGCAGCCCACCGATGTTTATTTCGTTGCTTGAATTTGCAGCGGGGGTATCCGTGGCGGATGAAGTGCCGATCAAAATATTATTCGATCCGGTCGTTAACGTCGTTTCGCCGACCTGATATCCGAGCGCCGTATTGTTGCTGCCGGTCGTAAGAACGAGGAGCGCGTCATAGCCGTCGGCTTCGTTGTTGTTGCCGGAGGTGGCTGTGTAAAGAGCGTTGATGCCGACGGCGTTGTTGTAATTGCCGGTGACGTTTTGATAGAGAGCGCTATCTCCTATGGCATTGTTGACACTGCCGGTCGTGTTGTACTCCAGCGCCCCGAACCCGAAGGCATCGTTACTGTTGCCGGTGGTGTTGCTGATCAGAGCCGCGTACCCAACGGCGGTGTGAAAGTTTCCGGTAGTGTTTAAATAGAGCGATTGATATCCGATCGCAGTGTTTTGATACCCGGTCGTATTGGCATTGAGCGTGTTAACGCCAATGGCGGTGTTTTGAAAGCCGGTCGTATTGTTCTCTAGGGCCGTCGCCGCGAAAGCAGCATTGGAGCTTCCGGTCGTGTTGGCCAGGAGCGTGTAGGCTCCGACGGCCGTATTGCTATTGCCCGTCGTACTGTTCGCGAGGGTGCTGGGGCCGACCGCCGTGTTATTGCTGCCTGTCGTATTGTTTAGGAGCGAATTGCCGCCGATCGAAATGTTGTTCGCGCCCGTTGTATTGCTATAAAGCGAGTTATAGCCCAGGGCAGTATTGCTGCTGCCAGTCGTATTGGAAAGAAGTGAAAATGCCCCAACGGCAACGTTATAGCTGCCCGAGGTATTCGAGAAGAGAGATTCATTTCCAAGGTTGGTGTTGTAGGTTTGTCCGAATGCGAGCGACGGAAGGATCGCGAGCGAGAGTGTCAAACACACAAATGTTTTCATTCGAAAATCCCTCTTTTATATGAGCGCTGGCCTCGGTCGAATTTGCAAGTACTTGTATCGTTATGCAATTTAGTGCGTACTTATTGCAATCCGATGAAAACAGCTTGTTTGCGGCAAGGAGATTTTGCGGGCTTTTCCTACTCGATTACTGCCTCAACTCTGTGATCGCCTTCATCATTTGCGCCATCCGATTCTGATTGCTATAGCCGCTACGCAGGCAACGCAACCTGCCTGCCTCGGCGATGGCTCTGCGCTGCGCCGGGTGATCAATGTAATACCTCGCCTTGTCGATGAGCTCGGCATCGCCGGCGAAGAACTCCGCTTCCTTTCCCTCCTCGAACAGTGCGAGATGCTCATCCGTTCGCTCGGCCAGCATGAACGCGCCGCAAGCCGGAATCTCCATCGTGCGAGTTGTCTGCAAATCCCGGTTGCTCTTGCGCAAGAAGCAGAGGTTAATATCGAAACTGCACAGCGCCATTGCATAGTCATTTCCCCATAGCGGCCGATGCTCCAAGCGCAACAAATTGGATCGGCGATGGCACTTGTGCCAATCCAAGCCCCAGACGCGCACCGGAACCCCCGCGTCGGCCAGTTGGCACAGGGATTCCGAACGAGGCCCTTCCCATTGGCCAATGAATCCGACACTTCCTCCCAGCTCCTCTCTCAGCTGCTCGCTCGGCGCGAGCGGCCGGTGCGTCGACGGATCATAGGAGTTGCCGATGAAGTGGGCGCGCCTGGCGCCAAGCGATTCCAGTTCCGCGACGCCGTAGGTCTTCGTCGTGAAATAGACATCATATTCGGGCAGTCCGGCAATAAAGCGGCGCGATTGATTGCCGGGGTTCGTCATGTCGTCGGGAGAATAGCCGACGATGATGCAACTCCGGCACGTAGCGCGAACCCAACGAAGGGTCCCGTCCGCGATGGTCAAGCCTTTGTCAATCCATAGGATGTTCGGTTTTCTCTGTGCGATTGCCTCTTGAATCCTGGTATTGGCGCGCGCCAAGTCCAACGGGCCGGCTGCGCGGCGCCAGATTCGCATGAAGATGGATCTTTCAAGGGATTGCGCGGATTCGGGAGCAGTGTCGATCGGGTAAGTGACCGCTCCGCAGTCCTGCAGCGCGTGCATCCGGTGAAGTGCTGTACTTCCGCTTCTCAATGATCCCACGTAGACAATGCTGGTCAAAGTCAGTGTCATCCGCGTACGCTTCGTGCAATAAAAACTCGGGTAAATACTCGGTTCCCCGTGCTTCCTGTCTCGACCAGATTGCGGAAAGATGCACTGACGCGATAACCCTGCCACAGAAAAGCGCGCAACAGGGACAAGGGACCTCGAGCTACCGGGCCTTGTTCCCGGGCTTCGAATCCTCGAAATCCGCAGACGCGGAGCACCGACTGCAAAACCTGCGGGCTTAGACAAACTTCGTGCGTAAAGTCCCCATACCGGACGCCGAGACCCCTCGGCGAGTCTGCATTTGGTGTTTGAACGATCAGGTAACCCCCCGGACGGAGAGCGCAGTGACAGGCATCGAGGAAGCCAAGCAACTCGTCCTTGCCAAAGTGCTCGACGATATCGAGCGCCGTGATCACAGAAAATTGACTGCCGTTTCTGCCTAAGAACTCAGTTACCTCTCCAAGCTCGACTCTCGGGGAGATAGTCCGAGCGATGTCCACCTGCTCCCGGCTGACGTCCACGCCGCAAACATTCGTATAGCCGCGCTTCGCAAAGTAACGGAGCAGCCGGCCGTAGCCACATGCGACATCTAAAATGGGTGCCGCCAGATCGCTTGGCAGCCAGCCTCGCAGGTAAGAATCGTACGGCGCTCCCCACCGATCCATCTCCGCCAGCGAGGGGACTTCGACCACCCCCTGCACGGCGGATGAATACTGTTGATAGAGCCGGCTGCGGTAATTCAATTTAGACATCTTCTGCCAGTTTCAAACGGGTCCCCGCATTGCGCCGTGCAAAACAGCGCGAATCTCCCGACGAAGGCTTTCATTTTGACAATACTCCCGCCCCAGTCGCGCGGCGCCGTCTGACCACTCCTGGAAATGCGCGTCATCCATTGCCGAGAATTTCTCTAGTGCCCCGACAAAGGCATCTGGTTGATCCAGGCTCAAATCGTAGCCCGCTCGCTTTTCCTGCAATTGGCGCCACGGCGTGCGATCGGAGATCAGCACGGGGCATCCGGCCACCAATGCCTCCAGAATCACGTGACCAAAATTTTCGCCGAGCGTTGGCAGAAACAGCAGGTCATACGAGGCGATGACGCCAATGACCTCTTCCGGCGGGGCGTTACCGTGGTAGTTCACCGTGACATGCGGCGGCAGAGCCTGCATGAGGCGCTCGCACTCTCGCCAATACTCCCCCGACTCCTGGTTCCCATAAATATCGAGACTCATTGGCATTCTGGTCATTGCGAGCACGCGTAACGCCCCGTCGAGATTCTTCATCGGCGATATCCGGGACAGGAAGACGGCACGGAGGGCTCCCGGCACTTTGCGGCGTCGAAGCGGCGGCATCGTCGCGTCGAATAGAGGCGGCAAATTCGGCGCGATGAGTACGCGCGCGTCGCGGCCCCAATGTGCATGTATGTGGGTTGCTTCCATTTCGTTGCTGGCTTGCCATGTCACGTCGCGATACAGGCCCAGGGTTTTGACCACCGCCAACCACGCAGACTTTTGCCGCTTCTTTAGCGCGAGAGCGCTCGGCGCAAACTCGCCACGGGGGGCGACGAGTGCCGGTATATGTCGGGAAAGGACGCCGAGACGCCGCAAAATCAGCGGCATCGCGACGAGCGATGGATCGAGGAAGCTTTGGAAGTAAAGCAGATCCGGCTCGAAGTCCGCGATCACCCGGCGAATCGTCCCCGGAGCCCAGTGCGGCGGCCTCAGGTACCAGATCTTGATCCCCGCCGCCACGGACCATTGGTCCCGGGCAATGTCGGAGTAGGGCTCACTTGCGGCCAAATCCCTGTCCCGGCTCACGACGCGAAAATCAAAATCATCGTTCAAGCCACTGATGATCCGCTGCAGGCTGCGTATCGGGCCACCCGCCCGGAAACCGGGAATAAAATAGCTGGCGAAGCACAAGATGCGTTGATTGGTTCTACCGGCATACATCGGACTAGCGCGGAAGCAGATTCATCGGGCGGCCGGCGATTCTCTGCGCCGGCACCGATGAGTTGGACGTAGGCACCGTGACTGATACGCCGAACAATCTCAGCAGACGGTCGGCGATCCAAATCAAAATGACGAGACGAATGAAGGTCGAGTACTCCGAAGCAATATTGCCCTCGAAGCGAACCGCGAGAAAATACGTTGACATAAGCAGCATTACAAATCGCGGTACGGTCATTGTGGACCGATCCAGAAGCGTTCCGCCGAGTTGGCCGAAGATCAGTCCGATGATCAGCATTCCGACGATCGCGCCGGCCATACCGAAATTCCAATACAGTTCACCGAGCTCCGTCGTCGGAACGAAGGTGAAGCGGGATTCCGATAGATGGAATTCATGATTAAACAGTTGTCCGATCGAGATGTCGGGTTTTTCAGCCCAAAGAAATCGCGGGATGAACGATTCGAAGAACCACGCAATCGTTTCGCCGCCGAGATGTTGCACGCGACCGGAGGCCGTACCGGCGACGATGATGTCGACGTATACCTTGCCGTCGACTCGTTCCGTAAAGTTCGCAAGGCTGCTCGAAATGACGCCGGTTTGCCCTTCCGTCTGTCGCTTCACGGTTTCGATGTTTTTGCTGAATGCCGCGAGCGCCTCGGCTGGAGTTTTGTAATCGTGCTCCATCGTGATCATGCGATAGGCGTTGAAGAACAGCAGATAGGGCACGCCCACGATCACCATCGCAATCAACAGTTTCTTGCTAATCCGGCCGCCAAGGTAGTAGAGGCCCACGAGCAGCAAAACCGGTATCCGGAAGGATATTTCCTTGGAATTGCTGATGAAACCGAACAAAAATTCGGCAGCAATGACGGTCAGCAGCAGCGGCCAGACGAGCCGCGAGCGATAATTGCGAGCCGCCAAATAGATCAGCATCATTGCGCCGAGCGGAGAGAGCAGGCGGATATTCGATGCCACTCCCAATGGCAATCCCATGATGTGGGTGGGAATATGCAATGGCGATACGTTCAAGTCGTAGGCAATCATTTCCGCAAAACCAATCGCCCAGGTGATGACGCCCGCTCTGAGAATGGCCGGGTAGCGCCACTCATGATTGAGAAAAGTCGACGGCCGGCGCCCCCGCACAGCCGACACCAGAAAATACCCGCCAAGAGCCGCGAGCGCACCAAGAATCACGACGGCATCGGATGTCAGAGCATAGTTCGCTCCGACACCAGTACTCGCTTCGCCCGCGCCCCAGCTGATGAGACCATTTTGACCGGACAGAACTTGTACCGTGGGATGCAATCCGAATACGACAAAGTAACAGCCCATGAACATCGCGAGAAGACGATGGCGAAGATTGTGACGCCCCATCAGAGCCGGTCCCGCACAGATCGCAAACAAGACGATGCAGTAGAGGCTCTGGGTTACGCCGCCCTCGTTCTGGACGCTGTGGGCCAGGAGGATGGTCAGGGCAAATGCCGCACACAGCGCAAAGTATGCCGGCAAGGAACTTTTGTGCCCAAGGTCACCGGGATGGGTTTGACCGGTCGGACGTGGAGCGAGATCGACTAGAGCCATCAGGACTTCCAGCCCAAGGAGCGCAAGGTCGTAATCCCTTCCTGCCATGCGGCCTCCCGAATAGAGCGGCTCAATAACAAGATGGCGGCCAGCATGATGGTTCCGGTGGCGATGCCGGTCATGGCGAAGTCTGCCCAGGATGTCGTATTCGGCACAAGCCGACCGGCGATCGAGACGACGACGAGCATTACGGCAACGGATATGCCGACCCCAAATGCGAGGGGACGATAACTTACCGTCTCCGGTGCGAGGACCCGCGGTACCTGGCGCCACATGACCACGCTCCATAATGTGGCCGAGATCAGGGCTGCGAGCGGAGCACCGACCATGCCGAAAATTCGCAGCATCAAAAGCGTTAGCGGGACTTGCGCCAACGAGAAAATCGCAAAGGTTCTGGCGATGAACTGAAACCGGCCCGCCGCCATCAGTACGTCGTAACTGATGAATCCGGTGAAAGATACATAGGCTGCTGCCGCAAAGGCAAATGTTGTCCCGTAACCTCCGAAAAACTCTCGCCCCACCCATAGGGAGACAAAATTGCCGTTTACCGCAGCGGCAGTAGCCAGGCCTGTCAGCGCGAGCGCGGCCAGGACCGGAATGATCCTGATCAGCAGGTCACGAAATCTCCTTCGATTGCCCCCTCCGTACAAATGGGCCATTGCCGGCAAGAGTGCTGTTGTTAGCTGGCTCATCAGCATGGTGATGGTATCGAGTATGCGGGTGGTAATGCCGTAGACGGCGGCCGATGCGCTGCCCATCACCACGCCGACGAAAAACACGTCCGATCGGGTCAGCAGTCTCATCGAAATCGAGACGACGAAGAGCCGGATCGAATCGACCGCCAGCTGTCGGCCTTCAGCGGTCCGCGCTCGGGGCGCCAACCGCAGCTCGAGTACGCACACCCGGTATGCCTGAATAGCGGTAGCCAACGCCGCAAACAGCGAACGGGCAACCATCCCGCCGGCGAGCGCATAAAGACCTGAGCCCCGATAAAGCATGACGACGGTCACGGCTATGACGACCACTTCTCCCAGGAATTGGATGACGCCGACACCGACCGCTTTTTGCAAGCCGCGCAGCACATTGCCCGAAATCGTAGCAATGACGCCGATCGCATTCGCGGCAATCGATAGCAAGAAGCAGTCAATGACCTCGCCCGCGACCGACACATCGAGGTGCAGGAGACCGCCGAGGAACGGGGAGATTAGGGCGCTGGCCACGCTGAGGGTGACGGCGATTACAACGCTTGTCATCCACGCGGTCCCGACGATCACGGAGAGGTGCTCACGATCACCGGCGCCGGACGCGGCGGCCGTGCGCTGCAGAATGACTCCGCCAAAGCCGAAATCGGACACCAGCAGCTGTACGAGCGTGCCGCCCGTCGCGAGCCATGCACCATATTCCGCAGCCGATATATAGTGAAGATATAGCGGAACGAGAACGATGTTCCTGGCAATGCCGAGCGCCATCGTTGCATACCCAAGCGCTGCACCCCAGGCGGTGGATGATCGTCTCATGGATTGCATGGTGCGCCGGGTTCAGCAGCCCGGGAGGGCGGCCGCTTTTAAATCTGGTCCGATGCCCCGAATGTACCCTCGCTCCAAAACCTCCACGATCCGCTCCGCGGCGTGTCCGTCCCAAAGCGCCGGTCTGCGGCCGACCTTGCCGAGACCGTCCAACACTCGATCGGCTTCCGCGACGATCCGCTCAGGATCCCTCCCGACCATTACATTGGTGCCCTCGGTCAGCGTAATGGGCCGCTCCGTGTTCTCGCGCACGGTAATGCAGGGAATGCCAAGCGCGGTCGTCTCCTCCTGCAATCCGCCGCTGTCCGTGATCGCGAGAGCCGAGTGCGACCAAAGATTCAGAAAGGCCATAAAGGGCAACGGCGGTGACAGGAATATGCCGGGAGGCACTTCAACCCCCGAGCGCTGCATCATCGCCGCCGTGCGTGGATGCACAGCAAAGGCTAGCGGCAACCTTTCGGCGACTCGTCCAAGGCCGCCGAGAATAGCGCGGAGCGTCGCCTCTTCGTCGACATTCGACGGCCGGTGCAGCGTAACGACGCCATAGCGTTGACCGAGCCTGGATCGGAGAACGTCGAGCTGGACATCCGGGGGACAGCTCGCAAGACGACGTTGCTGATAAAAGAGATTATCGATCATTACGTTGCCAACCAGGTGGATCCGGGCGGCCTCTTGTCCTTCGCGCCTGAGATTATCGATGCCCGACCTTTCGGTGACAAAAAACCAATCGCTGATCGAATCGGTCACAATGCGGTTGATTTCCTCGGGCATCCGTCGATCGCCGCTGCGCAGACCCGCCTCTACGTGGGCGACGTCAATGTTCAATTTCTTCGCAACTAGCGCGCAGGCGACCGTCGAGTTCACGTCCCCGACGAGCACGACCAGCTGTGGCGTTTCTCCCAGGCACACCCCTTCGAAGGCGATCATGATGCGCGCCGTCTGCTGAGCGTGACTATGGCTGCCGACCTCGAGCCGAAAATCGGGCCTTGGAATTCCGAGCTCTTCGAAGAACGACTCGCTCATCGAAGCGTCGTAGTGTTGGCCAGTGTGCACGAGCTTGGTATCAAAGCAATCCGTGCGAGCGCTCAGCGCGCGCATCAATGGCGCGATTTTCACGAAGTTCGGGCGCGCGCCGGCCACCAATAAGATCTTCACGAGTTCGGTCACGCCGAGGTCTCCGAGGAACATTGCAATCCCGAGATCACACGCACTAGGAGTTCCTCATAGCGCATGGCGAGTCGATCGCGATCGAAGTTCTCCATCACGAATGTGCGCCCTTTCGAACCCATCGATTTCACCGAATCAGGATCCTGCGCCAACCGCTCCACCGCGTCTGCAAGCTGCCGTGCATTCTCCGGTTCAATGCACAGCCCGGCGCCGGCCTTCGCGATGATCTCGGCCGATTCGCCTTCGACACCCAGCACAACTGGCTTCTCCATGGCCAAGCTTTCGAAGATCTTCGAGGGGATTACAGTTTTGAACAGCGGTGACTTCTTCAGATGTACGACGCTGACCGCGGCAAGATCCCACAACATCGGCATCCTCGCCTTCGGCTGCTGATCGAGCATCATCACATTCGGCAGCTTTTGCGCATCGCGCAGCGCCAGGATGCGAGCCCGCTCCGCGCCGTCGCCAACCAGCAAGAACACTATGTCTGGATTTCCGCGGAGTAGGCTCGCGGCCTCGAGGATGGTTTCCAGCCTGTGCGCCATCCCGTGGGTACCAAAATAGGCGGCGACGAACTTTCCGTCGAGACCGAGCTCGGCTCGCAATGGGTTTGTGCCGGCAAACGGTTGGTAAACGGACGCGTCGACGCCATTCTTGATCACTTGGATTTTGCCGGGAGCGATTCCCTTGCCGATCATGTAACGTTCGAACGAATCTGTCACCGGCACGATCGCATCGGCCTTTCGGTACGCAAACAACTCGAGGGATTCGAGAAACGACACGATCGCGCCTGGCTTCATCCCGCCGACGACGGTCACGGACTCAGGCCAGAGGTCGCGGATTTCAAGCACCCAAGGCGCGTGCTTCAAGCGGCTGACCGGATAGCCGGCGAGGCCGTTGAAAAACTGCGGCGAGGTCGTCAACACCACATCTGCTTTCGGCAGGAAAGGCGCCGCGAGGATGCAGGCAAACATGAACGACAGATAGCTCAGCGAGCGCTTCAGAAAGCCCTCGTTTGCCGTCACAAATGTCCACAATCGGATCACCCCTACCCCATCCTGATTCTCGCGCTGCCACGGCCGGCTGCGATAACCATCGTAGATCTTGCCGCGCGGATGATTCGGGAAGCAGGTGACGACCGTGACCTCGTGCCCCGCGCGAGCCCACGCCTTGCAATGCTCGTACGTTCGTGATGCCGGCGCGTTGACTTCGGGCGGAAAATAGTGCGACAGGAACAGAATGCGCATGCGGGTTCAAGCTCGCCTGATGCTGTATTGCTGCCGCAATGGCAGCACGCCTTCCGACCGCAGCCGCAAGACGTCGATGCGCTCGGCGCGACCGAATCCGGGGTACTGCTCCGCGGACTCGATGTAAATTGACGAGCCTTTGCCGACATTCAGCAACGCCACGAGGACACTGGCATCGTCGCGCACCTCCAGTACGCCGCCGTGTCGCGATAAGTGAAGCCCGCGCGCGATGTGGACGCGATTTTCCATGACGTGAAAGCCATCGCCAAGCAACTCATCGGATATTTGAAGCGATCGATTGGGCGCATATTCCGCGGTACGGCGGTGGATGACGCTTCCAGGCAGCCGGCAATAGCCGTCGTGCGCTCCGGCGAACGAAACCCTTCCCTTGTGACTCGCTACTCGCGCTTCGATGGCGCGGGCGCGGCGTGCCACCCGGAATACGCCCCATATTTCGGACTGCTCTGCACCGTCGACCATCACGGTATTGTGGCCTGCGGTGCCGCGTGACCGTTGGCGTCGCTCGCCGGGCTCGTAGTCATAGACACCCGTATCGGTCACGATGCGTCGTCCGTCGAACAGCAGTTCATAGCTCAACGTATCGCAGTGCGTGTGCCCCGGCTGGTAATCCGGCCCGACGGAGCCGCAATCGATCAGCCATCCATCCGCCGGTCCGCACCAACCGAAATAGCCGCTGGCCGGGCGATCTATGAGCTCTCCCTCGGCGCGGCAGCAAATTGGTTTGGTCCCCAACAAGCGCGCGGCATACGCGAACAAGGATTGTGTGGATGCCGCAATGCCACGAGCGGAGTCGTTGAAGAGGGCAATCTCTCCGTCCGGAAGCGTCAGATCACGAAGAAATGCCAGTGCTGGAATTGCCTGGCGTTTCAGCGAGCCGAGCACCGTCGCCGATATCACGTTGGGAACGGCCCGGTCGAGCGCGATCACGTCGAGCAGATCCTCAACCATGATCGCGTGATACATCGGGCTGCGCTCGTAGTGTCCGCCGTCGCTCAGAAACTGCTCTACTAGCTGCTCGCTCAGTATCTCCGAACCTTTCTGCAGCCACTCATCGGCCGCCGAGCCTTCGAAAAATGCGCCCGCGAAAAGCAGCGCCTTGGCATTCTTGAACAGATGATTGGCCAATAAGTGGTATTCGATATTACGCCGTAGCCAAGCGCACTGTGCTGCGAGACTTTCGATCCAATGAGGGGAAACCGCGGCGCTTGGCGCCGCGGCCGACAAGAAATACTTGATCCAATTGACGATGCGCAGAGAAGCCGTATACGGCTCCCACGCGTCCTGCGTCCCTGGCGGATTTTGCAGGATCCAATGATCCACGATCTGTGCCCGCTCGACGGCGCTGCGATTTGAATCAAGCAGATAGTCAAAGTAGTGCAGGTTGTAGCGCCACAGCTTGGGCAGCTCGCCGGAGATCCAGTCGATTGAGCCGTCGGCAAAGGTGCGCTCAATGTTCAGAAATCGAAAACTCCAGGGGTCGTCCTTATCTAGCAGTGGGGCGGTCTTGAACTGTGCCGCCCTCGACGTCGTGCGCGCCTTCAACGCCGACATTGATGGCGGTGCGAAATGATGTGATCTCAGTCGATGCAAAATCTGATGAGCGACTTGTCGCGGTTTCAGATAGCGCGCGGTGCGCCAGTAGAGCGCGGAGCGGGCAAGCATGTTCAAGCGCCCAGCTCTTGTTGCGCCGCAAGCGTGGCCTCGGCCACCTCGATGAGCTCATCGAAGGGTATCGGCGATGAGGCGACATTCGTGATCGACTGCACGAAAGCCGCGGCACATTGCTTTTGCCCTTTGTCTTGTCGCCACAAAGTATGGCGCGAGAACTGCGGCCAGCCGAAACCCCGCAGGCTGCGGAAGTTCTCGAGCTGCAGAATTGCACCGGCGCAGTAGACCTCGAGCCGTTCTTTCGGGAAAGAGCGGTGGCCGTTGGCAAGATAGTGAATCGTTCCGATCGACCCGTCGTCGAACTCCAGCATGATGTTGACTTTGTCGTCACGTATACCGGAGCCCTTGCCGAACCCCGAGGCGTGCAGCCGCGAAATGCGGCAACCTGCCAGGTGTCGCAGCAGATCAATAAAGTGACAGCCCTCGCCGACGATCCTGCCGCCGCCAATTTTTCGATCCTGCGTCCAATGCTGTGCCGGGATCGCGCCCGCATTGACGGTCATCACGAAGGCCTTGGGCTCCTGCGTGAGCGCTAGCAGAGCCTTGATCTTGACGATCTGAGGCGCAAATCGCCGGTTGAATCCCACCATGATCAGCGGGACCAATCCTTGCGGCGTACGCGCCTGCGAATAAGCCCGTTGAATGGCCATGAGTTGGTCACCGTCAATCGCAAGGGGCTTCTCCACGAAGACGTGCTTGCCGGCGCTCAGCGCCTCGCACACATAATGGGCGTGGCTGTCATGGCGGGTCGCAATCACTACTGTGTTGATGGCAGAATCGCCGAGAATCGTTGCCGCATCCGTGGTCGCCAGTGCGATACCGTTCTTACGCGCGACGTTCGCAGCGGACAGACCGTTGCTTGATGCGACAGCCTTCAATTCAGCCGACGTCTCGCGCAGCGCCGGTATCAGCACGCGCCCCGCGTAACTCCCAGAGCCAATCACGCCGATTGTCACTGCGGAAGGGCGGCCGGTGATTACCGCCGGAGCCAAAATCCGGATCGTTTGCGCTGCGCGGAGGTCGTGCAGCCGGAAATCTGTCGGATATTCAAGCAAGATGCCCAAGCACGGCTTGTGCTCGGCAATGAGCGCGTAAGCATCGGCTGCCTGCTCGAGCGTAAAGCGATGGCTGATGAGCGGCGCCACATCGAGGCGGCCCTCGGCCAGCATGTCGAGGACCGCTTCGAAGTTTCGCTGCTCTGTCCACCGGACGAATCCAACCGGGTAATCCTGCCCCGCGCTTTCATACGCCGGATCGTACCGGCCTGGGCCATAGGAACAGGAAACTTGGAACGTCAGTTCCTTTTCGTAGAAATCGGCCCGGGACAGCGCTAACCCGGTCACCCCCACCAAAACGATGCGTCCGCGCCGACGGCACATGCGCGCCGCTTGATGCATAGGTTCATTGCTTTTGGTCGACGCCGTGATGACTACCGCATCCACGCCGCGGCCCCGGGAGAACTCCATGGCCGCCGCGACCGGATCGGCGCCGGTCGAAACATCGACGACTTCCGCGCCAAACTGGCGCGCGAGAGCCAATTTGTCGCGTTCAAAGTCGATTCCCAGGACGCGGCACCCCTGCGCTCGCAACAATTGGACGGTCATTAGCCCAACCAGACCGAGCCCCGTAACGACAACCGCTTCGCCCAGCGTGGGCGCCGCCAGCCGCAGACCCTGCAATGCAATGGCGCCGATGACGGTAAATGAGGCAGCCTCATCCGAAACGCCGTCGGGAATGCGCACGCAGAGATTCTTTGGGACGACAACCATCTCGGCGTGTTTACCGTTGGAGGCAACGCGGTCGCCGAGCCGTAGGTGTCCGACATCGACACCGAGTTCCGCGACAGTGCCGACGTTGCAGTAACCCATCGCCATCGGCTCGTCGAGCTTGGCACGCACGGCCTCCAGGGTCGGCGCGAGTCCGTCCACTCTGACTTTGTCCAGGACCTGCCGGACTTTGTCGGGTTGCTGGCGCGCCTTCTCGATGAAATTCGCCCGGCCGAAGTCGACGAGCATCCGTTCGGTACCAACGGAGACCAAAGATCGACGGGTGCGGATCAACACGGACCCGGAACTTGGGATCGGGCAGGGAACGTCGCTCAATGCGACGGTACCGCGCGACATATGATTGATCACTTGCAACATTGGCTAAATCGTCGATCCCACGGGGGTTTTCTGCGAGCCGGGTAAATTACCAGTGAAAAATGACAGTTTTGCCAGGATTGCGGAACCTGGTGCCGCAAGCGCCCCAGGGGCGAATGTCATGTCGCTGCAACACACTGCCGGTGTCTGCGGGCAAGTTGCTCAGGGCAGGTTCTCTGTGGTTCTGAATGTCACGGCATTGCAATAGATTCCCGGTATCAATTGCCGCGCAGGCGCGTATAGATCCCGCCTGAACATCGGGAGACAGTTTGATGTCGGCGCAATCGATCGATGGCGGCGCGACGGGCGCACCCGTTTGGCGATTGCCCTGGAATCTGCTGCTCGTCGCCGTTGTTGCCGGCTTGCTCAGCGTGCTGCCGTTCTGGAACGGACTGACGCAGATGTGGCAGTTCTGGGTCGATTACCCGGAATATAGCCATTGCCTGTTGATACCGCCGGTTGCGGCTTTCCTCATCTGGCAACGGAAGGATCGCCTCGAGCGCGTTGCTTTTTCGGGTAGCTGGTGGGGCGTTGCGCTCCTTCTGCTCGGCGGCGCCCTTTTGGTCGCGGGACAGCTGGCCACAATTTATACGCTGGTTCAGTACGCTTACCTGATCACCTTGTACGGGCTGACCCTGTCGTTTTTGGGTTGGGCCGCCTTCCGCATCATCGCGATTCCGCTGTTGATACTGTGGTTCATGATTCCGCTGCCGTCGTTCCTGTTATTCAATTTGTCGGCGGAGTTGCAACTTCTGTCCTCACAATTGGGTGTGCATTTCATTCGCCTGTTCGGCATAAGCGTCTTTCTGGAAGGCAATGTGATCGATCTCGGCGGCTACAAGCTGCTGGTGGCCGAGGCCTGCAGCGGCCTGCGCTATTTGTTTCCGTTGATGACCCTCGGATTCCTGATGGCGTATTTTTACAAGGGCGCTCGTTGGAAGAGGATCGTTCTGTTCTTATCCAGCATTCCGATCACCGTGATCATGAATAGCCTGCGCGTTGGCATCATCGGCGTCACCGTCGATTACTGGGGCATCGATATGGCGGAGGGCTTTTTGCATGAATTCCAGGGATGGATGATTTTCATGCTCAGCTCGCTGTTGATGCTGGGAGAAATCGCGATACTCAATCGGGTGGGGCATGAGCGCGGCGCCTGGCGGCAACTCTTCGGTGTGGAATTCCCGGCGCCTACTCCACGCGGAGCCCCGATGCGGCGGCGAAATTTGCCGTCGAGTTTCATCGCCGCGAGTGCCTTGCTGGTGGTATTCATCGTTTCCGCCATGGCAATTGCGCGTCCGGCCGAGGTGTTTCCAGCGCGAACCTCGTTCGTAGAATTTCCCGGGAAACTCGCCGATTGGCAGGGGCATCGCCAAGCGCTCGAAGCGGTGTTCACCGACCAGTTGAAGCTTGATGACTACCTATTGGCGGATTATGCCAACGATTCCGGCAACCTCGTAAATCTCTACATCGCTTATTACGACTCGCAGCGCAAAGGCGAGGCGGTGCATTCGCCGCGTTCCTGTTTGCCCGGGGACGGCTGGCAAATGCGAGATTTCGGGCAGCGCGAATTGCCGGCGCTGTCCGCGGGCGGGCGGCCGCTGCGGGTCAATCGAACGCTGATCGAACTCGGCAATCAGCGCCAGTTGGTCTATTACTGGTTTCAACAACGCGGCCGGATCATTACGAACGAATTTGCCGTGAAGTGGTTTCTTTTTTGGGATGCCTTGACGCTGCATCGCACCGACGGGGCGATGGTGCGCTTGATCACGCCGCTTGCGGCAAGCGGCGGCGAAGCGGATGCAGATCGGCGCCTGACCGAACTGGCCTCGCGGGTCGAGCGCGAGTTGCCGCGTTTCGTTCCGAACTAGTTATGCAGTATGTACTGCCATTCATTCTGGCGATGATTGTCGCCATGGCTTGCTTGCCTGTGTTCATGCGCCTGGCAAACAAGTGGCTCATCGTCGATCAGCCGGGGGAGCGTAAGGTGCATACGATCCCCGTGCCCCGCGTCGGCGGCCTTGCGATGGCCTGCGGCGTACTCGTCGCGGCTCTGTTGACGATCCACCTCGAAGCAACGGATCGCTGGTTCTTGATTGCCGCTGGCGTGTTGATCGTCTTCGGCGCTGTCGATGATCGCTTTGACCTCGACTACCGCTTGAAACTCTTCGGCCAGTTGCTCGCAGTGAGCATGGTGGTGATTCTCGGCGATGTCCAAATTCACGCCATCACACTCGACGAGCGCATCGCTCTGCCGGACTGGATTTCCATGCCGTTGACGGTTTTCTTTCTCGTG
>Ga0307474_10001000_pt1 | contig 20524 bp, 13 predicted proteins | sample atmos_gasesECM1C_2_FD_203312 | JGI IMG/M metagenome (GOLD analysis project Ga0307474, IMG submission 203312) | Hardwood forest soil microbial communities from Morgan-Monroe State Forest, Indiana, United States - atmos_gasesECM1C_05 | ecosystem: Environmental > Terrestrial > Soil > Temperate... | reverse complement strand
GGTGAGTGTCCCGAAATCGAATCGAGACAGTGGATTCAGAGAAGCTCGCAAATGTTGTAAAGCCCGGCGATTGTTGCCCAGTTGCTCGGCGAGTGCGCCAAGCATGGCCCGAACACGGGGGGGTTCGGAATCTGCAACTGTGAGAATTCGACCGAGGCGTCCTCGTTCGGACAGCAGGGTCGTCAACTTTCGGATTGTGTTTTCCGGGCTCAATTCACTGAACTCAGCGCCGTGTCTTAAGAAGTCCAGCAAGGCAGCGTCTGTTTCGGACAGAGTGGCCCAAGCCTGCGGTCGTCGAGTATGAATTCGGGTGTCCTTGCCGACGAGCTTTCTCGGAAGACTGAGAGCACTGGTGGCGATCTCACCCTGTTTCGGTATTTGTGTGGTGAATCCTAGGAGATTGGCAGCGGCAATGCCCGAGGGAAACATCGTGTTCCGCCGTAAGGCCAGATTGCGAATCGACGCCGGGTTTGGCCTGCTTTTGCCCAGGGTGGTCTCGCGATTACGGTAGTAGACACCCTTACTGAGACGCTCGATGGCTCCTTGTCGCGTTAGACGGGAAAGGGCCTGTGCAACTGCTGAAAACGAGAGGCCACGAAAGTCCTCGAAGCGCCACAAGCGTTCGCCACCTTGTTCGATACGTTGGCGGACTAATCCCATGATCAGAGGTGATCGACGTGGCGTTTTTGGCTTTGGTCCCACATCGCAAGTATGAACTCCCCGGAATTATTATGTCAAGTTTTGTTGCAATAAAACTTGACATATCTGTGTTTCAGAAACCCCTTTTGGACCCCCAATAAGGATTTCCCAAAGCGATTTTCAATGACTTAGGGGTTTTTCGAGAGCCACTCGTACCCGTAGAATCTATAACTTACCGTTCCTCGGTTCACTCATAACCTCACGCTCCTTAGACTTCCTTAGAGTTCCCAAGAACTTTCTGAGGTTCTAAAGAGCTTGAAACTGGGCGTCCGGCGCAGCAATGCACCGGAAGATTACTCGTCAAAGTCGGTGAAACCTACGTCGCGCGAGCGATCGGGCAATACCGAACCAAGCCCCCGGAATTGTGGGGGAAGGCGTAGAGACTGGACGGGCGAGCGTCCCTCGGGGATGAAGGTACAGTCCGACTCTCACCGAAAGGTGAGTCAGATCGCATAACCCAAAGGTCGGCGGTTCAAATCCGCCCCCCGCAACCAATGGACGCCACTGCCTAAGGCAGTGACGTTCGCCTTTTTACAGGAGCTTCAGTTCCGTGAAAGCCTCCATCAAACTTCCCACAAACCCTGTTTGGCGTTCTTGTTCCTGATCGCTAGCCTTCGGAAATCACGTCTTTCTAGATTCGGGGTGACCGGGGGTGAGCAGAAACCTTTTCCCGCTTATTGCGTCTTACTGTCAGTGGCAGATAAACTGGTGATGTTGAAACTGTTAATCAAGGTCGGTGTTTCCGCTCTGGCGCTGATGCTGGCTGCGCTGCCGGTCGCGGCTTGCGTCTTGCCGGGTGCAGCAATGACGTCGGCTGAACGCGAGTGTTGCAAGAAGATGGCCGAGCAGTGTGGGGATATGGGGATGGCGAAAACCCATCCTTGCTGTAAGGTAAGCGCCACGCCTGCGGACTTTCATGCTCTGAAAACCGCCTCCTCGCAACTGGATCATGTCAGTTTGGTTCTGTTTCACGCACTTCCCCTTACCGCCCAAGCCGACGTGTACTTCTCACTCGCACAATGGTCGTCGCGTGTTTCGTGCACGCATAGTCCGCCAGGACTAGAGTCTCTGACCACAACCATCCTAAGAATCTGATCGTCTCTCCTCTGAGTTGCTAAGGCACTCGTGCGTCTGCACGTCGGTGCGCCTACAAACTGGTGTTCGTTTGCGGAGGAAAGATGCAATCCACTTATTTGTCCCGAAGTCTCTTCGGGTGCACTCGTATTTCGCTAATTAGTGTGGCTGTCCTCGTCGGAACAATGGTGCTTCCGGCCAAGGGAACAGCTCAAGAAACAGGAAATTCGCAACAGTCGGCCTCGCCTCCTGAGTCCTCCGGCATGGCCGAGCACGCGGGAAAGCCCACGTCTCTGCGCGAGCTAATCCAAGAGGCAGAGCAGAAGAATCCGCAGATCGCTGCCTCGTTCCATGCGTGGCAGGCTTCTCGAAGTGTTCCGAAACAGGTCTCCGCTCTGCCCGAGACACAACTCTCGGTGCAGCAGTTCAGTGTGGGCAGCCCACGACCTTTCGCGGGCTACAGCAACAGCGATTTCGCCTACATCGGGTTCGGGGCCTCGCAAGACATCCCCTACCCCGGTAAACGGCAATTGCGCGCGAGTGTCGCCGAACACGAAGCGGCCTCCATGGAAGCACAGACCGATTCCGTTCGCAGAACGGTGGTGGGAAATCTCAAGATGGTCTATTTCCGCCTGGCCTACATTCAGCAAACCCTCGGCGTTCTCCAGAGAAGTGACGAGCTGTTGAATCAGGTACAGGAGGCGTCCGAGGCACGGTATCGCGTGGGCCAAGGCAATCAGCAGGATGTACTGAAAGCCCAGTTGCAGCACACGAAGATTCTGCAAGAGATCGCACACCACCATCAGGAAGAAGGACTGCTTGAAGCCCAAATCAAGCAGGTCTTGGGACGACCGCAGGAGTCCGCGAACATCGTTGCCGAGTCGCTCACGTTGCGAGCTCTTCCGTACACCGCAGCGGAACTCTTACAGAGAGCTCGTGAGCAAAATCCGGATGTGCACGCAAAGCAGGCCTCTATCCGGCAACAAGAAACCCAGGTGGAGCTGGCGCACAAGAATTTCCGTCCCGACTTCAACGTGCAGTACACCTACGAACACACGGGGAGCCAGACCCGCGATTACTACATGGCGACCTTCGGCATCCGGCTTGCCAATCGGGGGCGCCAGAAAGCTGAGCTGGCGGAAGCGCAGGAGAACCAGGAGCGAGCACGGCAAGAGCTGGACGCCGAATCACAGCGCGTGCTTTCAGAAGTCCAGCAGCAGTTTGTGCGCGCCAAGACTTCGGAAGACCGGTTGAAGATTTACAGTGACGGTCTCGTCCCGCAATCGGAAGTTACCTTTCAATCGGCCCTGTCTGCCTACCAATCGAACAAGCAAGACTTCGAGAGCTTGCTTTCCGGGTTCCTCGATGTGTTGAACCTGGATCTGGAATACCGAAATGAGTTGGTCGAGCACGAGTCGGCTGTCGCTGAACTGGAGCGTCTTACGGGGGTGGATGTGCCATGAACGAGCGAAACGTCAGAACGAATGCGAATGAGGGATCAGACATGCTCCGTACAGAAAACAATAATTATCGCCGCGCGTTTTGGATTGCAATGACTACAGCTGTTGTGTTCGCGATTGTGGCGTCGGTCTTGTGGTGGCGTTTAAGCCATGCTGGACCTGCTTTGCAGCCAGGTGCCATTTCCGCAAGCGAGTCCACGGCGGCCATGGCACAAACTTCATCGGCCAACGCCTCGGGTTCCGAGCAAGGAGCGGGAGGCGATCTTCAGGCCGGCAATATACAGGAGACGCCGCTTGCCCCCTTCCAGCTCACGCCGCAGCGGATGCAGAGCATCGGCGTTGTGCTTGGGAAGGTTGAATCCAAGCCGGTCAATACTGAGCTTCGTTTCTATGGCAACGTGCAGGTGGATGAACGGCGGCAGGCCTATGTGCAGACGCGATTCGCTGGATGGATTCGCAAGGTCTATGCCGACGCTACGGGCAATTTTATTGGCAAAGGTCAGCCGTTGTTCACGATCTACAGTCCTGACCTGGTTTCGACCGAGCACGAATACTTGCTGGCAAAGAAGAACTCCGAATCTTTGCAGCAGAGCAAAGTCAGCGGTGTAGCTTCGGGTGCGTCTTCTCTCTTCAGTGCGGCCAAAGAGCGACTCCTGCAATGGGAAGTTTCTCCTGCGGAAATCGAGAAGTTGGATCAAGGAGGAAAGGCCATTACAGATCTCACCATCTCTTCTCCGGTTTCGGGCTACATTACGCAGAAAAACGCGTTGCCCAATATGTACGTGCAGCCCGAAACCATGCTGTACACCGTCGCTGACCTTTCCGACGTTTGGGTCCTCGCCCAAGTATTCCAAAGCGATGCCGGGAAGATTAAGCCTGGTGATCCGGCAGAGGTCACGGTCGATGCGTATCCGGGACGAGCCTTCACCGGACGCGTGGATTACATCCTTCCGCAACTGGACATGAACACGCGCACTCTGCCGGTGCGGTTGGTGTTTGCGAATCCTGGCCTGAAGTTGAGGCCCGGAATGTACGTGAACGTTCGCGCGAAACTGCCGATGGGACGGCAGTTGGTTGTCCCAGCCAGTGCGGCTTTTCACTCAGGAACCAAGAACTTGCTATTTGTCTATGGTGGCGAAGGCAACATCGAACCGCGCGAAGTGGAGTTGGGACCTCAAGTCGGCGATGAACTGGTGATAACGAAGGGCGTCAAGGCACAAGAACAAATCGTCACTTCGGCAAACTTCCTGATCGATTCCGAAGCCCAATTGCAGGCCGCCGCGGGCGCATTTGTTCCTCCACCTCCTGGTGCTGGTCAGGCAGCTTCGATGAATGCTCCCGCACAACAGCAAGCGAATGTGGAACTGACGACTGATCCCAACCCTCCGCACAAGGGAAGCAATACGGTTCGCGTGAAGCTAACTGGACAGGATGGGAAACCGATCACAGGAGCAAACGTGACCGTGACCTTCTTCATGGCCGCGATGCCGGCGATGGGAATGGCCGCAATGAAAACCGCTATCGATGCCAGCGAAAAAGGCGGCGGAATCTATGAAGGCAAAGGAGACCTCGGCTCGGGCGGCACCTGGCAGGTCACCATCAGGGCACAGCAAAACGGGCAGACAATTGCGAACAAACAGCTCACGCTCAATGCGACAGGAGGTATGTAATCATGATCTCCCGAATCATCGAGTGGTGCGCACACAATCGCTTCCTGGTCTTCACCGGAGTGCTTCTTCTGACGTTGGCCGGAATCTGGTCCATGGGCCACATTCCGCTGGACGCCCTCCCGGACATTTCGGACGTGCAAGTGATCATTCACACCAATTGGGAGGGTGAACCGCCGAACATTATCGAAGACCAGGTCACCTACCCGATCGTGACTGCATTGCTGGCTGCGCCGCGGGTGAAAGCAGTCCGCGCTCAGACCATGTTCAATGACTCCTACGTCTTCGTTGTCTTCGAAGACGGGACGGACATCTATTGGGCCCGATCTCGGGTTGTGGAGTATCTGCAAACGATCGCCGGGCGCCTTCCTGCCAATGTGCATCCTGCGATCGGTCCGGACGCCACAGGCGCGGGTTGGGTCTACGAATATGTGCTCGTCGATCACAGCCACAAGCAGAGTCTCGCCGATCTGCGAAGCATTCAGGATTGGCACCTTCGTTATCAATTAGCGACCGTTCCCGGTGTGGCCGAAGTCGCGAGCATCGGTGGGTTCGTGCGCCAGTATCAGGTGCAGCTTGATCCGAACAAACTGCTCGCTTATGGCATACCCCTCTCGACCGTTATCGACCGCGTGAAGTCGAGCACAAATGAAGTCGGAGGTCGCGTGCTCGAACTGAGCGGCACGCGATACATGATTCGCGGCCTGGGCTATCTCAAATCGCTTGATGACCTGGCGAACGTGCCTGTCATGGCAAAGAGCGGTACGCCCGTACTCATCAAAGATCTCGGCACGGTTTCCTTCGGCCCAGACTTGCGCGAAGGCGTAGCGGAGTGGAACGGTGAAGGCGAGACCGTGGGTGGCATTGTGGTTATGCGGTATGGGCTGAACGCTCTCAACGTGATCAATGGCGTCAAGAAGAAGCTGGCTGAAATCAAAGGATCGCTGCCGCCGGGAGTCGAGATCGTCTCTGGCTACGACCGCGGCGGACTGATCGGCGAATCAATCAACACCTTGAAACATAGCCTACTGGAGGAAGCGGTTATCGTTTCCCTGGTCATCGTTGTCTTCTTGTTTCACTTCCGCTCAGCGCTGATCCCGATTCTCACCTTACCGATCGCACTAGTGATCTCCTTCATTCCCATGTACTACCTAAACGTCAGCTCCAACATCATGTCGCTCGGCGGATTGGCATTGGCGATAGGTGTGTTGGTGGACGCCGCTATCGTTATGGTGGAAAACGGATACCGACATTTATCCGAGCGGCCTGTTCCGGTATCGGATCGGGAGCGGAGGCGCATTCTTATCGACGCCGCCAAGCAGGTGGGCCCGGCGCTGTTCTTTTCTCTCCTTATTATTGTGGTCTCATTCCTCCCGGTGTTCCTGCTGGAAGCACAGGAAGGGCGCATGTTTCGTCCGCTGGCATGGACGAAAACTCTGGCCGTAGGCTTTTCGTCTTTGTTGGCTATCACGCTGGTTCCTATCCTGATGGTCATCTTCATTCGAGGGAAGCTGCGGCCCGAGTCGGAAAATCCGATTTCGAAAGTTACGCAGGCACTCTATTTGCCCGTTTTGCGACTCTGCCTGAAATACCGCAAAACGACGTTGTTGCTTAATCTGGCTTTCCTTTTGGTAACGTTTCCTTTGATGTTCAGGATGGGCAGTCAATTTATGCCGCCCTTGTTTGAAGGCTCAGCTCTCTACATGCCCACGGCACTTCCCGGTATTTCGATCACGCAAGCCTCGCAGCTCTTGCAAGAACAGGATCGGATTCTCCGGTCCTTTCCAGAGGTTGAGACCGTCTTCGGTGTGGTCGGACGATCCGACAGCGCTACCGACAATGCTCCTCTTGATATGTATGACACGACTGTAATGCTCAAGCCGCGCGAAAAGTGGCGGGCGGGAATGACCTACGAAAAACTCATTCGCGAGATGGACGAGAAGCTCCAGTTTCCGGGTCTGACGAATACCTGGACCATGCCAGTTCAGAATCGTCTCGACATGGCTCTCACCGGGATCAAAACACCGGTGGGAATGAAACTCCAAGGAACAAATCTGGAGCAAATCCAGCAACTCGGGGCACAGGTGCAGCAGATTCTGTCGGGATTACCGCAGGTACGTTCGGTTTTTGCCGAGCGGGTTTCGCAGGGCTTTTACATCAACGTAGACGTCAATCGCCCAGAAGCGGCGAAATACGGTTTGACCATTGCCGACGTACAACAGGCCGTGGAATCGGGCATTGGAGGTATGAATGTTGCCGAAAACGTCGAAGGCCGTAGCCGCTACCCGATCAATGTCCGTTACCAGCGTGACTTTCGCGACAACGTCGGAGAGCTGAGTCGCGTGTTGATTGCGACACCTTCAGGCGCGCAGATACCGATTTCCGAAGTGGCGAAGATTTCCTTTTCGCGTGGCCCGGCGATGATCCGCGATGAAGATGGCCAGCTCACGGGATATGTCTACATTGATCTCAACACCACTGACTACGGCGGTTTCGTAGACCAAGCCAGCAACATGCTGCGGCAAAAGCTGCAATTGCCCGCGGGATACACCTATCAGTGGTCGGGCGAATATGAATTCCAGCTGCGGGCGAAGGAACGAATGAAGGTCATTTTGCCGGTGGTGTTCTTCGTCATCTTCGTGCTCCTGTACATGGTCTTCCACAACCTCACGGAGGCCATGGTCCTGATCTTTCCCACGTTCTATGCCATGACCGGCGGGCTGATCTTGCAGTGGTTGCTGGGCTATAACTTCAGCGTCGCCGTGTGGGTCGGGTACATCGCCCTATTCGGCATCGCGGTGGAGACGGGTGTCGTCATGGTCGTGTATCTGCACGAATCGCTCGATAAGCGCATCGCATCAGGTCGCTCGCTCACAGATGCCGACATTCACGAAGCCGCCGTCGAGGGTGCTGTGCATCGGCTCCGGCCAAAGCTGATGACGGTCTCTGCTGTTCTCGCCAGCCTGATTCCGATCCTCTGGGCCAGTGGTATCGGCTCTGACGTGATGAAGCCGATTGCCGCTCCGATGGTCGGCGGAATGATTACTTCCACGATTCACGTACTGATTCTGGTTCCGGTCTTCTTCGTGTTGATGAAGGAACGGTCTCTCCGGCATGGTACGTTACAGCCGAAGCCGGGAGAGTAATCGGAGGTAAGGGAACCCGTGACCTCTGCAACTTCGTTATGAAACCGATAGCGGTGCAGTTCGATCAGGAGGACTAATAAAATGCAGGAACTCGAAATTTTTTCGATGATTGGCATGGAAGGTTTCACACGCTTGGTCGCCGCCTTCTATCGACAAATCCCGCAAGACGACGTTCTGGGGCCCATGTACCCAGCGACGGATCTTCCAGGTGCCGAGCAGCGGCTCCGAGATTTCCTGATCGGCCGGTTCGGAGGGCCGCAGACTTACATCGAACAAAGAGGGCATCCACGTCTCCGCGCGCGGCATTCCCCGTTTTCCATCAATCAGAATGCCCGCGACCGATGGATGCGTTTGATGAATAGTGCTTTCGGCGAGGCTGCGCTGCCCGAAAAGGCCGAGCAAGTTCTTCGGAAATTCTTCAATGAGATGTCGACGTTCATGATTAATCAGCCTGAGCCTGGAATGCTAGCGTAGCACGACGCCTAGTTGCCCATTCACGTCGCTGAATTCGTGGAGGAGCGTGGCCTTTTCATCCGTGTTCATGAGCTGAGGAATGAGGCATGACTACTCGGTCTGCATGCGCCGATAAGTTCGGGACTAGCCACCGAAACAAGAAGGTCGCGGCCAAGGCTCCCGCGAGTTGTGCCGCGATAAATGGAGGGACGTCTGACACTTTGATCCCCGCAAAGGTGTCGGACAAGGAACGGGCAATGGTTACTGCAGGATTGGCAAACGAGGTTGATGCCGTGAACCAGTAGGCGGCTGTGATGTAGCTCGCAACAGCGAACGGCACCGCTCCCGAACGCAATCGTGTGCATCCCCAGATCACCGATACGAGTCCGAACGTCGCCACGAACTCGCTTAGAACCAGCGCCCACCCATGTCGGGAGTGTGAAGACAACGTGTACCAGCGCAGCCCGAACATCAGATGCGCAATGACCGCTCCCGCAATTCCTCCCGCGCATTGGGCAAGGATGTAAGCCACTGCTTCGGGCCAAGGAATTCCGTGCTCAACTGCATCGGCGAGCGTAACGGCAGGATTGAAGTGAGCACCAGAAATCGGCCCAAATGTCAGAATGAGAGCGACCAACGCCGCGCCAGTGGCAATCGTGTTCGCAAGCAAAGCAATAGCGGCGTTCCCACCTGCCAACCGTTCGCCCATGATGCCGGAGCCGATGACGGCAGCAACCAGAAATGCGCTACCCAAGAATTCAGCAGTGAGCTTGGCACGCAGGTTGAATTTCATTGGTGGCCGATATTGTCGATTTCTTTCTTGATTGCCAGCTTGCCGATGGTAGCGAGAGGGAGGCAAAGGAATAGACCGATGCGGCGTTCTAGAGTCACAAAGGCATCACGGTATGCCCGGTTGATTTCCTCTGCCGTGCCGCGAACCACAGCTGGATCGGCAACGCCCCAGTGAGCCGTCATAGGCTGACCCGGCCAGATAGGGCAGACTTCTCTTGCAGCGTTGTCGCAGACCGTGAAGACGAAATCAAGCTTAGCAGCCCGTGGTGCAAGTCTTGATGCATGAACCGATAAAGTTTTGAAGAATGCACAGGCATTGTTTGTATGATGCGCCCATGGGGATGGGGACGCGCAAGCAACGAGAGAAGCAGGAAGGGATATGGATTGCCCAGGCGGAGATGGCTTCGGCTCCTGCTCATCCCTTCTATCAGAAGCTCAACGAACTGCTGGAAGGAGAGAAGTTCGATGAGTTCGTGGAAGAGCGGTGTGCGAAGTTCTATGCGCCGAAGTTCGGGCGGCCGTCGCTGACGCCGGGGATCTACTTTCGGTGTTTGTTGATCGGATATTTCGAGGACATCGACGGTGAGCGTGGGATAGCCTGGCGATTGGCGGACTCGCTGGCGCTGCGGAAGTTTGTGGGGATTGGGCTGGAGGAGTACACCCCGGATCACTCGACGATCTCGCGGACCCGACGCTTGATCGACCTGGACACGCATCAGGAAGTGTTCGGCTGGGTGTTGAGCCTACTGGCAGACCGTGGGTTATTGAAGGGAAAGCGGATCGCGATCGATGCCACAACGCTGGAGGCCAACGCCGCGATGCGTTCGATCGAACGACGCGACACGGGGCAGAGTTATGAGGAGTTTTTGGTGGGACTGGCGAAGGCGTCGGGAATTGAAACCCCGACCCGGGAAGAGTTAGCGCGGTTCGACCGCAAGCGGAAGAAGCGGATGTCAAACCAGGAGTGGAAGAGTCCCAGCGACGATGATGCGCGGATTACGAAGATGAAGGATGGGCGCACGCATCTGGCGCACAAGGCCGAGCACGCGGTGGATCTGGACACGGGTGCGGTGGTCGCGGTCACCTTACAAGGTGCTGATCTGGGCGACACGACGACGCTGGATCAGACCCTGAGCGAAGCCGGGATGGCGGTGGCGGACTTAGTGGAACGCGAGGCGGAGCTCCGGCCGGAAGAAAACCCGAAGGTCAACGTCGGGGGGATCGAAGAGGTGGTGACGGACAAGGGCTACCACAGCGGCGCGGTCGTAAAGCGCATGGCGAGTTACGAAGTAAAGACCTACATCGCGGAAAAGCAACCATCAGGAAACCGTCACTGGGAAGGCAAGGCTGAGGAACAAGAAGCGGTGTACCGGAATCGGCGGCGAGTGCAAGGTGAGCATGGCAAGAAGTTACTGCGGCGACGGGGCGAGTTAGTGGAACGGAGTTTTGCCCACTGTTACGAGACGGGTGGAATGAGGCGCACGCATCTCCGCGGGCACGAGAATATTCTGAAGCGACAACTGATCCATGTGGGAGCCTTCAACCTGAGCCTGATCCTACGGGTGCTGCTGGGTTCGGGCAAGCCGCGGGAGTGGAAGAACCAGCAGGGCGAGCTGCTTTTGCGCCTCTTCTTGTTGCTGCAATGGTTTAATGGGCCGAATCACCCAGAACTCCGCATCTTCGATCTTCTCGATGTCTTTTGACGCAAACTACTCGATCAAGCGGCGGCGCTCGCGCTTCCGAAATTCAGATCCTTGCACCACGGGCTGCTAGGCACACAAAGATTCGAATAGCGCCCCGCGCTCCGTGGCAGGCAATCAGAAATTCCGGCACACAGCTGGCACACAGCGGATTAACAAGAGTGAGGTTTTATGCGGGTCCTCCCTGCATGAAGACTGATCGGCCGTCAGTCGGAATCCTATTCGAGGCGGGCACGCCGGGTGATAAAGGCGTCTTCGAAAATCGCACCTCGGACAGAAAGGATATCCGTCTCAAGCAAATGGGCAGATCGGCTCACCGAGTGTGTAATGGCCGGCCAAAGGCCTGATGTCACGGATCAATCCATATCACGTCAAATGTTGTCCGACAGTTGGCTTCTTCTGAGTACCAGAGATCGCCAATTGCAGCGTGACATTGTCTGTCAAATTCCTCGTTCTCGATGGTGTCTCCCTGAAACCATCGGCCTCTGCCGTGACAGGGCAGCAACGACGTGCAACTTATTGGATTTCAACGGTACTGACAGCCCGTTCTTGATCCTCTAACTAAGAAACTCAAAGGTACGGTGTGTCCGACGTTGCTCTGGGGAAGACCTGCAAAAAACTCCGAATCCCGGGCGACCCCAATCTTCCGAGGACTTCGGCATCACGCCTCCCATTAACGCATCACTGCGACGGGCGGGGGTTGTCGGAGGTTTTGGGAGCGATAGTGGAGTCAGAGATTCAAATCTTGAATCGACGCTGAACTCGATGCGCGCTACTACAGCATCGCGTGCAATCGGCTGCGTGAGCAGCGGACGTGAGCGCGTCCGACGTGTGGTGCCACGCAAATGACAAAATCATCTGAATTCAGTTAGCCCCTCCCCACAAACCACCAGATCGCGAATATCAGAATCGAAGAGATTAACAGGGTGGTTCCCAAGATGAGCAATACTTCTCGGCCAAGCCTTCGCAGAAAGGGCTTTTTGGGTGGCACAACCTCTGGAAGGGTGCTTGCCCCATTGCTGAGGAGAAAATCTGACACGAACGCGATCTGTGCTTTACAAACCAGCGATAGGGGAAGCTTTTCGGCCTGCGAGAGTTCGTAAGTCCGTAAACCCGAAAATGCTTTCTTCAAATCGGCAGTGAGCTTGCGCTTCCACCGGTCCCCGGCTTTCGCCGCTCTAATCATCAGCCGTGCATTCACAGCTCGTAGACTTCTGCACTCACGATTACAGGAATCTATAGTGCGTTCGAGGGGAGACGTATTTCCATTTTGGGCGATTTGGATGGCTATACGCACACCTTGCAGCGACTTTCCGATCTGCGATAGCCGTAGCTGAAGCATCAGCGGAGTGGGGATAATCACGGACGCTTTGAGTAGCTCGTTGTACGGTCCAATAAGAAAACTTGCCGCGAACGCGGCGGATGCCGCGGCGAACCAAAGACTCAGAACACCAAACTTCATGAAACGCAGGGTAGGAGACAAAGCTTCATGATATAGCCCGTAAAGGCTCAACAGACAGAACGGAAAAGCAATGGTGAAGTAGACCGCAAAATACACGGTATTCCAAATGTAGTCGTTCAGTTGGAGCCGGAAGTACGTCTTAGGATCGAGAGGAATCAGGAAGGGAAGCAACGACCGCGCAGTTCCTACTAGACCGTAGAGGAGCGCCAATGTAACCGCAACGAAGCCCGCAACGAGTGGTATCCAAACGGGAATCCCTAGCAACACCAAAGAGACGATCTTAACGTTGGGGCGGTCCAACCTGTAGTCCGACATCCAACCTTCAGCACGATGGAAAGAAAGCATGGCGTCGAAAAGTAGTCCCGCGCAGCAGTCGAGATGCAGAAACCCCCATTGACTTGCGCGGAATCCGAGGTTCATGGACCTTGCCAGCCCAGTCTCATACAGCCGGCCGATGGGGAGCCAATGGAGACCCACTATGAATGGGACCGCGCTGACAACAAATTTGACGGGAGTCTTGTAGACGCTCGAGCCGTATTCGCGTATTTGCGCGGTTCGGCGAAAAAAGTGCCACGGCGCCAGAGCCATCAAAAAGAATGTAGGCACGAGATTGATCACGCCTACGATATCGGCCAGGTCCTTTGCCCAGTGAGGAGGTTTCGAACCTGGTCGCTTCCTCCATATCTTTGTCCATTGTCTATTGAGTTCAAATACCAATACCCGCGCGGTTATCACCAAGGGGCGCCGGAATGTCCTCTTGAGCCATGACCACCGGCGCCGGATCACAGGTCGCGCCTGTCCTTCGTGGGCGTGATCGCCGGGATGGAATTGCTCCGCGTCATCCATCATGGGTGTTAATTCCTTTCCGCGAGATCGCGAGTCGCCCCTTTTTCTGCACTCCGTCTAGTGTGGATGGCAGAACACCGAGGGTCCCCTCAGAGACCGTGAACGCTCACGGTGACGCGTATTCACGGAGAACCAGCTTCTTTGAAGGCAAGAGGAAGGTGCCTCAGTTCAGGTCACTTCGCTACAGTTCGGCATTTGTCGTGATGCCCTTTCACCTGCCGTCCGGTGTCAAGTTCAACGGTGTCTACCTCTTCGTCCATGCAGAAAGGCTGAGGACTCCACTTGCTGTAAGCGTAGATTACCTTCTTGGTGTCGCCGGCTAGGAAATTATTTGCCTCGTCGCGCAGTTCGAAGGTCACAACGACACCAGCATTGAAGGAAGGCCTCGGAAGATAGAAGAAATTAAGCAACGGAAAACTATTCGTGCGCGTATTTCCGCCCGCTGCATCGATCGATACCTGCAAAGCAGGAAACTTCTTCTCTCCAAAATCTTTGAAGAGTTGTGCGCCCTTGAGGATATCCGTCAAGATGATGCCGCCCATCTGGTCCCCGGAAGTCATCCATGTCTGAAGTGCTGACATCGCGTTGCTGAGCGAGGTACCCAGAACGACTCCGTCAGATGTTGCTATCAAGTCTCGTGCGTTGGGCGGCACGGGCTTAGTAAGCGTGGTCGTGCCGGTTGAGTCTTTTGCGGGCCGCTGTAGCCATGTCATGAGACGCGACAGATCCCCGCTATCTTTCTGAAGGGTCTTCCATTTGCCAGCGATATCTTCGGCAGCATCATCCAAATTCAACGTGCTCGTGGCAGTGCGTAGCTGAATCTTGTGTTGGCAGAGGTCTCTTGCCAGCTCAGTGTTGAGTGCCTGATTCAGGGCTTGGACGCTGGAGGAGGCATAGCTCATGCTCTGCTTTGCCGCCGTTACCTCTGCCCCGACTCCGGACAAATATTGTAGGGAAGCTGGAGTAGCGCTGCTCCCACCGCCACCACTTCCGGCCCCACTTCCCGAACTACTTCCAGTTCCGGTGGGCCCGCCCGCAGAGGCCGCCTCCTCCATCGTGCCCACAGTGCCCCGCATTGATGCCACCTGCTGTTCCATCTGGTGGAGGTTCCCAAGGTCCAGATCCAATGCGCCGGGCCGGAATGGTTGCCGTGCCCCTGACTGTTTTCTTAACTGTTCCTGAAGATTACCGAGGTTATCCTGCATCTGCTTGAGCTGCTGCTGCAGGTTCTCCAGCTCCTGTTTCTGTTTGTCGGTCTCAGCGGTTTGCTGATCCGAAAGAATCTTAATCAACACATCGTAGTCGGACGCCAGCGTCTTGAAATATGCGTTGAATGTCTCGTAGAGGGCAATTTGAGCCGACGAAGTACCGTCTTGCAGCAAGAGCGAACCATTAGATGAGTCATTGCATTTCCACGCAGCCTCCTCGGTGTCTAGTACGGCCCTGAGTTTGGCCTTCTCTTCGTCAGTGCTTGCGTCGGTAGCCTTATTCAGCGCCACGGCAGTGTCGTGAGCGATGTGTTTTGCAATCTGCTTCAGGCCGCCATACACCATTATCTGAACTTCGATTGGAGCGGAGCTTGCGCCGCCCGGAGCGGCTGCGGCGCTTGCCGATGTTGCCGCACCTGCCGATGTGGCCGAGCCGGCGAGGCTGGCACCCGCGGCTGCGGCGGCAGCTGAACCTGATTGAGCCAGTACAATTTGCGTCCAGGCAAATGAAGTAATGAGAACGACGGAAAGACCACGTTTCAGCATAGGGCTCCTCACGGACCAAACACACGACTGCGTCTGTTCCGATCAACCGCGCAAAAATATACCCTGTAACTGGGGAAAGGTCAGCGAGATGAAGCCCCCTCGGATGAGAAGCACGGAAGCGCTTCATCCTTCTCTCGCTGGACAACGAAACGTTATGCACTTATGCCGGGAAAGTCAAGGCCTCCGTAGGTTTCTGTAGGTTTCTGGGCTGCTAGGGCTCTCGCGTTCCCAGGCTCACACCACGACTAAAACAGCCGATTCTGAACCTCTGCAAGTTCCACGGCAGCGGAGCACTCTTCGTCGTCGTTAGCGACATGGTTGATCCGCGTGCTCACCGGATAGCAACGCATCAGACGGGCCTCGTAAGGCTTCAGCAGTTCAGACGCCGCAGCCACATTCGTCATTCCCAGATCAAGCCAAACGTCGTAGGCGTCTGGATCGAGAATCACTGGCATCCGGTCGTGGACAGCTGAGGTCACGACTGGCCCAAAACCTTTACTCGGCGGACAGTCTCTGACGAGAATTGTGAGGGCATTCGTTGGCAAAATCGGGGGTGAAAACGTAGAGGAAAGGCATCGCATTCGCCTGATCCTTGAAACTTTGGCTGATGTGAGGAATCATCCAATTGTGCTGAAAAGCTTGGAAGCAACGAGGGCTGTCGCTGCGACCGCGCAACAGCATCTCTCCGTGCATTCCCATCGTATGTGGGCAATGGGAATCGCCGCAGCGAGCATGGCAGCGATGCTGTACGTAGGGCTTTACCAGAGCAGAGCAGTGCACCACATCTGGTGTCCAGTTTTCGCAAAGGGCTGTGAAGCCGTTGCCGATGCCCAGTTCGCCAAGCCCTTCGGCATTCCCGATGGATACATTGCAGCGACTCTCTATGGAATGATTTTTCTGCTCTTGCTGGCACCGGCAAGCAAGATGTGGATTTGGATACCCTTACTGGTGTTGGGTTCCGCTGCTACGCTCGCCAACTTTCTCGGTGTTCGTGACATGGTCAATCTCGGCAGCTTTTGCTTCTACTGCATAGTCACGACTGCGCTGTCGCCAGTTCTGCTGTGGGAGATTTGGCGGCTGCGATGAGCCTTGCGGATCGATTTAAGGAGTCTTCGTCCATGAGTAACGGTTCAGTCGCTACACCCGTTTCAAAAAAAGATGCCGACCACGTCTTCTATGAACTGACACGCAGCATTTGCCCGAAGTGCCGGAGAGTCATCGACGCGATGATCGTTTTACGCGACAACAAGGTGTTCATGCGAAAGCGGAAAGCGAACATTCAACGTCGCAAATATGCGGTGAACCAGGAAGGCAAGACCGCATCTAGACAAACTGCTTGTATATCGATGAGTGTCGGTATATCAAGTTGATGAGCATCGATATCGCTCCAGCATGAGCGTCGCAAACCAGAGAGATTTGCTGTCGAACATAGTCGCACGAGTGTGGACGCCGCGTGACGCCAGCGAGAGAGGGATGTTGCTTGGCCATGCCACATGGACGGGGACATACCTGCTGGCTTGGCATGAGTCTTTCAAACGGTCTGGGGCTTCAGGGGCGGAGAAAGGTGAAGTGTTCCTCATCGACTTCCCGGGACGAGACCAGTCTGTCCTTGTTTCGGCCCAACTAGATGAGCTGAACACTGAGGCGGGGTACGTCCTGCTGTCCCGCACAGACCATGTTCCTGCGGGGCTGGATATTCCGTTTTTTCTTGAATCTCCCAAGGTTGGGGACGTTTGCCGGATGGCGTTCTGCCCGTCGAGGGAAGCGCACTCCCGCGTAGAGAACCTCTCTGGCACGATTTGGCTTGTGAACGGACCCATGCATCGAGGGGATTTCTCTATCCGAGTTCGCGAAAACCTCGGTGGTAGTTTGCCCGAAGATGTCGCTGGAGCACCCGTCCTCTTAAACGGAGCGCTGGTGGGAATACTCACGGATAAGGCGAGACGCTCGAATATTCCGGGAGTCTCTTTCGAGCTCGACGTCCAGAACCTGGCTGGAATGGCGGGGAGCAAGGCGGGTGCATCGATCCGGGCCATTGTGCGACAGGCGAGAGTGAAGCCCTCGGGAATTGAGGATGGGACCTGGATCGGACCGGACTTTGAATCAGGCCGTTCCCAAGTCGAGGAGGGAGGACGTAGAACACCAGATGATGCGGAGTTCTGGGCGCGATTGAGTCCGTCGAGCAAAGGCGCGCTTGAAAGAGCCGACCTAATTCGAAAGGCCCTGGATCAACCGGAAGTGCAGATGGAGTACTTGATTTACGGGCTCTTCGAGAAGATCGACGGACCGACCCAGGTCCTGTTTCGGAAGTCCAAGATCGACCAGCGGGCTCTCAACGGCATTCTGTTTCCGATCATCTCAGAGGAGGTCGGAACGGCGGTTTTCGATCAGTTTAGGAAGCTCGAGGCGGCTGGCCTACCCGCCGCCCAACGGTTGGGCGCAATGCCCCCAGTGTCCCGTCATGTGCGAGACGCTCTGTTGGCGGCTTTTCGGAGGAGTGAGGACAGAGGAGAGCACGAGATACGAAGCCGACATCTTCTTTACGGAGCGTTAAGCGTTGGACAATGCCGCGTCATTCAGTTGCTCGCCCAGCGGGGCGTGAAAAAGGAGGACGTTGTACACGATGAATGGGCCGATCCTATTCCTGTGTCAGCCGGAACGAGTGACGTTGAAGCGCCTATAGGTGCCGTGAGAGAGCGGGACGTTTCGGCGGCGAGTCCGACGCCGAAGGTGGATTCGGATATGTGGTGTGAACAGGATCGGTTAGGGTATGAGGCGTATGCGCGGACGATTGCAGCACTGATTACCCATGAAGAGACGCGGGCTCCTCTGACAATTGGGGTCAAGGCACCGTGGGGAGCGGGGAAGACGTCGCTGATGAAGCGTGTGCAGCATCTGCTGGATGGGCAGGCGTATTTGACGGAGGAGAATCGGAGCGGTGGGCGACAGCAGGCGAGCGAGTTGCGGATGACGCTTCGGGAATTGCTACGGGAGTTGAAGAGGACGACACGGGCGGAGCAGACAGGACTTAGAAGGAAATATGACGAGAGACAGGATTTGAAGCTGCCGTCGAACTCGAATCCGGAGGGAAAGTCGTACGAGCTGCCGCCGCGGGTTACGGTGTGGTTCAATGCGTGGAAATATCAGACGAGCGAACAGATATGGGCGGGAATGGCACATTGCATCATCAGCCAGGTGACGGCTCGGATGACGCCGAAAGATCGGGAGCTGTTCTGGTTGAGGCTGCATGCGCGGCGAGTGAATGCGGACGAAGTGCGAAGAAAGATTTATGAGGCGGTTGTGCGGCAGGTCTTTCCATTTGCGTTGATGATGATGGTCGCGTCCGCGGTGGTGGTGTGGTTGCTGTCGTCGTTCCCGATGATACCGCTTCGTTACGTGTGGCAGGGTGTTACGGTGCTGGCGGGGCTTTTTGGAGTGATCTGGAGGGCGTGGAACAAACTGGGGGACAAAGCGGCGGGGACGGTAAAGGAGTTGGTGCGCGAGCCTGATTACGAAGGGAAGATGGGTTATCTGCACCTGGTGGAATCGGATATTCGCGAAGTCTTGAATCTGGTGACGGCGGTGCAAGGGGAGGCGACTACAGGAGCTAAAATCCCTTCCTCTGCGGCGAATGACGCGGCCGTAGGCCGCTCTTCCACAGATGGCCTCGCCAAGGTGCCATTGGTTGTGTTCGTGGATGACTTGGACCGCTGCGCGCCGAATAAGGTAGCTGAGGTGGTGGAGGCGATCAACTTGTTCCTTTGTGGTGATTACCCGAATTGCATTTTTGTGCTGGGGATGGAGCCCGGGATGGTGGCGGCGGCCCTGGAAGTGGCGAACAAGGATGTGATCGCAAAGGCGCGAGAGATGGGCGTGTTGGATAGCACGGCTCCGGTAGGATGGCGGTTCTTGGAAAAGATTGTGCAGTTGCCGGTGATGATTCCGCCTCCGACTAAACAGGGACGAGATACGTATGTCCAGTCTCTTGTGGGGCTGGCGCCGGCGGCGCTGGATGCTCCGGAGTTGAGCGCTGCGGGCGCGACCGTGGTTCACATGCCGCCAACTGCTCTTCGTGCTGAAGTCACTCCTTTGAAGGAAGAAGTCGTAAAGAAGTATGCTCAGTTGATGAGGGGCGCGAATCTGGCGGAAGTGGAGAGAAAGAGCCTTCAAGTTGTGGCGGGGGCGCCGGCGGAGGAAAAGCGGGCGGCGGCCGAGGCCGGCAAGCGAGTGTATGCGCATGCGTTCAACGAACGGGATCCGATGATCGCGAATTTTGTGCAGGAGTGCGCCGAGTTGGTGGATGGGAATCCGCGGCAAATAAAACGGTATGTGAATGTGTTTCGGTTCTACAGCACACTGCGATACGCGTTGCGGGCGGATGGATTCGCAACTGCGGGCGAGTTGCCGAGTGACAAAATACTGGCGAAGTTTGTGTCGCTGAGTGTTCAGTGGCCGCATGCGATGGATTGTTTGCGTGGAAGGCATCGTGTGGAGGAGGGCGGACGAGCGCTCTCCCGGCTGGAGTATCTGGAGGGGGAAAGCGCGAAGATCACAGCGGACGACGCAGAGGGGGATGCGGCTTGGAAACAGATTGTAGGGGAGAAGGGGATGGGATTGGAATCTTGGGCGCATTCACGGGCGTTTCGAACGTTTCTGGCGAGAGGAGATTCCTTAGGGAAAAGTGGGGGGCACGGGCTGTGGTGAGGAGTGCATGGGTCTTAGGCGCTTGCGGGCGTCTACTCTTCTGCCGGATTCTCGAACCCGACTGACCCGACAAGATATGTTGGCGATAGCGTCCTTTATCATTTGCTATTTGAGTCGGCAAGCCGACGATGATTTTTGAGTGGGCTATGATCACCGCTCGCGGACACATTCCTTCTGAGTTGGCATATGTCGGAGCAGTTTGAAGCCGTCAGTTTTTAGGCAATCAGCCTTTGTGTACGAGGTGCCCCTTGTTCACAGATAGTCCAGCAGAACCCAAAGCTCCACCTTGCAAACGTTGCAACTTTTTCATGTGCATGATAATGCAACTCCGTTACGAAATCCGAACAAAAACATATTTATGTTGCGATGCCTACTGTGTTTCATGTAAGGTGCGCTGCTATCAGCGAGCATGATTCGTTAGGGGAACGACGGAAGCTCAGTTCCGTTTAGTAATCCTGATCGCTGTTTCCGTTAGAAGTGTAAATGTATTGCGCCAGTGTTGGCGGGGCGTATTCGTGTGGAACAAAAGTGTGGCATTGAGTAAATCAACTTGGACCCGCGCATTAGTATCACGTTAAGTATCATCAAGGAACGAAAAGCATCCATTCAGTTCAGCCTAACTGAAACTTGCCGGATGCTGGGATTATCAGGTGTGTCAATTCTTTTGTGTAAACGACCCGGTTTTGTTTTTGGGGATGGGAGCGCGAGGGAAGGGGCAACATCCCTTCCCTCGCCCAGCCATGTAGAAAGATTCTGCGCTCTCATGA
>Ga0307474_10000999_pt1 | contig 20536 bp, 17 predicted proteins | sample atmos_gasesECM1C_2_FD_203312 | JGI IMG/M metagenome (GOLD analysis project Ga0307474, IMG submission 203312) | Hardwood forest soil microbial communities from Morgan-Monroe State Forest, Indiana, United States - atmos_gasesECM1C_05 | ecosystem: Environmental > Terrestrial > Soil > Temperate... | reverse complement strand
TGCGATATATTCGAGGCCGTCGAACGTGGTTGTTCGATGTTCGTTTGCTCCGAACTCGAGGAAGTGAAACGCGCCCGCATCTCCGTTCGCTCCAAACGCCGGGATCAAATCCCGTAGCTGGCGATATGATCGAGGCCGCTGAAACTGGTCTGGCGATCTTCATTTGAGGCCATACTGGATATAATGTTGTGCACCGGCATCTTCGACCGTAGTCATCGAGCCAGCAAAGCCATCGAAACTCGCCACACGTTGTTCCGTCGGCTCGTAGTGACTGTACCAATTCTGCATCGCGTTCTAGTTTAGACCGAACGCCGCGATGAGATCAGGAAAGCCGGCCTCGAAGTTCAACAAATCCATGAAATGGTTGTAGTCGGACGCGGTGCTTCGTGGTTTAGGTTATCTAGATACACCGCCGTCTCTGCTGGAGTGCCTCCGATCGTTGCATCGCCATTCGGTCCTGGTGGAAACTGGTCTCCAACATGCGTCTGGGCGCTACGGCATCCGCTCGGAAAGTGCTACCGCGACCTCGCGTGCCACGCTGTCCCAATCTCCAGGAGTCGGCTGGCGGAGCAACCGCGCAGTCGGGTACCAGGGGCTGTCGCTTCGTTCCAACAGCCAGCGCCAATCGGGCGCATAGGGCAGCAGGATCCAAACCGCCTTGCCCATCGCACCAGCGAGGTGCGCCAATACGGTGTCCACAGTGACGACCAGATCGAGCGTTTCGATGATGGCCATGGTGTCGGCGAAGTCAGCGATCTCAGCGCCCAGGTTTAGCAGCGGAGCGCGATCAGAATAGTCGGCAATCGCGCTTTGCCCCGGTCCCTTCTGCAATGCAACCAGCGAAATGCCATCCAACGCAGCAATCGGTGCAAACGCCGACAGGCTCATGGAACGGTTGAGATCATTGTTGTGAGTTGGCCTGCCGGCCCAGGCAATACCGATGCTGCGCGTGCCGGGCTGAACCAGGTCGTGCAGGCGAGCGCGCCAGGCCTCTACTCGCTCGGGATCCGCGCGGAGATAGGAGGCCCCGGCCGGAATCGTATCCAGGGTTGTGCCGTGCAAGCGCGGCAGGCCAGACAGCGGACAATAGGCTGCGAAAGGCGGACAGCGCTCCCAATGGCCCACCAACTCGATCGCTGGATGAGTCTGGCGGATCAGCGGATGCATGAGAGGATCCGCCACGACCACTACCCGAGGGCAGCGCGAGATCACCCATGGGATATAGCGGCAGAACTGGATCGAGTCGCCAAAGCCCTGGTCGGCGATCAGCAGCAACGTGGCATCAGCCAGCGGCGCTCCATCCCACTGGGGGCGGTTCGTTGGAGGCAGAAGCGGCGGCGCGCCCGCAATCTGGTAGCGCCATTCATATTCCTTCCAGCCCTCCGCAAATTCGCCGCGAAGCAAGAGTGTCTCGGCCAACTGGAAATGCGGCCCCGCAGCTCCCGGATTGAGCTCCAGAGCACGGCGAGCGCAGGTGACGCTCTCATCGAGCTCCAATTTGCGGTAATGCGTGAGCGCCAGATTGTGCAGCGTCTGGAGATCGTAAGAGGCCCTGTCGAGCGCCTCATGGCCGGCGCGCAGTGCATCGTCGTAGCGGCCAAGCCGCTCATAGATAGGGCAAAGGTTGCGGCGGAATAACGTAGCTTCGGGCGCCAAGCTGACCGCGCGCTCGACGGTTTCAGCGGCCGCTTCGTGTCGCCCTGTACGGAAGAGCAGAACGCCCTTCTCATAGAGGGCCAAGGGCTCGTCCGGCGCAACCGACAGGATATGGTCCAGGATCCTCTCCGCCTCAGGCAACCGTCCTCCTTGCGAGAACTCGCCGGCAAGCCTCAGCAGTTCGTCCAGCGGGACCGGCACCTCCAGAGGTTGGGGAAGCAACCGTGCTTGCGCCTCGCGGGGTGGTGGAAGAACGTGTTCTTGCATTTGACAGGTTCAGTGATAGGTGAAGTCGATCCTGGGAGCCCGGACGAATTTGCATCTGCGAGAATTATTTCGATGCACCTCTGATCCAAACTCCAGTAACACGGAGCACTCACACTCGATCAAGTAATGAAATCCCTCTGCCGTCGGACCTGCTTGCCGGACAGGCGACCTCGCCACCACTCGACCGTCCTCTCCAACCCCTCCCGCAGCGTGACGCGCGGTGACCATCCCGTGGCATGCGCGAAGCGGGTGCAGTCGGCGAGAAGCGCTCGCACTTCCGAATTCGCTGGTCGCAGACGCTTGTTGTCCTGAACCAGGGACTTGCGGCAGGATGTCAGCTCGACGATTAGGTCGATCAGATCGCCAACCATGATCGCTCGCTGGCTGCCGGCGTTATATGCCTGGCCGTATTCCAGGTTTTCGGACAACCCGGCCGCCATGAACGCCGCCGCAGTATCGCTAACGAAAGTCAGATCGCGCACAGTCGTTGCGTCGCCAACCATGATCGACGAGCAGGCAGGATCGAGCGCTTGCCGGATAATGGTGCCTATGATCGCTCTCTCACTCTGGCGCGGTCCAAACGTATTGAACGGTCTCAGGATGACGACGGGGACACCGAACGACCTCGCAAAGGCTTCCGACATCATGTCCGCAGCTATCTTGGAAGCTGAGTACGGTGATTGTCCCTGAAGCCGATGGGATTCATTGATCGGCATTGTCAGCGCGGTTCCGTAGACTTCGCTGGTCGATGTCTGCACAACCCGTTCGGTACCATGCTGGCGCGCTGCCTCAAGAATGTTCACTGTGCCGAGTACGTTTGTCTCCACATAGGATTGCGGAGCGACATACGAATAGGGTATTGCGATCAGCGCGGCGAGATGAAAAACGATTTCGTGGCCATGCACTAGGCGACTGATGAAAGCCGCGTCGCGGATGTCGCCGCGCACGACATTGATTTTTTCCCGGACGGGCTCCGGCAAGTCGTCCAGCCAACCATGACTGTCGAACGAGTTGTATTGAGCGAGAGCCGTCACTTTGGCGCCCGCAGAGACCAGAGCTTCGGTCAGGTGCGAACCAATGAAACCGTCTCCTCCAGTTACAAGGATCTTCGTATCAACGTAGTTCGCTGCCATCGACGCACGCCTTATCTTCGGGCTTTGATCGGCTGAGTACAGAGACGCGGTTCGATGCGAGCCCCGGTAACAATCATCCAGAACGCCCTAAGGATCCAACCGAGATCGGAAGTAAGGGTCCGGCACGAGAAATAAGCCAAATCAATTTCTGCCTTCGCCGGGAACAGAACTTTTCGATAGAACTCCGCAGCAGCGACGCCGCTGGGATAGAGCCTGCTTTCACTCCGAAACAAGACCTGGCATGGTCCAAAAAGGCCGGGCTTGAACTCGAGAATTTTCTCGAATCCGCCCCTGAAGCAATCGGCAAAGGCCAGTGACTCTGGCCGTGGACCGACTAGCGACATATCGCCCCGTAGAACGTTCCAGAGTTGCGGCAACTCGTCCAACTTACTTGCGGCAAGGACGCGACCGATCCTGGTCAGGCGACCATCACCTTCCAAAGTGAGTGGACATCCCCGATCGTCGCAATCCGGCTTGAATTTGCGAAACTTGTACATCCGGAACGGCCGCCCACTTTTTCCAAGCCGGAGCTGCGAGAACAGGATGGGCCGGCCTCCCTCGATCCATATTGCTAGGATTACAATTAGGGTCACCGGTGTTAGCACCAGACCTGCCATGCCAGCAAAGGCAATATCGAGAGCGCGCCGCAAGCCCCCGTCAAGGGCACGGCGCAGCTCCGCCAACACATCGAAAGAATACCCGGAGAGTTCGTGCAAGGTCATGCGCTCACCTCTATCGGCACCTCTGCGCTTAGCGACTCCGCGAGGGAATTTACGACAAGCTCGACGATAGCGGGCGACATCTGCGGATGCAGCGGAAGCGTGAGCTCGCGCCGAGCGAAATCCTCCGTTCGCGCCAGGTGGCAATTGGGGCAGACGTCGTTGTAAAACGTCAGGCGATGCACAGGGGGATAATGAACCGTGGTCTGAACACCTCGCTTGCGCAATCCATCGATGACCGTTTGGCGATCAGTTTCCGCCGGAAGCAAAACCGGCATCAGATGATGCGCCGAAGGCCAAGATTTTCCGAAGGGAACCGTTACCGAGGTGCAATGCGCAGCAAGAAGCCGACGATAGTGCAGCGACAAGTGCCGCCTGATGTCATTCCATTCCGGCAATCGAGTTAGCTGAACGAGGCCGAGCGCGGCGCGCAGCTCGTCCATCCGATAGTTGAACCCAAGCATCGTCACATCGTAATCCGGAGTGCGACTGTCGAGGCGCTGTCGCGTGCCGCTTGTCATGCCGTGCGACCGGGCCCGCCTCACGGCTTCTCTTAGTAAGGGATCATGGGTGATGATTGCTCCGCCCTCGGCGGTCGTCATGTTCTTGTTGCCATAAAAGCTGAACGCAGCCGCTTCGCCAAAGGTGCCGACTTCCGGCAGCCCCGGAGCGTGCGCACCGTCCTCGATCAGGAGCAGGCCCTTTCGTCGAGCGAAGGACTGCCAGCTGAGACGATCCGCGAGGTAGCCGCCAAAATGCACAAGGATGACGGCCTTGGTTCTTGCCGTGCACTTCGCCTCTGCGTCCTCCAGGGACATCAAAGGCACTTCCGGTGATTCGATGTCGACGAAGACCGGCTGCGCTCTCACATAGAGCACGCTATTGGCGGTCGCGACGAAGGTCAGCGACGGCACAAGAACTTCATCTCCTGGACCGACGCCCAGCGAATGCAGGATCAGGTGAAGGGCTGCCGTGCAGGAGTTGACGGCGACCGAGTCCTCGGCTCCGTGCAGCCGGGCAAACGTCTGCTCGAATTCCCTAACCCGGTCTCCCATCGTCACCCAGCCGCTGTCGATGACAGCGGCAAGCGCTGCCTTCTCGTCCGGCCCAAGGATGGGCTCTGATACTAATAGCATGCGAGTCTCCACTCAGACCTGCGCGAGATGTTCAATTGGCGGGAGGAACGCCGCAAGCTGCGGCGCCACCTCAGGCAGCGACCGTTGCGGCAAATGCGGGCGACTGCTCGTCCCACGGAATGTCCTGGGCTTTGAGGAAGTCCTCTACCCGGCCAATGTCCAGCCACAGCCCGTTGTGCTTGAAGACGTGCACAGGCGCATCCTCTTCCAGCATCTGGTACATCAGGTCGTCAAAGCCGAATGGAACGCCCGACGGTATGCGTTCAAGTACTGCGGGGTCCATGCAGTAAATGCCCATGCTGACGAGATTCGGAAGTTCGGGCTTCTCGCGAAATCCCGTCACGCGCCCCTCAGTTTCATCGATCACGCCAAAGTCCATTTTGGTAAGCCGAGTGGAAGTAGCGATGGTAATTGATGCGCTATTTCTCCGATGGCAATGCACGAACTGGTTGAGATTGAGATCCGTGAGCACGTCGCCGTTAAGCACGAGGAAGGGCTCGTCGAGTTGCTCGCGCACGAGCGACAACGGCCCCATCGTTCCAAGCGGCTCAAGCTCCTGCGTGTAGGTGATCCGCATGTTCCACTGATCACCATCGCCGCAAACGCTGCGAATGAGGTGACCCAGGTATCCGGTCGTGATGAAGACGTCTCTAATTCCATTTCGTCTAAGCCATTTCAGCACGAGTTCGAGCACGGGCCGCGCTCCGATCGGCATAAGAGGCTTTGGCAATATTGATGTGTGCGGGCGCAGCCGTGTACCCTTACCGCCGCACTGAATGACAGCTTTCATTTCCTACCTCCATGTTATTTCCGCTCACGCACAACGGTGGGATTGGCGACAGATGTTCCAGGCTTGATTGCGCCTTTGCATGCTCCCAAGATGGCATCCGACCGAATACTCATGCTAGCCCGCCGGCGACCAACGTGTCCGGCTAAGGCGCATTACCACCCGAAGGTGCAGGCGATGACCTGCGCGTCGCGCTACCCCCAATTGGGTAGCCATCTTAACCCGTAGGCCCGCATACGGCCGCACAGCTGGCTACATACGGATGCGGCTCAATCGAACGCAACACGGTGCACCGCGCCATTGCGTCACCGGCATTTCAAGCTTGCTTTCGATGTTGGTTGAACGTCTGCCGCGGGCATGCAATCGAGTCCGGGGATCGGAATTTGCCGCGAGGCCGCGGTTTTTCTGGTCGGAGCGACGCGGCATATTCGTCGCGGTTTGGTCGAGGCAAATCACGCCCGGAACGGCCGGCATAAGCAGGCGTCGACGCGAACTACCCCAGAGTGGGTAGGTGAGCTACTCCCTTATTCAGATACTATCGCGATGACACCGTGATAGTGATGGTTCGCGCCAACGCCGCTCTTTGTTGTTGGATGATTTGATTGTTTGGATTTTTGATTTTTGTTGGATTTGAAAAATGGGAAGGGTCCTGCCTTGAGGCCACAAGCGATGCGGCAACCCCAAACGGCCTCAGCTCAAGTATCCACGCGCAGTGACAAGGGCGGAGAGAAGCTCCGGGTATTCTTCGTAACCGAGGAAGACCCGCTATACGTCATTCGGTTCTTCGATGTTTTTTTTGCAGAGTATCCGCGCGACGAAATTGAGATATCGGGAATCACGATCGACCGACCGTTTCACGAACCGATTTGGGAGACGATGCAGCGCGTTCGGGTTCTTTATGGTTTGTGGGGCTTCTTTCGTCAGGGGCTGCGCTTCGTCGGCGCGCGACTATGCGGCCGGTCGATAGAGTCGCTCGCCGCTTCCGCCGGGGCGCCTATCGTGACGACGCGATCGGTCAATCAGCCAGAGTTCATTGAGAAGGTCCGCGCCATCGCACCGGATCTGATCGTTTCGGTCGCTGCCCCGGAAATCTTCAAACCGGCGCTTCTCGGTATCCCCCGCCTGGGCTGCATAAACATGCATTCCGGGCGGCTGCCGACGTACAGAGGCATGATGCCGACGTTTTGGCAGATGCTCCGAGGTGAATCTGCCGTAACCATCACAGTGCACCGCATGGCGGAAAAGCTCGACGCGGGCGACGTCCTGGCGACGCACCCCTTCGCGATCGAGAGAAGCGATTCGCTCGATCGGGTCATCAAAGGAACCAAGTGCGAGGGCGCCAGGCTTCTCATAAGGGTCCTGCGCGACTTGCGAGAAAATCGGGCGCAGTCAACGCCGCTCGACATGAAGCAGGCAAGCTACTTTTCGTTTCCGAAACTCGAAGACGTGCGGGAATTTCGTAAACTCGGGCACCGGATGCTGTGAGGAGGGATCGATGGCGAGCATGACCACAGGACGTGTGGGCTCTCACAACGCCGCGCTATCGATCGATGTCGAAGACTGGTTCCACACAGACAATGTGAGGGATGTGTTCCCGCGCGAAGCATGGGAGAGGTGCGAGCTGCGTGTCGAACGGAATACGATGCGAATGTTGGAAATCCTCCAGTCGTCCAGCGCCCGCGCCACCTTCTTTGTGCTTGGCTGGGTGGCCGAAAAATGTCCACAGCTCGTGCGCGCGATCGCCGCGGCGGGCCACGAGGTCGCGTCTCATGGCTATGGTCACGAACATGTCTACTCGCTGACGCCTAGCGAATTCCGATCAGACGTCATACGGTCAAAGCGACACCTTGAAGATCTAACCGGCAGGGCGGTCCGCGGCTACCGCGCGCCTTCGTTCTCGATCACCGATTGGGCGATTCCGATCTTGCAGGAAGTGGGGTTCGACTACGATTCCTCCGCTGTGCAGACTATCGCGCACGACAGGTATGGTCGGCTCAGTGGAATGCATGCGGGGAAGCCGATCGTTTCACTCCGCAATGGCTTTCATGAAGCGTGCGTCTCGTGCATCCGACTTGGCGAACGTGGGATTCCCTGGGGTGGAGGCGGCTATTTCCGGCTCATTCCCTACCCGTTGTGGGTTCAGGGCGTGCGTACGATCCTGCGCTCTGGGATGCCCTACGTCTTTTATATTCACCCCTGGGAGATCGATCCCGGCCAGCCGCGCGTCGCCGGCATAAGGGCGACCAATTCATTTCGACAACGCGTCAACCTTCATCGGTGCGAGGACCGCTTCGCTGCGCTTGTCGGCGATTTCGAGTGGATGCCGATCTGCGATCTCATCGACGCACGGATTGTCGGTCACGGTAGCGAGGAAGTGACCGGTGATCGAGTAGTAGACGACTTTGATGATCACCTTTCTAGGGGTGATAGAGGTGGACGGGAGTTCTCAGGAGGCTGGGCAGATGTTGACCGAAAGTCCCGTGCGTCGATCCTATGACGATCGTGGGCACGCTTCTCAATTCTTGGCTGATGATCCAGACGTGACGCCTTTAGAGCGACGCGGTCCCCTGAGCCCCCACCTGCTCTATATTGGAGGCGAGGACCATCATCTTCGTATTCCGGCCATGCTGGCCCTGCGCGATTGCGGCTTTCGCGTAACCGCCGCTGGAACAGGCGACCCCGCACCGTTTGTGCAAGTGGGCATCGACTATCGGCGCTTCCATTTCGAGCGGTTCATAAGCCCGCTTGCCGACTGGTCGGCGATCAAGAGCATTTCGAAGATTCTCGCCGAGGTGCGGCCCGATCTCGCGCAGAGCTTCGACACCAAACCAAGCCTGTTCCTTCCCTTGGCCGCGCGAAGCACTCCTGGCGTATTGGCCATTCGCACGATAAATGGACGGGCTTTCCTTTATTCGTCGCGCTCACCGGTGGCCTTGACGTTGCGTCTGGTCTATCGCGCGCTCCATGCAATGGGAGCTCGCACCGCCGCGGCAACGGTTTTCGAAATTCACGACGATCATGCATTCTTCGAGCGCCACGGGATGGCAGGAAAGAAGCCCGTGGTGATTCCTGGCGCTGGAGTTGACGTCCAAGGGTTCGAGCAAGCGTTGGCATCAGCACCTTCGCCAGCTCAGCTTCGCGGGGAGCTCGGGCTCGGCGATGCCGAAGTCGTTATCACCGTAACGCGGATGACTCGACAGAAGGGTATTCCGGCGCTGCTCGAAGCGGCGGCCCGGGTGCACGAAACGCGGCCCGATGTGCGCTTCCTGCTAGTCGGGCCGCGGGAATCCGAAGGGCCGCTCGCGGTGACGGAGGCCGAGATCCAACGCCATGCGCCCTACGTGAAGGCGATAGGGCTGAGATCCGACGTCCCCGCCCTGCTCGCGCTCGCGGACGTCTTCGCGTTTCCCACCGAGTATCGGGAAGGCGTACCGCGGGTACTTCTCGAGGCGGCACTTGCAGGAGTGCCAATCGTGACCACGGCCATGCCCGGCTGCTGCGATGTCGTTCGTGACGGACAGACCGGCTTTTTGGTCCCGCCCCGAGCCCCCGGCGTTATGGCCGCAAGAATTCTCGACTTGCTCCGCGATCGAGAGAAGGCGCGGACCATGGCTAGTCGCGCCGCCGAGCACGTCAGGGAGGAGTTTGGGCTCGAAACCGTTGTCGCTCGCCAGGCCGCTCTCTACAGGGAGCTCGTTGATCGCTCGGTTGCAACTCGGTTCAAAGATAACAAAAGCGCGCGTGAACATTAGGGTCTCCGGGCCGCTCCGAGCTCGGTGTCGCGGAAATGATCGAGGTCAGGTTTATGAAGACAAGACTTGTCACCGGCGGTGCCGGCTTTGTCGGAAGCCACGCATGCAAAGCGTTGGCGCGGAGGCGGTTTCGGGATCAGTGGCCTTGCAGGGTTGAATATTCTTGATCGCCTTACGCGTTGTTGGCGGAAGCCCGAGGGGTGAGCTCTCACCAACCCCACATACGGCTGCTTCCGTTCAGATCCGCGAACAGGGCCGGGCAGCGGGCGCCACACAAAGGAGGCACTGCCTTAACTCCCACCTGCTCTACATCGGGGCCTATTTCGTCGAAACATGCATCGGGTGTGCAATGCAGAGAGCAACTAGAACTAGACTAAGGCCCTTGTATCTATGCGCAGCTCTAGCGGGCGTGACCATGTTGTTGGTGCAAGATGTGCATCACGTGCATGCCGGGCCTCAAAGCGCTCTCCACTCTGCTCTCAATGGTAATTTCGATTCCGGCGGGAACTATCTGCCTGGCAGCATTGGCTTTAACTTGGCAGATGTCACCAGCGTGGCGCAGCTCAATTCATTGCCCGATGGCGTCAAGGGCCTCGTGTGGATTGGCCAGTGCAATGGTGTCGATACGACCTTCGTTCGCACCGTTCGTCCGTATGTCGGCAATTCTAAACTATTTGGGTTCTACCTCATGGACGACCCAGATCCGACGGGCTGGCATCGCACTCTCTGCACAGCTATGAGCCTGGCGGCTGAGTCCGACTGGATTCATGCGAACGTGCCCGGCGCCAAGACATTCATCCTTCTCATGGTCATGTCTTCTTCCAAGACTCCGTCGTTCGAAGGCACCTACAACCCTACCAATTCGCACGTCGACCTGTTCGGTCTCGATCCTTACCCCTGCCGAACGGAATTGAAGGAGTGTGATTACGACATGATCGACCGCTATGTTGCTGCGGCCGAGTCCTCGGGCGTGCCGCGCGATCGTATGGTCCCAGTCTATCAGACCTTTGGCGGCGGCAACTGGGTCGACGACGGTGGCGGCCGATATGCTCTGCCGATTGCCAGTCAGCTGCAACAGATTCTGGCTCATTGGGAAGCGCTTCTCCCAACGACCGTCTTCGATGCCGCTTACAGTTGGGGATCGCAGAACGGAGACATTGGGCTCGAAAGCTCACCTGACTTGCAGGCGGAATTCTTGCGCCACAACAGTGTGGCTGAGGCTGACAAACCTCATCCCACCAGTCCTGTAGATCGATAGATGTCAACCTTCGAACAACCTTGGCTCAATCAGTACCACCATGTGAGTATACGCCGAAATAGCTCCGCTTTCCGAGCTCGCGGTATTGCTATGATTATATTGATGACCATTCGATTGCGGGGGGGAAAACGATCCCCGTACGGCGTGCACGCTGCGGTGTAGCTTGTGGGTCGGGGAGGCGTGCTGATGATGCTGGACGTGTTGTTCGCGCTTGGGTTGCTGCTGTCACCCGCCTCTCAGCTGCGTCTCGCGGGCTCTCCGGTCGGACCTGGCGAAATTCTTCTATTCATCTGGATCGTCCTCACGCTCGGCCGCGAGGCGACTCGCCTTGGCCCGCCTCTGACGTCGGCTCTTTCGCGACTGCTTATCTTTTGGTCGCTCTTTGCGCTTGCCCAAAGCCTCGGCACGCTGACAGCAAATGTCATCGGTGACAAGCATGATCCCCAGTGGTTTCTACACGATGTCATGGCCTACCCTCTTTTGGCCGCCACAAGCTGCCTGAGCGTGATGGAACCGCACGCTGGTCGCCGCTTGCGTCGGGTCGCCTGGCTTCTGTGCGCGCTTGGTACGCCGTTTGTGACTCTGCAGCTCGCCAGCGCTTGGGGACTATTCAGCATGTCGTCGGTCGATCCTTGGTGGTGGGACCAGTTCCGCGGCTGGTCATCAAACCCCCATCAGCTTGCTGTGCTGTGCACTGTGCTAGCACTTCTGTCACTGCATCTTGCCGAAACCTCCGCTCGGCTCGGCACGAGGATTGCCGCCATCGCCTGCGCCATCGTCCCGATCTGCGCGGCTAAGCTCACGAAGAGCGATTCGTTCAGCCTCATTCTTGTGACTGCCGGCCCGATCTTTCTTGCGTTCAAATTCCGCACCTGGCTGGTCTCGTGTGCGCCGCGGATCACCCTCCGCTCTGCGTTCGCTTGGATCGTCGTCTTTGGTTTGCCGGCGGTCCTGATTTCGGCCGCCCCAGCGGCCTACTCGATTGCGAGCGAAGTTGGGGACTTTGCCAAGACGATGGCACGAGAAAACCCCGAGCAAACAGAGGAGAAGGCAGACCTGCGGCTCGAGCTATGGGGGCAAGCCGCAAGGAGAGGTGTCGAGTCCGGGATGTTGGGGCTGGGGCCGGGCCCGCATCTTGAGATACCAGCTTCTATTGCATTTGAGAGGAAGGTAGACGACAAGGCGCACCCCAAATATGTCGAGCACCCCCAAGTCACCTTTGCGCCGAACTTCGAGGCCCACAACACAATCCTTGATCTTTTCACCCAGGGCGGGCTGCTCGTTGTTTTGAGCTTCATCTGGATCGTGGCAGCGGCTTTCTGGGCCGCCTACCATTCCGGGCAGGCCGGGCTGCCGACCTTGCTGTATGGCCTCTGCCTGTACGCCGTCGCCACCTTAATCATCCGGCACCCAATCTTCTGGTTTGCGATCTCCCTCTGCTTGGTCGCGGGAACCGAAGCCGGCAGACCGTCCGCACTCCGCCAGAGGAGCTAATCGCATGCATGGCATCGTCGGCATACCAGTTTCGCCAAAGGCAATGCATTTTACGCTTTCAGTGGTTCGGGCACCCGCTAGCCGCGCAAGCGCGTGTCAGGTGATCGCAACGACTCACCGGGGCTGACTTGGATGTCGAGACTTGGAGGCTGAGATGCAGCGGATAGATAGGACCATTCGTGCCACTGACCCCATGCCACCCAGGCCTGTCAGGAACGAGCAGCAAGATGGTATGCAAGCGATGCCTCTCGAATGGAATTTCCAGCAGCTCGTCGGGGTGCTGCGTCGTCGAAGCCGACTTATCCTCACGATAGCAACGCTTGGAACGATACTGGCTGGTGTCATCGGCCTGCTGATCTCGCCCAAGTATTCTGCAAAGGCTCAGATTCTCGTCGAGCCTCAGGCCGCCACTCTCGCCAGCCCGGAAGCAGTCCAACAGGCCATCGACACTCACGTGACGATGCTCGCCTCTGCCAATCACCTGCAACATGTCGTTGACAGTCTGTTGAACGAGCCGGAGTTTCATGGAGCAGCATCCGAAACCAGAGCGGACACTAGAGCGAGCGCAAGCGGTCGTGACGGCGACGCCTCCTCGCAGTCGACCGCCACCTCGCAGGCGCCCGCCAAACCGATCACGACCGAAGCTGGACCGCTGAGCTTCAAGGAGCTCATGCGCCGCCTAAATGTCTGGATTCAGGCGCTTACCAGGCACAGAGGAAGCGGAACACAACTGACATTTGAAGAGCTCCAGCGCCGCCTAAGAGCCGTGCAAGAGCGGCGCTCTCGCATCATCACAATCGACTTCGAGTGGACGAGTCCCGAGAAGGCGGCAGCCATCGCGAACCGGATCGCCCAGCTTTACGTCTCGAGCCTCACCGAGGAGCAGAAGTCCTACAGCACCCGCGAAATGGCGCAGCTTGGTGAACAAATTGCGGCTATCAAAACCGACGTCGAACGCACCGCCGCGACCCTGCAGAGGGCGATACAACAACGGTTCCGCACGAAGCAGAGTGGCAGCGACAACGAACAAGAGGCGGAGGTGGATCAGCGCGAGCTCGAACGTCACATGGCCACCAGCGCGCAGCTCTACGAAAATCTCTTGCAACGACAGAAGCAGATCCGCGAACAACAAGAGCTGATCAGGCCTGACGCGAGTATTCTCTCGCTTGCGTCGCCGCCGTCCCGGCCGAGCTCTCCCAATCCGCTCCTATTCATGCTTCCCGCGCTGATTGTCTTCTCTATCTGCGGAAGCTTGTTGGCTGTCGTCTTGGAACGGCTTGATAGAGGCCTGCGCTGCGAGCGCGAAATTAACGACGCGCTCGGCATCTCCTGCATCGGCCTGATACCGCAGATCCCTCGAATGGACCTAACTCGTCCAGGCGAATATCTTCTGGCGGACCCATTCTCCTCTTACGCAGAGGCAATACGGTCAGCGGTCGCGATGCTGCGTCTGGCAGAGCCAGGCGACGCCGCGAAGGTGATTTTGATTAGCTCCAGCATCCCTGGGGAAGGAAAAACGACCCTCGCACAGAGCCTCGCGGCCTACGTCGGGTCCCTCGGGCGACGCGCGCTCCTAGTAGATCTCGATTTTCAGCAGGGCGCGCGACTTGGCGAGTTCGACAACAGGAGTGAAACAGGAATCATCGATTTGTCATTGCAGAACTGCCCGCTAGCAGGGTCTATCCGGCATATCGCCAAGGCCGGTTTCGACTACCTTCTGCTGCCGGGTCACCGCCTCGATCCGTTTACGCTCTTTGCATCTGAAGAGATACTGGCTCTCATCCGTCAGCTGCGCGAGCGTTACGATTGTGTGATTGTTGACGGTCCGCCTGTGCTCGGTGCGGTCGAGGCGCGGTTGCTTCCTTCGATTGCGGACAGATTGCTCTTCGCTGTGAAATGGGGAAGCACGAGGCGCGAGGTGGCTCAGAATGCGTTGAGCCTAGTTCGTGATTCCGGTGGAATTAACAAGGATCGCAGCGATGTTGCAATGGCCATCCTTACACAGGTCGACCTTAAGAGGCATGCTCGATATCGCTACGGTGATGTGGGCGAGTTTCTCGCCCAGGGCAGGATACCTGACTCCATTGAACCGCGACCGAGGACGGCCGGAATGGAGCCGATTGCGAGAGCCCATGAAAGTCAACCCGCAATACCTTCCTCGTTACTCCAAGGGATCGTCCCGATGCCGGATCTGAAACTTCAAGACATCAAAATCGAGCAGCCGTCCAGGCAGAAGGCGCCCGAAAGATGAAGCACGATGCTCCGCTTGGGACCGATGTGATCGTCCGTTCGGACGCCGAGAACGCAATCCTGCCTCTGTTGCTGATGGTTTTGAACGACTTTCATCGACGGAACATTTCCTACTGTTACTGGAAAAGTAGCAGGCGCGTTCATCGAGGCTTAACGGGCGAGGGAGATCTCGATTTGCTGGTCGCGAAAGACGATCAGCACCGTGCTCAAGCAATCCTCCTTGAGCGTGGCCTCAAGCTTTTTCCTTGCATGGCCTGCCGTGATCATCCGGCGATCTCGAGCTTTCTAGGTTATGACGAACCGAGTGGTCGGATCGTTCATATTCATTTGCACTTCCGATTGGTTGCGGGCAACAGCCTCCTCAAAAACTACCATCTACCATGGGAACAACCAATTTTGGCACGGACTATTACTCATCGGGTGCTGCCGATCCGAATGTTGGATCCCGTGGACGAGGCATTGCTGTTGATAGTACGCAGCTGTCTCGAATTGACGCGGTCAGATCCTATTGCTCTCCGCGACTGGCGGGCCGTAAGGCAGAAGTTTGCGCTCGATCGCAGCGAACTTGCCGGCCGCGTTGACTGTGTGACGTTCACAAACCGAGCCGCTGAACTATTGGATCGCAATCTGGCGGACGTGCTTGCCGACGCTATTTACGGTGAGCCAACGCTGGAAGATCAACGCCGCCTCCGGCGGCGCATCCTAGGGCATTTCGCTGCTCACCGCACCTACAACGCATTTGAGGCGGGGCTGCGGACCCTGGGACGCGCTATTCTCTGGACCGCTGGCAGTTTGAACAGGCGTTACCTCTGGGCACCCCGGCCATGGAGCCGTCGCGCGCCGGGCGGCGGGCGCGTGGTGGCCGTGATCGGCGTCGATGGCAGCGGGAAGTCCACTGTCGTCGCGACAATTCGAGCGTGGCTTGGCCAAGAGATCGATGTCATACCAATCTACTTCGGGACCGGGGGTGGAAGGCCGTCCCTCGTACTATGGCCGTTCAAGCTGATGGTACCCTTGATCGCGCTCTTTATTAGGACCAAGCCCAAGGGCGCATCGCACGGCAGGATCTCAGATCGCAATCCAGGCATGCTCTACAGTGCGCTCCTGACGGTCTGGGCCACAATCGTTGCTGTCGAAAAGCGAATCAAGCTGTCGGCAGCGCATCGGGGAGCCAATCGTGGTTTGATCATCCTTACTGATCGATATCCACAGAATGAGATCGGTGGCTTCAACGAAGGTCCGATGATGCCACGTCTGACCAGGGTGCCGCTTTGGCTTCGCCGGTTCGAAGCAGCGGCCTATTCTCTTGCGCAGCGCCTCCCACCGGATCTCGTCATCAAGCTGATTGTCACTCCCGAAACAGCCGCAAGGCGTGAGCCGGACATGGACTCGAACGTCATCAGGGCGCGGATCGACGCAATTCCACAGCTGACATTTTCTGCGGCACGTGTCGTTTCCGTCAACGCCGAACAGCCTTTGGCAGACGTCATTGCCGCCATCAAACAGGAGATTTGGCGCCTCCTATAGGATCGTGCCCTCAAACCATAGAATGGCATGATCCAGTCTACCGAACGTGGGTCATGTTTGTATAGCGAGGCCCATAGATGATCATCGAACTCTTCGGCGCGCCAGGTGCAGGCAAAACCACGTTCGCGCGAGCTCTAGCAGCCCGCCTCCGCGAGCGTGGCTACACCGTCGACCTCATCCTCAGCCATCGGCCCGCTGAGCATTCCTCTAGCGAAACGCTCTCTGCGCCGGCTCCCCACCACCGCCGGCAGATCCTGCCGATGGCACGCCGCGTGATCCGTCCAATCGCCGATATGCTGACCATGGTACGCCATCCGCTCGCGCTCTCGCGGGACGCCGGGGCGGTGCTGAGCTTGATCAGGATCCTGCCGCCCTCGGACACCCTCTGGTCGCTGCGGATGATGCAATACCTTTTGCGCCTATCGCGAGCCTGGCTTCAGGCGACGACCACGGGTCACATCGTATTATTCGATCAGGCATTCGTTCAAGCGGTCTGCTCACTTGCATTGCTCTGCGGAGCAACCGACGATCTTCTGATCTCGCAAGTGCTGGACGAAATCCCGCAATCAAGCCTCTTGGTGCTGCTCGAGGCACCAATAAACGTCGTTGAGTTGCGGCTGCGCGACCGAGCGCATCGCGCGAGCAGAATGGAACGCCTACTCGAACTCGATCTCGGGACCAGCCTCAAATCGTTGAGTGTCGTCGATTCTCTTCACGAAGCGCTGCGAAAGAAGGGCAGGTTGGTTATGAACGTCACGTCGCTCGATCAACATTCGCTTCAACAATCCATCGAACGGATCGAGAAGCAAATTACGACGCGGTATAATATGGAATTGCGAGCGGCGGCAAGGCAAAGTCAGGCTGGCTCCGATCTACTTCGCCCGGATCGATCCGTCGAGGCGCCCACGCAGCCGCTCGTGGAAGGACATTGAGAATGTCAGACCATGCGCTTGGCAACGTTGGAATCAGAAGAGTCGCCTTTGGCGGCATCACCGCATTCGCGATCTTTGTTGCAGGTGCCGGTGTAACCGCTGGCTCGCAGTTGCTGATCGCCCGCATCGTCGACGCCGAAACCTATGGCATCTATGCCTACGTCGTAGCCTGGACGACCATTCTCGCCTATTTTTCCGCGCTTGGCTTTGACACCGCGTTGCTGCGTTTCATGGCAGCCTACCAGACCATGGGGGCATGGAGTCTTGCACGCGGCGTCATCCAGTATGCGGAGCGACGAGTCCTCGCCGTTGGCGCTCTTGTCATCTTGGCGGGAACGCTGGTCATTATGTCCCGGCCGGCGCAGTTTTCGCCGCAACTTCGGAATACGTTTCTTCTCGGATTTCTTCTTGTTCCAGTCTGGTCGCTACTGTGGATCAGGTGCTCGATCATTCGTGGTTTTGGCGGCGTGACGCTGGCGGTGCTTCCCGACAAAATCGTCCGGGACGGCCTGCTGCTGGTCCTTGTCGTTGTTGCAGCGATTGTGCTGAGGCTGCAGGTTGACGCTCGCTGGATCATGACGGCAACGCTCGTTGGCTCAGTCGCAGCGCTAGCGCTCGCTAGCCTCGCAATGCGCAGACTCCGCCCCAGCGCGCTTACCATCGTCATGCCGGAATATGCTGTTGCGACCTGGCGTCAGGCCGCTGTACCGTTTCTTGTCCTCGCCGCCGCCGAGGCCCTTCTTAATCGAACCGGGGTTTTACTTTTGGGCTGGTTCGGAGAAACAAGGCAAGCCGGAATCTACAGCCTCGCCTTCAATATAGCCTTCCTGGTGGTATTACCACGCACTGCGATCAATACTCTTTTCGCACCGGCCATCTCGAGCCTGTTCACCCGAAGGGATCAAGCGGCGATCCAGGCTCTGGTGACAACTACCGCTTCGTTGACGCTGGGGGCGGCGATCTGCATCGCGCTCGTACTGGCTGTCTTCGCTGAACCCATCCTGACCTGGTTCGGCAAGGACTTTGCTGCCGGCGTCCCCGCCCTTCGAATCCTTCTTGCGGGTCAAGTATTCGCGGCGAGCTACGGCTCCCAGGTGTACGTGATGACGATGACCGAACATGAGCGCGGCGCAGCCGCGCTGCTGATCCTGGGTGCGGTGGTTAACATCGTCGCGGGCGTCGTCTTCATCGCCATCCTAGGGTTGACGGGGGCTGCGGTCGCAACAACGATCGCGCTCATCATCTGGAATGTGACGATGGCACGTTTCATTTCTCGGCATCTGCAATTGGTGCCTGGTATCCTCGGATTGTTCGGATCGAAACACGTGCGACATTCGGGCCCGTGTTCCAACAGTTAGAGCAGGATGAAGTTAGGTTGAATCAATTTTAGATTGAACGAAGCCGCTGGCGCGGCAATTGAGCTGCTCTGCGACGCGCCAACGCCCTCCCGCCGCTCGGCATTTCTCGCCAATCCCCTATTGGTAAGTCTGGTTCGAGCGGGGCGCGGCCCCGCCGCTCTGACAATAGGACGGGGCCGCTTGCCCTCCGGGTGGGCGTTGGGGCGAATTCCGGCGGGCAAGCTTAGTATACCTGACACTTGGCGTGGTAAGAGGCGCCTAAAGGGGGTACCACGTCTGAACCTTTGGTACTTGCGATCGCGACGATGCATCAAATCATCGACGAAGAAGGGCGACATCAGCTGTCCAAAGTGCGATGCGGGCTTTCGGCGCCTGGAGCTCTCAACACGACGCGGCATCAAAGGCTTATGTCGCTGCCCTCACTTTGATCAGCTCCGGGAGCACGGGTCGATAGAGATAGCGTATCGTTTGGCGAAAACACCCCGTGAGAGCAAGGACCCTTTCCATCACTTCTGGGGATCCAATTCGAACCTCGCCACGAGCCGCCAAAGCTCTCCTTCCTCGCGATCCAGCAGCCCTTTGACGCGCTCTTTCGCCACTTCGTCGTCGGTGCAGTCAAAATTGACAGCGACCTTAAGATGGTGGCGCTGATCCAGGACGTAGACGCGATAGTGCGGCATGCGACTACTCGTCTCTCAACAAACATTGCCTGTCAATCTAGCCTTGCCTGCGGAGATTTCCGCTCTCTCTCTCGGATTACCTACGCTGTTTGCGCGTCCCTCGATAGCGTAGGGTCACCATCCCATGCGGCGTTACGTCCCTCTCCCAATCTTGCAAGCTCAGCGGCGACCTCGCGACTCCAGCCGTTCCTTCTCGTCAGCCGCAATGCCTATGAGCTCTATTTCCGCGAGCATCTCGCCGAGTGAGTCGGCAAATACTCTTCCAGATCATGCTCTCAAGAGCACACCCGACGTTGGACTCGGACGCGGAATCGCCATCGGCGACGTGCGGCAGCGGCAGGTGCGCGGTGAAGCAGACCCCTTGCATCGACGCTTTCAACCGTGACGCTACCGTGATCCAGTCCTGCGACGATCTCCACGAGATATAGCGCGACGCCGGTCCCGACGATGCCAGAGACATTGCTGCCGCGATTGTAACGACCGAAGATCTTGTCGAGGTCCCTCATTGACTGCAGCAATGTCGATAAACACCGTACCCAAGATGGCTTACTCCCCTTGGTAACCTTGACATTCTTGTTTCGAAGTTGAGTCTCGGTAGCCTTGGATACCTGATTGTTGCGACGCCTGGTTTTCTGCGAAGGGGGGTGCACAGGGAGGAACCGAAGTCATCAACGAGCTGCTTCCAGCTGTAGAACAGCCCTTTCGGCGTTGACGACGTCGGGAGCGTTGGTATGAAGCACGGCCAACTTTCCTCTCGCGTACACGAAGTGGCTATGTCCATTGAACCGCGCTCCAGCAGTGCGCTCGGCGAAGTATTGCTGGCCTCGCTCTTCCTCTAGTTGTTTGCTCTCGTTCCCCTGTTCTTCCAGGTCGTAATCGACAAGGTGCTCGTGCATCGGAGCATGAGCACACTGGACGTTCTCGTCATCGGCCTCGCAGCCATCGCAATCTTTGAGACCGGTCTCAGAATCCTGCGCACCTACCTGTTCGCCCATTGATGCCGCCGACCCTCTCTCCGCTTTTCATCCGCCACCGGATGCCGGTGCAGATCTCGTCGCCACACAGCGGCAACTCCTGGTCGACCAGACCGCGGAGCATCGCGCCAAACTCGCCGCGCTGGATGACCAGAGGCGCCAGAAGGACTCTGAACGCGCCAGCATTGCGTCCACAATCGATAAAATCGAAGCGGTGATCCCGATCGTTCAGGAACGTACTGAGATCCGCAAGATCCTGTACGATCATCAGACCGGATCAAAGGTCAACTACCTCGAAGCGCTACAAGTCTTGATCGAAAATCAGAAGGAGCTTGAGGTACAGAAAAACCGGCTGCGCGAAACCGATGCCGCCCTCGCTGCGGCCACCCAGGCCCACGCCCAGGCCGAGGGCGAATACCGCCGCACGCTGCTCGGTGATCTCGCCGACGCCGAGCGCAAAGCCGCAGGCCTGACTCATGACCTCGAGAAGGCGACTGAACGCACCCGGCTGCAGCTGCTTACCGCGCCCGTCGACGGCGTGGTGCAGCAGCTTGCCGTGCACACCATTGGCGGCGTGGTGACCCCGGCGCAGACCTTGCTCGTGCTCGTGCCA
>Ga0307474_10000998_pt1 | contig 20551 bp, 19 predicted proteins | sample atmos_gasesECM1C_2_FD_203312 | JGI IMG/M metagenome (GOLD analysis project Ga0307474, IMG submission 203312) | Hardwood forest soil microbial communities from Morgan-Monroe State Forest, Indiana, United States - atmos_gasesECM1C_05 | ecosystem: Environmental > Terrestrial > Soil > Temperate... | reverse complement strand
CGCCGGCGGCCGGCTTTCGTTTGAGGCTTTTCATTTTCAGAACGGAGTGCTTTATTCATGGTGCTACAACGCGGTGACTGAGCCTGCATTGTAAGCGAACACCGTCCCACTGCGCAGCGCCCGGGCCCTACCCAGGCGCCAGGGTGAGATCAGGCCGGTGAACCGGGTCCCATGGTGGCTGATTTGCGAAACGAGGTCCAAGCCGCCGCCGCAAAAACCAGCAGGTTCGCGATAATGACGGGCAACGCGCCGATCAGCATGCCGTAGGTTATCCACAGCAGGGCGCCCAGCATTTGGATTCCGCGCAGCCAGGAGGGCTTGGCAAAAAAGTAAGAGGCAACGAATACACAGGTGGCTGCCCACCCCAGGCATTCAATCCAGAAGGAATTCATAGCGCCCCGGCCGGCGCCACCTCGTGGAGGGGAGCCATTTTGCCAATCTTGAGTCGGTCCCTTCTGTCCTTTTCCCACTCATCCAGGGTCAGACCGTACGATTCGAACAGCTCCCGGATCTCCCCGGTTCGCCAATGCAGCAGTTGGTCGAGTATCGGCACCATGATGCTGAAAGCGTTCTCGCTCAAGACCACGCGGTTCGCGATCCGTGCAAGTTGCTTGTTCTCGGAGACCGCGATGGTAAACCCATCGTGATTGTTCACGTGCAACATCACATGTACATCCGATCCGCCGTCACCCACGTAGATCACGCGGTCGGCTGCGATGTTCAAGCGCTGCTGAAGCTCTTCAATGACGGCGACCTTGCCGTAGCCCGCGGGCACACGATTGATCGCCTTCACCTCGCGCGTATGCGCATCGAATTCCAACTCCGTACCGAAAATGTGTTCGGCGGGAATGATGCCTGCCAGCGCCGAAGTTACGATTTCGCGAGGCGCGGCTGAAATCACAAAAAAAGAGAATTGATAACCTGCGGCACCGCGTTGCATGAAATCGACCAGGGCCGGAATGGCGCTCTTGAGCCGCACGCGCCGTCCGGCTTCGATCAAGTGCTCGCGACGCACACCGCGGAATTCCGGATCATGGCGAATCAGATACGCCAACTCGCCGCCCTGTTGAACCAGGTTGGTTCGACCGAGTCCGGCAACGCGCTCCTCAAATCCGGAGATTCCGAGCAGTTCGCTGAGAACGACGCCGGAGTCTTTGAAACTCAGCGTCTGATCGAAGTCGGAAGCCAACAGGTAGTGTTTGGCTGTTTGTTCACTCATAGATGATCTCTCAAGGATTGCATTCACCATAGTCTATGAGCGGGATATGAAAGTCAGGTGATAAAGAATCGCTTGTGGCGCTTTTCATCTCACTTGGACACGCCGACTGCGCGATAAGCGTGCCTCACGGTCCCGGGTGCGCACTGTTCAAGTGCACGGCAGGCGGCGTTCCAAGATGGTGATCATTCCATTCTTGGGACGCAAAGTTATGCGCGCTTGCAGCTTGATTTCCTGCGGTTCCTTGAGACGCAGGCGAAACCGCTGTGCGAGCACCGCCAGAATCAACGTCGCCTCGGTCATGGCGAGGGTCGCGCCGATGCACACGCGAGGTCCGCCTCCGAAGGGCAAATAGGAAAAGCGCTGCCGCCTTTCAGTTGCCTCCTTGTTGAATCGCGTCGGGTCGAACCGTTCAGGATCGTCCCAAAGGCGGCGGTGACGGTGCAGCACCCAAGGCGATATCAAAACCTGAAGTCCGGGTGTCACTTTGAAGCCGCAGACTTCGTCCGCTTGCTGAGCTTCCCGAATCGAGATTCCCGGCGCCGGCGGGTATACGCGCAGGGTCTCCTCGATAACCATGCGCGTGTACGGCAGATTCGGCAGATCCTCAACGGTCGGCGTTCTGCCGGCGAGCACGGTATCAAGTTCCTCGTGCAGTTTCGCCTCCTCGAGCGGATGCTGTGACAGCAGGTACCACACCCAGGTCATGCTCACGGCCGTCGTTTCATAGCCGGCCACGAAAATCGTGATGACTTCGTCGCGCACCTCGGTTGCATTCAAACCAGCGCCATCGTCCGGATCTTTCGCCGCGACGAGCCGCGTCAGAAAATCCCTGGGGGCCTCGTTGCGGATCTTTTCGCGCTCGTTTATCAAGCGATAGATCGCCGCATCCATGCCATTAAAGTGCGCCCGTATCGCGTCCACAGTGCGCTTGATGCGCCGAGGACCAATTACCGGCAGGACGTCCAGCAGGCCGAATTCCAGCGAGGCCTGGACGAAATTCAGCGCCTCGCGGGAATGCGTTGCCAGCTCATCCGCGTCCGCGGAGAACATGGTCCGGCAGATTATCTTCAGCGTCAGCGCCTTCATTTCCTCGGCGATGTCCATTTCCGCAGCTTCGGGTAGCGCGTCCCAAGCTTCAGCAAAAGCCTCCGTGGTTTCCACCATTGCGGGCGCATAAGCTTCGACCGTGCGCGTGCCGAAGGAAGGCGCCATCACTTTTCGATGCGCGCGCCATTTGGCATGAGGCGCGCTCAAGAGACCTTCGCCGAACATCGCCGAAAAGAAATCAATTTCTTGATCGTTCTTCGGATAGTTGGCAACGTTATCCAATAGAACGCGACGTACCCCTTCTGGATCATTGACCATGAGAACTTTCCCGAGCATCGACTTCGCCAAGTAGACTGGCTTCTCGTAGGCTTCAAGGGGAATCACTTCAAACGCATTGCCTCTGGAAGCCCGAAGCGTCTTCAGGAAGGATGCCGGCTTCAGCGGCGGCGGCCCAAGGCCGGCCAAGGTTTTGGTCGCGGTCGCGGTCGCGGTTGCCGCTGCGGTCGCGGTTGCAGTTGCGGGCGTGGTCAACGACGCTCCTCAATCAGACGAGTCAGCAAAGTATAGGCGTTTCCGCCTTGATAACAGGCAATGGCGCAAGTTCAGGATAGAATTTAAGCATGCAGGCTTTTCTCAACGGCTGGTTTCAATGATGAGGAAGATCCAATGGGGCATCCTTAGCACGGCCAACATCGGCATCAAACGTGTCATACCCGCCATCTTGAGCGGCGAGCGCGGTGTCATCGGCGCGATTGCTTCACGCGATGCGTCGCGGGCTGCGGAAGTCGCGGCGCGCTTTGCAATTCCACGCAGCCACGGAAGCTACGAGGCACTGCTCGACGATGCCAAGATCGACGCCGTTTACATTCCATTGCCCAACCACCTGCACGTTGAATGGACCGTCAAGGCCCTGAACGCCGGCAAGCACGTCCTGTGCGAAAAGCCGCTGGGCCTCAATGCGGCAGAGACGCAGGCCATTGTCGATGCGCGTGATCGCAGCCAAAAGCGGGTCATCGAGGCCTTCATGGTGCGCCACCACCCCCAATGGCATCGAGTGCGCGCGTTGGTGCGGGGCGGCCGGATCGGCACCGTGCGCAGCATACAATCGGCGTTTCTATTTACTGTGCTTGATCCTCACAATGTCCGCAATCAAGCGGAGTTGGGCGGCGGCGCGCTGTATGACGTGGGCTGCTATCCCTTGGTTACTGCCCGTTACGTCTTTGGCGCCGAGCCTGTACGGGTGATCGCGCTGATCGATCGCGATGCCGAACTCGGCGTTGACACGCTCACGAGCGGGCTGCTCGAATTCCCCGGCGGCGGTCAGCTGGTATTCAGCAGCGCATTGCGATCGGCTGCCTACCAACGCGTGACGATCTTGGGAACCGAGGGGCGCATCGAGATGCCGGTGCCGTTCACGCCATCGAAGGATTGGGCCTGCACAATAGCAATCGACAGCGGCAGGAGCTTGGACGGCTCGTCCGCGGAATTCGAGAATTTTCCGGCGGTGGATCAATATGCGTTGCAATGCGACGCGGCGGCTGCCGTTTTTCTCGGCGAGGCCCAGCCGGAATTTCCGATCGAAGATGGCATTGCGACCATGCGCATCATCGACGCGCTGTATCGGTCCGCCGCTTCCGGTCGATGGGAGGCTCCCTGAGCGCGTCAACCCGACGACCGCCGGTTTGGCTGTTGGGTCTGACGAACGCCCTGTTCGGGATGTACGGCGGAATCTTGGTCATTGCCGTGCCGCAACTGCTGAGCGCGCGCCAGGTTGCGGAGGCCACGATTGCGGGAATGACTGCTGCGGCGATCTCGCCGGGCTTCTGGACGTTTTTGGTCAGTCCGGTCCTGGACGTTCGATTTAGCCGCCGCTGGTACTCCGTGGTGACGGCGCTGCTGTCCGCGCTGCTCCTGGCGCTCGCGCTGACCAACCTCGAAAACCTTGTCTTGGTGGAAATCCTTCTGGTCGCCGGATTCTTTTTCGCCAATCTCTATCAAAGCGCACTTGGAGGCTGGCTCTCCAGCATCATCACGGGGGACGAAGAGCACGCCTTGAGCGTGTGGGTGACCATCGCCAACATCAGCGGCGGCGGCGCCATGGCGATGATGACCGGCGAAATCGTGCAGCATTTGTCCGCCACGGCGGCGGCCCTTGTTCTGGCCGCGATCATTCTGCTGCCGACCGTAATTTTCTGTTGGATGCCGGCGCCGGGCCCGGATCGGCGCCTTGCGCGTGAAAGTTTTCCCCAGTTCTTCGGCGATGTGTTGAGACTGCTCAAGCGGCGCGAGATCCTCATCGCCATTGTCCTGTTCATCGCACCGGCATCGACGTTTTCCCTGGTCAACATATTGGGTGGCTTGGGCAATGATTTCCACACTTCGACTCACTTTGTCGGGCTTGTGGGCGGGGCCGGCGTGCTGATCGCGGGCATTGCCGGTTGCTTGCTGTTTCCTCTGGTCGATCGGCTCCTGCCGGTGCGCTATTTGTATATCGCCATCGGCGTGGTCGGGTCGCTCTTCACCTTGCTGCTGCTCGCTCTGCCGCGCACTCCCTGGGCGTTTGCGGCGGCATTGATAGGGGAGAATGTCTTTCAGTCCCTCTCCATCACGGCATCGACCGCGATCACCTTCGCCACGATCGGGCGCGGCAATGCTTTCGCGGCCACGACCTATTGTCTGATGGTCTCGGCGTTCAATGTCGCGAATACCTACATGCTGGTCGTCGATGGATGGGGCTATGCGTGGCGCGGCGTCGCCGGCAGCTATGTCGTGGATGCCTGCGCCAGCCTGTCGGCCTGCCTTCTCCTGTGCCTGCTATTGCTGCAAATCCGGCCACGGGTGCCAACCGCGGTCCAGCCAAAATAGCCGAGCATCCGCCCGGACTGCATCCTATTGGCGGCGGCCTACGAATAGCCTTGGGAGATGCAAAATCAGGACGCGGGGCGGACGAGAGATTCGACCTCAAATCAGATCTTTGTGCTGTTCGCTGCCGCGCTCGCCGTCCTAATGTCAGGATTCACGGCGCATGGCGCCGAAACCGCAGATTTGTCGGCAGAGCCGCTCGACAGCATTACGGTCGTGGCCACGGGTGTCAGCAACATGACGGCCGCCTCTGCGGGCGATATCGGCCAGGCTCAGCTGCAAAGTGAACCAATACTGCGCCCCGCCGCGATCCTGGAAAACGTGCCGGGCCTCATCGTCACGCAGCATTCAGGCGAAGGCAAAGCCAACCAGTACTTTCTGCGCGCCTTCAACTTGGACCATGGCACCGACCTCGCGCTCGAGGTCGACGACATGCCCGTGAACATGCCCACGCACGCGCACGGACAGGGCTACTCGGACTTCAACTTCGTGATCCCCGAACTTGCGGCAGATCTGCACTACAAGAAGGGCCCCTACTACGCCGACGAGGGCGATTTCGCCACCGCAGGCACCGTGCGGGTTGGACTGGTGAACGAGTTGCAGAGCGGCGCGACCTTAAGTTTCGGAGAAGAGGGCTATCGACGGGGATTGCTGATGGCCTCGACGCGGTTCCTGGGTGGCACGCTGATTGGCGCCGGCGAGGTTTACCATAACGATGGCCCTTTTGAGGTTCCGGACGACTACAACCGTCTAAACGGTGTCGTGCGATATTTTCGCGGCGACGCCTCGGACTACTTCACTCTGACGGCGATGGCGTATTCCGGAAAATGGAACTCGACCGATCAGGTGCCGCTTCGTGCTATTTCCGAAGGTTTGGTCGATCGGTTCGGAAGCTTGAATCCGACCGACGGCGGGATCTCGACTCGCTCGAGTCTATCCTTCAGCCGCGTCAAGCGCGGCGACGATGGTCAGCTGCAAATGTCGGCTTATCTGATTCGTTACAAATTAGACCTGTGGTCGACATTCACCTACTTCTTGCGCGACCCCATCAATGGCGATCAGATGCTGCAGCACGATGATCGGGTGGTGTATGGCTTCAAAGCCTCCAAGTCTTGGTTCACCTCGTTATTGGGTGCCCCGACCACCAACGTCATCGGGGTGCAGGCGCGCATCGATGACATCAAGGATGGCGGCATTTTTTCCACCTTCCAGCGGCGGACGATTGGGACCACCCAGAACGCCGGTATCTGGGAGTCAAACGGCGCGGTGTATGCCGAGTCGAGTACGGTATGGTTGGACCATGTGCGAACAACCATTGGCCTGCGGGAGGATCAATTTTATTTCGACGTGAAAGACAAAATGCTGAATCCCAACGGCAGCTGCAACATCAACAGCGACCCTTTGGGCTGCGTCACGGGCACGAAGCGAGCTGTTATTTTCAGTCCCAAGTTGGGCCTCGTGTTGGGTCCCTGGGCGAAGACTACTTATTTCATCAACGTCGGCGATGGCTATCACAGCAACGACGCCCGTGGCGTCACGCGCAGCGGCCAAAACCCCGATCAGTGTCCCGTAACGCCGCTGACCCGTGCCACGGGCGCGGAGGTCGGCGTCGCCACCAAGATCATTCCCGATCTCGATACCCGGCTGGATGTTTTCGTACTGAAATTAAAGTCCGAGTTGGTTTTCGATGGAGATGCCGGCGTGACCTCGCCCAGCGGCGCGACGACGCGTACCGGCATTGAATGGGCGAATACCTACCATATCAACGAGTGGCTGTCGGCGGAATTCAATACCGCCTTTACACGGGCTCGCTTCGATCATGATGCTGCGGCCGATACTCTCGGCTGCAGCGATGCGGCGCCCACCAATCCTTGCTTGCAACCCATCGGTATCGTCGGCCGCTATATCCCGAACAGTCCCACCAACGTGACCGACTTGGGCCTGATAGCGCAACGCGAGTCCGGCTGGTTCGGTGCGCTGCGTGCGCGGCACTTCGGCGGGTCGCCGCTGGTAGAAGACAACAGCGCGAAATCGCCGGCCTACACCACCGTCGATGCGCAACTCGGATTTCGCGGCGCGAAATGGCTTGCCGCAATCGACGTGTTCAATATCGCCGATGTGAAATGGAACGATATTGAGTATTACTACGTATCGCGTCTGAAGAAAGAGCCATCACCGGTGGCTGATTATGTTGTGCATCCTGGAGTGCCGCGCACGGTCCGCGCGCGCTTCCAGTATCAATTTTGATCGTTGGGAATTTTGACGATGCTGCCTCGGGCCTGCGGATCATTCGGATCCTTCACGACCGTGACATACAAATCCTTCTCTCCAGGACCGAATGCAACATTCGTCGTCCCGTCGCCCGCCGCTATCTCGAACCGCCGTATTAGTTTCCCATCGGGGGAAATCTTCAGGATTTTTCCGCCGAACCATTGGGCGACGTACAGATTGCCCTTGGCATCGATCTTCATGCTATCGGGGCCAAGCCACCAGGAATTCGCCTTGTTGGGCGTGAGGAGATTCAGCAAGGCGAAATTCGAGCGATTTTTAAGCGTGCCATCGCGATTGACGTCGAATTTCAATATGCAGTTCCCCACAGTTTCGCTGACATAGAGCGTCTTCTGGTCCGGGGAGATGCCGATGCCGTTGGCATAGTTAAGATCCCTCGCCACCTCGACCCATGCATTCGCATCGGGCGCAAGATAGAGAATCTTCCCGGCCACAGTGGTTGGTACGTCTTCAGGCGGCCCAAATACCGTCGCGTAGGCTCCGCCATTGGCGGAGACCATGACATCGTTGATGCCGCCGGCGAATTTGTTGCCTTTGATATCTCTGTCCCATCGCCGCAGCTGCTTGCCATTCATGTCGAGCTCGAGGATCGCACCATGATTGTCGGTGCACGCGAGCAGGAATGTCCTGTGCTGGGTCAATGCCAGGCCGTTGTGGCTGCAGCCCGCAAGATCATTCAATACGGCAGTCGACTTGCCGTCCCATTTGGACAGCGTGTTCGAGACCCATCCCACGTAGTAGAGATTGCCGTCGACGTACAAGGGACCCTCGGGCCCGAGCACATTGCTCACAATGGTGACTTCGTCGCCGGTGGCGTGCGCGGCGGCGCCCATGAAAATCATGCACGCGGTGGGGTAGATGAATTGCTTGATTTTCATCGTGGAGCCGGGCGGACTTCGCCCACGGTTTCCCGCACAGCGGCGATGACGACATCGGGGCGGTCGAACTGGATGTAGTGCGTGGCGTCCGGCACGAGTTCGTGACGGCTGTGATGAGACCACGACGCTTCATCATTATGCATATCTCTCCAAGCGGCCTGGATTTGCCGGCCTTGCTCGGTCGTCATTTGCATGCCCTTCAGCATTGCCGCCGGATAGGGTTTCGTGGCGGTTAGCACCACGAGCGGCCGATCTTCCAGCTGCCGCAGTTGACCGGCAGCCGCAAGCGTCGCGTCCAAAGATTGCAGTTCCGCCAGTGCCGAGGCCAGTGAGCCGCTGAAATAGGCGTCTTCGGCGAGCTTTGCACGCGTTGGAATTCCGGGGCTATCGGTATGCGCGGCGACCAGCCGCGGAATTCCCGTCCAGCTCAAGGCGTTCGCGGTCTTGAACAGTCCCATTCCCGTATCCATTTTTTTCCCGGCGGCCTGGGTCATACGGCCGACCTGGTCTGGGTGCGATGCATCGACGAATACCAAGCCGACGACTTCCTGCGGGTAGAGGCGGGTGAAGTTCATTATGTAAGGGCCGCCGAGGGAATGTCCCACCATGACGAAGGGTGCGCGCTCCCCGGCAGCGATGAGCAATGCATGAAGGTCGCGAGCCACGTTGTCGGGTTCGAACTTCCCGGCCCGCGGCTCGCTCCACATGACGCCTGCACGACTGTAGGCGCAGGCTCGTGTGGTGGCGGCGATCGCATCGTGCACCGCGCTCCAGCTGAGCGATCCCATGGTGTCGAGCCCAGCCTCGAATACCACCGTCGGCGCGCCGCTGCCACGGCAGTCGATCTGCATGTGGCGGCCGCCGATATCGACGAGGCGGCCTTGCGCGGGATAGTCCCTGGCCGCCCGCCAACGCATGATTTGCTCGTAGCCGGCGCCTACGAGTACCGCCGCAACAATGAGACCGCCGATTGTGAGGGCGATTCTTTTGATCCATCGCTTCATTGTTTTTATCCCACGAGAGGGCCGACACGACAACCTAATCCATGGCGTCCGATTTCTCAACGCCAGAGGTGCTGAATCGGGGGTATTTTCCGGGTCGGGCCGCAGCTCGCCCGCTTCAGGCGCGTGCTATGCTTGGCTTTGAAAATGGGCGATTTTCAATAAATAGGAAGACAACCATGGGTAAAGTCGCTATCGCAATTCTGTGTGCTCTTGCGGCCGGCTGCGGCGGTGGCGGAGCGGTGCCGCAAGCGTTGTCGGCTGACGACGCCGCCTTCCAGCAGAAGCTGCAGGAGCAGTTCCTCGATGCCAAACCAGGATCGGTAATCGAAATTCCGGTGGGTCGACATGCGCTCGATCGCGTACTGACCCTGCGCGCCAATGGCGTCACGATCCGCGGCTTAGGCTCAGACAAGAGCATTCTGTCGTTCAAGAATGAGATTTCGGGTCCGGAGGGTATGCTGGTATACGCGAGCGATTTCACCATCGAGCACCTCGCCATCGAAGACAGCAAAGGCGATGGGCTCAAGGTCAATGACGGCGAAAACATCACGATCCGCGATGTGCGGGTGGAATGGACGGGAGGTCCTAAGACCACGAATGGCGCGTACGGTATCTACCCGGTCAAGAGCAAGAATGTCCTGATCGAAGACTCGGCGTCGATTGGCGCATCGGATGCGGGCATTTATGTGGGGCAATCGCAAAATGTGATTGTGCGGCGCAATCGCGCAGAAAAGAATGTCGCGGGCATCGAAATCGAAAACACCATCAACGCCGATGTTTACGAAAACACCGCGACCGGCAACACCGGCGGCATCTTGGTGTTCAACATGCCGAATCTCCCGCAGCCCGGCCAGGCGACGCGGGTATTCAACAACAAGTCGGTCGACAACAATCTCGCCAATTTTGCCGCGAAAGGCGCAGCCGTCGCCAGCGTGCCGGCCGGTTCGGGCGTGGTGGTGAACTCCAATCCGAGGGTCGAGATCTTCGACAATGACATCGCCGGAAACCACACCGCAAACTTGATCATTGCGAGTTATTTCTCCACCAATTACTACAACACTCGCGGAGTGGATCCTAAGTACGATCCGTACCCTCGAGCCATCTTTGTCTACGGCAATCGGTTCAAGGGCGGCGGTGATTCGCCCGACGGCTTGGAACTGAAGACTCTGAAGACCGCCATGTTCGGCATCAACGGCCATTTCCCGGATGTCCTCTGGGACGGTTATGTGGATTCAAAGAGTCTGGTCAATGGATTGCCGCCGGCGGCCGAGCGCATCTGCGTTCAGAACGGCGACGCGGAAGTTCTCAATGCCGACGGGCCGAACAAGTATAAAAACCCCAAGGTCGACAAGACCTCTTTCCAATGCGAATTGCCCAAGCTCGCTGCCGTTGAGTTGCCGCACAGCTAACGGATCGAACCATGCTTGATGCAGCGGTCCGTGGGCAGTAGCCAGGTTGCAAGAGCATGGGGACTGGGCGCTTGCGTCTGTGCATTGGCGCTGGTCGCTTGTTTGCGCACGGCGCAGCCGGTGCATTTCTTTGCCGAGGGGCGTCCGGCCAAACTCAGCGATTGGCAGGTCGTGTATCGGGACGGAGGCAATCTCGCGCTAAATGAGAGCGTTGTTCCGTACGATCTGAACACGCCGCTGTTCAGCGACTATGCGCATAAATTGCGCACGATTTGGATGCCACGCGGAACGAGCGCCAAATATGACGCAGACGGCAGCTTCGATTTTCCAGTCGGCACAATCATCAGCAAAACGTTCTACTACCCGCTCGCGAAGGGCGCCGCAGCGCGCGATTCGAACGCCGTGGGGCGCACCTACGATCAGTCCGCTGACTTCAGCGACAAAGCCCAAGGCGAACGCGGCTTGAAACTCGCGAATGTGCGTTTGATCGAGACGCGGATTCTGGTGCGTCGCGCGGGCGGTTGGGAGGCGCTGCCATACGTGTGGAATTCTGCGCAAACCGAGGCCGTGCTGGCGCGGACAGGCGATGCGAAGCCGCTCGTGCTCGTTTCCGACCAGGGCAGCAAAGAGCCGTTCACTTACGTAGTCCCAAACGAAAACCAATGTGCGGGATGCCACGTCGCGGATCTTAAGACCAAGCAGATAGCGCCCATCGGTACCAAGGCGCGGCACCTGAATCGCGAATACGCATACGCGTCAGGAAATGAGAATCAGCTCCTGCACTGGACGAAGCTCGGTTACCTCACGGGAGCGGCGGACCCGGCGAGCGCGCCGAAAAACGCCGACTGGCGCGATGCCGCGCAGCCGCTCGATGCGCGGGCCAGAGCCTATCTCGATGTCAATTGCGGCCATTGCCACAATGCCAAGGGGCCGGCGAATACGACCGCGCTTGACTTGACGATATTCGCAGCGGCCGATCGGTATCTCGGCGTTTGCAAGCCGCCGGTTGCCGCGGGCCGCGGAACGGGCGATCACTTTTTCGACATTGTGCCGGGAACTCCACAGGACTCGATTTTGCCGTACCGCATGCGATCAAATGAACCCGGTGTGATGATGCCGGAGCAGGGACGCACGACGACGCATGTCGAGGGCGTGGCGCTGATCGAGCAGTGGATCTTCGCCTTGCGCGGAACTTGCGATACCACCTAGCTGCCTCGCGATGCACCAACAACTCCATACAGGGCGCGCTCATGACTGATCAGATCGACACCGGCACTTCGGACCTCCTTGCGGCACTGACCGACGGCGTTCTGACTCTGACGCTGAATCGACCTGAGGCGCGCAACGCCATGAGCGAGGCGATGAATAAGGCGTTGGCCGAGCAGCTCGCCTGGGCCGAGGTGGCGCCGGCGGTGAAGTGCGTGGTCTTGACGGGCGCGGGCAAGGGCTTTTGCGCCGGCGGAGACGTGAAAGGCATGGCAGAGCGCACCCATGAGTCGGCACCCATCACTCTCGATGAGGCGATATATCGCCAACGGGTGAATCAGCGCGCGACGGCCGGACGGCTGTTCAAAATGCCGAAGCCCACGCTGGCGGCGCTACCGGGTGCAGCGGCCGGAGCCGGGTTGGCCTGGGCGCTGGCCTGTGACCTTAGAATCATGTCGCGTACGGCGATCCTCACCACCGCGTTTGCCCGCGTCGGCTTCTCGGGCGACTACGGCGGCACGTATTTTCTCACTCAACTCGTCGGCTCGGCGAAGGCGCGCGAACTCTATTATTTGTCCGAACGAGTGAGCGCGGAGGAGGCGCTGCGCCTCGGGCTCACCAACTGGATCTGTGAACCGGATGAGCTTGCGCAACGCACCCGTGAGATTGCCGGCAGATTGGCGCGCGGTCCGAGTATCGCCTACCGCTACATGAAGGAAAATCTCAACCGCGCCATGGGGGGAGAGGTCGATGACTGTCTCGATCTGGAGGCAACCCACCACATACACTGCGTTGCGACTGATGATTATCGAGACGCGGTGCGCGCGTTCGTTGAGAAGCGCGAGCCCGTGTTCCGCGGCCGCTGAATGCGCCTCCGGCAAATTGCACTCGTCGCGACGGACCTCGCTGCCGTTCGCGCGGACATTTCAAAGGTCTTGGGCGTTGACTACGCTTTCGATGATCCCGGGGTCGGCAAGTATGGCTTGCGCAATGCAGTCTTCCCCATCGGGGACACCTTCCTCGAGGTTGTTTCACCCAAAGAACCCGGCACCACGGCCGGACGGCTGTTGGAGAAACGCGGCGGCGACGGCGGGTACATGGTGATTCTGCAGGTTGATGACTTGGCGCAAGCGCTGGCGAGAGTCAAAGACGCCTCTGCGCGCATTGCCGACCAGATGGACAAGGACGGCGCAGCCTTTACACACATTCATCCGAAGGACATTGGCGGTGCGATTCTGTCTTTGGACCGTATGGTTCCCAAGGAGCGCTGGGAGTGGGGTGGTCCGCATTGGCAGTCGCACGTTTGCACCGATACGTCGCTGAAGGTGGCCGGAGCCGAGCTGCAGGCCAAGGACCCGGCGCAGATGGCGGCACGCTGGGCGCAGGTGCTCGGCCGCGCGGCTGCGGAGGATGCGGGGGTTTGGCGCATTCGATTGGACGATGGCGAAATCCGATTCAGCGCCCTGCGCGATGGGCGCGGAGAGGGTCTCGGCGCCTTCGACATCGTCGTTCGCGACACTGACGCAGTCCGCGCCAAGGCAGCGGCCAGAGGACTGCTGGACCGAAACGGCAACGTGACGCTTGCGGGCACACGCGTGCGATTGATTCGATAACGCAACCATCTGCGTTCCGCGTTATCCTGCCTTTCTCTGAAATTCGGATGAAAACTATGACCGAGAATTCCGGAACCGCGATTTCACGGCGGCGTTTATTGACGATGATTGGTTTGAGCGCCGGCGGCAGCGTGATGTACCAAGCCATGCACAGTCTCGGGCTGGCGGCGGAAACTAAATTTCAGGGCCCAATCCGCTTGAGTGCAGCCCCGAAGGGCGCCTCGGTCCTGGTCTTGGGAGCCGGGATAGCCGGACTGGTCGCCGCCTACGAATTACGCAACGCCGGCTACAAGGTGCAGGTGCTGGAATACAACGCGCGTGCGGGCGGGCGCAACTGGACGCTGCGCGGCGGCGATCGTTACACGGAATTGGGAGGAGAGACTCAGGAATGTCAATTTGATCCGGGTCTGTACATCAATCCGGGTCCCTGGCGTTTGCCGTATCACCATCGCGGCATGCTCAGCTACTGCAAGCGGCTGGGGGTTGCGCTGGAACCGTTTGTGCAGATCAACCACAACGCTTACTTGCATGGCCGCAAGGCGTTTGGCGGCAAGCCGCAGCGGCTGCGCACCGTTAAAGCAGACTACGATGGCCATATCGCAGAGCTGTTGGCAAAGGCCACGAAAAGCCATGCGCTCGATGCCGAGGTGAGCGCCGAGGATCAAGAGATATTGCTTTCCGCGCTGCGCTCGAGCGGCGCGCTCGACCAGAATTATCGATTCGTCAAAGGAGCCGACAGCAACGAGCGGCGCGGCTTCGAACGTGATCCGGGCGGCGGCTTAAGCGCAAGGCCGGTCTATTCGGAACCGGTTGGCTTGAGCGATTTGTTGCGATCGGGCCTGTGGGGCGCACTTTCCATTGGCGAGCTGTACGACATGCAAACGACGATGTTCCAGCCGGTCGGCGGCATGGGACAGGTAGGTCAGGCGTTCGCGCGCGAACTCGGGCCGCTGATTCGCTACAACGCCAAGGTGATTGACATTCATCAGGACGATCGCGGTGTCAGTGCCACTTACGAGGATACGAGCGCAGGGTCCAGCCGGCAGACGGCGAAAGCCGACTGGTGCGTCTGTACCATTCCGCTGTCGATCCTGGGCCAGATCCCCATGAACGTTGCAGGACCGATGGCCAAAGCAATCGCCGCGGTGCCCTACTGCACCGGACTCAAAGTGGGCTTGCAGTTCAAACGCCGCTTCTGGGAGGAAGACGAGCAAATCTACGGCGGCATCACGTATACCGACTTGCCCATCGGGCAAATCAGTTACCCGAGCAGTCGATTTTTTGCCGACGGTAAAGGCGTGCTGCTCGGCGCGTACATCTGGGACATGCTCGATTCGATGGAATTCACCTCGATGACGCCGGCACAACGCGTGTCGAAGGCTGTGGAATATGGCAGTCAAATTCATCCGCAGTACGCCAAAGAGTTTGACAACGGGATCGCCGTGGCGTGGCACCGCGTGCCGCACGCGATGGGTTGCTTCGCCCTGTGGTCGGACGAAAATCGCGCCGAACACTACGACAATTTGTGCGCCTTCGACGGCCGCATCGTGCTAGCGGGAGAACACGCCTCCTACATGCCTGCCTGGCAAGAGGGTGCCGTGACTTCGGCGCTGGATGCCGTTGACCGACTGCACCAACGGGCGCATGTCGGAGGTGCGGCATGAGCGGGGCAAGTCGTTCGGTAATGGCTACGGCAGCCGCCGTGCTGTGCGGCGGAATTGCGCTCGCCTTGGCCGGGATGGGCGCGCTGCTGATCGAGTCGCCGGCACGCGCGGACACCAAGGATATCCCTGATTCGGTCCCGCTCAAGGCGATGGACGGCCGGCAGGTCTACCAGAACATCTGCCAGGGTTGTCATATGGCCGATGGCGGCGGCGCGGTGGGCGCCGGACATTATCCGGCCCTGGCGAAAGATCCGGCGTTGCTCTCGCGCCAATACATGGCGCTGACGATATTGATGGGAAGACGCAACATGCCGGCGTTTGGCGCAAAACACGCCGTCGGCTTCGGCGGTCCGCCCGTCACACTCAGCGAAGCGCAGATAGCCGCGGTGATCAATTACGTTCGCACCAATTTCGGCAATCAGTACAAAGACTCGATCACCGCGGCCGAGGTTGTCGCGCTCGATCAGAAAACTCGCTAGTCGGCGCTCACTTTGCCGGCGTCTTCGTCTTCTCCCCGAGGCCGGAATCGTGCGCCGCAAGCTGACCGATCGCAGACCAATCCAATGCCTCGCCTCCCCGCGCGAGCAGAGTCAAGAATCGATCGCGAAGCAGACTGGCGAGCGGCAGAGGAACGTTCAGCGACTCCGCGGCCGCGAGCGTCAGGCGAATATCCTTGTGTCCCAGGGGAGCTGCGAAACCCGCCGGCTCAAAGTGCCGCTCAACGATCAGTCGGCCGTAGGTTTTGTATACCGGCGCATCGAAAAGCGTCGAGGTGAGCAGGTCGAGATACTGTTGCTGATCGAGGCCTCCTTTGCCGATGAGCGCCAACGCTTCACCCAACGACTCGATCACCACGGCAATGAGAAAATTGCCGCTCAACTTCACCAGGTTGGCATCCTCGGGTTTTTTCGACATCACAAACGTTCTTTGCCCCATTGCCTCGAATAGCGGCATGTAGGTGCCGACGAGTTCGGCAGGACCGCCGACTACTACAAAGAGCTTGGCGTTTGCCGCTGCCTCCGGACGGCCAAACACGGGGGCGGCCAGATAATGCTGACCGGCAGCTGCATGGGCGGCAGCGAGGCGCTTGGACAACGCCACGCTGATGGTGCTCGATGAAATATGCGCTGCCCCCTTTTTGAGGCTGGCCAGCACGCCTCCCTTACCGAAAACGATGTCCTCCAGCGCAGCATCGTCGGCCAGCATCGTGATGACGATTTCCGCCGCGCAAACCGCCGCAACGCTGCGCTCTGCGCGCGCGCCGAGACGGACCAAAGGTTCGGCCTTGCTGGCGGTTCGATTGTAAACGGCGACCTCATGGCCCGCTTTGAGCAGATTTGCGGCCATGGCGGCACCCATATTCCCGAGGCCAATAAATCCAATCTTCATATCGGCAGGCTCCTCGTAAGTTCAAGTGCTGATTTCGGCGTCCAGGTATAGTGGAAAAAAGAAACTCGAGATTTAAATGAAGCTCAATTTAATCATCGCGATGGCGTTGTGTCTGTCGGCGGCGTCCCTAGGCCTTGCACAAGAAACGCCAAAGCCCGTGGATAGAAGTTATCCCGGTATCATCGAATTACACGTCGACGCGACGAATGTTGCTCAAAAGATTTTCAAAGTGCACGAGCGAATCCCGGTGAAACCCGGCCCGATTACCCTGCTGTATCCGCAGTGGTTGTTGGGGGCCCACGCCCCGGCCGACAGTTCCTTGGCGCAATTTGCCGGCCTTACCTTGAGCGCCGGTCGACATCTTCTAGAGTGGAAGCGCGACCCGGTGAACATGCACGCCTTTCACGCGACTGTACCGGGCGGCGTTTCGGCGCTCGATGCTGACTTTGTCTTTCTCTCGCCCTTGGAAGGTTCCGAGGGTGCCATTGTGATGACGCCGGAAATGCTGGCGGTGCACTGGGAAGCGCTGGTGCTGTACCCCGCGGGTTACTTCGCTCGCGGTGTCATGCTGCGGCCGGCGGTTGTCTTTCCGGAAAACTGGCAATTTGCCGGCGCGCTCGAACAAAACGGACACTCAGGCGCCGAAGCGCAATTCAAAGCCGTCAATCTCGAGGAATTGATCGACTCGCCGCTTTACGCGGGCAAGTATTTCAAGCGCATTGATCTCGATCCGGGCGCCAAGGTACCGGTGTTTCTGAACATGGTCGCGGACAATCCGGAAAATCTGAACGCCAGCCCGCAACAAATCGATGCCCATCGCGCACTCGTGCAGCAGGCCTATAAGCTCTTCGGCTCGCAGCATTACGATCACTATGATTTTCTGATGGCGTTGAGCGATGATTTTAGTTTCTCGGGCCTGGAGCATCACCAGTCCGGCGAGAATGGCGTGCGCACGTCTTATTTCTCGGACTGGGATCATCAACAGTCCTGGCGATCCAATTTGGTATCGCACGAATTCACGCATTCCTGGGACGGAAAGTTTCGCCGGCCTGCCGATCAGTTGACTGCCAATTTCAATATGCCGATGCAAGATTCGCTGCTTTGGGTTTACGAGGGAGCAACCAGTTATTGGGGCCACGTGCTGGGAGCGCGCTCGGGGCTGGTCCAGGCCGCACAGATGCGCGAAGGGCTTGCGGCGACCGCAGCTCTCTACGACAACCGTGTCGGCCGAAGTTGGCGTTCACTCGCCGATACCACCAACGAACCCATCGTCAATCGGCGCCGGCCGCTCGGTTGGATGTCATACCAACGCGCAGAGGATTACTACAGTGAGGGCGAGCTGATCTGGCTGGATGTCGACACCAAAATACGCGAGCTGTCCGGTGAAAAGCGTTCGCTGGATGATTGGGCCCGCGGGTTTTTCGGGGTCCAAAATGGGCGCCATCAACCGTTGGGCTACACGTTCAAAGATGTCGTCGATTCGTTAAACGCGGTGCAGCCCTACGATTGGCAAACCTTTTTGAGTGAGCGCCTCGAGGGACACGGTCCCGCCGCGCCGCTGGCAGGCATCACCCGCGCAGGTTGGAAATTAGTATTCGCCGAAACACCCACGGATTTTTCCAAGGACGTGGAAGCCTACCGGAAAGTTTCGGATTTTTACTATTCGATCGGCCTCAACCTCGACAGCGCGGGCCGCATTGCCGATGTATTGTGGAACAGCCCGGCCTTCAAGGCGGGACTCTCGCAGGGATTCAGCGTCATCGCCATCAACGGCAGAGCGTATAAGCCGGAATTGCTGAAAAGCGCGATCAGCGCGGCGAAAGCCGAGCGCCGGCCGATCGAGCTGTTGCTCCGCCAAGCGGACCGCTATCAGACCACGAGAATCGACTATTACGAGGGGCTGAAATATCCGAAGCTCGAACGCATCGATGGAACGCTCGATCGTCTTGAAGCGATTTTCCGGCCGCGTTAGCGCTGTGTGCGACGATACCGGTCAGTCGCTCGGCACGAAGATCGCCAGGAGTATATAGACCAACAATCCCGTTCCTGCGCAGAGGAACAGCACGGTAAAGAACAGCCGCCACACCCAGGATTCCATCCCGGTCAAACGGCCGAGGCCGCCGCACACGCCGGCGATCCACCGGTCGGTGCGGCTGCGGCGGAAGGTATTGACCGCCGAGACGAAGGGCGCAGAAGACTCCGTGCTTCCGGAGTTCAACAGCCGCTCCTTCGCACGCGTGAACTCTTCGTCCGTCAAAGCGCCGCGCGCGCGAAGTTCGTCCAATTTGTGGAGGTCATCACTTAGGGTCATCGCGATCTCCTCTATGCGCAGCGTCGTTGGCCGCAGTGCTATTTTGAGCCTGGGCATTTTGGCGTGCCGCTTTGTCTTTCACCTTCTCGCGGTGATGCTCAATCACACAGCCTGCGGTGGCGCCCAGAACGGCATGATGTCCCGCGACATGGCCGACGACACCGCCAACGGCCGCCCCTTTCAGGCATCCTTTGGCATAGCCCGCGGCGGGCAGCAATGCGAGACAGACGGAAATGGCGAGAGAGGCAGTAATTGGGCGCATTTTCATTCCCCTGGCGAGTTACCGATAGCCTAAATACACCTCACCTGCGCAAAATTGCGTCCGTAAAACGACTTTTTACAGCCCGAAGATCAAAATACGTCGATACTTACGCGAAAACAACAGTCTTACATTCAGTTCCCAAGGACATTTCTACAATGGCGAGCAAGAACAGCACGTTGGGCAGTCTTATCCGTTTGGTGCGAAAGAAGAACTCTTGGACCTTGCGCCAACTGAGCGAGCGCGTCGGAATACCGCTCTCGACACTGGCCAAGGTGGAAACCGACAAGCTGTCCCTCACGTACGACAAGTTGCAGCAGTTCACAGCAAGGCTGGGTTTGAGCATGACGGAGTTTCTCGCGCAAGGAGAAACCCCGCCCGCCGATGCGCTTCCGGTCTTTACGGCGCGCCGCAGCCTCACCAACAGCGGCAACTCGATCCAGATCTCGACCCCGAACTACGACTATGAATACCTGTGCGCCGATCTTCGCGAAAAGCGCATGGTGCCCATCCTGACGCGCATCAGGTCAAAAGACATTGCCGAGTTTGGCGAGCCCTTGAAGCATAAGGGTGAGGAATTCATCTTTGTCATCGAAGGCACGATCGAAGTGCACCTGCAGTTCTACAATCCGGTGAGGCTCTCCGCGGGACAGGGTATCTACATCGACAGCACCATGGGGCATGCCTATGTCGCCACGGACTGCGACAGCGCCCTGGTGCTCGGCGTCTGCTCGAGCGAGGATCCCAATCTTGCGAGCGAGCTGATCAGTCTCGCGGCCAATGAGGCGCAATCGAACGGTTAAAGGGTAATCGATCGCATAGAGGCCTTTGCCGGCGCCAAGGTGATCCCGCATTGCATGTCCCTTGTCGTGTCGCTTGATGCGGTTGGAACGCGTCCCGCAACTGCTTAGATTGACAGTAATTCTCTCATCAGGCTAACTAGCGCGCTAGTTTCTCCAATTAGGCTATGTTTTTACGCGACGGACCGACGCCGAAGTCGGAAAGCACACGAATTAGCTAAGGGACCATTGCCATGCATACGTTCATGCGTTTTCTACCGGGCAGTTTCATGTTGGCTGCGTTCCTCACTCAAGCCCCGGCTCACGCCGCGCCGGTGAGCATCGAAGAAGTCATGCAGGCGCCGTATCCATCGAGTCTGGTCGCCTCTGCAAAGGGAAATTCCGCCGCCTGGGTATTCGATACCAAAGGCGTGCGGAATGTTTGGGTGGCTAAAGACGGTCATGCACGCCAGATCACCCCGTACACGCTGGATGATGGATTTGATATCGGCGACTTGGCGTTGTCGGCAGATGAGAGTTGGGTGGCGTATGTTCGCGGCGGATCCATCGAAGACGATCTCCCCGCCAACGTCAACAATTCGCCCGAAGGTGCTGCACCGAA
>Ga0307474_10000997_pt1 | contig 20560 bp, 16 predicted proteins | sample atmos_gasesECM1C_2_FD_203312 | JGI IMG/M metagenome (GOLD analysis project Ga0307474, IMG submission 203312) | Hardwood forest soil microbial communities from Morgan-Monroe State Forest, Indiana, United States - atmos_gasesECM1C_05 | ecosystem: Environmental > Terrestrial > Soil > Temperate... | reverse complement strand
TGTCTGATCCGCGCGACCCAGCCATCCGCGAATCCTCGCATTGGTGCGTCCACAGGGCGAGGTGCCGGGCACAACCGCGGACAGGTCGCCCAGCGCCAGCCGGATCCAGGGTCGGTCGGAATCGAAGGAGGTAACCACCACCTCGCCCACCTCGCCGTCCGCGACCGGGTCACCGGTACCCGGGCGGACGATCTCGACCAATAGGTCCTCGGCGACCACCATGGCGGCGCGCGCGGCCGTGTCGTAGGCGATCAGACCCAGGTCGGCGGTGGCGTAGATCTGGTAGACGTCTACTCCGCGGGCCTGAAACTCGGCTTGCAGCGACGGCGGGCAGGCGGCGCCGGAAACCACCGCCTTGCGAAGTGGATTCGCGACCCCGGCGCCGTCGGCGGCGTCGAGCAGGATTTTCAGGAAATCCGGGGTGCCGCAGTAGGCCGACGGCTTCAGGTGTGCGAGCAGCCCGATCTGCTGCTCGGTGTTTCCTGGCCCTGCCGGAATCACGGTGCAGCCCAGCTTGCGGGCGCCGGCATCGAGAATGAATCCCCCGGGCGTCAGGTGGTACGAAAACGTGTTCAGTACCAGGTCGCCGGCGCGCAGTCCCGCGGCAAACAGTCCGCGCGCCGAGCCCCAGCAGTCGTCGTGGCGCCCCTCGACTTCATAAATCGGCCCGGGCGAGGCGAACAGGCGGCCGAAATCGGACAGCGGTGCAGCCACCAGGTCGGCGAGCGGCGGGGTTGCCTGCTGCAGGGCGATCAGGCCCGATTTGCGAAGCAACGGCAGCCGCGCCAGCGCCGCGCGCGAATCGATGCTCGCGGGGTCCACCTGGCCCAGTTGGCGGCGCCAGCCCGGCACGCGCAGCGCCGCCGCGATCAGCCGCGGCAGACGCCGTGCAAGATCGCGTTCGCGTACCGCTGGATCTCGCGTTTCCAGGGCGTCGAAATGCTCTGCCATCGGCAAGTCTCGTCGCTGGGCTAGGCCAGCCACCGCTTGCGGCGGCGATAGAACTTGGCGTCGCGAAAGCTGCGCCGGCCGTCGCGCGACAGTCCGAGGTAGAACTCCTTGATATCCTCGTTTCTCGCCAGCGACGCGGCCTCCCCCTCCATGACCACGCGTCCGTTCTCGAGGACATAGCCGTGGTGCGCATAGCGCAAGGCGATGTTCGCGTTTTGCTCAGCCAGCAGGAACGAGACACCCTCGCGCGCATTCAGGTCGTGAACGATCGTGAAGATCTCCTCGACCACCTGGGGTGCCAGTCCCATCGACGCCTCGTCGAGCAGGATCATCGACGGCCGCGCCATCAGCGCGCGGCCGATCGCGCACATCTGCTGCTCGCCTCCCGACGTATAGCCGGCCAGGCTCGCACGCCGCGCCTTCAGGCGCGGAAAGTAGCCGTAGACCCGCTCGAGCGCGTCGGCGCTCGAGGCACCGTTGCTCGACGCCGGCGCGGCGGCTGAACCGGTGTAGGCACCTATCAGCAGGTTCTCTTCGACCGTCAAGTGACCGAAACAGTGGCGGCCCTCCATCACCTGAACAACGCCGCGGCGCACTAGCTCGTACGGCGTCAGGCGTTCGACGCGCTGACCGTCGTAGACGATGCTGCCCCGGGTCACCTCCCCGCGCTCGCCGCGCAACAGGTTCGAAACCGCCCGCAGGGTGGTGGTTTTGCCAGCGCCGTTGGCGCCCAGCAGAGCGACGATGCCACCGCGTGGCACCGTCAGCGATACCCCCTTGAGCACCAGGATCACGTGGCTGTAGATCACCTCGATGCCGTTGACCACCAGCAGCGCAGCGCGTGCGGCATCGGCGGCCTCACGGGCGATCGGTGCCTGGGTCGACACGGGTCAGGCCCGGCAGTCCTGCGGCGTACGGGGGGTGATCTTCTTGGACGCCGCGTAAGCCTCGGCGGCGCTGCGTGCCATCGGCGTGATGATCTGCTGGTTGGCCTCGTACAGCTCGCCCGCGACCCATTGGCGGCCGTCCCAGGTCTGGATCCGCGCATACGAGGCGCCGACGTGGTCAACGCACGATGTGCGCACCGGCTTGAGCATCTCGCCGAATCCGAGCGCATCGAGCCTTTTCTGATCGAGGTTCAGGTTCTCCAGCGCCCAGCGCACCTGCTCGCCCGTCATCGGCTTGCCCTTGCCGAAGCGCTCCTGGGCACGGCGTATCGCTTCGACCGACAGCATCTGGATCAGCATCCCGCGGTTGTAGAGCACCGTGCCGACTTCCTCGCGCGGTCCGGTGCCCTGGCCCTTGTCGTGCACGTACTTGAAAATGTCCTGATGCACCTTGCTCAGCCCGGCACCGTACTGGATCGTCAGCGCGCTGTAGCCTTTCGCGCCCTCGCCGACGTCCTTGACGTCCGGCTCGGCACCCGACCACCAGACACCCAGCATGTGATCGCGCGGGAACGCGGTCGCCTGGGCCTCCTTGAGCGCCGTGGAGTTCATCACGCCCCAACCCCAGAGGAATACGTAGTCGGGGTGCTGCTGGCGAACCTGCAGCCAGACCGACTTCTGCTCGACTCCCGGCGGCGTCACCGGGATCTTGATCAGCTCGAATCCACGCGTCCTGGCGCCCTCCTCCAGCATCGGAATCGGTTCTCTGCCGAACGGCGAATCATGGAACACCAGCGCGATCTTCTTGCCCTTGAGCTTGTCGAATCCGCCCTCCTTCTTCGCGATGTGCTGCATCAGCACGTCGGACGCAGTCCAGTAGGTTCCGAGCAGCGGAAAGTTCCACATGAACACGTCGCCATCCTGCGATTCGGAGCGACCATAACCGACCGTGATCAAGGGAATCTTGTCGACCGGCGCCCGCTCGGTGAGAGCGAACGTGATTCCGGTCGATTGCGGATCGAACAGCGCCGCACCGGTGGGCCCCTTGCCCTTCAGGCGCTCGTAGCACTCCACGCCCCGATCGGTTTTGTACTCGGTTTCGCATTCCTCGTACGTGAGCTTGACGCCGTTCACGCCGCCATCGCGCGCGTTGATCAACTTCAGGTAGTCGAGCTTGCCGTTGGCCCATGGCGTGCCATTGGGGGCATATGGCCCGGTGCGGTAAACCAGCAGTGGTATGAACTGCTCCTTGGCGGTCGTGGCGTCCTCGGCTGCCACCACGGTCGCCAGGCCCGCGGCGCAGGCGGTGGCCATCCAGACCATCCAGTACGGCGTCGTCGCTTTCATGCTGCCTCCTTGTTGGACATCGCTCGGTTAATGCGGAAACGGCCACACGCGCAGCTTTTGCTTGCCGATCGCCCACAGGCGCGCAAGCCCAAGCGGCTCGATCGCGAGAAACAGTACGATCAGCCCGCCGAAGATCATCGACTCCAGGTGGGACCTCATCGCGGTCGACAGGTCGATTCCCACCGCGGCCGGAAGGCGATTGAGCAGCACCGGCAACACGACGATGAACGCCGCCCCGAAGAAGCTTCCGATGATCGACCCCAGGCCGCCGATGATGATCATGAACAGCACGTTCAGCGACATCACGAGGCCGAACGCGGCCGGCTCCCAGGAGCCCAGGTGCACGAATCCCCACAGCGCCCCGGCCACTCCGGCATAGAACGAGCTCACTGCAAAGGCGGTCAGCTTGGCGGTCAAGGGCCGCACGCCGATGATCTCGGCCGCGACATCCATGTCGCGGGTCGCCATCCACGCCCGGCCGATATGCGACCGGGTCAGGTTCTTCGCTGCCAGCGTCAGCAGGCACACCAGTCCGAGCACCAGCAGGTACTTGTCGACCGGCCGGTCGAGGGTCCAGCCGAGCAATTCGATCGGATTGGTCGATACCGAGCCCGAGGGCGAATCGGCGGTGAACCAGCGCACGCGCACGAAAGCCCAGTCGAGGAAGAATTGCGCGGCCAGGGTGGCAACCGCCAGGTACAGGCCCTTGATCCGCAGGCTGGGAGTGCCGAACGCGATGCCGACCAGTGCCGCGCCGGCGCCGGAAAGCAGCAGTACCAGCAGGAAATTGAGCTGCGGGACGCGCAGCGTCAGGTTGAAGGCGACGTAGGCGCCGACGCCCATGAGGCCGGCGCTGCCCAGCGAGATCTGGCCGCAGTAGCCCACCAGGATGTTCAGTCCGATGGCAGCGATGGCAAGGATCAGGAATGGAATGATCAGCGCACGCAAGGTGTAATCACTGGCAACCAGCGGCACTGCGATGAACGACGACGCCACCAGGGCGATCATCAACCAGCGGTCCTGCGCGATCGGCAGCAATTGCTGGTCGGCCGAATAGCTGGTCTTGAACTGTCCGTTTTCGCGATACAGCATGGATGGGCTTGGCGGATTACACGCGATCGATGTGGCGTTCACCGAACAGGCCCTCGGGCCGCACCAGCAGGAAGCCGAGTACCAGCACGTAGGCAAACCACTGCTCGATGCCGCCTCCTTCGAGATTGAACCAGTGGGCGAGCGCCTGACCCAGGAACACGTCGGCGAATTTTTCGCCGACGCCGATGATCAGGCCGCCGACAATGGCTCCCGGAATCGAGGTCAGTCCGCCCAGGATCGCCACCGGCAGCGCCTTGAGCGCCACCTGCGAGAGTGAGAACTGGACCCCGAGCTTGGAGCCCCACACCAGCCCCGCAACCAGCGCGACGAAGCCCGCCACCGCCCAGACAATGACCCAGATGCGATTCAAGGGGATGCCGATCGACTGTGCCGCAAGGTGGTCGTCGGCTACGGCGCGCAGGGCACGGCCGGTCGCCGTTTTCTGGAAGAACAGCGACAGCATCAGGACCAGTGCAGCCGCCACGCTGGCCGCAACCAGGTCCTCGCGACTGACCAGAACGCCGCCCTCGAAGAGGTGCACACCGACGATCATCGGGTCCTTGGGCAGCCCCAGGTCGATGCGGTAGATGTCATTGCCCCAGACGGCCTGACCAAAGCCTTCCAGAAAAATGCTGATTCCCAGCGTCGCCATCAGCAGCGTCGCCCCGCTCTGGTTGACCAGCGGCCGCAGCACCAGGCGCTCGACCAGCCAGGCGAAACCGATCATCAGAAGCAATGCCGCCACGACCGCCAGCGCCAACGGCATATGTTCGGCCATTCGGGCGGTTGCCAGCGCGGCGAACAGCACCATGGCGCCCTGCGCGTAGTTGAACACCCCTGAGGCCTTGTAGATCAGCACGAAGCCGAGCGCTACCAGCGAGTACAGCACCCCGGCCATCAGCCCGCCCAGCATCACCTCGAGAAAGAATCCGGCTGTGGCGGCGCCGCTGGCGAGCGGCGCCAGCAGACCGGCAGCCAGCAGCGCCGCGAGCAGCACCACCGGCCATTGGCGGCGCAGCCGGACGATCGAGAGGCGCTGCATGGCCGGTTTCATCGCCGGCGCTCAGTGCGCAATTCCGAGGTAGGCATTGATGACCTCCTGGCTGGCGCGCACCTGGTCGGGCGTGCCATCGCCGATCTTGCGGCCGTAGTCCAGGACCACCACCCGGTCGGAGATATCCATCACCACGCCCATGTCGTGTTCGATCAGCACGAGGGTGGTGCCGAATTCTTCGTTCACGTCGAGGACGAAGCGGCACATGTCCTGCTTCTCCTCCAGGTTCATCCCCGCCATCGGCTCGTCGAGCAGCAGCAACCGCGGCTCCAGCGCCAGTGCGCGGGCGAGGTCGACGCGTTTCTGCAGTCCGTACGGCAGACTGCCGACCGGCTGGCGCCGGTAAGCCTGGATTTCGAGAAATTCGATGATCGCCTCGACCCGCTTACGGTTCTCGATTTCTTCGCGCACCGCCGGACCGAGGTACAGCGCCTGCGCCAGCAGCCCGGAGCGCATCCGCAGCGTGCGCCCGGTCATGATGTTGTCGAGCACGCTCATACCCTTGAACAGCGCCAGGCTCTGGAAGGTGCGTGCGATTCCCAATCGCGCGGCCTCGTGCGGATGCATCCGCGTGCGCGCCTGGCCGAGGTAGCTGATGGTGCCGGCCAGCGGTGCATAGACCCCGTTGATCAGGTTGAGCAGGGAACTCTTGCCGGCACCGTTGGGGCCGATGATCGCGCGTATCTCGTGTTCGAGGACGTCGAAGGAGACGTCGACCAACGCCTTGATTCCGCCGAAGGTCAATGACGCGTGCTCTATCCGCAACAGCACATCGCCAGGGGCGGCCCTGCGGCTCGCGGTCATTGTGCCCGCGGCGGTGCCGCGCCCCCGGCGATGGAACGGCGACTGCGTGAGCGGTTCATGCGGCCCGCGCCACCGGCGCGCAGGTCTTGGCTGTGCGCAGCTGCAACGTTGCGGCTACCTTGCCGACGCGGCCATCCTCGAAGCGCACCTCGGTCTCGATGTACTGCGACTCGCGCCCCGCGTACAACGCATCGACCAGGGACTCATATTTGCGCGCGATGAAGCGCCTGCGCACTTTTCTCGTCCGGGTCAGTTCTTCATCGTCCGGATCGAGCTCCTTGTGCAGCACCAGAAAGCGGTGGATCTGCGAATTCGCCAGCAGCGGATCGGTGACCAGGTCCGCATTGACCTTGTCGACACAGCCGCCCACCAGGTCCAGCACCTCGGTCTTGCCGGCCAGATCGGCGTAGCCGGCATATGCCAGCCCGCGGCGCTCGGCCCAGTCGCCAACCGCCTCCGAGTCGATGTTGACGAACACGCACACCTGCCGGCGGCCGTCACCGAACGCCACCGCCTCCTTGATCTGGGGGAAGAACTTCAATTTGTTCTCGATGTACTTGGGAGCGAACAGAGTACCGTCGTGCAGGCGGCCGACATCGGCGGCGCGGTCGATGATCCGCAGGTGTCCGTCGCTGTCGAGCAGCCCGGCATCGCCAGTGTGGAACCACCCGTCGGAGTCGCGCACCGCGGCGCTCGCCTCCGGATTGCGATGGTATTCCTTCAGCAGCCCCGGGCTGCGTACCAGCACCTCGCCGCTGTCAGAGATGCGCAGTTCGACTCCCGCCAGTGGGGGGCCGACCGTGTCGGCACGTGCCTCGCCGTCGGGCTGCATGCAAACGAAGACCGCCGTCTCCGTTGATCCATACAATTGTTTCAGATTGACTCCGAGGCAGCGGTAGAAAGCGAACAGATCCGGACCAATCGCCTCGCCGGCCGTATAGGCCACCTTGACCCGGCTCAGGCCGAGCTGATTGCGCAGCGGCGCATACAGCAGCAGGTCGCCCAGCGCGTACCACAGCCGCATGGCGGCACCGACCGGCTGGCGGTCGAGAATCCGGCCCCCGACGCGGCGGCCGACCTCCATGAAATGGCGGAACAGCGTCCGTTTGATTCGCCCGGCGTCCTCCATCCGGATCATCACCTGGGTCAGAAGCCCCTCGAACACCCGCGGTGGCGCGAAATAGTAGGTCGGGCCGATCTCGCGCATGTCGTTGGTCACGGTCGAGGGTGATTCGGGGCAGTTGACGGTGTAGCCGGCAAACAGCGCCTGCGCATAGGAAAAGATGTTCTGACCGATCCAGGCGAGCGGCAGATAGGCGAGCACGTCCTCGTTGGGCCCCAGGCCGTCAAAAACGGTCGCAGCGCGCGCGCGGTCGATCAGCGCCGCGTGCGTCTGGACCACGCCCTTGGGTCGCCCGGTGGTCCCGGACGTGTAGAACAGCGTGGCGGTGTCGCTGGTCGAAGCCCGAGCCACCTGTTCGTCGAACAATCCCGGGTGGCGGTTCGCGAACTGCGCGCCGCGCAACCGCAATTCGTCGTATGACACCAGACCGGACTGGGAGTAATCGCGCAAACCGCGCGCATCGTCGTAGACAATGTGGGCCAGCGCCGGGTACTGGTCGCGCACTTCGAGCATCTTGTCGACCTGCTCCTGATCCTCGACGACCGCGTGCTCGATCTGTGCGTCCTCGAACACGTAGACCATCTGCGCGGCGATCGCGTCCTGGTACATCGGCACCGGGATCGCGCCGAGGGACTGGGTCGCGAGCATGGCGGCATACAGGCGAGGCCGGTTCTCGCCGATGACCGCCACGTGGCCGCCGCGCGCCAGCCCCAGCTGGTGCAGCGCCGCGGCGAGTACACGCACTTCTGCTGCGAGGTCCGCCCAGGTCCAGGTCTGCCAGATCCCCAGATCCTTTTCGCGCAACGCCGGATGGTTCGGCCGTGTGCGCTCGTGCCAAAGCAGCAGCCGCGGAAAAGTGTCGGCGGTCTGCGGCGCCATGCCCTCCTGTGCCACCAGACTCTCCTTGCCTTGCGCCGAGACTACGGGTCTGTGCCGCCCGATACAGTCACTCGCACCACAAATCATCCCACGGGATTGTCGGTATCGATTTGATGCGGCGCACCACCTCTAGCGACTCTGCCCTCGTTGGTCCCTGGGATCGGATGCATTGAGGGCGGGGCACTGAGGCGCGCTGTCCGGTGAGGCTGCACTCGGCCGGGCCACGTCATCGAGCACGTCGAGCGGATCGGCCCACAACTGATCGTCGATGATGCAGCGTACGCCATAGTCGAACAGCGCCTTCATGGTGGATGGCTCGAGATCCAGAGGCCCATGGACCGGGTAGTTGTTGGGAATCTCGGTCATCTTGAGCTTCATCCGGTGCCGCTGCGCAAACGAGTAGGCCAGTTCCACCTCGGCTCGGGCGTTGCTTTCCAGCGCCGCTCCGATGCTGCGTTTCAAGATCGACAGGGTGTTGACGGGCGTGGTCTGCTCTACGGTGCGCAACTTGCCGTCGACCACGACGTACATATTCCCACCGTGCAGCGGCTCCAGTTCGTCAGGCACAACGGCGACGATCTCCGTTGCGACCAGCAATGGCGTGGTGGTCGAGCCGTCGACGTGCATCTCATCGAAGCTGTTGCCCCCCACTTCGACGCGGATCAGCACGGGGGGAAAGACTCCGGGGATGCTGGCCGAGGCGATCAACACGTCGCAAAACAGCTTCCGTGCGTCTTCGCCACCGTGCGCCGCGATGACGCCCATGTTCCAGATGACGACCTGCTTGCGGTCCAGGTCGGTCGTCGCCACCAGTAACAGGCGCCCTTTTTCGGTCTCCGCTGCAACCGCCCGCAACAGCTCATCGGTGACAAATCGATTGACCAGTTCTCTGAGCGGTCTGCCCTGGAACAGGCTCGCGCCGAACAATGCACCCAGCCATTGAGACCGCAGAAGCCCGGCGCTGGCCGTCCCTGAGAACGCGTCCGTCAACTGTCGATCCCAGCCTGGACCGAGAAACGCCAGTGGAGCGATCAGCGCACCCGTGCTGACGCCCGTGACAATGTGGAATTGCGGGCGTGTGCCCAGGCGAGTCCAACCGACCAGGATGCCGGCTCCGAAGGCTCCCCCGACGCCGCCTCCGGACAGGGCTAGAAAGTCGATCGGGCCGCCTCGGGCGGACTTCTCGATATGCTCGCGCAGAGGCATCCACTGACGCTCGAATTCGCGTCGAGTCGGCTCTCCGACCCACCGGACGGTGCTCGGAAATCCGGGTGGCGCCGCGTCCGTATACGGTGCAAGCGGCGCCTGCTTGCGCGGAAGATCGGCACAAGCTGCCGCGAGCACGCCGCAAATGACACACGCGCACAGCCCCGCGAGCGGCTGTCCGGTGCCCCCCAACCCGCCGCCTCGGGGTGGGGGCGAGCTGTTCACAGGTTCCTCGCAGCCGAGGGATCAAGCGGCTGCGGCGAGGCGCCCTTCGCGGTAGTCGGCCAGCGCCTGCTCGATTTCTTCGCGCGTGTTCATCACGAACGGGCCGTACTGCACCACGGGTTCGCGCAGCGGCTTGGCCGCCACCAGTAAGAAGCGCACGCCTTCGGCGCCGGCATTGACCCGTACCTCGTTGCCGTCCGACAGCACGCCCGCGGCGCCGTGGGACAAGACTTTCTCCTTCCCCACTGGCCCGACCTTGGCGCTGCCTTCGTACGGGTACAGGAAGGCGCTGTGCCCCGGCGTCACGGGCGCGCTGAATTCGGCCCCGGCTGGCAGTCGCACGTCCAGCAAGAGTGGATCGGTCGACGGCTTGGTGCCGTCGCCGTTGATCGGCCCGCGCGCATTTCCGAATGCGCCGGCGATGACCTTGACCAGGCCGCCGCCGGCCAGCTGCACGCCGGGGATCTCTGGCGCGGGAATGTCGCGATAGCTGGCCGGCTTCATCTTTTCCTGCGACGGCAGATTGATCCACAGCTGGAAGCCGCGCATCCGGCCTTCCGTTTGCTGTGGCATCTCGGAGTGAATGATGCCGCGCGCCGCGGTCATCCATTGCACGCCTCCGGGACCGAGGTCGCCGCGGTTTCCGAGGTGGTCCTCGTGGCGCAGGTGACCGTCGAGCATGTACGTGACGGTCTCGAAGCCGCGGTGCGGGTGCGCAGGAAAGCCGGCTATGTAGTCGTCCGGGTTGTCCGAAAAAAACTCATCCAGCATCAGGAACGGGTCCACGTACAAGCCGCGCTGGCTGCCGACACTGCGGCGCAGTTTGACGCCGGCTCCGTCGGAAGTTGGCACCGACTCGATGATCTGGGTCAGGGTCCGCGGGCTAACGGTGCTCATGACACACTCCTTCAGGTAGTGCGCCGCCGTTGGCGGCGGGTCCGATCGAATCAGGCACGTTGTGGACGACGCAGCCAGTGCTCGACGCTCAGCGGTCCGGCACCGTTGGCCACCAGGAACAGGAAGCCGCCGGCCAGGCCCAGGTTCTTCAGGAACATGATTTGCTGAATCTGGTCGTGCGAGCCGGCGTGGAACAGCAACGCGGCCAGGATGCTGAAGCCGGCCAGCATCAGCGCCGCCACCCGCGTGTAAAGACCGGCGATGACTGCGAGGCCGCCGCCGACTTCGACCACGATCACCAGCGGCAGCAGCCCGCCCGGAACGCCGACCGACTGCATATAGCCTTGCATGGCGGCATAGCTCCCGATCTTGCTCCAACCGGATAGTACGAACAGGGAAGCGATCAAGACGCGGCCGGCAAGATCTGTATAGGGCTTGGTGGCATCGAACAGGTTGTTCATCGCAGTTCTCCCAAAGGCAGTTTGTTGAACAGAAAAACCGTGTGAACCCAGAGACATCGCGCGCTCACGCAGCCAGGCGCTGGGCATCGGCCGCCGCCTTGGCCAGGCTCGCTGCGCGGATCTCCGGGCTGACCGCCAGACCCTCGGCATGCACGAATTCGACCTCGGTCATACCGAGAAAGCGCAGAAAATCGCGCACATAGCTGGTCTGCGTATCCAGCGGGTTGCCGGCATACAGGCCGCCACGGGCGGCAAACACGTAGACCTTCTTGTTGGTGAGCATGCCCTGGGGGCCGCTGGCGGTGTAGCGGAAGGTGACGCCGGCACGTGCAATGTGGTCGAAATAGGCTTTCAACTGCGACGGCACGCCGAAGTTGTACATCGGAAGTCCGAGCACGACAACATCTGCGCTCTTGAGCTCGCCGATCAGCTCATCCGAGTAGGCCACCACGGCGCGCTGCGCCGGGCTGAGCTCATCCGGCTTGGCCAGAAAGGCGCCGAATCGCTCGCCCGTCAGATGGGGCACGGCCTGCGCGACCAGATCGCGCTTCACGATCCGGGCATGGGGATTGCGCTCGCGGAAGGCCGCGACGAATCGATCGGCAAGCCGGCTGGACTCGGCCTTGCCGCTGTTGATGCTGCTGTTGATCTGAAGCAGGGTGGTCATGGCCGATCTCCTGGTGTTTGTTGCCGGAGCCGTTCTGCCCGGCGCTGATCCGCATTTAACTATTGATCAATTAGATAAAATAGTAGAATATTTACCGTCTACCTATCTGTTAAATAGATAAATGACCAGTACTCCCAAGATCACGCTCGAGCAATGGCGCGCACTGCAGGCGGTCGTGGATGCCGGTGGCTACGCGCAAGCCGCCGAATCACTTCACAAGAGCCAGTCGGCAGTGACCTACGGGGTGCAGAAGCTGGAGTCGCTGCTGGGAGTCAAGGTCTTCGAGGTGATCGGCCGCAAGGCGCACCTCACGCCCACCGGCGAGGTGCTGTACCGCCGTGCCAAGGCGCTGCTGGAGGAAGCCGGCTCGCTCGAAAACGCCGCCGGCACTCTGGCGGCCGGCTGGGAGCCGGAGCTGCGCCTGGCCGTGGAGATTCTTTTTCCCACCTGGCTGCTGCTGCAATGCTTCGCGCGCTTTGGCGACGAGCAACCGCAGACTCGGATCGAGCTGTACGAGACCGTGCTCAGCGGCACCGAGGAGGCGCTGCTTCAACGCAGGGTCGATCTGGCGATCTGCTCACGGGTGCCGCCAGGTTTCGCCGGCGACTCGCTGATGCGGCTGCGCTTCGTTCCCGCGGCACACCCCAACCATCCACTGCATCAGCTGGGTCGCGAACTCACGCTGCAGGATCTGCGCAAGCACCGCCACCTGGTGATCCGCGACAGCGGCAGCCAGCGCCGCAGCGGCAGCTGGGTGGGCGCAGAGCAGATCTGGACCGTGAGCCACAAAGCGACCTCGATTCATGCCGCTTGCATGGGCCTGGGCTTCGCCTGGTTCGCGCAGGACACGATCCGCGACGAACTCGAAAGTGGCCTGCTCAAGCCGCTGCCGCTGCGGGAGGGGGCGGAGCGGTCGGCGGAGCTGTACCTGGTGTTCGCCGACCGCGACTACGCTGGACCCGGCGCGCTGCGCCTGGCGCAGATCATCCGCGAGGACGTGCGTGGTGCATGCGCCAGTGCGCACGCAGGGGCTGCGCGGGAGCAAGCTGCTGAGTATGCCAACGTAAAATAGTTAATAATCAAATAGTTATTTTACTTACTTAAAGTTAAAGATGAAACAAATGACTTGAATATCTGCCAGCGCGCGCAGCAGACTTGGCGAACCGGCCGCTGGAAGCTTCCAGCAGTTCGTCGAGCTTCTGAACGACTCCTTACTCTTCGCAATTCCCGCGGCGATCCTGGCCATCCTCGTGGCAGCGGCGCCCGGTGCGCAGGAAGCCGTGGCCCACGTTCTTTGCGTCGACGTAGTATCCAGTGATCGTGCCCTTGGAATTAATACCTAACGGGAAAGTGCCCTGCGAGGCGCCCGTGCCCGCGCCAGGGGCGTCGAACGTACTGATGGCGCCGTCAGGAGCGCGCAAGAAACCGTGACTCACGTTCTTCGCGTCCACGTAGGCCCCCGTGATCTCCCCCTCTGCGTTGATGCCTGCAAAGCCTGAGGGAAGAGTGCCCTGAGTGGAACCCGTACCCGCGCCCGGGACGTCGAACGTGGTGAAGCTGCCGTCAGGGGCACGCAGGAAACCGTGATTCATATAGTTTGCGTCCGAGTAGCCCCCCACGATCGCACCCTTCTGGTTGATTCCTGAACCGCCAGTGCCCTGTGCGAGACCCGTGGGGTCGGGGGGGCCCGTCCCCGCGCCGGGCGCGTCGAACGTACTAACGGCGCCGTCTGGAGCGCGGAGGAAGCCATGGGCCACGCTATTTGCGTCGAAGTAGTATCCAGTGATGGCTCCATCAGCGTTGATGCAATCGGCAATGGTAAAGGCACCCGGAGCGTCGAACGTGGTGATGGCCCCATCGCGATCGCGCAGAAAGCCGTGGGCCACGTTACTTGCGTCTAGGTACCATCCCGTGGTCGCCCCGTCTCGGTTGACGCTCAAGGCCAAAGTGCCCACGGGAGGGGCCGCGCCTGGGGCGTCGAATACGGTGATCGCGCCATCGCGCTCGCGCAGCATGCCGTGATACACGTAGCTTGCGTCAATGGTTACACCTGCAATCGCGCCTTCCGAGTTGATTGCGAAGCCCTGAGTGCCCTGGCACGCGCCCGTCCCCGCACCGGGAGCGTCGAACGGTCTGACGGCGCCATCGCGGGTGCGCAGGAAGCCGTGAAGCACGTTGTTCGCGTCCTGAAAGTTTCCTCCGATCTCCCCCTCGCCGTTGATTTGATAAGGGAAAGTGCCTTGAAGCAAACACGAGGCGCCAGATGTGCCCGCGCCCGGAGCGTCAAAGGTGATAACGCTGAGGCCCGCCTGCGCCAACGCGATTGCCGGAATTAGAAAGAGCGTTGCTCCAAGAATTGTGAGCCGGAGAACCTCACGTACATGGGTCATGGTCATCCTCCTCCAAACGGCGCGTTGGCGTTCTTGATGAACTCCTCGAAGGAGAGGTGCGGCGAATCCTCCATGTCTCTGCTACTCCTTGCTGACTGATGCAGCAAGTAGGACATGAACTACGATTGATCCGAGCGCTCTCGCGTCGCCGCGGTAGTAATTGAGCCCGATTGGTCCGCTGTGGCTGTGTCTGGCTTTGCGTGGCTCCTGATCACCCTCAATCCCTTTACCGCTCTGCGTTTCTCCACTGACGCCGATTACTCGGGTGCCTTTGGACCAGACCAGTTGTCAGCCTTGGCGTAGCCGTACCTCAGCGGTTTCGACGCCTACTACATCGGCTTGCCGGTTTTGAGCATCGGGAGGCACAGCCGGCAGCTATTTGAGCAAAGACCGGTGCTGCATGACCTCCCCGCCAGGGCCGCCGGCGGCGGCGTATCGCCAGGCACCCGCCGTGAGCGCTGCTTGAGCTGCACGGACCTCCCGGCCGTCATCGTCGCGGGCCCGTTGCGTGGGATCCGCACAGTGCGCTCTGCGCCAGACGTTGGGGCTCGCACCGGTGATGCGTCGGAACACTCTGCAAAAATGGGACTGATCACACAATCCGCAAGCCAGGGCGATTTGGCATATCGACTCGTCCGTCGTGAGCATCAAATCGCACGCGAGATCGATCCGCCTGGCCGCAACGTACACCAGCGGCGGTACACCCAGACTGGTCTTGAATGCGCGGGAGAAGTGGCTCACGCTCAGCTTGGCCACGGCCGCCACATCCTGGACTCTGATCCTGGAGGCCAGATGGGTGTCGATGTAGGCAACCACCCGCCTGACCTGCCAGGGCGCGAGCCCGCCTCGCTGCCGCTTGGCCGACAAGGAGGCCGCTTCACGTCTTCCGGCCGGCCGCACGCCCCGAAGCAGGGCCAGTGCCCGGGTGATGCAATCCCTTGCCACATCGCGGTCGGACTCGATCGCTGCCCCGGCGAGCTCGATCAGGTTTGCGATCGCTGTTGCCAGGGGGACGGCGGCGGTAGCCCATCCCTCGGACAGTGACGCGGTCGTCATGCTGCCGCCCCCATGATTGCCTCCCATTCAATGTGGATTGGCCGCCGCTGCCTTGTGGACCATCGCGGTCGCAAATTCGAAGCCCTGGCCATGAGCACCGCAGTGCTCCTTCACCACGGCCATCACTTCGTCGTAGTGCTCTTTTCTTCCCCAATCCCGCTGCAGTTCAAGCAGTACCTGCAACGCGGTAACCGAGACGGCGCCTGCCTGCTCGATGCGCCGGATCGCGGCGTCGTGCGCGGTCTTGCTCGTTCCACCCGAAGCGTCCTCGACCGCATAGATCCCGTAGCCTTCCTCCAGCATCTGCAACGCGGGTAGAACCAGGCACGCCTCGCTCCAGAGCGCAGCCATCAGGAAGTTCTTGCGCCCGGTCTGCCTGACGGCCGCCACCAGTTCCTTGCTGTCCCACGAATTCATGCTGGAGCGCCCGATGGGTGACTGCTCCGGGAACAGATCGAGCAGTTTGGGCGTGATCTTTCCGCTGAAGCCCTCGGATTGCACTGCGGTCAGAATCGTCGGCACGTGGAAGATCTTTGCCGCCTTGGCCAGCACCAGCACGTTGTTCAGTAAATCCTGGCGGTCGATATTGGCCACGCCGAAGAACATTTGGGGCTGGTGATCGATGAAGATCACCGCGCAGTTGTCCGGGGTCAAAAGGCCTTTGTCGGTCGAACTCGCGCTCATACGCTTCGGCCTTTCATTGCGTTCACGGTCAGCGGCAGGATGGCGCCTCGCGCGCCGGAACGCCACTGACCGGGCGAGCGCTTTGCGGCTGCTGCGAAAGGAGCGGCGCGCTCTACTACCTTCGAACGAGACCCGGTCGAGCGCGCACCGACGATGCGGGTCGACCGCCGTCAGATTTGCACGAGGCCGCGCCGGCTGGCTACCGTGATGGCTTCCGTCCGACTCAGTACATTCAGCTTGGTAAAAATGCTTCGCAAATGCGACTTCACGGTCGTCACACTGATATAGAGGTTCTTGCCGATTTCCTTGTTGCTCTTGCCGCGCGCCAGCAGCGCCAGGACCTCCAGCTCCCGGCCGGTCAGGGCTTCATGGCTGATGCCGGCGGCGAGCTTGGCGATCAGCGAGGGTGGAATGCACATGTCTCCGGCGTGCACCTTGCGGATACATTCCAGCAATTCCTCCCGCTGTGCATCTTTCAGAAGATAGCCCTTCGCACCGGCCTTGATCGCTCCGGAGATCTCGTTGTCGGTGTCAAATGTCGTCAGGACGATGATGCGAGCCGACGGATCCTGCCGGCGAATCTCGTCGATCGCGGCAACACCGTCCAATATCGGCATTCGCAGATCGAGCAGGCTCACGTCCGGACGGTGCTTTCGCCACTGCTCGACCGCGTCGCGGCCATTGACGGCCTCCCCAACCACGATCATGTCCGCCTGCCGGCCAACCATGGCCGCCAGTCCTTCGCGCACGGTGACATGATCGTCGGCGACCAGCACGCTGATTTTGTCGACCAGCAGGTTCCTTCGCATTGCTTTGGACTCGGCAGCCATGATTGTTACGAACGGGAGGTGTCGGTCGAAGGCAGCGCGATCGAAATCACGGTGCCGGCGCCGCGTGCGCTCTGAATGCCGAGCTGGCCGCCCATGGAGTGGACGCGTTCCTTCATTCCCAGCAAGCCGATTCCGTCATGCCTGGCCTCGGGATCGAAGCCGCGCCCGTTGTCGCGCAGTTCTATCCGGATGCCTTGCGGGTCGAACATCAGGCGCGCCGAGAAATGAGTGGCGTTGGCGTGGCGCAGAACATTCGTCAAAACCTCCTGACCGACGCGGAGCAGATTTTCCTCCCACTCCGGCTGAAGCGTGCGCGGCGCGCCCAGCAGGCTGAGTTGTGCCTTTACGGCCGTGCCCGCGGTCATCTTCTGGAACAGGGTTTCCAGCGCTTCGGGCAGATTCTTGCCCTCAAGCGCTTGCGGACGAAGCGCGCGCACTGAACGCCGCGCTTCCCGCAGGCTCTCGCGAGCGAGGTCGCCCGCGCGGCCCAGATGTTCCTCCGCTTCCTTCGGCAACCCCTTGGAGTTCGCGTCGGCCGCCGCCTCCAACTGCACGATCACGCCGGTAAATGCCTGCGCGAGCGTGTCGTGAATATCGCGGGCCATGCGGTTGCGTTCTGCTTCCAGGGCCGCCTGCCGGCTCTGCTGCGACAGGCGTACCAGCCGGATCGCCAGCATGGCCTGATGCGCGAGCGCGCGCGTCAGCTCGATTTCTTCCCTCCGAAAGGTCCGCTTCTGCGTGAATCGGATTCCAATGATTCCGGCGACCTTCCCCGCAACCAGCATCGGAACGAAGAGGATCGACACCACGCCGAGCCGCCGCAGATGTGCCTTCAGCAGCGCCCTCGCCGGGTCCGAATCGGTGTCTTCCATCATCGGATGCCAGATCGCATCCGGGTCCGAACCAACCCGCATGCGCGCCGATTCCCGGTCGATGTCCTCCAGCACTCCGTGCCGGCCGCTGCGCAGGATTTCGCTCCAGACCGGATGCTCTTGCGCAAGCACTGGAATTCTCGCTGCCGGATCGAGCGCGTCGCTCGCAGTTTGAAACCGGCCATCCTCGACCACCGCCACCAGATCGAGCCAGCCGGCGGCATTTCTACCCCAGACGCTGACGCTGTGGGCGGCCGATTGTTCGACGATTGTCCGCAATACGTGCTCCAGCAGCCGGTCGGGATCGGACTCCCGGGCAAACGAGTCCGAAAGGTGGGTCAGCGCCGTCAGCTGCCCGCGCGCAAGATGCTCCGATGCACGCAGCGCTTCTTCGGCCTGCTTGCGCTCCGTGACATCCATCACTGCCCCGACGAAATCGACATTGCTCGATCCGTCCTCGACAGCGCGGGCAACGACGTGGACATGTTTTGTGGTCTGATCCGGCATCATCAGCCGATGCTCGAAATTCAGATCCGCTCTGTCGCGCGTGGCTCGATCGAGCCTGTCTCGCACGACCGCCATATCCTCCGGATGAATGCGCCGCAACACCAGGTCGAGTGTCGGCTTCATCGCCCGGTCATATCCGAGAATGCGGTACGTCTCGTCGGACCAGGCAAGCTCTCCGCTGGCAACGTTCCAGCCAAAACTGCCCGTCAGGCTCAGTCGCTGAGCTTGCGCCAGATACGCTTCGCTTCGCCGCAGCTGTTCTTCGGAGCGCTTGCGCTCGGTGATGTCCGTCGAGATTCCGCTGGCAAGAAGCGCCTTCCCATCGGCATCGAACGTGAGCACGCCACGCTCGTGAATCCATCTCATAGCGCCGTCTGGCGGGACGATCCGGTATTCGACATTGTGGTAACTCACGTTGTCACCGCCAATCCAGCGGGTGAACGCGCTGGTTACGCGCTCGCGGTCGTCCGGATGAATCACTTGCATGCGCAGGCGCGGGTCCCGATAGAGATTTTCAACCGGGAAGCCCCAGATCTTTTCAAAGCTCGGGCTCACGTACAGAACCCTTTCCGGATCCAGAGACGTAAACCAGATGACCTCGGAGATGGTGTCGGCCATGCGCCGGAAGCGCTCCTCGCTTTCTCGCAGCGTTTCCTCGGCGCGCTTGCGCTCGATCGCAATCGCCAACAGGTGCGTGATCCGTTCGATCGTCCGGCGGTCCTGCGCGGTCGGACTGCGCGGCGTACCCGAATAGATCGCAAACGTGCCCAGCAGGCTCCCATTCGAGGAAAGTATTGGCGTGGACCAGCACGCTCGCAGCCCATGCGCCAGCGCCAGGGCGCCATACTCGAATTGCACTGCTTCGGTGGCGAAATCCGAAACGACCACCGGTGCCCGCGAATAGGCCGCCTTGCCGCACGGACCAAGTTCGGGGGCGACCAGGCTGCCGTCGATGGCGTCGGTGTAACTGGCCGGAAGACTGGGGCCGGCGCCGTGCCACAGGCGGCTGCCGTCCGGATCGCACAACAGAATCGAGCACAACGAACCGCTCGACATTTGTTCGACGAGCCGGCATGTCGAATCCAGAAGAGGGGAAAGCGATATCGCTGTTATGGTCATTTAAATTCGGCGCGCGATCCAACCCGCGGCAAATTACGCAGCTTTGCGGCGAACGTCTACTTGGACCGGTTGGGCGAAGGTCGCTGCACCCGCGCGGGCGGTCACCGGAGCTTCGCCGTGCCACACCGGTGACAAAGGCAGCACAGCGGGACTAGCACGGCAACCGGGCTTTCCGTACAGTCCCTTCCCAAGGTCAACGAGGACCTTTTCGCATTCATCAAAGGCTGAGCGATTTTCAGGAGCAAGGTCCCATGATCCTAGGAATGTTGGTATCCGCTTTCACGCTATTTCACGTCGCTGAGTCTGATCGGAATCAACGGAGACGAACCATGAAATCTGCTGCGAATTGGCTCGCGATCGGTGCCGTGACGTTGTGCGGCGGTCTTGCCCACGCGGCGGGCGACCCCGTAGCCGGCAAGACCGTGTTCGCGAACCAGTGTGCATCGTGCCACACGAGCGTGGCCGGAAAGAACGGATTCGGCCCGTCGCTGGCCGGTGTCTTTGCCAGAAAGGCGGGCACGCTGCCCGGCTACAAGTACTCGCCCGCGATGGTCAACTCGGGGCTCACGTGGGACGAGAAAACGCTCGATGCGTTCCTGACCTCGTCGAGCAAGGAAGTGCCCGGAACGGCGATGCCCGTTTCGCTGCCGGACCCGACGGCCCGGGTCAACGTGATCGCGTACCTGGAGACGCTGGGACGCGCCAGTGCGGTGGAGGCCGCCGCGCCCGCCACGCACGAGGCGCTGGCGACCCAGGGGCCGACGCAAGACGAACTGCTGCACGCGGCTCAGGACCAGCAGGACTGGCTGTACGCGAGCAAGGACTACACCGGAAAGCGTTTTGCGGATCTGCGCCAGATCACCCCCGCGAACGCGGCCCAGCTGCGAGCGGTGTGCATCTACCGCTCCAACAGCGCCGGGCCCACGCAGACGGAACTGCTGGTCTACAAGGGTGTGATGTACCTGACCATCGACAAGTCGATCGTCGCGATCGATGCGGCGACGTGCCACGAGCGCTGGACCTACAACTGGACCGGCAAGGGTGCGGTGCTGTCGCCCGCCAACCGCGGCGTGGCGCTGAAGGACGGGCGGGTGGTGCGCGGCACCGCCGACGGCTACCTGATCGCGGTGGACATGGCCCAGGGCACGCTGCTGTGGAGCCAGAAGATCGCCGATGCCAGCACCAGTCAGTACTTGAGCATGCCGCCGCTGATTTTCGAAGACCTGGTGATCTACGGTCCAGCCGGTGCCGATTGGGGCGCCAAGAACTGGGTGGGCGCCTTCAAGCTGACCACCGGGGAGCAGGTGTGGCGCTTCAACCTGATTCCCGATGCGGGCGAGCCGGGGGCGGAGACCTGGGAAAACCCGCAGGCGCGCGAACATGGCGGGGGCAGCCTGTGGACGCCGCTGTCGCTGGACGCCGAAAAAGGCGTGCTCTACCTTCCGGTGGGCAACCCGTCGCCGGACTTCTACCCGGATGCGCGCCCGGGCCTGAACCTGTATACGAACT
>Ga0307474_10000996_pt1 | contig 20563 bp, 16 predicted proteins | sample atmos_gasesECM1C_2_FD_203312 | JGI IMG/M metagenome (GOLD analysis project Ga0307474, IMG submission 203312) | Hardwood forest soil microbial communities from Morgan-Monroe State Forest, Indiana, United States - atmos_gasesECM1C_05 | ecosystem: Environmental > Terrestrial > Soil > Temperate... | reverse complement strand
ACGCAACACCAACATAATGTGGTGCAACTGAGGCCTCAAATCATTGCTCGAGATTAAAAAATCTGTGGATACTCGACCTAAAAAGAGTATCCCTGAGCTAATTGCGAGATATCGACTCGAACCCCAGGTTCGAGACCTGTTCGTCGAAGGCAGACACGACGCTACCGTAATTGCACGATTCTTACGTTCGCTAGACTTGCGAGAAGTGGTCGTTTATGAAATTTCGACAGTAGATGTCCCCACAGATGACGTCTTAACGGCGAATTTGAATGACGGGAACAGAGGCAGAGTCATCTATTTGGCATTTGAGTTGGAGAAATATCTTGAGCCTGATTCACGAGCGGTCACGTGCATCGCGGATCGTGACTACGATCTTCTTCGTAATCAGGTTTATGAATCGCCCTTCCTGCTATTTGTCGAGTACTCATGCATGGAGATGTACGCCTTCGAGCCGGGGATCCTCGATGATATGCTCGCGGCTGTCGCGCCCAACTTGAACAAGACTGGAAACGAAGTGCTTGACGAGCTTGAGCCTGTACTCCGTCGTCTCTTTCTAATCCGAGCAGCAAACATCATTCTAAAATTGAACCTGCGGTGGCTCCCCACGTTTCACGAAAGTTGCACGATCACGGAGAAAAAGATTGCTTTCGACGAAGAAGACTTCATTCGCCGTTACTTAGGTAAGAACGCAAAACTTGATGACATGGCGAAATTCAGAGACGAGATAACGGTCCTTGAGCGATTGATGGAGGGTGATCGTCGTCTCTTCATTAGAGGTCACGATTTTGTAGATGCTCTATCCTGGTATCTGAGAGAGCACGCGAGCAAGAGTTCACCGTTGCACCGACGAGAAATAGTTGACGTGCTAGTTCTAACCCATATTGATCGTCACAAACTACAGAAATCCGGATTTTTCAAAAAGCTGATAAGCCGCTTATCAGTTGAAAGACCCGTCTGACAGGATACGCTCGGAAGGTTATTCCTACCTGGACGTTCTGGGCTCTCTTTGAGCGCCAAACCAGGCGACCGTTGATACAGAAAACTGTTGCTCGCGGAACAAACGCATGTGCAAATCTGGCGTCCGCATTTCGACCCGTAGATAATCAATAGACGCGAGGACTTCGCGACGGCGCTTCACTTCGAACGGTTCCTCTTCTGCCACAATTGTCTTTTCGCATTGCGAAAGATGTCCATCAAACCCTCCCTCGAAAGGTAGCGTTCGCGGCCTTGATGCAATCGCTTAGAACGTCACGACGGTTCGGCGGCTCCTGCACTAAGACACCGGACACAACGTCAAACGAACATGAATTGCAGTGAAGTCCCGCACCGCCAATTCGCACCCGGCACGTCGAACCGCACCGAGGACAGGCATCAAAGACTTCTGGTTTAAAAGTCGCCGCGGGTTTCGATGGCGAGTCGAGATTCTCCAAGAATCGCTGTGCACGGCCGGACGCGTAAAATTCAATCAGGCCAAACCCGCCCGAGTTTTGCAGAACACGAACTAAAGCGCCCGCCACCGCGTTCGCGATGTCATCGTGACCGTTTGGAGGGTGATCGACCGAATCTTTGCCGGTGCGGCCCGTGCGACGTTCAAGATCAGCGAACTGGGAAATCATCTTTTTGTGGTCCAGCAATTCAACGCGACCGGACATCAGCGCAGGTAAGAGTTCCAGGTAAAGATCACTTCGGCTGTGTTCGGCCAGCTGGTAGCTGATTCCGCATTTCTGGAAGGCTTCGCGTGGCCACTCGCCCGCATATTTGTCGCCTGTGACGGCGGATAGTCCGTAGCGTTTCAGTATCACGCTCAATTCTTCGACCGTAGACGTTGGCGAAAATGGGGCTTCGATTTCTCGAACGCAATCCAACACAACCGTCTCGCCATTCGGCGAAAGATGCGCAATGGCCAAGGTGAACGAATCCGACACGCCTCCACTCGGATCGCAAAAGCCCATGTAGTCGTGGGCGGGATTGAAGTAACTTTCCGAACGACGGGGAACCACCCTCGATTCGAGAATTTCCCGAGTAATAAAGCCCGAAATATCATCCCGAAAATTCCCGGCGTATTCATTTTGCCAGGAAGCCTGATCGGACAAATAAGCGGCTGCAACGATCCGGGCCGGCAACGTCGAATTCATCTCTCTGCTGGCTGCCTTCCAGACCAACACGTCCGATGAATCTTTACCGTGATGATCGCGATACGCCGCGTAAAGCGACCCGCGTTTTGCATAAGGGCTGCTGATCGCCAACAGCAACGGGCGGCGAATTGTTGCCATCGCTGGACGAAGGGCAGCAAGCGTCTCAATGTCTGGACTTGCCGAATTCTCATCAGTCGGCCAAAAAGCCAACTCATCCAGAATCGCTGCAACTACCGTGAAGCCACGCACCGTTTTGTACGACGACGTGCGAATTTCGATGCGAATGCGATTATTTAACTCAATGGATTCTTTCGTTCGATTCGTCACCATCGTCGCCAGAAGCGGAACTTCCAAGAACGCGTTGATGTAGCCCATCAGCACTCGGGCCTGCGACCGGTCGGACGACAAGACCATCACCACGCCGGTTTCACCCGGAGCGAGAGATTCAGAGTGGTCCACGAAACACGCCACGAAAACCGCACACAGCGCCGCGATCAAAGACTTGCCACTTCGACGGCCTGCGATCACGAAACATTCGCGGAATGGTTGGGACGGCGGCGACGTGCGCCCTGTGTGTTTCCGGTAGAACGCCAATTCTTCTGCGTTCATCGGCAACGCGCACAGGGCCTTTATGAACACCTTCCACGGAAAGAACGTGTCGCCTTTGAACATACGCCGACGAAAGGTCTTCGCAAAGAATGCCGGGTCTTCCATCAAGTCGATTATGGTCTTCACGATTCGGGCTCCTCTTCGGATTCGTCATGCTCCGGCTCGTCTTCTGGTGGTTGCTCGCGCTGAAGGTACTCTGCAAGCGATGGCACGGGTTTCTGACGACGCGCCACGCCGAGTTGGCCCAGGAGGCGGGCGAGCGAATCTTGTAGCTGCATGCGCTCCCTGACGAGCGGAACGAACGATCTACGCTTTCGGTTGATTACACTGGGAAGTCCCAACAGAAACGAATCGCAGTGGTCCAGCAACAGCTTCGTGCGCACCACCATCTCGATGAGTGCCAATTCCTGAGCCGACAGCGCGTCCTCGCCGCCCAGGGATACGAGCAGTTCCGACCGGAAGGATTCCATCAGCCGAACCGGGCTCGTTCGCCGGTCCAACGCGTTCATACCGCGTACCTTTAGCGCCTGTTTCAGGCTGCCCAGACCGTGTTTTGCCGTCATTCTGCCTCGATTGGCCTGTTAAACCCATGTAAAGCCGTTTTCGCAAAGCTCACAAATAGAGCCACAGCATTGACGAATGCCACGCTGGCCTCGTCGTTACCTACGACAAGACGGCGCAAATCACGGGCCAAGGGACGCTTTTTTTTGCTGGGCTCGTTCCAGCGCTGCCGTGCAGGTTCTGATCATTCCAGGTTCGGGTCGCAATTTCATTTTTTCGCGTTGCAGCATTTTGGAATAGAACTCGATCTCGCTTTCGGCTCTTTGCAGCAGCTCGGCTGGAGTAGGCGGCGGGAGTGGTTCGTCGTCCTCCTGTTTGAGGAGGGTGTTTCCGTAGCGGTCAACCTTGCGCGTCTTCTTGGGTTTTGGAATTTCGCCTTCGCGAAGCGGGGCTTCGAAAGGATTTTCGGGGTTGCTGGCCCTCACCCCTAAACCCACTCCATATCCAACCCCAACACCCACTCCTAATCCTGTGGGCGAGTTAGTCGCGATCCCCTCGCGACTGCATCGCGATACGTACGCCGCAAGCCCTTCCTTTGGAACATTCGGCGCCAACTTCTTGTATTTGTGGCGGTCGCTCGGTCTTGGAAGCCGACCTGGCCGCTCAGAGCCGACCCAGTGGCCCCACCGTTTCCCATTTTCCTGCCAGGTAAACAGCAATCCACGCAGCTCGAACTCAGCAAATAGCTTCTCGACGCGCTGGAGCGTGAGTCTGGGACGAATAGCAGATACCCGTGCGTGGATCGCACGAAGGTTCAGCTCAAAGCTCCCGAAGGCATCCGCGACGCCATAGCACCAGAGATACTCGACGCGCATGGAAGAATCGCAGGCCGCCAGTTTGTCGGATAGCCAGAGCGCCTCAAAGTCGATCACACGTGATGGCACGATCTGCTCCTTGTTGCGGCGCTACTTCGCGCGGCGCATGTATTTTCGCCGCGCTTTTACCGGAGCCACATCCTCAACACCGCTTTGCGTACGCGAGTCCAGAAACTGCTCCAGGTCGCGGACCCGGTAGGCAATCTTTCGACCAACGCGTATATATTTAAGCGGGTAGCGCTTGTGGTGCCGCCATTGCGCCAGCGTGCCGACGGTAACATCCAGATATTCCGCGGCCTCCGCCGGAGGCAGTATTTTCTTTGCTGCCAAATCGGCGGCTTCCGGCGGAGAAAGCAATTGTTTTGCTGCCAAATCGACGGTCATGGTGTCCCCCAAGGCGGAACGGTAACTGAAAAACCTCGGGAGTAACTAGGAAGGGAGGAAAATAATATCGCCCTAAAGACGACGATTTAGGTGATGGACTAGGGCTTTCTTGAGGCGAGACGCTGCGAGCCAGCAACTAAGTCTGCGAGATTTTTCTTGTGCTTATAACGAAAGGAAGAGAGACGCGCCAACCGTTTTTTCAATTCGAGGCGGGGCCAGAATTGCGCTGCAATCGTGATATCGGAAGGCTTCCCGGTCACAGCTTGCTGGACCAACTCGTCCAATATTTTTTCGCGCTTCGTAGATTTGCCAGGGGGCCGTCCGCGACGAGGCTTTTCGTAACCCACGAAACTGGCCATTAAGCCTGGGTCGGGTGCGACAAATGCCGTTGACACCGGCACGATCAAAGGCCCGAGGACAATTCGGTCCTTGTTGATTTGCGTTATGATTCGCGCTCGCATCGCCTCGTCATTCGAGATCGGCTTTCGCTTCTTCTGTGTACGTTTCATGATTTCTTTCCCGCGCTGAGACGCTTTCGCGCCGGTGCAGGAACCGGCTTTGCTCCTCCTGCCAGCCTCATCTCCGCGCCCATTGCGAGGACTGTTGCGCGAATAGGATCAAGACTTAAGTGCGAGTACCGCACCGTGGACGCCGCGCTTCTATGACCGATAGCTTTTTGAATTACGAGCGTGCTCGTATTTCGTAGAGCGAGCCAAGACGCAAATGTGTGACAAAGATCATGGAATCGAACGTCATCAAGTTTTGCCCGTGATCGGATGCGTTGCCATTGCGCTTTGAAATCAACGACGTGACCAGTCTTGCTTGTGGCGGAAGGAAAAACCCACGGGGAATCGCCTCTAGATTTCGCGCGCCGTTCTAATATTTCAATGGCTTCGCCGTTCAACACGGTGGTGTGCACTTCGTTGTTTTTCGGGTCGGGAATAGTCCATGTGCAGTCTTTCAACGAAATCCGGCTGCGCTTGCCGGCCTTCTCTTGACCGGTCCCGTTCCAGCACATTGCCATCACGTCGCCTTTCCGCTGGCCCGTGTGCAGCGCCAATAAAACAAAATCGCGCGCGTCGATATTTGGTTCGTCTTCAAGCGAGGCGTACAGTCGCTTTACTTCGTCGGCGTTCAAGAAACGTGTCCGTTCCTCTTGCGGGAACTTTTCTTCTTTAGCAAGCTGCGCCGGATTCTCGCCGTCAAACATGCCTCGCCGGATGCACCATCCGTATAGTGCGCGAAGATGTTCGTAGACATAATTCGCAGCGTAATTTCCGGTTTTGTCGTGAATTTCGCGCTTCGCCTTCTGGAGAATGGCCCGCGTCTTAGCCTTGACCGCCGCATGCCGGTCGCGGATATCCTTAGTCGTGATCGCGGTCAGCTTCCTATCCTTCCAGTCTTCCAGGTGGTTGAAGAAAAGCGCGGTCGTCTCTTTGATTCTCAAATCGGCTTTTTTAGCGTGATTGCGAAGATGCTCCTCGCAATAGAGTTTGTTGGCTTCGCCTAACGTTGCGTCAGAACCTTTCTTGAGCCGCGGTGCTTTCCCGGTGAACCCACCGGCTTTCCAGTCTGACTTTTCGACATTTAGTTTCTTCGCCGCGTCGCGGGCCTTTTCAACACTCAGCGAATCGGCCTCGCCCAAAGTTACCCACTTATGCTTTTTTTCTGCGCCGACGCGCCGGAACCAAAAAAACTGTTTTAATCCGGTGGGCTCAACCTTCACACCTAGGCCGCGTTCTTCGGAGTCATACACAAGCGAGCGTTTAAGTGTTGGAGTGGGCAGTTTTTCGACAACGTCTTTGGTTAGATAGATGGTTTCCGTTCGTCGTCCGGTCGCCTTGCTCACCCCGTCGTCATCGCGTCGTCCCATCGCTCACCCCCTCGTGCCCCTGCCGTTTTACAAATATTTTACAGTGCCGGTGTAAAACCAGTCGTTTCGAGTAAAACTCAGTAAAACGAATACACCATGGACAAAGGGGAAAGTCAATCAGAGTAATGTTAATTCACTCAGAGGCACGACGAGGTATCTCGATTTCTGCCGTTCGCAACGACGAGGTCGCAGGTTCGATCCCTGTCACGTCCACCAAATTCTCCAATCATTGCCGCCTCATGGTTTCCTGCATTCCCCGTGAGCCCACCTCCGTTTATTCACAATCGATGTTCGAGGTATCGCCTTCGACACCGTTCTCCACTGCTCCTTTGACCGGCGGAGGTGGCGCGCATATCCTAAATGCGTAGCGCGTCCCAGGTTTTTCCACCCCTCCTTCCACTGGGCCCCTTACCCGTATAGGCAGGCCTCCATGGACCACTCTGTCGGTAGTGCTGATGTAATTCCGAAACCGAAAACCTTCTCCCAGTTCGTCGCTGGGATATCGATGTTAGTCGGTGGCATCGTTCTGGTCGGGTGGTTCCTGAACGTGCCCAGCCTCAAGATTGTGCTGCCCGGCCTGGCTTCGATGAAAGCCAATACGGCCGCGTGCCTTGCGTTATGCGGCGTGTCGTTGTGGCTCCTGGGCATCGCGGGATCATCACAAGCGTCCCTGCAGAAGCTCCCGGCCATTGCCGCCAGATTCGTCGCCTCCGTCCCGCTTTTCGTTGGACTCGCCACCCTCGCCGAGTATCTGTTTCATTGGAATTTGGGCATTGACGAACTCTTGTTCGCCGACCGTCTCGGGGACGGCCATTCGATACCCGGGAGGATGGCGCCGCACACGGCGTTATGTTTCGTGACGCTCGGCCTTGCTCTGGCGTTGAACCACGTTGAGACCAAGCGCGGGTTTCGGCCGGCGCAATTTCTGAGTCTAGCTCCCGCCCTGATTTCGTTGATGGCCATGCTGGGGTATCTCTACACCGCGGTTTCCTTTTATCGAATTGCATCCTTCACCGGTATGGCTCTGCACACTGCCGCGACGGTGTTTCTGTTGAGCCTCGGAGTCTTTTTTTCCGTACCGGACCGGGGGTTGGCTGCCATGTTTTCGAGCGAAAGTCTCGGCGCGATCGTGTTGCGCCGATTGCTTCCGGCTGCCTTCCTGGTACCGATCGTAATCGGGTGGTTGCGGATGGAGGGTCAAAAAGCGGGTTGGTACGGCACGGAGTTTGGCCTCGCTCTAATGGTGTCGGTCAATGTCACGATTTTTTCCGTCGTGATTTACCTGAGTTCAAGAGAAATTGACCGCATTGCGATTGCCCGACAGGAGACGGCACGCGCGTTGCGGACTTCCCAGGATGGTCTGCTGGCCATGAACTACACCTTTGAGTCGGTCATTGATGCTTGCCCACTTCCGGTCGTAACGCTCGATCATGAATCCAAAATCCAAGTCTGGAACCATGCTGCCGAAAAGGCCTATGGATGGTCATGGTTGCAGGTCAAAGGTCGCCCATTCTTCCTCGTGGTCGAGGATCGGCGGGAAGAGCTCGCTTCGATTATCGAAACTCTTCGCCAGGGAAATCCTGTATCTCGAATTCAAACGGTCTTGCTCCGAAGCGACGACACTCGTGTTTCGGCGTCTCTATCGGCTGCTCCGATTGTTGTCGGTTCGCGAGGATTTTCTGGATCAGTGCTAGTCATGGAAATCGATCAGGCCTCTAGTCATTTGCCTTCCAGTGCCGCCAGTAACGCCGAACCGTTCGGCGTGCCCAGTCCGGTGCACGCGTCCCAACCTTTTCCTGCCGAATAGGTTCCGTTACTTCCCGAAGTAATGTCGTGAAACGTGGATTCAGCCTTCGCCTCATATAAAAGGGGATTCGCGTAGCCAACATTCGCGCCTAATGATTCGTTGATCAGCGCTAGCAGCCCCGCCCACAACGGTGCTACCGCGCTGGTCCCGCCGATCACCGACTGCTGGCCATCAACGACCACGTTGTAACCGGTTTCCGGGTCGGCATTGCCCGCCACGTCCGGCACGCCACGGCCCACAAAACCGTTTGGAGATTTAGGTACGTTCGCGTTCTGCTGAAAAGTAGGAAGTGCAAAGCTATCGCTGACTCCGCCTCCCGTCGCGCCCTCGTTCGCGGCCTGTTCATTCCAGGCCTGCTCGCTGCCGATCGCTCCGCCGGAAATCGTGAGTTTCGTCCCGCCGCAGCCAATCACATAGGGGCTCGCCGCCGGAAAATCCACAGCGGGAGTGCCATCCGTGGTTCCGTCCGTACTGCCATTGTCGCCAGAGGCGGCGAGCACCGTGACCCCCATCGTGGACGCGTCTTCGCACGCCGAATTCAGCGCGTCACGCGATTGTGCCGTCCAGGAACTTTCCGGGCCGCCCCAGCTGATCGAAATGATTGAGGGTTTCAATTTCGCGTCATGCACTGCCGTGGTCACCGCGTCGATGAATCCTTGATCCGTGTTCGGCGCAAAATAGGCCGCAATCTGTGCCGCCGGAGCTATTGCCCCGGCCACCTCAATGTCCAGCTCCACTTCGCCGTCCGCGCCGCTGGGATCTCCCGTCGGAGAATTGGTGCCGCCATCCACCGACACTGCGGTAACCTTTGGCGTAGCGATTCCCAGAGATTTGAAAAACGTGTCGAGATCAGCCGGTTTGTACCCCCCACCCAATTCGATTACGGCAATGGTTTGACCCGCGCCCGTCGCGTTCGCGCCGGACGGGAATCCGTACGCTTTCGCTACTTGCAAAGGAGAATACGACACGGCCGTGGCGCGGGCGTGAACTCCGGGCTGAACTTTGCGCAGGCGAAAATGTGTTTTGGCTTGTGGGCGGTTATCGAGCCCAAACACTCCCTGGACAATTGATTCCAAGTTTGCCGGGATCGTTAGGGTGCCGGTGCGGCAACGATACGCGCCTGAACCGTGCTGGTAGCGGCGCAGATTCGCGCCAAACGCAGTCCCAAATGCTCGAACCGTTCCACTGACCTTGATCGTGCGGCTAGCCCGGTCTTCGCCGACTACTTTCAAATCGTATTCCGCGGCAAACGCTCGAATTTCTTCGATGTCCGCCGCCGAAGCTCCGTGCTCCTTCGCAAACTCGTCCCGCGTCAGATATTTACGTTGACGCGGCAATTGTGCGCCCAGCTTTGCGGCAGAAGGGAATTCACCCGCCTCCGAGCTTCTTCGCAATAACACGCTTACTTCGATCTGTTGGTTCGGATCCGCCGGCCCCACATCTTGCCCGCCCGGTAAAGCGGCGCGGTCGCTGCCCTTCAGTTCCACGCGGTTCTGGGAAGTCGCCATCGAATGCCTCCGCTGCTAGATTTATGAATTCGAGGTTAGAAAGCATTTCGAGGACTGGAGAATAAAAGTATAGCCCGTTTCGAGGGGCGCGGGCGCCGGACTTGATTCGGCTTTCCAGCGCACCAATCAGCCGGACAATTTGTTAGACTCGTGCCCGCGCGTTGTCTCGAAAGAAAAAAAAGGGCAGGGTGGAATGCGGAACCTTCGATTCGCGTTGGCTATGCTGGCCGTCATTTTGGGCGTCGCCTCTGCACCTGCTCTACACGCTCAAAACGCGCCGTCGGATTCCGCCACGCACCCCTGGTATCAGCACGCCGTCTTCTACGAAATTTATCCGCGCAGTTTTATGGACACCAACGGAGATGGCATCGGCGACCTGAATGGCATCACCTCGAAACTTGACTACCTCAAAGCCCTGGGAGTCGATGCCATCTGGATCGCTCCGTGCTTCCCCTCGCCACAGGTCGATTTCGGCTACGACGTATCCGACTATCAGAATATCGACAAGATGTACGGCACCTTGGCCGATTTCGAGAAGCTCCAGAAACTCGGCCAGGATCATGGCATCAAAATCATTTTCGACTTCGTGGTGAACCACACCTCCGACCAGCATTCCTGGTTTGTCGATTCGCGTTCTTCGCGCGCGTCGGATAAACGCGACTGGTATGTTTGGCGCGACGGGAAAGGATCGAATCCGCCCAACAATTGGACCGCGGTATTTGGGGGCTCCGCCTGGCAGTGGGACGACAAGACCAAACAGTATTACTACCACTATTTTTACCCGCAACAGCCGGATCTGAATTGGCGCAATCCAGCCGTGGTCGGCGCGATGTATGGCACTACCGAATGGTGGTACCAGCGCGGCGTGGCCGGCTTCCGGCTCGACGCCGTCGATTCACTGTTTGAAGATCCGAATCTGCATGACGATCCGATCTTGCCGGGTGTCACGGCCTACGGCGACCCCGAGGTCGATCATAAATTTACCCAGAAGCTTCCCGAGGTTCATATCGCGCTGAAAGGCCTGCGCGCGGTCGCCGACAAATACAACGCGGTTTTGATCGGCGAGACCTGGACCGACAACGTCGCCGAATTGAAGACCTATTACGGTTCCGGCCACGATGAATTGCAAATGCCCATGGACCTGATGCCAACCAAGTTTAAATTTTCGGCGCCGGTTTTTCGCGAGCACTTCAAGCAGGTGGACTCCTCCGGTGAATGGCCGGTCTTTGTGATCGGCAATCACGATATTGTCCGCTCCTGGAACCGCTACGGCGATGGCCAGCACAACGATCAAATCGCTAAAGACATGGCAGCCATGTATCTGACCCTGCGCGGCACGCCCATCCTCTATTACGGCGAAGAAATCGGCATGCAAAATAACGACCCACAGCGCCGCGAGGACGTGAAAGATCCGATTGGACGCCTGGGTTGGCCCAACGAGAAAGGTCGCGACGGCGAACGGACTCCGATGCAGTGGAACGAGGAACCGAATGCGGGATTTACTACCGGCACGCCGTGGAACGCAATACCGGTGACCTACAAGACCTATAACGTAGTCGATGAGCTGAAAGACCCAAATTCCATCTTGAATTGGTACAAAGCGCTGCTGGCCCTGCGGCACACCGATCTAGCCTTGCTCGACGGCGACTACATCGCCTTGAACGAATCCGATCCCAACGTATTTTCTTACTTGCGCAAGTCCGGCGATTACGCGGTACTCGTCGCCATCAACATGTCTGCCGTGCCGCAGGCCGTGCATTTTGATCTAGCCCGGCAGGGCATTGCAGCGACTTCGGCAAAAACGTTGCTCACCACGCAGACGACGTTAAAAGAAAAAGCCTCGGTCGCGCAAATCTCGCTGGAGCCATTCGCGGTGTATATCGGCGCGCTGAAATAGTACGTCTATCGTTCGAATACTTCTTCGGAATGCGGCGCCTCGGAGGACTCCGTGATGGGCGAGGTTGAGATCATCGAAGGTTCGGCCGTCTGGGGTTCCAGCAAATCGGCCAGCATCAACCGCAAGTTTCCTTCATTGGTGGCGTAGGCCAGCCCGGTTTCCATGTCCAGCTCGTTGTTGCGAATCAAGGTTTCGATTTGGTCGTCGAAGCACTGCATGCCTTCCGACCCGCCATCGCGCATCGCATCCAGTAGGGATTTGCCTTCGCTTTCGCCTTTGTTGACGTAATCGCGAGTCCGTAGCGTTGACTTCAAAATCTCGAAGGCCGCCACGCGCCCGCTGCCGTCGCGTTTGGGAATCAGCCGCTGCGAAACGATGTAGCGAAAAACTTTCGCCAGCCGTGCCCGCACCGACTGCTGGTCCGGAACCGGGAAGACGCCTACGATCCGTTCGATGGTCTTCGACGCGTCGATCGTGTGAAGTGTCGAATAGACCAGGTGGCCGGTTTCAGCTGCTTCCAGCGCCACTTCGATAGTGTCTTTATCGCGCATCTCGCCGACCAGAATCAATTTCGGCGCTTGGCGCAGCGCGGCACGCAACGCCAGGGTAAACGTCGGGGTGTCGGTGTATAGCTCCCGTTGGTGGATCGTAGCCCGTTTGTGCGGGTGCATGAATTCGATGGGATCTTCGATGGTAATGATGTGGCAAGCTTTCTCTTCGTTGATCTTGTTCACGAATGCTGCCAGCGTCGAAGACTTGCCGCTTCCCGTAGGGCCCGTCACCAGCACGATGCCGGGACGTACCTCGGCTGCGTCGGCCAGCTGAGGCGGCAACTTCAAGCTCTCAAAACTTGGAATCTCCGTGGCGATCACTCGCATCACGATCGCGCAAGTCCCGCGCTGCGTGAAAATATTCACGCGAAACCGCGAAACTTTAGGCAGGCTGTAGGAAATATCGCAGGACCCTTCTTGCTTCAGCTTGTCCACGGCCAGTTGGTTCCGGCCGATCAAATCAGCCGCGATGCGCGCGGTGTCCTCGGACGTCATCACGCCCACACCCTTAATCTTGAGTTGCACCAGCTGACCGTGAACTTCCACCTGCGGCGCGCGGCCCGGAGAAAAAATCAGGTCGCTGGTCTTGGGCGCAGCCTGCAACATGGACGCAATGATATTGGGGGTCGGTGCGATGGAGATGGGCTCGGCCTTGGGCGCGGGCCGGATATCGCCTGTCGGGAGATCCATACAGTTTGCTCCTCCGCCGACTCGCCCGGGGAGGAGGCCGGTCGCCTTCGGGTAGCCTTTAGTATGGGCGCAAAGCACTCCGGCAGGTGCGCGACGCAGGCTCGTTGTTCTCAAAGCATTAGCTGTCCCTTTTTGAAACAACAGCCCAAGGCCGAGCCCGAATTGAGCCCACAATTGAGCAAAATGAGCCCTAGCGCGATTGCAATCACTGCTGCGAGGTGCCTAGCAGATTAGATACTCTTTCCTTACACCCCTCTAGGGTTCCCGCCTCTTGCAGGTTAATTTCTCTTACTCTTAATTAGGCGAAAATGACGGATTTCGAGAACAAGCCAGCTGCGGGTGTACCCGCACCACAGAAAAACGGCGAAGCGCGCCCTGGCGGCGGCTCGCGCGAAACCGTCCTGCTCAGCGACCATCCGGACGTCTCCCCACAGCCTGCCGAAACGCTTGTCAGCTCCCCAATCGCTCCAGCCCTGGCCCCCAATGTTTTGGCTGCCCTTGGCCAACGGTATGAAATCCTGGGCGAAGCCGGCCACGGCAGCATGGGCAACGTCTACAAGGCCCGGGACCGCGAAACCGGCGAAACCGTCGCGCTGAAGCTCCTGAAGCCGGAGATCGCTTCCGATCAGGCCATGATGGATCGCTTCAAGAACGAGCTGCTCTTCGCGCGCAAAATTACCCACAAAAATGTCTGCCGCGTTTACGAATTCAATCGCGTCGCCGGCATCGCCTACACTTCGATGGAATTTGTCGAAGGGGAAAGCCTTCGTTCCGTGCTCAATCGCTTCGGTGCGCTAACCCAGAAAAAAGCCAGGGATCTGGCTCTGCAGATTTGCTCAGGCCTCAAGGAAGCACACGTGCAGGGCATCGTCCACCGCGATTTGAAGCCCGAAAACGTGATGATCGATGGCAGCGGCAACCTGAAGCTGATGGACTTTGGCATCGCCCGCTCCATGGAAGCCGTAACCCGCCAGACCGGCGCGATGGTCGGTACGCCCGCCTACATGGCGCCCGAGCAAGTCTCGGGAAGCCCCGTCGATTACCGCACCGATATTTATTCGCTGGGCTTGATGCTGTACGAAATGTTCACTGGCAAACCGGCCTTCACCGCTGAGAACGCCATCGCCGTGGCGCTGAAGCAAATGCGTGAAGATCCCGTTCCGCCTCGAACCGTTGATCCATCTGTTCCGGTGGCCATCGAACGAATCATCCTGAAGTGTCTGGAGAAAGCGCCGGCGAAAAGATTTCAAACCGTCTCGGAGCTCGAATCCGCTCTTCAAACTCCAGCATCGGCCGCGCTGCTCCCGCAACCAGCCATCCCGCCAGTCGCCCGGGCTGTTCGGCCGGCCACTTTTGCGACGGCTGCGTTGTCGGCTTCCTCGCATACGTCAACCGCCGTCCGCAACAGCGCCAGCGGCGTTAAGGTTGTCCTGTCTATTCTTTTTGGCTCGGCGTTAGTGCTAACCATGCTCGCTGGCCTTCGTTGGTTCGCAGCTACCAAAGCGGCGCAAAAGATTCCGCCGCCAGCTTCGGCCCCTGCGCCGGCACCGCCAGAATTTGCCTTGGAAATTCCGGTCGCTCCAGCCACTCTGCCCGCGGAAACGGAGAATAAAAGTTCATCGGTCGAACCTGCTGCGGCGAAACCAGCGGCGCCCGTGCTGCCTCCGCCGGCCGCCCACTCCAAGCCCGGGCCGCCTGAGGTTTTTCCGCGCATGGAAGTTCCTCCCACCAAACACACTCTCCCGGATCCCAGCAAATGGATCGCGGCCCAGAAAGCGCTGGCTAATCAAGCGAAGCAGGCCAAACAAGCGAAATCAACGAAACAGCCTCAATTTGTTTACTTAAAAACCGGAATGTTTGTGCGCGAAGAAAAGGCCCAGGAAGCGGCGCAGAAGATCCGTCATCTCGGACTGCCCGCGATCGTCAAGGCGTTTCCGGTAGCTGCTGGCGATGTGTATCTCACGTTGTGCGGCCCTATCGCGGCGGGTGGCGAAAAAGCCGTAACCGAGCAACTGCGCAACGATGGATTTAGAGGAATTCAAAAGGTCTCGCCCGAAACGGCGCAATGATCCGCCGAGCGCGAACGAATATTTTCGAATCTGTCAAGTCGGGGAATGGGTGACACGTATGGAGTATGGCGCGCGTAGCGACCCAGGTCGTGTTCGCGGAAATAACGAAGACAACTTCCGCTTGTCGCCGGAAATGGGCTTGTTTGTCCTTTCCGATGGCATGGGCGGCCTCGAAGCCGGGGAAGTCGCCAGCCGCCTCGCGGTTGAGACGGTGCTACAGCACTGTGAGCTGGCGGAAGCCGATTCCACGCTGGCGGTCTTCGGTAAACACATTGAGGGCGTGTCCGACACTTGCAACCGCCTGGCCAGTGCGGTGCGCCTGGCCAACGCCGAGATCTACGCGCATGCCAAAAACCGCGGTGGCAAAGCCGCCATGGGCGCCACCATCGTGGCCATGCGTTTTGTTGAGGATCGCGTCTGCATTGCCCACGTGGGCGATAGCCGCGCCTATCTTCTGCGCGATGGACAATTCGACCAACTCACCGAAGATCACTCTTTCGTCGCCGATCAGGTCCGCCGCGGCATGTTGACCGAAGAAGAGGCCAGCCGCAGCAAAATGCACAACGTGCTGACTCGTGCGCTCGGAATCGATCCTCAGGTCGAGGTGGACGTAACCGAAGAATTGCTGCAGGACGGCGACACCTACGTGGTCTGCTCCGATGGTTTGTTTCGCGAACTTTCAGCCGCCCAAATTTCGGGAGTATTGCAGGAGACCGATGACCCGCAGCGCGCGGCCAGCCGCCTGGTCGACTTGGCCAACCAGGCCGGCGGCGGCGACAACATCACCGTGATTGTTCTGCGCAATTCGCCGAAATCGGCGCGGCCCCTTTCGAAAATCGGGCGCTGGTTTAGAGGGTCCGACGAAAAAGATCCAGAAGCGCAACCTTGATCGGGAGGTCATTCCCAATGTCCAAGCTGGTGCTGAAATTTGAATCAACGGTTTTGCAGGAAGTCGCGGTCGGTCAGAAAGAAGTGAGTATCGGCCGCTCGCCGGAAAACGGCATCGTCATCGACAATCCGGCGGTGTCGAATTACCACGCCCGCGTCTTCACCGAAGACGGCCGCCTGATGCTCCAGGACTTCGGCAGCCTCAACGGCACCTTCGTGAATGGCCAGCGGGTAAAAATGATTATGCTCAAGCCCGGCGATTCCGTAACGATTGGCAAGCACACTATTGTCGTTACCGATTCGGTGGAAGTCCGTGCCCGGTCGCTCGACCACGTTGATCCCAAACCCGCGGTTCCAAAAATGAATGAAACCGTGATGCTCGACACCAAGGACCGTCGCGCGTTCCTCGAGCAAATTGCCGCCGTCGGCGAAAGCGCCCAGCCGGCGCCGGGCCGTCTCAAGATCCCCACTCTAGTGGTGCGGAACGGGAATACCGATCGCCCCGAGTATCCGCTGAACGACAAGCTGACCGTCGTAGGCAAGTCCGCGATGGCCACCGTCAAGCTGCAAGGCTGGTTCAAGCCCAAAGCCGCGGCGCAAATCAATCGCAAGGACGACAATTCGTATTACATCGGTGCGGCCGATAAAACGCCCAGTGTCAACGGTGAGCCCATCACCCACCCGACGAAATTGGCGTCCGGCGATCTGATCGAAGTAGCAGGAGTAGAACTGGAATTCGTCGTCCGCGATTAGCCGAAGCCGCATCGCCAGAGAAATGGAGCGGGTTCAGACGGACTTCGAATCGGAAGTTACCGGTTCATCCGGCAGATAGGTATTGTCCTGCGCGATGGGGAATTCCACCATAAACGTCGCGCCGCCTTCTGGACGGTTGAAGCAGCGAATCAGGCCGCCGTGTTCCTGTAGAATCCCGTAGCAAATGCTTAGGCCCAAGCCGGTCCCTTTGCCCACCGGTTTGGTGGTAAAGAACGGATCGAATACCTGTTGCGGCGATTTGATCCCCGGCCCGGTATCCGAAAAATCGATAAGAATCCGGTCGTCACTGCGCGCCGCCGTAATGGTCAGCTTGCCACCGCCAACTTCTTCCAGAGCGTCCACCGCGTTGCTGATTAAATTGAAAAATACCTGGAGCACCTGATTCGCGTCCCCTCGCACCGGGGGCAGGTCTGGCGCGAAGTGCGTCACCACTTCAATGTGGTCGCTGCGCAAATCCAGGTTGCTCAAATGCAGCGCCGAACCAATGACCAGATTCAGATCCAGTTCCGCCTTCTCACTCGGCACCCGCCGCGCGAAGCTCAGTAAGTTCGTGACCAGCGTCTTGATGCGCCGGGACAGTGTGCGTATTTTCGTCGCGATCGCCCGCTGCCTTTCCCCGAGCGATGGATCATCCACCAGTAAATCCGAATAGCCCAGAATCCCAGTCAGTGGATTGTTGATTTCATGCGCCGCGCCAGCCGCCAATTGGCCCAGCGAAACCAGCTTTTCGGCTTGCACCATTTGCGCTTGGAAGTGTTTCAGATTCTCCAGCGATTCGCGGGACGCAGCCAGCAGGCGCAGCCGGTCCTGATCCACCAACCGCTGCCGCATCGTAATCAGCAGCGCGACCAGCAGCAGCGCCACCTGGGTCACTCCGATGCGAAAACCGCGCACTGCGGCGACATCCCTCGATAACCACAAGCTCCATAGAGCCATCAATGGAATGGAGAAGACCGCAGTCATCGCTAACATCGCCGGCCACTGCCGCGTTTCGCTATGGGGAGTGGGCACCGTCTCACGCGCGGGCCGCAAGCGGTAAGCTAGCACCCCGGCGGTGCCAAACCACACGAAGGACGCCACTAGCGGTAAATCGAATGCGCTCCCGGTGTAGTATTCCAGCCGGTCGATCGCGCGATTAGTGATGTACGAGCCCACGGCATAGAGCAGCGAAGCCGCAAAAAGGTGCGAATATACTTCCCGCCACGCGCCTTTCGACCGGCGCATCAAAAACGCGAAACCGGTCGCCAGCGTGATATTTTCCACCGCGGCGAGATGGTCGTAGCTCCAGCCATACCGCAATACATCCGGCGCAATGTATTGCCAGGGAATCACCACGAACAGGTAGAGATACACCCACCAGACCAGCAGCAGCGAAAAATCCAGGTAACCCGTGTGAACGTTTAAGTCATCGCGCCGGTCGTGCGGCTTCAAGGCCAGCGCCCCAATCATGGGAACCGGATGCAGAAACAAAATGACGTCGCCGATGAAGGGGTTGGGGGCATCCTGGTGTAGCACCACTTCGAAGTACGTCCAGATCGATTGTCCGACCAGCCAGGCGGCGCATCCCAATCCCAGGAGCGTCCAAAAGAGGCGCGTGCGATGCTCAGAAACGAAGGAATTGGCGAAGAGGCCTACGCATGCGAATAAAGCCACCAGGCACTGCGCTACGTCGCCGAAGGCAGTTAAACGTGGGCTATTACGCTGCGTTAACGCTGCCAGCACATATCCGCCGACCAGCAAAACCCACGCTGCTGTCAGAATCCAGGACCCACGCGACATGGCGCGCGGACCTCGAGAGGGACCACTCGTATATGGACTTGCAGCGCTCATGATCTGGCGTACGGGGATGCCTGACCCTAGGATAGCGTCGAATGCAGCGGGGCCCGGAGGGGTTTCAGATCGGCGTGCTTTGGGATGCAACAGTAACCGTTAGGCCCCACCATGTGGGGCCCACGTGGCTCTGGCACTGTAGTTCTACGGATGGCCCTACGGATGACTAGTCTGGCCCGCTTCGCGCTCAGCCAAGATCTTCTCGGCGTTCTGATACAGAGCTCGCGCTTGGGGCATCGCGTCGATGGCCTTCTCCAGCTGCGGATCGTCTTGAAGTTCAACCTTGTATCCGTCATTCAGGCCGAAATAAGACGTGAATACCTCGCGCTTGATCTGCCACTTCAACCAGGTCAGGTTGGCCTGGATATCCTGTTCGGTGTACTTGATCTTCTGCTGGTCCAGATACTTACGCAGATCCTGAATAACCGGCTCCGTCACCACGAAATCCCGCGTCACGTCCGGCTTTTCGCCAAGATAGTACCGGGTGAAATCTCCCACTCCCTGCTGCTGCGGGTAGAAGACTCCCCGGCGATAAAGCAATTGCTGGAAATCGTCCGGCTTCGGCGCCGCGGTGACGATATCCGGCGTGATTCCGCCGCCGCCGAACACCTGCCGCCCGCTATCCGTCAGCTTCACTTCCGGTTTTACCGGCGGTTGCGGATTGTAGTGATAGTCATACAGGGAAACGTTGTTGTAATCCCGCTGGATCAGCCGTCCGCTCGGCGTGTAATAACGAGCCGTGGTGAGGAGCAGCGCCGTATCTTCGCTCAGCGGGAACTGGGTTTGCACCAAGCCCTTGCCAAAACTGGTTTCGCCCACGACCAAGCCGCGGTCGTGATCCTGAATCGCGCCAGAAACGATTTCCGACGCCGATGCGCTTTGCCCGTTCACCAGAACTACGACTGGTACGCCATTGCCTTGATTTCCGCGCACCGCGTAGTAGCGGCGTTCCGGTGATGACCGCCCGCGATGCGAAACCACAATCTCGTTCTTGTCCAGGAACATGTCGGCCATGCCTACGGCTTGATTCAACAAGCCTCCGCCGTTGTTGCGCAGGTCGATAATCAGTCCATCGAGCTTGTTCCCGTCGAGCTGCTTCAGCGCTTCGGCCAAATCCGCATCGGTCGTTTCGTTAAACGTGCTCACCCGGACGTAACCGATGCCAGGCTTCACCATCGTGAAATATTCGACGCCGGGGCGGGGAATTTCATCGCGAGTTACGGTCACTTCAATCGGCTTTTCCCAACCTTCGCGGCCCAACGAAATATGCACCACCGTGCCCTTCGCGCCTTTCAACATATCCGCGACTTCAGTTGTCGTCAGGCCGTCGCACGACTTCCCGTCGACTTTCTGGATGATATCTCCGGGACGGATTCCAGCTTTGTAGGCGGGCGATCCGACGAACGGCGCCAGCACCACCGTTTGGTTCTCGCGCTGTTGCACCGTCATGCCTACGCCGTAGTATTTACCTTGCTGCTCTTCCTTGAACAGCGCGTACTGCTTGGGATCGAAGAAGTTCGAGTGCGGATCCAGCACCCGCAGCATGCCGGGGATGGCCCCATCGTAGATCAGCTTGTCAGTATCGACCGGTTCTGCGTAGTTGCGCTCGACCACGGACAGGACATGCGTGAACGCTTTTACCGAATCTTGTGTATCGTTCTGGCCCGCTGCCGTCGCCCGAACGGATGGGCCGTATAGCCCACCCAAAAGCGCCGAGACCGCCAATACCACCACCAGCACCACGATGCCGCGTCCGGACGATCCCTTAGATTCCATTAATCCTCGCTTCGCCGCCAAAAACGTCCTAAAACCCAACTATAGCATACCTATTCAGCCATTGGACGCATGCCGTACCACTTCGGCTCGCCATAAATGGTATGATTTATCTCGAACGTCGCACCAAAACATCTGGCAAGTTGAATCCTGGCGTAGTACTACCAAGGTCAGTCGCTGCATAACAGCCATGTTCAGCATCCCGCACATCATCGTCATTTTCGTCGTCGCTCTGGTCGTATTTGGTCCAGAAAAGCTCCCCGAACTTGCCCGAAACCTCGGCAAAGTCATGGGCGAGTTTCGGCGGGCCACCGGCGACCTGCGTTCGACCTTCGAAGGCCATATGCGCGACCTCGAGCGCGAAGCCGATCTCCGTAAAATCCGTGAGAGTCAGCCCGC
>Ga0307474_10000995_pt1 | contig 20572 bp, 13 predicted proteins | sample atmos_gasesECM1C_2_FD_203312 | JGI IMG/M metagenome (GOLD analysis project Ga0307474, IMG submission 203312) | Hardwood forest soil microbial communities from Morgan-Monroe State Forest, Indiana, United States - atmos_gasesECM1C_05 | ecosystem: Environmental > Terrestrial > Soil > Temperate... | reverse complement strand
GAAGCGGCAGTTTGGATTAGCGCGACGTAACCCGGGCCAGCGTGGAGTGAAATCATCAACCACGCAGCGCCAACATTCTGCATGAACGTGCCAATATCAGAGACAAGATCGGCGATCAGCAGATTGCGAAATACCGGAACGCGAAGTGGCCGCCCTAAGCCCCCCGGCTCTGGCATCGCTTGGTCTTTTTCTGTATCGACCACCAATCGGGTTCCTCAACCGGTTCTAACTCTTGACTGGCGGTCCTTGGCCCGAATGATCCCAAGACGCCAGAGAGGTGATTTCTTAAGCATGCTTGGCCGTCGCAGCCGCCATATAGGATTGGCAAAGCAGCACGAGGTGCACTCGAATCTTGCGAAACATCGCCGGCGAGGCGCCCGCCTCGAGGGCCGACCGCATCGCTCCTGACATAGCCGAGAGCATCATGTCGATGGCGAATCTGTCGGGTGACAGCTCCAGATCCGGGGCAGTCAGAAGCATCGACTCTATTGCCTTCCGCAACCGTTGTCCAGTCCGCCTCACCAATGCGGGTCCACCCACGTCCGGCGCTACTTTGTACAGGGCTACGGAAATGTCCGCGCGCTGCATCTTTGAGTCGACGTACGCTTCCACGACCTGCCTGATCATTTCGGACAACGGTTTGTGGCACGCGTCCTCACACGCGACCTCCACTGACCGCGTGACCTTGTCCAGGTGATCCTCGAACACCGCAAACAGCAGCGACCGCTTGTTTGGATAATACTGGTACAGTGTTCCGACGGAGACGCCGGCCCGGTCGGCGACGCGCGTGGTCGTCAACCGGTCCGCGCCGTTGGTTAGCAAAACCTGAATAGTCGCCTCGAAAATCGCCTCCACCGTGACCGTCGCCCTCGCTTGAACAGGCGTCTTTCTTGGCTCAAATGCAGTTAAAGATGCTGCCGGCATAATGCGAGCTCCAAACCTGAAGAATCCTTCATCCAATGATTGTAGCAAGGAGGAGTGAAATGATTGCACAACTTGAACTCGCCGGCAGCTTTACACTGCCGGGCACATCCCTGACCGTTAATCGCATGGGCTACGGCGCAATGCAATTGGCGGGTCCAGAGGTCTTTGGGCCGCCGCGCGACACGAACGAAGCGGTCGCAGTTCTGCACGAGGCGGTGGAGTCGGGCGTAAACCACATCGATACCAGCGACTACTACGGTCCGCACGTCACCAATCAGATCATCAAGCGGGCGCTTCATCCTTATCCCAAGGGTCTGGTGATCGTTACCAAGCTCGGCGCTCGACGGAGTGCAGACGCCTCCTGGATTCCTGCTTTGTCTCGACAGGAGCTCATCGACGGCGCTCACGACAACATGAAAAACCTCGGGGTCGACGCTCTGGACGTAGTCAATCTTCGAGTTGGCGGATTTACAGAACCATCTGAGGGATCGATTGCGGAACCGCTAACCGTGCTCGCTGAGCTCAAGAGACAGGGACTCATCCGTCACATCGGTCTGAGCAACGTGACAGCGAAGCAGATGGCTGAGGCGCAGGCGATCACAGAGATCGTCTGCGTACAGAACTTCTACAACGTGGCACAAAGGAAGGATGACGTGTTCATCGACAACCTCGCCTCTCAGGGAATCGCTTATGTTCCTTTTTTCCCATTGGGAGGGTTCACTCCATTGCAATCGTCGGCACTGGACGCAGGGGCAGCATCACTCAAGGTAATGCCCATGCAGCTCGCTCTTGCCTGGCTTCTACATCGCTCGCCCAACATCCTGCTGATTCCGGGGACATCTTCCCGCAAACATCTCCGCGAGAATTTGAAGGCTGCGTCGCTGCAGATCCCCTCCGAAGTGCTGGCGAATCTCAACTCAATTGGTAAACAAGAAAAGGAGTCTTAATATGCGTGTGTTCGTTACAGGTGCAACAGGTTTTGTCGGTTCCGCAGTTGTTCGAGAGTTGATCGATGCGGGACATCAGGTCCGTGGACTGGCTCGCTCAGAGGCGGGGGCCAAGTCCGTTTTCGCCGCTGGGGCTGAAGTACATCGCGGTTCTCTCGAAGACCTTGAGAGCCTGCGTACCGGAGCGGCCGCTGCGAATGGCGTCATCCACACGGCGTTCATCCACGATTTCGCAAACTATGGGCCTGCTGCTGAAGCGGACAGGCGCGCCATCGAGACCCTTGGCGCCGTGCTGGCGGGCTCTGATCGCCCATTGATCGTCACTTCCGGAAGCTTGGTGGTCGCGCCGGGCCGCGTCGCAACCGAAGACGATACGGCCAGCCCTAACTTTCCACGCAAGTCGGAAGAGGCAGCGCTCACGATGCCTTCGCGAGGCGTGCGGGCATCCGTGGTGCGGCTTGCTCCGTCGGTCCATGGGAAGGGGGATCACGGCTTCGTTCCGCGTCTCATCGCCCTCGCCCGGGAGAAGGGTGTTTCGGCGTATGTAGGGGACGGGCTTAACCGCTGGCCCGCAGTACACCGGCTGGATGCCGCGCATCTGTACAGGCTGGCTCTGGAGAAGGGTTCGGCGGCGGTGCGGTATCACGGGGTTGACGACGAGGGCGTGCCGGCACGAGAGATCGCTGAGGTCATCGGCCGACGATTAAACGTGCCTGTGGTCTCCAAATCAGGCGAGGAGGCGACTGAGCATTTTGGCTGGATCGGGCAGTTCTTTGCCATGGATGGCCCAGCTTCCAGCGCACAGACGCGGGCATGGCTGGGATGGCGGCCAATGCAGCCCGGGCTCCTTGCTGATCTCGATGCGAACTATTTTGAACAAGCGGAACTCGCGGCGGATTGATTTCTGGGCGGCTTCACGCTGTCGGGCACAAGCGCTCGATTTCGTTGCGTAAGGAAAAGTGAAAGCGATTGTGGAGACGAACCCGCAGGCAGAGACACCGAAAGTATACAATCGCGTTGCGCAGGGTAAGGGCCGGTTCCGCTCCGTGCTCACTTGTGACTGCGGGTGTGCCGAGAAGAGCTTGTGGCGACTGGCGAAGCTAATTTTGCCAGCGCCGCGGCGCCACGCATCGCCACACATCCGTACAAGCCAACGGCGGCCAAAGTCTCGAGAGAGGGCTCTATGCACGACGATGTGACAAAGAAACGGTGCTCCTGGGTCGGCGATAATCCGCTGATGCTCGAGTATCACGACCGCGAGTGGGGTGTCCCCGTCCACGATGACCGCAAGCACTTTGAGTTCCTCGTGCTCGAAGCTGCGCAGGCCGGATTGAGCTGGACGATCGTACTCAAGAAGCGAGAAGGTTATCGGCGCGCTTTCGATGGGTTTGATCCCGAGAAGGTCGCGCGATTCGCTGCGCGACGAATCGAGAAGCTCGCATTGGATTCTGGGATCATTCGTAACCGAATGAAGATCGGAGCCGCCGTCGAGAACGCTCGCGCATTTCTGAAAATCCGGGAAGAGTTTGGAACTTTCGACTCCTATTGCTGGCGTTTCGTTGACGGACGATCGAAGGTTAACCGGTGGAAGACCATGCGGCAGATTCCTGCGACTTCACCCGAATCCGATGCATTCAGCAAGGACCTAAAGCATCGCGGATTCAGTTTCGTTGGCTCGACGATCATTTATGCCCACATGCAGGCCGTCGGAATGGTAAATGACCACCTCGTCGATTGTTTCCGTTATCGCGAGATTCGGTAGAGATCGGGCGGTGCGCCGCAAGCGTATGCGTGTCCCTGGGGCCTGCTGGGCCTGCTGGGACGCAGTGACGCCAAGTTCTCTTCACGCCTTAACGCCAAACATCCTTTATGCCCGATAAAGCACGATCGAGATATGTTGCCGCGCTGATCAGTGCCAGATGCGTGAACGCTTGCGGAAAATTCCCGAGATGCCTTCCATCGGCACCCAACTCTTCCGAGTAGAGGCCAATGTGATTGGCATACCCCAGCAGTTTTTCAAACAACAGTTGCGCTTTTTCCAATTCACCTGCACGCGCAAGGCATTCCACATACCAAAACGAGCACGCCGTGAAACTCCCGTCTGTTCCCGGGAGGCCATCGACGTTACTACGCTGAACTTCGTATCGTCGCACGAGCGTATCCTCCACGAGACGTTCCTCAATTGCTCGCATGGTCGAGAGCCACATAGGGTCAACTGGGCTGATGAATCTCATCATCGGCATAAGCAGAGCTGATGCATCAAGATCTTTCGTGCCTTTCGCCTGGACGAACGATTGCAGTCCCTCATCCCAGAAATTGGTAAAGATGTCGCTGCGAATTTCGTCTCGGGTGCGGGTCCAAACGTCAAGTGGGCCCGGGAGCGATCGTTTGAGCGCCAAGCGCAATGCTCGATCAAAAGCAACCCAGCACATCACTCGCGAATGGAGGAATTCTCGCGGGCTGCCCCGAACCTCCCAAATTCCCGCGTCCGGACGTTGCCAATTCTTTCCGAGCCAGTCAAGCCTGTGTTGAACACTGTTCCATCCTTGGTGCGAGACTGAATGTCCGTATTTGTTTGCGAGGTAAATCGCGTCCATCATCTCGCCGTATATGTCTAGTTGCAGTTGCTGGTAAGCTGCATTCCCAATTCGTACAGGACGTGAATTCTCGTACCCGCACAGGTGATCGAGCGAAATCTCATCTAGTTTCTGACGGCCATCAATTCCATACATTACCTGGACTGGACCACGTTGCGCGTCGTCGCTCAATCGATCTTTCAGCCATTCGATGAAAGCTTCTGTCTCATCGACGAACCCTAAACGGATGAGAGCGTACAAGGTGAACGCCGCGTCTCTCAGCCAGGTGAAGCGATAATCCCAATTTCGGACTCCTCCAATGCTTTCCGGCAAAGAAAAGGTTGGTGCCGCTATAAGGGAGCCATGTTTACGACTGATGAGCAGTTTCAGTAGCAAGGCCGAGCGGAGGACCATTTCCCGCCAGCGGCCTTTGTAATTCGATTGTGAAACCCAGGTTTTCCAGAACTGAACGGTATCAAAGAATCGGGGTACAAGAAGGTCCATTTCGGGTGGCTGTCCCTCGGCCCGCGGAGCGCCAAAGATAAAGTTGGCTCTCTCACCTGTTTTTAAGGTGAATACGGCCTTAACGTCATGCGATTCCTGTTCCAGTGCAACCGTGGCATAAAGGGACATTGGCGGACAGACGCTGTCTGCCGGGCAGAACGTTGCGCAGCGCTCTGCCATCTGGAGTTCATGCTTACCGGCTGCGTAATTGAATCGTGGCCGGCAACGCATTTCGAAATGTACGTTCCCTCGGATGACCGAGACGCTTCGGACGATCTCGTTCGGCTGTTCTCCGTCTTGTCCTATTGGCATGAAGTCCGTCAGCTCAGCCACCCCTTCTTCAGCGAGAAATCGCGTGAGCAGAATATTCGTCTCCGGTAGGTATAGTTGACGCACGCGCATGTTCGAGAGCTGTGGGCGAATTTCAAACTGTCCACCCTTCTCGTCATCCAATAGTGCAGCAAACACCGTTGGCGAATCGAAATTCGGGTGGCAGAGAAAGTCGATCGAACCGTTCATCCCTACCAACGCGATCGACTGCATATTCCCGATTACGCCGTAGCTCTCGATTGGTTGAAAGGCCATAAGGTAACCCTGCTTCTTGAGGTTAGTCTTCCCGATCCCCAGGCGAAGACCTTCCGCACGAAACGAGCGGGAAGCCGGCGCATGGGAAAGCGCAACACCAGATATTAAGGCAGATTAATGCTGAGTACTGCAATTGCCCTGGCCGTAGTACGAGAAGTGGTACGTGCCTCATCGATGTACTATCGGCAGCTGTCTGTTGCTTGGCGTCAGTACCGTCAATTCGCCGAAGGTCTCTTTCTTCGCCGTGCCGCCGAGACGCGTCCTACGGTCGATCATCCACAGTTCAGGAATAATTTCGGCGACCAGTTCGCCGTGGCAAAACAAGCGCACGACTGAGCTCTCCGAAACAACGACCGCGATGGCCTTGGTGGTAGCGCTCATGTTTGCGCCGGCGATATGGCGGCTGCCCAGTCCGAGAGGGATGGGGGTCTCTGGCGTGACCGCGTGCAGATAACGGCAGGCCGAAACGACAATTCCGTCGTCGCTGACGACAAATGCGCCATCGAGTTGTGCAAGTTCTTTGATCGTCCCCCGCAATCCCGGGTCCGTCAAAACGCGGGAGGATTCGGGATGACCGAGCAATGGGTCGAGAATTAACGGCCGGGATCGTGCAAGAACTTCTTGTTCATCGCCGAGCGTGAAGAGAGTCCCGATGCGGCGTCCCTCGCGTCCCTCCCGTGCGATCTCGACGGCAAGTTCGATTAGCGATTCCAGTATTTCGGGATCATATTCGGTGACTTGGCAAATGATGCTTTCGAACATTTCTCACTCTCGCGCCGAGTTCACGCCAAAAATGCAAGCTGGCGGCGAATGAATCCAGCTACTATATGACACTCCGTGCGGCCGACTGGGTTCATTTCTTTTGCGTGACTAACAAGAGCATCAAACATCCGAAATCATTGCGACGTCTGGCGCATCAAAGTCTTGCCCCGCATTTCAGATAGAGGCTGCACTGGCCACGAGCGCACGGATTGAGGGGCAGAAAGACGATTACGTCACCGACATTAAAAGTTGACATGCACTTTGCGCTCATCTTCGCATTGGGACTAGAATGATGCTCCGTCGGACTTGGTGAACGCTGACTGAATTCCGATTCCAGCCGGTGGTTCTCCATGGGCTTTTTGCAGGGATGAAGTTGCAAAAGCTAGGGGGGGTTCCATGTGGGTTCAATCATCCTGTTCCACGCGCACGCTCTTTCGGGCGGGGCACATTGACGGTACCGATTCGCTGGCAATCATCTGTCGCAAACATCGATCGTTGCTGTGTCTTTTGCTAGGGCTTCTTACGGTTTCTGAAGCTTGTGAAAATAAGAGCGTGGCCGCAGCGCCTGGTCCCCCTCCAACTGTCCAGGTAGTAGAAGTTGCCCAGCGTGATGTCCCGGTTTACCAGGAATGGATTGCAACGCTGGATGGCTTCATAAACGCCATTATCCAACCTCAGGTATCGGGATACCTCGTTCAGCAGAATTACCGTGAAGGTGCGTTGGTCCGCAAAAACGATGTGCTTTTCAAAATAGATGCGCGTCCTTTTCAAGCAATCCTCGATCAAGCAAAAGCACAACTGGCACAAGAGGAAGCACAGCTCGGGAAGACCCAACTCGACGTGCAGCGCGACACTCCTCTGGCAAAAGAGCAGGCAATCGCGCAGAGCCAACTGGATAACGACATACAGGCGAACCTGGCGGCTAAAGCAACTGTGCAGGCAGGCAAGGCCGCAGTCGAACAGGCAGAAATCAATCTTGAGTTCACGAACGTCCGCTCGCTCGTAGATGGTGTCGCCGGAATCGCGACCGGACAAGTCGGAAATCTGGTTGGTCCGCAAACCGTCCTAACCACCGTTTCACAGCTCGATCCCATCAAAGCCTATTTTGTCGCCAGCGAGCAGCAATACCTGGCTTTTGTCCAGCGCAATCCCACGGTCGCGTCGCGAGAAAAAACTGAACGGGAGCTCATACTGGAACTCATCCTGGCCGATGGATCGACGTATCCGAAAAAAGGAAAATTCTATGCTGCCGACCGCCACGTCGATCCGGCGACTGGAGCTATTCGTCTGGCTGGCATTTTCCCGAATCCCGATAACGTACTACGCCCTGGTCAATACGGTCGCGTGCGATTCGTCAGCTATATCAGACCGGGAGCACTGCTTGTACCGCAAAAAGCCATCACGGAGCTCCAAGGCATGTACCAGGTAGCGGTAGTCGGTAGTGACGATAAGGTCAGCATCAGGACGGTGCAAGTGGGCGAGCGGACCGGGCCGATGTGGATCATTGAGAAAGGAGTTAAGCCAGGAGAGCGAGTCGTGGTGGAAGGAGTGCAGAAGGTCAGGGACGGCATGCCCGTGAAAGTTGCGACCGCTACGGCCTCGATGTAGCCAATTCAGCCATGTCAAAGTTCTTCATCAACCGCCCGATTGTCGCCATGGTGATTGCGATTGTCACCGTGATTGTCGGCATGGTGACGATCGCCGGCCTGCCTATTGCGCAGTTCCCAAACATTGCGCCTCCGGAAATTCAGATCCTTGCCACTTATGTGGGTGCCGACGCGCAAACTCTTGAGCAATCCGTTGCCACCCCCATCGAGCAACAGATGAATGGCGTGGACAACATGAATTACATGTACTCGCTGAATGCGACGGGGAACTCGCAGACGACTCTGATTGTGAACTTCGATGTGAAAACTGATCCCAACAACGACCTGATTCTCGCGCAGTCCAGAGAGACGCAGGCCGCATCGCAGCTCCCCGTCGACGTTACGAACTATGGAATTACGGTTCGTAAATCGGTCACTGCGCCGCTCATGCTTCTTGCGCTTTATTCGCCGCACGGTGCGTACGACGCAAAGTTCCTCGCCAACTACGCCTACATCAATTTGGTTGATTCCATCGCGCGGTCATATGGGATCGGCCAGGTACAGGTTTTTGGTGCAGGACAGTATGCCATGCGGCTCTGGGTTAAGCCCGACCAGCTTGCCAAGCTGGGTATCACCGTTCCCGAGATCGTCAATGCAATTCAAACCCAAAACACAGTAAATCCTGCGGGAAAAATCGGGGGAGAACCCATCCCTTCAGGACAGCAGTTCTCGTACGCAGTTCAGGCCCAGGGACGGCTAGTTTCTCCGGAGGAATTCGGAGAAATTGTGGTCCGTGAGTCTCCCGAAGGCGGAGTGGTGCGGGTGAGAGACGTCGCTCGTATTGAGCTTGGGGCACAGGACTATTCGATATCCGGCCGGCTCAACGGAAAGCCGAGCGCCATAATCGCTGTCTATCAGTTACCCGGCTCCAATGCGGTCAATGCTGCAGACGGCGTGAACAAGCTGATGGCGGAACTGAAGACTCGGTTTCCCGGCGACATGGATTACACCACTGCGCTCGACACCACCCGATCGGTGGTTCAAGGCATAAAAGAGATCGTTCTCACTCTTTTCATTGCCATCGTATTGGTGATTCTCGTCGTCTATCTCTTTCTGCAGGGATGGCGTGCCACTCTGATTCCTCTCTTGGCCGTGCCCGTTTCCTTGGTAGGCGCGTTTGTTTTCTTCCCGCTGTTTGGCTTTTCGGTTAATACGCTGTCTTTGTTCGGTTTGGTACTGGCGATCGGTCTGGTGGTTGACGACGCCATCGTGGTTGTCGAAGCCGTGGAGCGGCACATCGAGGACGGTATGTCTCCGAAGGACGCCGCCTTGAAAGCGATGGAAGAGATTTCCGGAGCTCTGGTGGGCATCGCGTTAGTGCTATCAGCGGTGTTCATCCCCACCGCATTCATCCCCGGGATTACCGGGAGGTTATATCAACAGTTCGCCATAACCATCGCCTTGTCCGTGCTCCTCTCGGCGTTCAATGCTCTCACGCTCAGTCCCGCCCTCGCCGCATTGCTGCTGCGACCGAAAGAAAAGCGCGGCGGTTTGTTGCGAAGATTCTTTGACTTGTTCAATCGTGTATTCGAGCGCACGACCAATGGCTATGTCAAAATTTGCGGAGGTCTCATTCGCAAGGCTGCCATCGCCGTAGTTCTGCTGGTGATTTTCGGGGCTGGAGCGGCTTTCTTCAGCGATAAAGTTCCATCCAGCTTTTTGCCGGACGAAGATCAGGGATACCTCTACGTCAATCTGCAGTTACCCAGTGCCGCGTCCCACGAACGAACGGACCTGGTTGCACGAAAAATCGAGAACATCCTGGCGCACATGCCGGGAGTGCAATCCACAGCCAGCGTCATCGGTTTCAGCCTGCTCAGCTTTACCCAGACGAGTTACAACGCTTTCTTTTTCGTCACGCTTAAGCCGTGGGACGATCGTAAAACCAGAGAGGAACAGTTTCAGGAGATCAAAGCGCGGTTGAACCGCGAACTCAGCCAGCTTCAGGAAGGGATTGCTTTTGATTTTTCGCCTCCCGCCATCCCTGGCGTGGGTACCTCGGGAGGGTTCACCTTCGTTCTCGAAGATCGGGCCGGCAAGGATGTCGAATTTTTGTCTTCCAACCTGAATACGTTTCTCGCTGCTGCCCGTAAACGTCCTGAGATCGCCAACGTGAGTACGACTTTTCTCGGCAGCGTGCCGCAGCAATTCATAGGTGTTGACCGCGACAAAGTCATCAAGCAGGGGGTTGCGATCAACGATGTGTATAGGACGATTCAAGCGTTTATGGGAGGGTTGTTCATCAACTATTTCAATCGCTTTGGACGGCAGTGGCAGGTCTATATCGAGGCGGAAGGCGAGTACCGCGCCAAGGCAGAAAACGTGGGCGAATTCTACGTCAAGAATGGCCGGGGAGACACGGTGCCACTTTCGGCGCTGATACGATTTGAAGCTCGCCCTGGGCCTGAATTCACGATGCGCTATAACCTTTTTCGATCTGCGCAAATCAATGGCAGCGCCGCGCCAGGATACAGTTCAAATCAGGCCATGGCGGCCTTGGAAGAGGTCTTTGCCCAGACGATGCCGCGCGAAATGGGCTACGACTACCTGGGGATTTCTTATCAGGAGAAAAAGGCACAGCAGGGTGTGCCACCGGCAGTGATATTTGGACTCTCGCTGCTCTTCGTGTTTTTGATCCTGGCAGCGCTCTACGAGAGCTGGACATTGCCATTCAGTGTGTTGCTGAGTACGCCGGTTGCCGTGTTTGGCGCCTTCTTTGTTCTCTGGCTGCGCCGCGTGGTGGTCAGCGCCTTCTATCCGCCCTACATGGTGCAGATCGAAGCCGACGTTTACTCGCAAATTGGATTGGTCATGCTGATCGGTTTGGCGGCAAAGAATGCCATTCTCATCGTCGAATTTGCTAAGGACGAATACGAGAAAGGCAAAGACCTGGTTGATGCCGCACTGGAAGGAGCGAGGCTTCGCCTTCGCCCGATTCTGATGACCTCGTTGGCGTTCATCGCCGGGTGCATTCCGCTTTGGACAGCCACGGGTGCTGGATCGGTGGCCCGGCAGATTATGGGTACAACCGTTATTGGAGGCATGCTGGCGGCCAGTGGAGTGGGCATTTTCTTCGTTCCGGCGGTTTTCTACTTAGTCGAGAGGTTTTCGAAGGGCAAGGTCAAAATGCCCTTGAGTGCAGTGCCGACTCCCTCTCCCAGCCAGGGGGCGGCAGATGACTAGGACACGAACTCGGGCCGTCGTTTTACTAGCCTCGATGATGGGCGTGTGTGGGTGTGCGGTCGGCCCCAATTATAAAAAGCCCAAAGTTGACACTCCGGCAGTCTATCGAGGGTTGACGCCTGAAGAAGCGGCCAAGGGCGATACCAAATCGTTCGCGGAACAAAAATGGTGGGACGTCTTCCAGGATGAGCAACTGAAGGAACTGATCAAGACTGCCCTTCAACAGAACTACGATCTCCGCCGGGCCGGCGTAAGGATTCTCGAAGCGCGAGCATCCTTAGGTATTACCCGAGCGGACCAGTTTCCCACAATTTCAGCCGACGCGTCCGCCCTCAATGAGCGCACGGCACAGCAGAAGGTGCTTCCTGTAATTGAGACGAGTGCCAATCGAGTCGGGCTCGATTTCAACTGGGAACTCGATTTCTGGGGTAAGTTCCGCCGGGCCACCGAAGCAGCACGTGCCAACCTTGCGGCAACCGAGTGGGGACGGCGAGAAATCGCCACACAGCTGGTAGCGAACGTAGTTAGTGCTTACTTTACTCTGCGGGCTCTGGACCTGCAGCTCGAAATTACGCGTCGCACGTTGGCATCGCGTCAGGACTCGCTCCGTCTGACGCAAATTCTGGCCAATGGCGGCTCGACCTCTCTGCTCGATGTCCGGCAGGCGGAGCAGCTGGTCTTTACGGCTGGTTCAGAAATCCCGACCCTTGAACAACAGACCGAGCAGCAAGAAAATTTCATCAGCATTCTTTTAGGAAACAATCCCGCGTCGGTACCGCGGGGTCGATCGTTAACCGATCAGCCCCATGCCCCAACGGTTCCAACTGGCTTGCCTTCCTCACTACTGGAACGGCGGCCAGACATACGCCAGGCGGAGCAGCAGTTGATCGCCGCCAATGCCCAGATCGGGGTGGCCAGGTCTCTATACTTTCCGCAGATCGCGCTGACCGCAAATTCGGGATATCAAAGTTCGGCGCTCACCTCACTCTTCACAGGCCCGGCCGGATTCTGGACCTTTGGGTCGACTCTGGCTCAGCCCATTTTCACCGGAGGGCGACTCCGGTCCAACGTTCGCCTAGCCGAGGCCCAACAGCAAGAAGCCGTCCTCTTTTATCAGGAGACGATCCAAGGCGCCTTTCGTGATGTCTCCGACGCCCTGATCGCCTACCGCAAGACACAGGAGTTTAATGAACAACAACGGTTGCTGGTGAATTCGGCGCAAGATGCGACGCGCCTGTCCCACATGAGGTACAGCGGTGGCGTAGCCAGCTATCTCGAAGTTCTTACCAACGAAACGAACTATTTTTCCGCCGAGCTCAACCTTGTCCAGGCACAACTCAATGAGCTTTTGGCGCTTGTTCAACTCTACGAGAGTCTCGGTGGGGGCTGGGAACAATGAAACCCACGAAGTCATTGCACGGCGGACCGTTAGCTTATGCATTTATCGCAGAGCGGGATTATGGATTCAGAAGTGACTTCCCGTAACCAACGGGAATGGCGAAGTTCGAGCCGCCGAACTCACGCACCATGGCAAAGTTAATTCCGATAACTTTGCCCTCGTCATTGAAAAGCGGGCCACCAGAGCCGCCCGAGGTGGTTTGGGCGTCATAGACGATCTTGTCAGGCAGCACGTCACCGATGTGCCCCTGAGTGGTGATGGGTCTGATCAGGTGACGACGGGCCAGTTCCTCCATCACCTGCTTTGAGTCACCTTTGGAAGCAGTGGCGATGGATTGCAAGGTCTCCGCTCCCGCCCGAGCCAAAATTGCATCGAGAGCCGTGGGGTATCCAAGCAGCACGACGGGACCGCCGCTGACGGCCGAACGGCGGCCATCGGCAAGGGCTATCTGTTTAATTCCGAGTTGTGAAACGTCTGCCTTTAGCACTGCAACGTCAGCGGCAGAGGAAATCTTTTCGGTATTGATGGCAATGCCGTGCGGGACTCCCGGGAAATACGCAGTCATCTCCACGGTCACTGGCTCAAGACCTTGATCGACCATTTCTTTCAAGTCATCGTTCTGCCACCACGGTTCGGCCACGTGATGATTGGTGAGGATTTGTCCAGTAGTGGACGCGAGAAATCCCGTACCAAAAGCATCCAAGTGTACTTCCGGTCCGCTCCCAGTAAGGCTCAAGAGCGGGTTGTCATGTTCATCAGTCTTCGGGGCGCCACTGCTGGTCATCTCAGCGTAGTGCAATGTCAACCCGGTGGTGTGTTCTCGGAAGGCAAGCACGATGTGGATGAGGCAGACGCTGGGCTCGTACGATTGGATGATCGTCTGTGCCACCTTGCCCTCGGTCTCGAGCTTTTGAAGACGGGTTTCTACCGCCGTTAACTGATTTTGCAAAGCAGACGTGTTCTCGTTTTTGCCGGCTGCAATTTGCGACCGCAGGTCTTCGCTCTTTTTCTGAAGTTGGACTTTTTGCGGATCGGTCGCCGGGGATGGACTGTGTTCGCCATCGTCACGACCCCGGCGCGAGCCCTCCATCAACCCTTGTTCGGTCAGGATGCCGGTTTGCAATCGAGTGATCGCAGCGTAGACCCGCGTATTCTGTTGCTGGTTGTGGCGATACAAGAGCAAGAAAGCCAGCGCAGCAGCCAGCAGCACGGCAATTGCTGTCAGCCCGCCCACCCGGAGCGTCCGCCGTTCCTCGTTGACCGCGGTCACTACCTGTTGGGTAGCGTTTCGATTCTCCTCGGCCAGGCGCAACCGATCGCGAAATCCGTCCGCAACGGATTTATCCCGCAGTTGGGAACGCAAACGCGATAACAATTCGTGGGAGTCGAAGGGAAGTGACAGTACATCATCGGCACCAAGATCAAGGCCCCGAGTACGCTCGGCGGATCCTCCGGGTGACAGCATCACAACGCGAATATGTTGAGTCTGCTCAGAGCCCTTGATTTCGGAGAGAAGGTCACAGCAGTCGAGTTGGGGCGGATTCGCACCCAGGAGCACGATGTCGGGATCGAAGGCGACGACCGCTGTAATTCCTTGTTGGTCGCTCGAAACTACATATCCCGCATCGCGCAGCACGGTGACGATTTGCTCCCTGAGAGCATCGTCGGATTCCACCACCAGCAATTTCCCAGCTCTGGAGTTCATAGCCCCCGTTTCTTAGGATGGTGCGAGACGGTCGCGAGATTCACTTCGACCAGATTTTATCCTCGATCGCGTACTCATCGACTCTCCCGAGTGTCGCTTTTCGTGGGTTGACGTAAGACAGGTCGACATAAGACCACAATCGATCTTGGAGCCAGCAGGTATTTCGGCCGTTCTAAAGAGATTCCGTCGTCCAAGAAATCATCTGGACTGGGCAACGCGGTGTCCACGATTCTCTTCCACTCCTGCGCTGTTCCCTCCTGCACACTCCCCTCCTGGATATGGAACTCCAACTCTTGCCAGTACGCATTGATCATTACATAGATGTCATCATCATCTTGAGAAGCGCCGTGGAGACAGAACGCCAGGCTGTGAGAGTCGTAGGATAAATCCACCGTCGGTCCCACACCGTACCAAGCGATGTCCTCTCGCCAGAACCTGCTCCGGCTCAGCGACGGATGATTTTTTCGCAAGGCTATCATCTTCTTGAAGAACCGGAAAATGTCCTTATTGGATTGGAGTTGACTCCAATCCAGCCATCCAATGTCGTTGTCCTGGTTGTAGGGATTGTTGTTGCCAAATTGCGTGTTCAGGAACTCGTCCCCGGCACGGAACATCGGTGTACCGTTAGATAAGAAGAGGAGACAGCAGAAATTCTTTACCTGCTTGCGGCGCAACGCGCGGACTGCCGTGGAGACCCCTTCATCCCCCTCCTGCCCACAATTCCAACTGAAGTTCGCGTCAGTACCGTCCTGATTATTATTTCCGTTTTGCCAATTGTGCTTGCGGTCATAAGAGACAAGATCGTAGAGCGTGAAGCCGTCGTGGGAGGTTACATAATTCACACTCTGATATGCGTGATAAGCGTCGGCGCGGCTGTCTGGAAACAAGTCATCGCTGCCGTAAATACGCCGCATCACCTCGGGAACCATCCCGGTGTCACCCTTAACAAAACGGCGAATGTCATCGCGAAACCGCCCGTTCCACTGCAGCCAGGTCAATCCTGGGAATCCTCGGCCGAGTTGGGAAGAGGCTGTGTCCCAGGGCTCCGCGATCAAACGCACCCGCCCTAATTCCGGATCAGCGGCAATTTCACTGAAGATGGGCGCTTCGCCCCAGTTGAGCGACCCATCAGCATTACGGCTGAACACCGACGCCAAATCAAAGCGGAAGCCGTCGATATGCATCCCTCGCTTCCAATAACGCAGACTGTCAATCACCATCTTGCGCACGTGTGCCTGGCCGAAATTCAAGGTATTGCCCGTGCCGGAGTAATTGGCGTAGGGGTTTGCCGGATCGGAGGACATCATGTAATAGCCGACGCTGTCGAGACCCTTGAAGCTGTAGATCGGCCCTTTGTAGTCACCTTCGCAAGTGTGGTTGTATACGACGTCCAGCACCACGCCGATCTCAGCCTCATGAAAAGCTTTCACCATATTCTTGAATTCAAGATGCTGTTCATCCACACGGTGTGTGCTCGCGTACTGAGCATGCGGCGCGAAGAAATTCAAAGGCATGTAGCCCCAATAGTCACCTTCTTGTGGATCACGCTGAAAAACCGGCATCAGTTCTACAACCGTCACCCCGAGTTCCTTTAAATAGGGGATCTTTTCCACGAGACCGGCGTAGGTGCCGGCACGCGATGGGTCGACACCTGAGTTTGGGTTCTTAGTGAAACCTTTCACGTGAAGTTCGTAGATGACTGCATCTGACTCATGATACGGAGGGCGAATCCCCGACCAGTCAAATGTCGATCGGTGATCGCTCAGCACTCCCAACGGCGCGTGGCCTGCATTGGATCCTTCTCGCATGGCCAAGTTGCGATCAAAACCGGGTGGGAAGAAGATGCATTTCGCATACGGATCCAGGAGAACCTTCTGCGGATCGAAACTGTGCAGTTGAGGAATGGTCTCTCCAGCTACGGAATACGCGTAATAGCGAGCGTCACGGAGCTTTGTAACCGGGATCCGGCAGTGCCAAATCCGCCCCGATTTGTTGTGCAAAAAATCCAATTGAAGCGTCAGAAGAGGATTCACTAGATCGGCTGGAGAATAGAGCAACAGAGTCACGCTCTCCGCATGTTCGGAGTGAACGGCAAAGTTAAACGCCTGCTCCTCTTCGATCCACTTGACGCCAAGTGGCAATGGGTTGCCCTCCGCCTGCTCCCAAGTCGGACGCCTGATAGGAGGCGCCGCCGCGGAATGGGCAGTGTCGGCTAAGTTGGGGTGCACTTCGAGGTTTGAACTGTTCACAGGTGTGTCTTCTTTCATCCGCATCCACTTGCTATTTCACATCTCCGGTCGCCCGTGATCAGCGGAAGCTCGTCGCACCTTCGTGGTCCACTTGCGTCCTGACCGATATTGCAGGTCCGACCGAGCGATTGGAACTCTCCGTCAAATCCTGCAGCCGTTGAAAAGCCTGAGAGGATAACATGTCTTCTCGGACGCGCCAACGCCAGTTCCCATCGGCACGACCAGGCACGTTCATACGAGCTTCGCTTCCCAAGTTGAGCAGGTCCTGCAACGGAGCAATCGCAAGCGCCGCTGGTGACGACCATGTCAGCCGCATCAACTCCGGAGCGGCATCCGCAGTGGTTCCCGGCGAACGTTTGAGATAGCTCCAGAAGTTCTGCCGCTGGTAATCGGGCAACTCCTCATACCATTGTCGAGTCGTGGCATTGTCATGCGTGCCGGTATAGGCGACTGTATTGTGGAGAAAGTTGTGCGGCAGATAGGGATTGTCCGCATGGCCATCGAAGGCGAATTGCAGGACGCGCATCCCCGGCAGACGAAACTGGTCGCGCAGGGCATATACATCGGGCGTAATCACACCCAAATCTTCCGCGATGAACGGTAGGTGGCCCAGCTCTGTTTGCGCTGCTTGAAAAAAGCTTGCGCCCGGACCCGCTACCCACTGCCCGGACTGAGCCGTTGGTGCTCCGGCTGGAACGTGCCACGCAGCCGCGAACCCGCGGAAGTGATCCAAGCGAATCACATCGACGTGAGCCAGCAGAGCACGCAACCGGTCGATGCACCACCGATAACCAGTCGCGCGTACGGCATCCCAGTTATAGACGGGATCGCCCCATAATTGACCTTGCGCGCTGAAATAATCGGGAGGAACTCCGGCGACAAAGCGAGGGCGCCGTTGCTCATCGAGCAGGAAAAATTCCGGGTTGGCCCAGACATCGCTGGAATCCGGAGAAACGAAAAAGGGCAGGTCGCCGATCAAGCCGACGCCTTTGGAGTGAGCGTACGCTTTGAGTTGATCTGCCTGGCGGAAGAGCAGAAATTGCGCAAATCGAACCTGATCGATTTGATCGGCCAACTCGTGCTGTGCATCGGCTAGGGGATCGAGTTTGCGTTGAACCAACTCTGGCGGCCAATCGAGATAATAAGCGCCGTGATACACGGCTTTCAGCGCGCGGAATAGAGCGTAGTCATCCAGCCAATGCTCCTGCGTGGCGCAGAACTGTTCGTAGTCGAACTTTAAGTTTTTGAATTTACTTTGTGCGCTTTTAAAATTCGTCCATGCGGCTTCGAGCAGCCTCTCTTTGAATGCGCTCACAGAATCGAAGTCGACTAGGTCATTCGAGAAGTTCGATTGAGCATCGCTCGCTCGTAACAATCCGTCCGCAATGAGAGAAGCGGGACTGATCAGCAGCGGACTGAGGGCGAAAGACGATAGCGATTGATACGGCGAATTTCCGTAGCCAGTCGGGCCGAGGGGAAGCACTTGCCACCACTTCTGGCCGGCGTCGTGGAGACGATCAATCCACGAGAACGCGGACGATCCCAAATCTCCGATGCCATACGAAGAGGGCAGAGACGTGACATGCAGCAGCAAGCCAGAAGCGTGATATTCGAGGGGAAACGGCGGAACATTCGTGAGCCCGCCGTTGTCGTTCATCGCCGGACTCCTTGCCCAGGAACCGCTCCGGACGAACCCAGCGCATGATTCACCATCTCCTCTGCCTCGCGAAGGATCGCGTTCAGATGGGCCTGGCTCTTGAAACTCTCAGCGTAGATCTTGTAAATGTTCTCGGTACCCGAGGGTCGCGCTGCAAACCAACCGCTCTCTGCCACAACTTTCAAGCCGCCGATTGGAGCATCGTTGCCCGGGGCCTTGGTCAGCTTGGCGGTGATTTGCTCGCCCGCCAGGTCTGACTCCTTTACAGCGTCCGGAGTGAGCTTTGCCAACTTTGCTTTCTGCTCGGGCGTGGCGGGCGCGTCGATGCGCGTGTAGTACGGGATGCCGAACTCCGCCGTCAGCTCGCGATAATGTTCTCCTGGATTCTTGCCAGTGCGCGCGGTAATCTCCGCGGCCAGCAAGTCCATGATCGGCCCGTCCTTGTCCGTCGTCCATACGGTGCCGTCGAGACGAAGGAAACTTGCTCCAGCGCTTTCTTCTCCGCCGAAGCAGTACGAGCCATCGACCAGCCCCGGCACAAACCACTTGAAACCCACCGGCACTTCGCGGAGCTTGCGGCCGAGCTTTTTGACGACGCGGTCAATCATGCTGCTGCTCACCAGCGTCTTTCCCACTGCAACTGTGTTGCGCCACTGGGGCCGGTGCTCGAGCAGATAGCGGATGGCAACGGCAAGATAATGATTCGGGTTCATCAACCCCGCAACCGGAGTTACGATCCCGTGCCGATCGGCGTCGGTATCGTTCCCGAAAGCCACCTGGTACTGATCTTTTAAGGCGACCAGCCTGGCCATCGCATAAGGACTCGAACAGTCCATGCGAATTTTGCCGTCGTGGTCAACGGTCATAAACGAAAATGTCGGGTCGACTATCTTATTGGTGACGACGATGTCCAGCCCGTAAATGGAATTGATCGGCTCCCAATAAGGCAAAGAAGCTCCGCCCAGAGGGTCAACGCCAAGCCTGAGGTGAGCGCCACGAATCGCATCCATGTCGACAACATTTTTGAGATCACGAACATACGGCAGAACGAAATCTTCCTGGTGAGTGGTCGCGGACCGGATGGCTTTAGCAAACGGAATGCGCTTGACCCCAGCATTTCCTGCTCGCAACAATTCGTTCGCGCGATTCTCTACCCAGCGGGTCACGTCGGTGTCAGCCGGGCCGCCGTTGGGCGGGTTGTACTTGAAGCCTCCATCCTCCGGCGGATTGTGCGATGGCGTAACGACGATGCCATCGGCGAAGTGTTCCTTCCTGCTCCGGTTGAAAACCAGAATCGCTCGCGAGATAACCGGCGTCGGAGTTATCCCGTCACCTTGCTGAATGATCGTCTCCACGTTGTTTGCCGCCAGCACCTCGAGGGCAGTGCGCTGCGCTGGCTCCGAAACTGCGTGGGTGTCTTTCCCCATATAGAGCGGGCCGTCGGTTCCCTGCGCGCGCCGGTATTCGCAGATCGCCTGTGTAATTGCGAGGATGTGCCCTTCGTTAAATGTGCCGCGCAGGGGCGAGCCCCGGTGTCCGCTGGTGCCGAAGCTGACTCGCTGGTTTGGATCGTCCAAGTCGGGACGCCGCTCGAAATATTCCTTCTCCAGGCGAGCCACGTCTACCAGCAGCTCTTTCGGTGCTGGTTTGCCTGCCAGCGGCGAAATGCGTTCACCTGCCAGCGACTGTGTTTCTAGACTACTGGGCATGGTTCCACCTTCCAAATCTCGCTCGCGTATTCCGCAATCGAGCGATCGCTCGAAAATTTCCCGGAGCTGGCGACGTTCAAGATTGCTTTGTGCGCCCATGCGCCGGGTTCGGCATACAGCGCGCCGAGCCGGTCTTGTGCATTGCAATACGAGGTCAAGTCGGCCAGATGCATATAGTGGTCGCCCTGCGTCAGAAGCACATCGCGCAAGGGAGCGAATACTCCTGGTTCGTTGCGGCTGAAGTGGTCAGAGAAAATCAGGTCCAGAGCGGCGCGCGTCTGCGGCTCATTTTCATAATGCCAGTGCGGGTTGTACCAGGCGCGGCTGTTCTCGACTTCCTCCACGGTGAGCCCGAACAGGAACATGTTCTCTTCTCCAGCTTCCTCCGCCATTTCGATGGTCGCACCGTCGCGGGTTCCGACCGTTAAGGCCCCGTTCATCATAAATTTCATGTTGCTCGTTCCGCTGGCCTCGTAGCCGGCGGTCGAAATCTGGTTGGAGACATCGCTGGCTGGAATCAGCCGTTCCGCCAACGAAACGTTGTACTCCGGAAGAAAAACGACGTTGAGCCGCCCGCGCGCCACCGGGTCGCTGTCAATCGTGTCCGCAAGGTTGTTGATGAACTTTATGATGAGCTTGGCCAGCTTGTAAGCTGGCGCCGCTTTACCAGCGAAGAAAAATGTCCGAGGCACTATCTTCATGCCGGGATTTTCCCGCAGCCGGTTA
>Ga0307474_10000994_pt1 | contig 20584 bp, 13 predicted proteins | sample atmos_gasesECM1C_2_FD_203312 | JGI IMG/M metagenome (GOLD analysis project Ga0307474, IMG submission 203312) | Hardwood forest soil microbial communities from Morgan-Monroe State Forest, Indiana, United States - atmos_gasesECM1C_05 | ecosystem: Environmental > Terrestrial > Soil > Temperate... | reverse complement strand
CGTCGAAGCGGCGTTGCGGTCGCTTGCGCGGCTCGCCTACGAGGTGCCGCCGCGCATCCTGATCACAGGTTCGCTCTACCTCGCCGGCCATGTGCTTTCGCTCAATGGAGCACTGCCGCGCTAAGGGACGATGCACGGTCAATCCAGCAGTTTCATCGGATCGGCGGCCTTCTGCTTCAACTGTTCGAATGTGCATTGCTTCGGCGACTTGTCGGGCCGCCAGCGCAGGATCGAAGTACCGTGGCGGAAGCGGTCGCCGCTGACGTGATCGTAGGCCACTTCGACCACAAGCTTCGGCCTCAACGGACACCACGCGGCCGAGCGCTCGGTCGACCATCGGCTCGGGCCGCCCGGCGCGTTGCCGGTGAAGCCCGGCTTGGCGACGAGCGCCTCGAGTTTTTTCGTCAAGGCTGGCTTCGCCTCGCGCTTGATGGCCGAGGTAAATCCGACATGGTGCAACAACCCGTCTCCATCGTAGAGGCCAAGCAGCAGCGAGCCGACGACCTTTTTTCCCGACGCGGAGTGCGTGCCATAACGGAAGCCGCCGACCACGCAGTCGGCGCTGCGGAAATTCTTAATCTTCTGCATGCCGTCGCGGGTTTCCGCTTGATAAGCCAGATCGAGGCGCTTGGCGATCACGCCGTCGCAGCCGCCGCCGGCGTGCGCCAGCCATTTTTTTGCGGTGGCGTAACTCGTCGTCGCCGCGGAAAGCCGAAATGCCGGATTCGATCTGAACAGCTTCCTGGCGAAGGTTTTCAGTGCCGGTCGCCGCTTCGCAAGCGGCTGCGCATACAATGTCTTGTCTTGCGCGGTCGAAAGAAGATCGAAGGCGATATAGATCGCCGGTGTTTCCCGCGATAACTTACGCACCCGACTCGCCGCCGGATGAATCCGCTGCAACAGATCGTCGAATGAGAACGCCTTGTCGTGCGGCACGACTATTTCGCCGTCCAGCCCAAACGCGTCCATCTTCAATTGCAGCGCGGCTTCGACCAGCTCAGGAAAATAGCGGCCCAGATCTTCGCCCGACTTCGAGCGGAGATCGGCCTTGTCATGATCGCGCCAGAGCAGGCATCGGAAGCCGTCCCATTTCGGCTCATACTGCCAGTGGGCGCCTTGCGGTATCGTAGCGACCGAGCGCGCTTCCATCGCCGCCAGGTGCTGCGGGTAAGAAGTTTTGCGCGCGATCCGTTGCTGCAGAGGTCGCAAGGCTCAAACCCGTTTTCGAATATAGAACATACCAAACCAACGCAAAACGGCCGGCGAATAGCCGGCCGTTTGAGAAATAAAATTCGAAAGAGGCGGTCAGACCGCAGCCGTAATCCACTGCTGCAGTTTTGCCTTCGGCGCTGCGCCGACCTGGCGCGAAGCCATTTCACCGCCCTTGAAGATCATCAGGGTGGGGATCGACATCACGCCGTATTTTGAAGCCGTCTTCGGGCTCTCATCGACATTCAGCTTCACGATCTTGACCTTGTCGCCCATCGCACCGGCAATCTCGTCGAGTGCAGGCGCGATCATGCGGCAGGGACCGCACCATTCAGCCCAGAAGTCGACCACGACAGGGCCTTGCGCTTTGAGCACTTCGGCTTCGAAATCGGCGTCAGAAACCTTGCCAACGGCCATTGGAATACCTCGTTTCCTTGTTCAAAGAGGCGGCGAAAAGGGAATCGACGCCGGGATCATGGCGTTCAACCTAGGAACGCGCCGTTGCCGGGTCAAGCTCCGACCTTCCCCTGGATGATGGATGCCAGTTCGGCGTCGAGCGCAGGAGCAGAAATCTCCACCAATTCCGGGGTTTCGGTCCACAGTATTGCTGTCCGGACCGGCCGTTGGGGATAAAGCTTCTGCAGTACGGCGCGGTAGAGCGCGAGCTGGCGGATATAGACCAAGGGCGCATCCTCTGAACCGGCCGGCGGGGCCTGGTTGGTCTTGAAATCCACGATCAGGACTTCGTGAGAGGTCACCACCAGGCGGTCGATTTGCCCCGAAACCAGCGCGGGAAGCCGGCCTGGCCGCTCAAGCCGCCCCGCGATCGAGACTTCGGCTCGGCTGGGTGTTGCAAAAACCGGCGCGAAGCGCGCATCTCCGATCAGGGCCAGCAATCGCTCCGCGAGCACATGGCGCGTGGCTTCATTCCAGTCGGCCGCGTTGCGCGCGAGATATTTCAATGCTGCCTCGCGGCGGCGCTCGCTTGCAAGATCGGGTAAGGATTGCAGCAATCGATGCACCAGCGTGCCGCGCCGCAGCGCGTCGGCACGCGCGCGAGCGGATTCGCCGGCGCGGAAACGGCGGTCTTGATCCTCGCCGGGCTCGGAGGGGCGCAAATGGATATCAACCAAAGGCGGCGGCGCGAGCTCGCTTAGCCATGACGGCAGCTCGATCGGTGCAGCCTCGCTGGCGGCGGGGGCTCCTGTTTCGAAAGCCGTATCTTCAAGCCTCGTGAAGCGTTTCGCTGCACCGCTGACTGTCTCGATCGCGGAAACCTGCAGTTCGGATTTTTCAAGACCTTTGACGACCAGATCGTACCACGAGCCATTGCGTACCGTGTTCATGTTGCCGGGCAAGCAGCCGCCGACGATCAGGCGGTCGGCCGCACGCGTCATCGCCACGTAGAGCAGGCGTCGGTATTCGTCCTCGGTTTCGCCAAGCATCACGGCACGGGCTTCTGCCACGGCACGCGGATCGTCGGCCTTCTTGCCGGCCCAGACCACGGCGCCTGGCGAATACGGAATTGCCTCGTCAGGCGGCAAATGAATGAGCCTCAGGCGCTGCGTGTCGGTTGGCGATGAGGCGGTGTCCGCCAAAAACACCACCGGTGCTTCCAGTCCCTTGGCGCCGTGCACGGTCATCACGCGTACCTGGTCGCGCGAAATCTCCATGTCGCGCCTGACTTCGAGGTCGGCGGTGCGCAGCCAGGCCATGAAACCTTGCAGCGAGGCCGGCGCCTTGCGCTCATATGCAAGCGCGAGCTCCAGAAATTCGTCGAGCGCGTCATTGGCCTCAGCTCCGAGCCGACGCAGAATCCGTTTCCTGCCGTCGTCGCCGCCAAGCAGCCAGGCATAGAACGCAAACGGCGTGTCGTGCCTCGCACGCTGTGCGCAGGCTTCCAGGCGCTGCAGCGCAGCTCTGAATTTCTCCTCCGTTGCGGCGTGAAGACGCAAGGCGTCGCGCAGCGATGCCTTGCGCTGCCAAGCGAGCTTGAACAGGTCGTCGTCGTCGAGGCCGAACAACGGGCTCTTCAGCGCCACTGCGAGCGCAAGATCATCCTGCGGCAACAGCAACGCGTCCGCGAGATTCATCAGGTCGATGATTGCGATGTGCTCGGTCAATTTCAGCCGGTCGGCGCCGGCGACGGGAATGTTGGCGTGCTTGAGCGCCTGGATCACCGCGTCGAAGGCGTTGCCGCGCCGCCGCACCAGCACCAGCATGTCGCCGTAACGAAGCGGGCGGCGATCGCCGGCCCGGCCGGTCATGACGCCGCTTCCTACCAGCGACCTGATCTCGGCCTGGATGCGTTTGGCAAGCCGCACCTCGGGCGAGGTTACCGATACCGCATCGAACGGCGCTCGCCAGCCCTCGATGTCCTGCTTGCCGTCCGGCAGCTGCAATTCCCAGAGATCGATCAGGCTCGGCCCGGCATCGGCGAGCGACTCGTGCAGCGGATAGGTGCTTTCTGCGTGAATGCTACGATAGATGTCCTGGTCGCGGAACACATGGTCGACCGATTGCAAAATCGCTGCCCCCGATCTGAACGAGTAGGTGAAGCTGACCGGATCGAATTTCAGTCCGGCGTTGGTGAATTTCCGATGCAGTTCGCGGCGGCGGGCATCGAATTCACGCGGGGCGGCACCCTGGAACGAAAAGATCGACTGCTTCTCGTCACCGACCGCGAAGACCGTGCGGACCACGCCGTCGCGCGCGCCCTCGCCGGAGGTGAATTCGGATATGAGGTGGGCGATGATCTCCCATTGTCGGGGGCTTGTGTCCTGCGCCTCATCGATCAGGACGTGGTCAACGCCGCGGTCGAGCTTGTAGTGCACCCAGCCGGAGGAAACGCGCTCGAGCATTGCAAGCGTCTTGTCGATCAGGTCATCATAATCGAGAAGGCCGCGCTCCTGCTTCTCGCGCCGGTAGTGTGCGGCCACAGCGGTAGCGATGTGCAACAGCGCCTGGCTACGGTCACGGACCATCACCGCGCGCCGCCGCTCAATCAGCGGACCGAGGCGATCTATCTCGGCGTCAAAGCGATTGCCCAGGTCAGGGTTCTTCTTCAGGAAGTTATTGGTCACCACCGTATCGCGCGGCGTCTTGGCGGTGTCAGTCAGGAAGATGCTCAGGTACTCGTCGACCTGCGCGCTATCGGTCGCGCGTTTCGCGTCCAAGAGCTTTACGGCTTGTTTCTGGTCGGCATTGCTACTTGCAGATAGCGCCGCCGCGGTCCGCTCCCACAATGAGCGCGGAAGGTTTGGCCCATCGAGAATGTCGCGCTCGATCTCCTCGATACGGTCGGCGGGGCCGACGCCAAGCGCCGCCGACATCTGCGCGATGGCGACCTCTGCACTTCCCGCCGCATCGGCAAAGGCCATGAAGTGATCGCGGGAAAGGCAAGCCTCGCGCACGACGTCCTTGAAGGTGACGTCCGCGGCGCTCGCCATCGCGATATTCAATGCCTTGCCGGTCGCGCTTTCTGGATCGCGCGAGGCATCGAGCAACACCTTCAGATTCGCGCGCTCCATCATTTCGTTCTGGTCACGCTCGTCGAGCACGGCAAAGCGCGCCGGCACATTGGCTTCGAACGGGAATTGCTGCAAAAGCCGGGTGCAGAGCGCGTGGATGGTCTGCACCTTGAGCCCACCGGGCGTCTCCAGCGCGCAGGCAAACAATTTGCGGGCGATGCTTCGTAGCTCTGCGCCGCCACGCTCGATGCCTAATTCGGCGATCGCGTCGTCGAGCGCATCGTCATCGAGCGTGACCCAATGGCCGAGCGTGGAGAACACCCGCTCCGCCATGTTGGCCGCGGCCGCCTTGGTGAAGGTGACGCAGAGGATTTTTTCCGAAGGCACGCCTGCGAGCAACAGGCGGATCACCCGCTGCACTAGCACATGGGTCTTGCCGGAACCAGCATTGGCGGAAACAAAAGCGGAAGCCGTCGGGTCCGAGGCGCGCGCCTGCGTGGCGCGGACCGCATCGGGAATCGGGCGCGGCGGCTTCACCATTCCTCGATCCCCCGGCCGCCCGCCGCTGACCATTCCTTGATGCGGGCGAGATCGTCATATTCGCCGTAACGGTTCGACCACATCGACAGATTGAGCGAGGTATAAGGCTCGTTTTCGTCCTCAAATTTTCGAATCAGTGCTTCGAGTTGTTCGCGCGCGTATTTTGCCGCCTCATCGGGCGACTGCGGCGTTTCATTCTTGACTTTCAGCTCCAGCGACTTCTCTTCGCCGGGCGGGTTATTGCCGGAAAGGCGTACATAAGCGAGACCGCTGACCAAGGCGCCCGCGACAATGCCGGCAAAGCCGCCCTCGCGCAGGATTGCGGCTTCCAGCGTGAGCTGCGGCGACAACCCCATCCGTACCTGTTTGCCGGTTGGAGGCTGGCCGGTCTTGTAATCGAGAATAGCGAAGCTGCCATCGCCACGCTGTTCGATACGGTCGGCGCGCGCCGACAACACGAAGGTGCGTTCATGGTCGAGCGGGATCGCAATCTCACCGCTGATCTCGGCAAAAATCGCCGCAAGATGACCCCGCCGCGCGACCTCCCAGTCGGAGAACCATCGCGCGATGCGCAAAAACCGCGGCCACCACAGCGCGCGAGCCTCCGGGCGTTGCATCAGCGGCGCGAAATGTTTTTGGCCGATGCCGCGCAAGACACTGGCGGGATCATCCGGCAGCGCGTGAGCAAAACTCCGGGTGAATTCGCCGATGGTGTCGTGAATTGCCGAACCGCGATCGGCGGCCGAAAGTGGCATGTCGACTTGATCAAGCGGGGCAAGCCGCAAGATATGTCTGGCATAGATCGTATAGGGATCGCGCAGCCAGTCCTCGATTGCCGTCACCGACAATCGCAACGGCCGGACCGCGCGTTGAGGCCGTGGCGCGGGCTGCGCGACGGGAACGACCTTGTCGGGCGCATCGAGCTGGCTCGCGAGTTGAACGTATTTTTGCCCCGCAGCTTTCGCTTCTTTCCAGCGATCTGCACCTGCCACCGCCTCCAGCCGGTGCAGGAAGCGCGAGGCTACCGCCGGCGCGCCGCCTACCTTCGCGGCGTGGCTCAGGATGACCTCGTCGGCGCCGAGCAGTTGTGCGAAGTCGTGCGCGGAGAGGCCGATGCGTCGCTCCGGCAAATCAAGGCCGAGGTCGTGCCGCATCGGCCGGCTCAGCCACGGATCGATCCGAGGGGCGGGGGGCCAGACACCTTCGACCAGGCCGCCGACGATGACGCGGTCGGACCACGTCAGTCGTGCTTCCAGGGGGCCATAAATCTTCAGTTGGACGTTGGCGCCCTCCGGCCGTCGCACCGTGCGGTCGGTAAAGGCGGTCCGAAAGACTTCTGCATAATCCGAAAGCTGCACCGTCAAGCCGCTTGGCGATTTGGCAGCGAGCAGGTCATCGAAGGCGGATGCGAGCGCTGCGCCTTGCGGACCCTCGAACACATAGGCGACGTCATGGCCGCCGCGCGACAGTTCAAACAGCACGTCGCGATGCCGTTCGGCGAGTTCGGCGAAATCGTGCGGCTTTGCGGAATCGAGACCTTCAAGTGGCGCCAGCGCATCCCGCAAACGGAAGATCAACCGATTTGCCTCTTCGAGTTCTCGATCTGTCAGGCGGGTCCGCGGTTCGGATCGGTGCAGCGAAGATGCCTCGCCCTCGCGCAATTTCCTCAACTCGGCGCGAAAGCGGACAAGCTCTCGCTCAAGTCCGTTTGTTCCCCCTTGCGGCCGGGTGCCGCGCAACAGCGCCAGCTCGAGCGCCTCTTTGGCTTTCTCAAACGCGCCGGCTGCTGCGCCCAGACGGCACAGCGGATGCTTCAAGAGTGCAAGCAAAGTGGGCGGTTCAAGTTGTTTCGCTGCCGCCTCTGCCGCAAGCCGCGCGAAAATTCCGGCAGATGTATCCATCAACGCGTCACCGCCTGAATCGTCGAACGCAAGATTCCAGCGGAGAAGCGCCGCGGCCACGCGGCGTGCCAGGGCGCGATCCGGTGTGACCAGCGCCGCCGACTTGTTGAGATGCCGCGCCTCGCGCATCGCGACCGCGATTGCGAGCGCTTCGGTTTCGGTATTCTCCGCTTCGATGACAGCGAGATTGGTCATGCCGAGCGCAATCTTCCCGGCGATTTCCGGTTCGACCAATCGCAGTTGCCATTGCGCGGTCGCGTTCGAAGGGCGCATCGCCTCGGAGAGGAGAGCATCGCGACCGCGCGGTGCGGGCGAGCTGAGGATTTCGACGTCGCTGCGTTTGATCGCAAAACGCTGCAAAAGCGCGTGCATGGCGTATTGCGGATGATTCGACGAGGGAGGCGTCGTGAACCTGCCTTGCGCATCGCGGATTCCGCCGATGATCTGCCATGCATCGTCTTCGAGATCACTATCCAGTCCCGGCAACACGACCGCACCTTGCGGAAGCTGGGCGATCACATGCAGGAATTTCGCGGTAGCCGGCATCGATCCGGTCGAACCCGCCGCGATCACGGGACCAGAGTTGCGGGCGGAGAGACGTTTGGCTTCGGCTTCGATCAGGAGATCCCGCCGCGCCGCGGGCTCGATTTTTTGAATCTCCTGGAGATAAGCGGGCCAGGCCTGCCGCGCGATCTGCAGGAACTCGAGCGAATATTGCCAATATTTGTCGAACTGGTCCGGTACCAGGGCGTCAAGCGCATCCCACCCGACTCCCCGGGTGACCATGTCATCCATCAGGCGCGCCAGATCGCCTGCCAGCGCCAGCGTCGATGCCGGCCCGCCGACCACAAGCGGCGCCGAGACCGGGCTTTTTGCCCACATCGCCACCAGCCACGCCAGCGTTAGCCGGCGCTCGATTTCGCCAAGCTGTGGCGGAATGTCGAGCGAAACCGTTCCGCCCAGGGAATCGGATTCTTCTGCGAAGGCCAGTTCGTCCTCGTCGATATCGCCGAGCGCGACGATGCGCGGCAGGAGCGCGGCCTGCGTGTTGAGTTCGTCGAGAAAGATTTGGCGCACCAATCGTCCGGCGCGGCGGGTCGGCAGATAAAGCGTGGCTTCCGCCATTCGCTCCGGATGTGCGCGCGCGTTGAAACCTTCGACCAGCCTGCCGTCGACCAAAGCGGCAATGACGGTGCGCAAGAACGGCACGGACGCTGGAACACTAAATACGCGCATGGGCTGCCTGATTCGGTACTGGAGCTCCGATTCCGAAGTTCGCAAGTCACCGCGGCTGCCCACGATGCGAACTTCGGAATCAAGCGAGCTCCAGCAATAACAGTTTCTGGTGCGGCTTAGAATTTGAAGTTCCTAAACGAGATCGCGGCAACGTGATAGGAACTTCAAATTCGCCGCACCAGCCGTACCATGGCATGCATGGCAATGTGGAGGAAGGAAGCGCTGAAAAATCAGGCCACGCTTTCGAGAAAGGCCTCTTCGGCGGCGTCCACGGCGTCGGGAGTTCCGACATGCATCCACATGCCGTCGAGCCGCAGACCAAACAAACGCTCCTGCTCGTTGGCCGCGTCGAACATTTTCGTCAGCGAGAAATCACCTGACGGAGCGCCGGCGAAGATCGAAGGCGACATGATCGCCGCACCGGCATAGACGAACGGAACGACTTGATGTTCTTTCCGCTTGCGTAAGGCACCGTCGGGCAGCATCGCATAATCGCCGCTGCCTTCATATCCGATGCTGCTGGCGGTTGGCGCCATCAAAAGGAGAATATCCATTCGCGCGGGATCAAAGGTCTCGGCGAGCCTTGCCAAATTCGACCGCACACCGTCGATCCACAGCGTGTCGGCATTGACCAGGAAAAACGGCGCCTCTCCCAGCAGGGGTAACGCCTTGACGACTCCGCCCCCGGTACCGAGTACGTGATTGCGCTCGTCGGAGACGATCACGCGCGGCTTCTTGCGTGACGCGACGTGATCGATGATCTGGTCGGGCAGATAATGGACATTGACGACAGCTTCGCTCGCGCCGGCGTCCTCGAGCTTGTCCAGCACATGATCGAGCAAGGTGCGGCCGGCCACCTGCACCAGCGGCTTTGGAATTCGGTCCGTCAAGGGCCGCATGCGCAAGCCGAGGCCGGCGGCGAGGACCATGGCTTTGGTAGGCTTGACGGACATTCGTTTTAGAATTCCCGAACCGTTAGTCCCTGTGTTCCGAGGGAGCGGCCGACTGGCGCTTCCGATCAGAATCCGCGCGAAAATTCAAACTCGTCGCGAATCATAGCATGGTGATTCCGGCGACGCACCATTGGTAGACCGCATAATCGTCCGACGTGACGGTGGTGAGACGGCCGCGATGACCGCCGTTTCACGCCTCGGCGTTGGTACGCCGCGCCGTAGCTCTCTTCTTCTTGTCGCCGGTCTTCAGAAAGTTGACCCCGATCTGGTCGCCATTGACCCAGGCCAGCTCGCAACGGCGGTAGGCAAGGCCGGTCGAGGACAACAGCAAAAAGAACTCCTTCAGATGCAAACCCTCGACGGAACCTTCGATGGTGAGTTTGGCGCCGGTCTCCGAAATGTCTTCCATGGTGCAATCGCGCCGCCAAGTGCCGTCGATGCCCATCATATGGGCCGCGATGCCGCGCTCGAATGTGACGCGTTCTCCCTTGCGTCGTTCCGTGACCATGGTCTCGCTCCGCCCTCAAAGCAGCCGCTTCCCCCGCACCTTGAAAGGCACAGGGGTGTGCCCGCAGATTAAAGCGAAGACGGCTAACAACCGGTAAACTATGCCTCCGGAGCAGGCACATTGGCGTAATACCAGTCTCGGAGATGCGACAGCGCCGGGTGTGCCAGCGAACGCGCTAGATAGCTCCAGATTCGCGGCTGATGCCGCAGATATTGCGACTTGCCATCGCGCCGGTTGAGCCGCGCAAAGGTGCCGAGGATGCGCGTGTTGCGCTGCGCCGACATGATCGCATAGATCTCGGCGAAGGTGGCCGGATCGAATCCGTCGTCCGCCGCGTGCCTTGCCTTGATGTAACGCGTCAACAGTGCGAGCTCGAGCTGCTCTTGTATGTCGACGCGCGCATCCTGCAGCAGAGAGACGAGGTCGTAGGCGGAGGGCCCGAGTACGGCGTCCTGGAAATCGATGATGCCTACCCTTGAAATTCCCGACCGTTCGGCGAGCCAGATCAGGTTGGGAGAGTGAAAGTCCCGCAGCATCCAGGTTTTTGGAACGGCCTCGGCCTTGCTCAGCAGATCGCGCCACAGCGCGACGAATTCAACGCGCGGGTGGTCGGCCAGCTCGATGCCGCGATCCGGCAAATACCATTCCAGCATCAGCCCGATCTCGATCAGCATGGCCTTCATCTCGAATGTCGGAAGCGCGTAGGTGATTTGCGGCGACAGCGGCAGAATTTCGGGCAGTGGATCGCGGTGCAACGCCGCGAGCAGGTCGACGGCCGCTTCATAGCGCTCGCAGATCGGATACGGCGGATCGCCTTCGACCAGGCTTTCCGAGCCGAAATCCTCGGTGATGAGAAATCCCGCATCGAGATCGCCGTGATAGATGGCGGGTGCGGAAAGGCCGCGTTCGCGCAAACCCTTGTCGACGGCGACGAACGGCTTGACGTCCTCGGCCAGATGTACCGCCGCGCTATAGCTCATGCCGTCATAGATGGCCGGCCCGTCGGGCCGCCGCGGTGAATTCATCAATATGAAGGCGCCATCGTCACGCACCAGCCGCGCATAGGATCTGATCGAGGCGTCGCCGGCCATGCGCCGGCGTCTGGCATCCATGAAGCCGGCATCGGCGATGAATTCCCGCAGCGCCTTTAGCCTTGCGACCTGGGCGGCGGCTTTGCCGTAGCCGGTGATTTCGGCGGCGCGCGCGGTTGATCCCAAGGCCGGGCGATGGCTCAGCGCAATCTCGATCCGATCGTGCGGCAGCGCTTCGGGCGCGCGCTCGGGCCATTCGATCAGCGCGACTGCGCCTTCAGGCAAGGGCGACAGTCCAATCTCTTCCAGTTCGGCGGCGCCGTTGATTCGGTAAAGGTCGGCATGGAGAATGGGAAACGCCGGCAGGTCGTAGCTTTGCGCCAGCGTGAAGGTCGGGCTTGGCACCTCGATCGAATCGTCGTCGGCGAGGTAGCGGATCATGGCGCGCGCCGCAGCGGTTTTGCCGGCGCCCAGATCGCCCGACAGCGCGATGACGTTGCCCGGGCCGATCAAGAGCGCAAGATCGGCCATCAGGCCAGCCGTTGCGGTTTCGTTCGAAAGCGCAACCGGGAATGTCGCGAGCTCGCTCATTCCGCGGCGTTACGATGCGCGGCCTGATCGACCGGAAAATCGCAGGTGACGGTCGTTCCTCTGCCGACGGTCGAATCGACGCGCACCCTGCCTCCGTGCAGTTCGACGAATGATTTCACCAGCGGCAAACCGAGGCCGGCGCCGCGGTGCCGCGAGCCGTTGGAATGACTCTCGAACCAGTCGAACACCTTGTCCTTGACGTCGGGCGGAATGCCCGGACCGAGATCGGTCACGGCAAACACCACATGGTGCTCGGTACGTCCGGCGCTCAGCGTGATGGTGGAATCCTGGGGCGAGAAGCCAACTGCATTCGCCAACAGATTATACAGCACCTGCACCACGCGGCCACCGTCGGCCACGAAGGTTCCAATGTTGGGATCGACCTCGATTCTCAGTTTGATGCGGTCGCGCTTGAGCCGGTCCTGGATCCCCTCAGCCGCATTGTCGATGGTCCTTCGAATATCGACCGGGCCGAGTTCCAGCGTCATCGCGCCGGCGTCGATGCTGGCGAGATCGAGAATGTTGTTGATGAGGGCGAACAGCGAGTTGGTCGAGGTCGTGATGTAATTGAGGTACTCGGCCTGCTTGGCAACCAGTGGGCCCGTGGCCGGATCGTTGAGGAGGTGGGCGAAGCCGATAATAGTGGTCAGCGGCGAGCGCAGTTCATAGGAAACGTGATGGACGAAATCGACCTTCATCTGATCGGCCGTCTCCAGTGCCTCGTTGCGCTCGCGCAGCGCGCGCTCGACATTCTCGGTGTCGGTGATGTCCTGGAAGGTCAGCATCGTGGCGCCGTCGGGCAGCGGCATGGCCATGCCGTCCAGCACGCTGCCGTCCTTGCGCTCCAGTTTCAGCGGAACTTGGGCGCGATTGTCGATCCGCGTCACCGCGTCGCGGATGGTGCGCCAGGTCGCCGCGTCATCGAACAGCGGCCTGCACCAGGTTTCCACCGTCTCGATGTGCGGCTGCTGGCCCAGCGCCTCCGGCGACAGCTTCCACATCCTGGCGAAGGCGGGGTTGAACAATTGGGCTCGGCCATTGCTGCCGAACACGGCAACCGCTTCGGCGAGATTGTCGAGCGTTTCGCGCTGGACGCGGATCAGGCCGTCAAACCGGCGCGCCAGATCGAGGCTTTCGGTGACGTCGTCGAACAGATAGGTGACGCCGCCTTCCGGATTGGGCGTGGTGACGACGCCGAGAGCCCGTCCATCGGGCAGGTACCAGACATCCTTCTTGGTCTCGACAGCGCGGTAGGCTTCATGGAGCTTTGCCTTCCAGGCGCGAAAATCCGGTTGTTCCGGCAGCTTGCGCGCGGCGCGAAGCCGGTCGAGCACGCTTGAATCGTCGGGGTTGCTGTCGAGAAAGACGCGGTCGAGGTCCCAGAGGCGGCGATAGGAATCGTTGTAGAAAGCGAGCCGCCGATGGCCGTCGAAGACGGCGACGCCCGAGGACAATTGATCGAGCGTGCGACGATGCGCTTCCGCCATCCTCACCAGCGCCGAACTCAGCGCGGTGGCTTCCGAAGCATCGATCGCCATGCCGACGCTGCCGCCGCCGAGATTGAGCCCATGCACGTCGTAGAAACGCCGCTCGCCGCCGACCACGATCGGCAGCCTCGCCGCAAATACCGCCTTTTCGTTCAGTGCGCGTTCCATGTTGCCGCGGTCTGCACTGTCGAGCAGTTCCAGTTTACGATCGATCGCATCCGCCACGCTGACTGCTTCGGTCGCGCGTGCGTAGGCGCTGTTGGCATAAACGAGCCCGCCGCCCGCGCGTCTGGTCCAGATCGGCCAGGGCGCCGCGGCCGCGAAGGCTCGAAGCATTTCGGTCTCATCCAGCAGCGCTTTGTGGCGGAGATTGGTCTCGGCCAATTCCCGCCGCACCCCGGAAAGTTCGCGAATCCGTACAACGGCCTGGCCGCCGATGGCGCGACCCATCGCCTCGACGGCGGTCCCGCTCGATGTAGTCAGATTGAGCAGAAAACCCTCTCCGGTCTCGCGCAAGGCCTCGACCGCGCGATCCATCTGGTGGGCAGGGTCTGCCGGCAGCCAGGTACCGAATGCCAGGATGCGTGGCGGAGCTTCGCCCGAGGCAAGAAGCCAGGTATCGCCGCTGATCTGCGCGCGGCTGTCGCCGGCCGCCCAGGAGATCACAACCTGCGGTTCGGCGAACAGGAGTGCGCGGAAACGGTCGGCCTCGCCTTGCAGACTCTGGATTTCGGCACGCAACCGCGCCTCGCTTCGTGCCGCGCGCAGCCGCGTGCGCATGAGCAGGATGGCGGAGAGGACTGAAAAACCGACCAGCGACAACGCGGTCGTTAGTACCGCGATCTCCTGATGGCTCAGGCCGATGAGGGAAGTGATGCCGTGATGCAGGAGCGGCAGGTCGCCTGCCTGCGCCGGGTAGACCGAAATGAGCACGGTGGCGCCGATGAAGGTTGCAGCGACGTTCAGGCCGCTGCGCGCCAGTGATGAGCACGACAGCAGGGTCCGACGCATCGCCGCGATCACGCCCGACATGGTTTGCCCCAAACGCACGAAGCTACGCCCGGCTTCCCCCGCCGGGCGCGAATCAAGAGACAATATCGCCAAGCGGACTCGATTGGGTAAGAGTCCAGATCGTGAACGTAAAGGGCATGGCAGAAATTTGGGGATAGGCCCTCTTTCCGGCCATTTTTACCAAAGACGAATCATCGAACCTTGCGTCGGTCAGCGGCCAGTCGAACCGAACCCGCCGCCGCCGCGCTCGGTTGCGGAAAGCGAGGTCACCCGCGTGAGCTCGGCGCGAGCCACGGCCGCAATCACCATTTGCGCGATCCGCTCGCCGCGTTTGACCAGAAACGGCGTGTCGCCGTGATTGATCAGAAGCACGCCGATTTCGCCGCGATAATCCGCATCCACCGTGCCGGGTGCGTTGAGAACGGTAACGCCGTGCTTTGCCGCAAGTCCGGAGCGCGGACGAATTTGGGCCTCAAAGCCTTCAGGCAGTGCGATCGTTAGCCCAGTGGGGACGAGGGCATATGTTCCCGGCGCCAGCATCACCGGGGCGTCTTCCGCCACGGCGGCAACAAGGTCGAGGCCTGCGGCATGCGCACTCTGGTAGGCGGGCAAGGTGAGGCCCTCGCTATGCGGCAATCGCCGGATTTCGATTTTGACGCTCTTGCTCAAGATCGCTTCTCCGCGTTGACCGCCTCTGCGACCCGCGCCACCAGGGCGCCAGCGACTTCCTCCTTGGTCATCACCGGCCAGGATTCGACCTTGATATCGGCGGTGTCGTGGCCGACGCGCCTGAGCAGATGAATGGTGTTGCGGTCGCCGCCCATCACCCCTGTCGCCGGCGAGACGTCATTGGCGACGATCCAGTCGCAGCCCTTGCGAGCGAGTTTGGCGCTGGCGTTCTCGATCAGATGCTCGGTCTCCGCGGCAAAGCCGATCACCAGCGGCGGCCGTCCATCCCTCAGCTTTGAAATCGTCGCCAGAATGTCCGGATTTTCCACGAGCTGCAGCGGCGGCATGCCGGCCGGTGTTTTCTTGAGTTTCTGCGCGCCTTCATGGGCAACGCGCCAGTCGGCTACTGCGGCCGCGAAGATCGCGACATCCGCAGGCAGGGAGGCTTCCACCTTCACAAGCATCTCGCGCGCCGATTCCAGATGGATCACGGTGACGCCCGGCGGATCTTCGAGATCGACAGGGCCCGAGATCAGGGTGACTTGCGCACCGGCGGCTTGCGCTGCGGCTGCGATCGCAAAGCCCTGTTTGCCGGAGGAGCGGTTGGCGATGTAGCGCACCGGGTCGATCGGCTCGTGGGTTGGGCCTGCCGTGATCAGGACGCGACGGCCGGTCAAGGGAAGTGACTTTGGCGGGCGCAGAAGGCGCTCGGCGGCCTCGGCAATTTCCAACGGCTCCGCCATCCGTCCGATTCCGGCTTCGCCGGCCTCGGCCATCTCGCCGGCGTTGGGGCCGATCATGATCACGCCGTCTCGCTCCAGCAGCGCGTGATTGCGCCTGGTGGCGGGATTTTGCCACATCAGCGGGTTCATGGCGGGGGCGAGCAGGATCCGCCGGTCTGCCGCCAGCAGAATCGCGGTCGCGAGATCGTCGGCCGCGCCATGTGCCATCTTGGCCATCAGGTCGGCGGTCGCGGGCGCCACGATGACCAGGTCGCAATCGCGGGCCAGGCGGATGTGGCCGGCGTCGAATTCGCTCTCGGGATCGAACAAATCAGTGTAGCAGCGCTCGTTCGACAACGCGCTTGCCGTGAGAGGCGTGACAAAGTGTTGCGCGGCCATTGTCAGCACGCAGCGGACATGAGTATGCCGCTCCTTCAAGCGCCGGATCAGGTCCAGCGCCTTGTAGGCGGCGATGCCGCCGCCGATGATCAGCGTAATGCGTGGCAGGGCGGCATCGGCGCGCGAAGCCGTCTGGCTTTCGGCACGGCGCGGGGCTTCCGGCGAGGCAGGGGAGGCACTGGGGGGGCCATTCTGCGAGGCGTCTCGCAGGATCACCCTGACCTCGTCCTCGACCGAGCGGCCGTTGCGGGCCGCCCGCAGCCGCAGCGCGTCGCGAATCGCATCGTCAAGCTTTCGAATTGTCAGGCTTGCCATCAGACCAAACCCCTCGCCTTGATAGCAATGCTATCATATATTTGATTGCATTGCAATCAAAGCTGACGGATGGCGAACAGGATCCCGATAAAGGTCAGCGCGATAACCCAGAGGGCAATCGCCCGCCAGCGGCTTTTGCGGCCCTCCGTCCGCCCCATCGCCGCAATCGTCTCCGGCGAGAGCGTTAGGCCCTCCCGTGTCATGATTTCGAGTTGCCCGACCACGGTGACGGCCCTGGTTGCGATCGAAGGCAGGTCCGCCAACAGGCGGCCGAGTTCGCCGGCGCCCACCATCGCGCCCTGAATGCGGCCTACCGGACCGAGGTTGCGCTCGATCCACTCGCGGACGACGGGGTCGGCGACCTTCCAGATGTCGAGCCTGGGATCGAAGCCCCTCGCGACGCCTTCCACCACCACCATGGTCTTTTGCAGCAGGATCAATTCGGGCCGCGTGCGCATGTCGAACAGGCCGGTCACCTCCAGAAGCAGCGTCAACAGCTTTGCCATCGAAATTTCTTCGGCGGTGCGGTTGTGGATCGGTTCGCCGATGGCGCGGATGGCTTGTGCGAAATTCTCCACCGAGTGATGGGCCGGCACGTAACCCGCCTCGAAATGCACTTCGGCAACGCGGCGGTAGTCGCGGGTGATGAAGCCCAGCAGAATCTCGGCGAGAAAACGCCGCTCTTTCAGGCCCAGCCGCCCCATGATGCCGAAGTCGACGGCAACCAGCCGGCCGGCCTCGTCGAGGAACAGATTGCCGGGGTGCATGTCGGCATGGAAAAATCCGTCGCGCAGCGCGTGCCGCAGGAAACTCTGGATCACCTTGCGACCGAGGTCGGGCAGATCGACGTTGGACTGCTCGAGCCGGGCGTGGTCGGAGAGCGCGATGCCATCGACCCATTCCATGGTCAGCACGTTGTGGGTAGTACGATCCCAGTCGACTGCGGGCACGCGAAAGTCCGGATCGCCGCGGGTGTTTTCCGCCATTTCCGACAGCGCGGCCGCTTCCAGCCGCAAGTCCATCTCCATCGCCACCGAGCGCGACATGGTGTTGATGACCTCGACCAGACGCAACCGCCGCGCTTCGGCCGAATAGATTTCGGCCTGGTGTGCGACAAAGAAGAAGTCGGAGAGGTCGCGCCGGAAGCGGGCGGCCACGTTGGGCCGCAACACCTTCACCGCCACCTGGATACGGACGCCGTCGCGCTCGACTTCGCCGCGATGGACTTGCGCGATCGAGGCGGCGGCAACCGGAGGACCCAGGCTTGCAAACGCCTGTGACACCGGCTTTTCCAGCGAGGTCGCGATGACGGCTTCGGCCTCGCTTTGTGGAAATGGCGGCAGCCTGTCCTGCAGGCTTTCCAGGTCGCGTGCCAGCACGACGCCGACCACGTCAGGCCGGGTGCCGAGAAATTGCCCGAGCTTCAGGTAAGCCGGACCCAGCCGGGTCAGCGCCCGCGACAGCCGCGGACCGGACTTGGCGCCGGGGCGCTCGATGATGCGTGCGAGGCGCAGCGCCCACTGGCCCGGCGGCGGCACCAGTATCGGATCGACGACACCGAACACGCCCTCGCGCGCGAACACAAACGCGGCGCGGGCAACCCGGGCGATGTGGGTTATTGCGGCAATCACAAACGCCAGCCCGAATGCAACGCCACGATGCCACCCGAGAAGCTTTGCCAACTGACCCGCGAGAAGCCGGCGGCGCGGATCATGTCGGCGAAAGCGGCTGGCCTTGGGAATTTCCGGATCGATTCCACGAGATATCGGTAGGACTCGGCATCGCCGGTCACCGCACGCCCGAGTGGCGGAATCACATTGAAGGAAAACAGATCATAGATCCGGTCTAGGCCAGGCACGTCGACGCTGGAAAACTCAAGGCACAGGAAACGGCCGCCGGGCCTGAGCACGCGAAACGCTTCACAGAGCGCACGATCGATCCGCGGCACGTTGCGGATTCCGAACGCAATGGTGTAGGCGTCGAAAGTATTGCTTGAAAGGGCGAGCGCCTCGGCGTTGCCCTCGACGAACGAAACGCGGTCGTCAAGGTGTTGCGCTGTGGCGCGCTCGCGACCGACCGCCAGCATGTCGGAATTGATGTCACAGACGGTTGCCCGAAAGCCCGCTCCTGCCACTGTCGCGGCTCGGAACGCGATGTCGCCGGTGCCGCCGGCAACATCGAGCAGGGAAAATGGCGTTTCACCGCGCGGCGGATTGAGCGCATTGATCATCAGCTGCTTCCAGAGCCGATGCAGACCCGCCGACATCAAATCGTTCATCAGGTCGTAGCGCTGGGCCACGCTGTGAAACACGTCGTTAACCAGCGCCTGCTTGTCGCTCAGGGGCACGTCCCTGAAGCCAAAATGCGTGGTGTGGTCCGCTCCACTCATTCAACACGTCTCCGTGGTGGATTTGACATTCGCTTCAATATCGCCGTCGGTGCCATAGATGACTTGCGAAATTCGAAAAGTTGGCGCGAGGCGGACCATAGCGCGCCCGCCGCAATGGCGCTATCACGTCAGCTTCTCAAGTGTCCCTCTGGTTCTGACATTCGTATCATGTTGCAGCGGGTTCGTTTACGATGTCAGAACCAGAGGGACACTTGAAAATATGGTTACTAGTGTCCCGATTCCGAAGTTCGTATCATCTTGCGGCAACCGCGTTTGCGAACTTCGGAATCGAAAGGGCACTAGCAAGTCATTGTTTTCCAGTGCGGCTTTGGTTCAGAAGTCCGCATGACGAACTCGCGAGCCGCAATGATGCGGACTTCTGAACCGCCAACTAGTGTGAATGCCGCCTATGCCCGAATTACCAGAAGTTGAGACCGTCCGCCGCGGCCTGCAGCCGGCCATGGAAGGGGCGAGGATCATGAAGGCCGATGTGCGGCGTAAAGACCTGCGATTTCCGTTCCAGAAGGATTTTGTGGCGCGGCTCGAAGGTCAGACCGTGACCGGGCTGGGCCGCCGCGCCAAATACCTGATGGCCGATCTCGCCTCCGGTGACGTATTGCTGATGCATCTGGGCATGTCCGGATCGTTCCGCGTCCTCAACGATGACGAGAAGATGCCCGGCAAATTTCATTTTTCAAGAAACGAAGATCGCACCCACGACCACGTCGTATTCCAGATGTCGTCCGGCGCGGCCATCGTGTTCAACGATCCACGCCGCTTCGGCTACATGAAGGTCATCGCCCGCAACGCGCTCGACCGCGAGCCGCTGCTCAAGGGCTTGGGTCCGGAGCCGCTCGGCAACGAGTTCGACGCCGCCATGCTCGCCCGCTCATGCGCCAACAAGAAGACCAGCGTGAAGGCCGCGCTGCTCGACCAGCGCGTGGTTGCGGGACTTGGCAATATCTATGTCTGCGAGGCGTTGTTTCGCGCGCATCTGTCGCCGCGAAGGCTGGCCGCGACACTTGCCACCAAGGCCGGACAGCGCAAGGGCGTCGCCGGAGGCGAGCCGACCGATCATGCCAGGCGTCTGGTGGAGGCGATTCACACCGTGCTCAATCAGGCGATCAGGGCCGGCGGCTCGTCGTTAAGGGATCATCGTCAGACTTCAGGCGAGCTCGGTTACTTCCAGCATTCGTTTCAGGTCTACGATCGCGAGGGTGAAAAATGCCTGACCGCAAGCTGCCGCGGCATCGTGCGGCGATTTAACCAGAACGGGCGCTCGACCTTCTGGTGCCCGAAATGCCAGAAGTGATTTTTCCGCTCACTTCCTGACGCAGATCACACGGACGATCGAGGTCTTCGCACCAGCTGATCCGCCGGTTGCATTGACGCCGTTGGAGTTTGCGAAGTTGCGCACGATCTCCGGTGGGATCAACACGGCTTGCGATGACGCCACAGCAGCCGATCCTGCGACCATCACCGGCTTGAGCAAAGCAATGCCAGCGAATTTGCCGTCGGCATCGAGCGCTGCGGCGCCGGAAAACCCAGGCGGCGGTGGTGGTGACAGCCCGAGATCATTGCCGACTGAGGTGACTTGAGCCTTGGCGCTGCTGGCGGCATTGGCTCCGCCCTGGCTCTGCGGATCGGCGATGCCAAAGAGTTCGAGGCTGGTTTTGGCTGGATTGTCGCCGGCAAGGGCGAGCGGCTTCAAGGCGGGCGCGCCATAGATGCGCAGCAGCGACAAGTCGTGGTCCCTGTCCTCGGCGACGCGATCGGCATGACCATAACCCGCGACCACGATCGCGAGACATCCATCCGTGATCTGACGGTCGGCGACGACAGCGCCGTCGTCGCTGACGATCACGCCGCTGCCGTATTCGACGGTCTTGCGCGGCGCCGGTGCGGCGTTGGCAGGGAACGGATTGAACGCGCTCGACATCGCGATTACCACCGGCTCGACGATATTCTCGGTGGCCTGATCATAAAGAATGGTGAGTATGCGGACCTCATCGCCCTGGAAAGTGCCGCGCACATAGAATTTCTTCAGGCCCTGCAACCCCGACAGCACGAAGAAATCCGGCTTGACCACGGTGTAATCGACGTTGCGCCCGGCGGGCTCTTTCTTCTCCCGTTCGGCGAGCTTTGCCGTGGTC
>Ga0307474_10000993_pt1 | contig 20637 bp, 20 predicted proteins | sample atmos_gasesECM1C_2_FD_203312 | JGI IMG/M metagenome (GOLD analysis project Ga0307474, IMG submission 203312) | Hardwood forest soil microbial communities from Morgan-Monroe State Forest, Indiana, United States - atmos_gasesECM1C_05 | ecosystem: Environmental > Terrestrial > Soil > Temperate... | reverse complement strand
CATCCTCGCATTGGAGGACAGGCCGAACACGGTGCCGTCGATGAAGGTGATGCCGAGCGTCGAATCGGAGCCGGACTCGACGACGTCGCCCTTCTCGACATTCTCGCCCATGTTGAGAATGATCGAGACGCCATTGCGGATCGCGGTCGCGCTGCCCACGAGCTTGGTGACGTGGCCGATGACATGGCCAGCGGCCACCGGGCCGCCGGCTTGCGCCACATCGATGGAGCCGGTCAGCGCATTGACGATATCGCCGGTGAGGTGGGCACCATCGGGCGAGGCAAGCGCGGCGCGTTTGTCGCCCTTGAAGTAGTCGTGCAGGACGAGCTCGTGGTCGTCCTTGTGCAAGACCAGGTCGAGGCCGGATCGCTTGAAGTCCGCATGAAAAAGAAAATGCGCGTCGGAAACGACAATGGCATCCGCGGGCGCATGGCCCGTCGCGGAGTCGACTTGAACCTGGGACTGGGACGGCCCGCCCTGGCCGTCAGACGGAATCGTGGCGTCAAATTTGCCAGCGTAATTCAAAGACCACCGAAATAGGGTTAATATCTACATAATATTGTGCGACGAATGCTTGCATATCATTGCAAGCGGCCTTGCGGAACCGTCTTCCACTTGTACTAGTAATGATGACGCGGTGCCGGATTATCGCCCTATGCTGCGATCTGGCGCATACATCGAAGATTTTGATGATTGTTTTTTGAGCGCGCGAATGTAATTTCGTTGAATTTATCAAGTAGTAAATCGTAATTTCATGTATAGAACTTCTTTCGCAATACTCCATACTGCTTAGCCCCGAATTTTCACGCAACATACTGAGCCAAATTCCGAGCCAAAACTGTGAAGCGGATAACAAATCCGTCAAATCCGCCGCATTAGCCATATCCCGCGGAAGTTCATTTTTTGCTGCTTCGCCGCAACACCTTCCGAAATTCGCTAAAATTGCTCCCAGAGACGCAATGCGGATTTCAGGCTGTTCCGCGCTTTCGGCAAGCCGCAGGCCGATCTTAAGCAGAAGAAAGGCCCCGTCCCCGATCATCGCCCTCGAAACGATCCGGTCACGCGCGGCCCGCAAGGGGCCCCCGCCGATGATTCGGACAGGGGCGTCAAATGGGGTACTTCAGCCAGCGCATCGCGTACGTGGCCGCGTTCGTGTGCGGTCTCTTGCACTTCACCTTGGGCAGCGCATTTGACGCGGCCGCGTCGATCCAGCTCGGAGAGCAAATGAGCGCGGCGGCCTCGGCCGAGCCATTCGGCCTATCTGCAAGCCCCATCAGCGCGGGTCCTTTGCACGACAAATGGAGCGCGTTGAACCGCCAGCTCGACGATGATCGGGTGCAGCTTGCGCTTTGCGACGGCGACCGCGACAGCTGCGTCTCCGAGGCTGCGTTGCAATTGCTGGCCATTGTCGACACCGGCCGTGCCCGCGAGGGCCGCGCCCGCCTTGGCGAAGTCAACCGCGCCATCAACCTGGCCATCCGCGCAACGAGCGATCTTGCAGAGTATGGAGAGATGGACGTCTGGAACTCGCCCCTTGCGACTTTCGCGCACCGCGCCGGCGATTGCGAGGATTACGCAATCGCCAAATTCGCCGCGCTTCGCCAGGCCGGCGTGCCGGCCGAGGATTTGCGCATCATCATCATGCACGAGATTTTCCATGGCGAGGACCACGCGGTTACGGCGGCGAAGCTCGATGGGCACTGGCTGATACTCGATAACCGCCGCATGGCCATGGTCGAGGACGCCTCTGTCCGCAACTATCGGCCGCTGTTCGTGATGGACGAAACCGGCTTGCGCAAATATGTCGATCAGCCGCTGGAGGCCCGCGGCTCCGATCGCGACGTTGCGCTCTCTCCTGCCGCAAGCTCGATCGTGCAGCCCAGCCTCATCGCGGGTTCCAATTAAGCCACAGCACCCAGATGAGAGACGTCGCCATTGCGAGCCAACGGGTCGGCGCAAACCGCTGCTCTTGGCCCAATCTCGCTGTCTTACCGCATTTGCGGCCGCCCGATTCACGGTGCCGAAACGTGTTCTGGTCCATGGTCGGCCTCGCCAGCGCGCAAAACCATCTCGGTGAAGATTTCATGAAATCCGAACAACCGGCCCTGCAAGTGCAAGGGTTAACAAAGCGTTTTGATCGCCTTGCGGTCGATGCGCTCGACCTGACCGTCCGCGCCGGCGAGTTCTATGCCCTGGTCGGGCCCAACGGCGCCGGCAAGACCACCACCTTGCGCATGGTCGCGGGGCTCCTGCGGCCCGATGCCGGATCGGTCGCGATCTTCGGCGTCGATGGCTTGCGTGATCCTGTCGCCGCCAAGCAGATCATGGCCTGGGTTTCCGACGAGCCGATGATCTATGAGAAGCTGACGCCGCTGGAATATCTCGAATTCGTCGCGGGCCTCTGGGGCGTGGATCCCAAAATCTCCACGCCTGCGGCGCGCGACCTCCTGGTCTCGCTTGGGCTGGAGCCCCATCTCGACGAGCGCTGCGAGGGCTTTTCCAAGGGCATGCGCCAGAAGGTGGCGCTGGCCGGCGCACTGGTGCACGACCCTCGCCTGATCATCCTCGACGAGCCGCTGACGGGGCTCGACGCGGTGTCCGCGCGCCATGTCAAGGGCCTCCTTGGCGAGCGAGTGCGTGCCGGGTGCACCGTAATCATGACCACGCACATCCTCGAGGTTGCCGAGCGCATGGCCGACCGCATCGGCGTCATCGCAGCCGGCCGCCTGGTCGCCGAAGGGACCCTTTCCGAGCTGCGCGAACAGAACGGCCACGGCAACACCAGTCTCGAAGACCTGTTCATCGCGCTCGTCGATGTGAAGGCGGAAGCCGCATGAGCGTGGCGACCACGCTCACCTGGTTTGCCCGGCACGAGCTCAGGCTCGCCTGGCGCGAATGGCTCGCCATGATGACCGGCGGGCGGCGCGGGCGAAAGCGCGCCGCCGCGATCGGGCTTGTCGTCTTCGCTGCGCTGATGCATCTGCCAGCCTATGCCGTGATCGGCCGCTTTGCCAATTTGCACGCGCCACTCGACAAGACCTCGCTCATCGTCCTCACCTCGACCATTCTTCTCGCCTGGGCCCTGATGCTGTCGCAGGCGATCGAGTCGGTGACGCGGGTGTTTTACGCGCGCGCCGATCTCGACCTGATCATGTCCTCGCCCGCGAGACTGACCAACATCTTCTCGGTGCGCATTGCCGCGATCGCACTCGTGGTCACCGGCATGGCGCTGTTGTTCTCGACGCCCTTTGTCGATGTCCTGGTGCTGAACGGCGGCGCCCGATGGCTGGCCGGTTTTGGCGTGGTCGTCGTCATCGGCTTCTCCGCGGCGGCTCTTGCGATCGCAATCACGATCCTGCTTTTCCGCCTGATCGGGCCGGCCCGCACCCGGCTGATCGCGCAGATTCTCGCCGCCGTCATCGGTGCGGGCTTTGTGATCGCGCTGCAGATCGCCGCGATCCTGTCCTACGGCACCTTGTCGCGCTTTGCGGTGCTGACCTCGGATGCCGCGGCCGCGTTCGCGCCGGATGCGGATAGCCTTCTTTGGTGGCCGGCGCGCGCGGCGCTTGGCGATATGGAAGCGTTGCTCTTCCTGCTGTCGGCAAGCCTGGTCCTGCTTGGCGGCGTGATGGCGATCTTCTCGCCGCGTTTTGCCGATACCGCGATCGTCGCCTCTGCCCAGGCGATCACGAGCAGGCGGGGCAACAGGGCGTTCGCATTTCGCGGCGGCTCGCGGCAGCAGGCGCTGCGGCGCAAAGAATTTCTGCTGCTCAAGCGCGATCCCTGGCTGATCTCGCAGACCCTAATGCAGCTGCTCTATCTCGTGCCGCCGGCGCTGCTGTTGTGGCGCAGCTTTTCCGACAGTTCCGCGGCGATCGTCCTGATAACGCCGGTCGTGGTGATGGCCGCGGGCCAGCTCGCCGGCGGGCTTGCCTGGCTGACAATCTCCGGCGAAGACGCCGCTGATCTCGTTGCGACTGCGCCGCTGTCCCCTTCTGCCGTGCTGCGCGCCAAGATCGAGGTGGTGCTGATCGTGATCGGCGCGATCTTTGCGCCCTTGATCGGAGCGCTCGCCTTTGCTTCGCCGCTGCAAGCCGCCATCACGGCTGGCGGCGTCACCATCGGCGGAGCGTCGGCGACCGCAATCCAGCTCTGGTTCCGGGTGCAAGCCAAACGCAACCAGTTCCGCCGCCGCCAGACTTCATCGCGGCTTGCGACCTTTGCGGAGGCCTTCTCCTCGATCGGCTGGGCCGCGACCTCGGCGCTCGCACTCTCGCTGCCCACCGGCGCCGCGGTGAGCGGGCTAATGACGGCAGCGATCGTCGTTGCCACCTGGAAGCTCAGCCCGCGGCGCGGGTGAGATCAGGAGGCCCTCTACCCGGCTTGGACGTAGGGCGATTTTGCTTTACATCCAGGAACGTATTCTGGGGGCAGCCATGGACGAACTTACAGTCACAGCGACAGGTCAGATCACGTTAAGTGAGGAATTGCTGGACCATCTCGGTGTCGGTTCCGGTCAGAGAGTTTCTGTCGAGAAGCTTCCCGGCGGTCGAATAGAAATGAGGGCCGCACGGCCAATGGGCAAGATCTCGGATACTTCGGCTGTCTGAAGCGCGAGGGCCAACCAACCCTTTCGATCGAGGAAATAAACGAGATCATAGCTGAGGGTTGGGCTGGAAAACGATAATTGGCGAGCGTCAAGCTGATCGAAGCTCAGGGCTCTGCCGCGCAACTTCTCCCTTAAGCCTTTATCGCGAGACCAGTTCCAGCACCGCTGCCGCAAAAGCCTCGGGCTCCTCCTGCGGCAAATTGTGCCCTGCATGCGGGACGACCCGATGGTGGCGAGGCCCGGTGAACTTCGCCGCTTGCGCCGTCCCATCGGTTGCGGGCACAACGCCGTCGGTATCGCCGTCGAGCGTGACGGTGGGCACCGTGATCGGCGGCAGTGCCGCGAGCCGGCGCTGGATGTCGGCATAGCGTGGATCGCCGGCGGCAAGCCCGTAGCGATGGCGGTAGCTGTGGATCGCGACATCGACATAGTCGGGGTTGTCATGCGCCTGCGCCGTACGCTCGAAAGTCTCCGCGTCGAACTGCCAGTTCGGCGACCATTGCTTCCAGAGGACCTTCGCGATCTCGCGCCGGTTGGCAGCAAGACCGGCCCGGCCGCGCTCGGTCTGGAAATACCATTGGTACCAATAGGCGAGTTCCTGCTTCACTGACGCCGGCCGCAAGGCATTGGCGATGTCCTGGATCAGGTAGCCGTTGACCGAGACGAGCCCCGTGCAGCGCTCCGGCCACAGCGCTGCGCCGATGCAGGCGGCGCGGCCGCCCCAATCATAGCCTGCGAACACTGCGCGCGGAATTGCGAGCGCGTCGACGAGCGCAATCAGGTCGGCGCCGACCGCCGCCTGCTCGCCCGAGCGCGGCGTCGTAGCGTCACGAAAGCGCGTCGGCCCATAGCCGCGCAAGTATGGCACGATGACGCGGCAGCCCTTCTCCGCGAGCTGCGGAGCAACATCGACATATGAATGGATGTCATAGGGAAAGCCGTGCAGCAGCACGACCGCCGGGCCATCTACCGGCCCGGCCTCGTAACAGGCAATCGTGAGCACGCCCGCATCGATGGAACGGAGCGGCTCCAGCCGCCTGGACGAGGCTGCGCGCTCTGCCATGGCTTCTAACTCCCGATCGTCCGCCTTGACCAGCGGTCCTGACGTTCTGTTGATTGGGGGATCATAGTGCTGCCGCGCGTCCAGGGATACAGTCTAGGAGCATGATCCGGAAAAGTGCGCGGCGGTTTTCCGAAAAGATCATGCTCAATCAAAGAACCTAAAGCGCGAAGACGCGCTAGACTAATGCGAGATGGGCCTTGTCATGCTGCGCGCTGTTTCCGCCGTCATCACCTTCCTGGGCTTTTTCACCGCAACAGCTTGGGCACAGGACGCACAACGCAGCGAATGCCTGGCGATTTCGCAAAATGGCCCGCGCGCCACGCCGGTGAGCCTGCGGCAGCCGGGTGCCGCCACCGATGAGGTCGCGATCACCTATGCCGGGCATTCCACCTATTTCATCGATACGCCGGGCGGCGTGCGCATCGCGACGGACTATAGCGGCGCCTACCAGATCGGCCGCCTGCCCGACGTCGTCACCATGAACCGGGCCCATTCCACGCATTACACCTTGTTCCCCGACAAGCGCATTGCCCACGTGCTGCACGGCTGGCGCGATGACGGGCAGCCGGCGCAGATCGCGGAGCGGATCGGCGACGTCTTCATCCGCAACGTCACCACCGATATCCGCCGCTATTTCGGCGACACCTCCGGCGCCGACATGATCAAGGACGGCAACTCGATCTTCATCTTCGAGGTCGCGGGCCTCTGCATCGGCCATCTCGGGCATCTGCATGTCCGGCTCGACGACAGCCATTTAGCGGCGATCGGCCGGCTCGACATCGTGATGGTGCCGATCGACGGCACCTATACCATGTCGCTCGATGGCATTTCCGACATCACCCGCCGCCTGCGCGCCTCGGTCGTACTGCCGATGCACCGCTTCGCGACTCCGCTGGACGAGTTCATGGAGCGCATCGGCAAGGCGTTCGAGATCGACGTTCGCAGCGAGCGCACCTTGCGAATGTCCCGCGAGACGTTGCCCACGACGCCGACGGTGATCATCCTGGAGGGGGTTTAGAGCATGATCCGGAAAAGTGTATAGCGGTTTTCCGAAAAGATCATGCTCAAGTAAAGCCGAAGCGCGATAGGTTCATCGCGCTTTGTGCGCATCGCAATTTTCTCCAAGTCCGGCCGCACGGCCTGTGTTGATCTCGCTGAAAAGGAGATCGACATGAACCATGACCGCATCGACTTCCCCGCCGTTCTTCATGCGAAAGGCCCGGATTCCGAGCGTGCCGAGGTGCTGCAGCTCTACGGACGTTTTGTCGGCAGCTGGGACGCCGACATCACGGCGCATGGCGCCGATGGCAATAGCCACCACGCCACAGGCGAAATCCATTTCGGCTGGGTCCTGCAGGGACGCGCCATTCAGGACGTCTGGATGATCCCCCGCCTCGCCGAGCGCGGCACGGCGCCCGCCTTTCCGATCGCCGGCCATTGGTACGGCACGACGCTGCGCATCTACGACCCGACCATCGAGGCCTGGCGCATCTACTGGATCGACCCCGCGACCAACCAGTTTCGCCAGCAGATCGGGCGCGCCCAAGGAGCGGACATCGTCCAGGAGGGCACGACGGAAGCAGGCGCCCATACACGCTGGAGCTTTACCAGGATCACGCCCGATTCCTTCCATTGGCTCGGCGAAGGCAAGCCTGCCGGCGTCTCGGATTGGCGATTGCTGGTGGAAGTCCGCGCAAATCGGCGCCAACCGCATTAGTCGCAGCCGCCTATCCGGGCTCACATGGCATCCGATCCTGGCATTGGATAAAGACGCAGCAGCGCTGCACTTGCCACCTCGGCGTGCCGATGGGCTTCACGCTCAGTCGGCCGCTCGGCTACGCCAAGCAGCAAGCCCATCATCTGGTTGCGCCACAGCAGCGCGGCAAACTGCTCGGTCATCTCGCCAGGCTCACCGTCCGCGAGTCCGAGAGCGCAGGCACGGGTCATGATCTCGCGCAAGGCGTCGCGGCTCGCCTCGATGCCGGTGGCGTTCAGCACCTTCGCCATTTCTGGCGAACGAAACGCCTCCGCGACGGCGAGCCGGAACACTGCGACCACGACCGGATCGCTCACCTCGCGCAAGAGGCGGCTTCCAATCAAGTTCAGCGCCTGCGCGAAGGTCGCGCGATCGCTTGGCTCGGGCATTTCGGCCGGAACCTGGAATCTTTTGGCGCGCTCGCGGATGCAGGCGGCTAGAATCTCCTGCTTGCTGCCGAACACAGCGTAGAGGTCCCGCTTCGAAACCTTGGCCCGCGTCGCGATTTCGAGCGTAGACGTCTCGGCAAAGCCGCGCTCCATAAAGGCGGAGAACGCTGCCTCGACAATCCGTCCGCGAAGCGATGCCTCGCCCGCATCTTGCGGCTTTGCTTTCGCGACTGATTTCCTCGCCATGATCGCTTTCTTGTGAAGGCTCCCTGAGAGTACCAGCCCTTGACCGCGGTACCATATCGTACCATAGATTTGGCTGCAGGTACGATTTGGTACCACGCCAACCCTGAAATGCAACAAGGAGGAATGGTTATGACAAAGCCCGTTCTCGTGACGTCTGCAGCCGGCGGTCGCCAGGGCAGGACCGGCCGACATGTTGCCGAATTGCTGCTCAAGCGCGACGTGCCAGTGCGCGCTTTCGTGCACAGAAGCGACGAGCGCTCGGAAAGCCTGCGGGCGCTTGGCGCAGAAATTTTTGAGGGCGATTTCCTTGACGCTCGTTCGGTCATGCGCGCTGCGGAAGGCGTTTCCGCAATCTACTTCGCCTATCCGGTGCAGGACGGCCTCCTCGACGCAACGGCGGCGATGGCACTCGCTGCACGAGCGGCGGGCGTATCGCGACTGATCAATCTCGTGATGTTGCAATCCTCCCTCGATGCGCCCACCCCGCGGATGCGGCAGAATTACCTTTCGGAGCAGGTGTTCGAGTGGGCGGGCATCGGCGCTGTGCACATCCGCGCCACCGTCTTCTACGAAAATGTCGCGGCGCTGGTCCGGCAAAGCCTCCCCGTACAGGGTGCTGTCCGGCTGCCCTGGGGCGCCGAAAACACGGTGCTGCCGCTGGTTGCCGGCGAAGACGTGGGCCGCGTCGCGGCCGGATTGCTGACTGCCTTCGAGCTTGCGCCCGGCACCACCTATCCGCTGATCGGTGCGACACTCTCGTTGCAAGAGATCATCACCACTTTCGGCCGCGTACTCGGCAAACAGGTGCGCTATGAGGAGATTTCGGACGAGGAGTGGCGGCGCGAGGCTGCCGCACGTGGCTACAACGCGCATGCAATCGATCATCTGTCCAATCTGTGGCGGGCGTTGCGCGGCGCCGGCATCGATCCGAACGATCCGCGTTACGCCGCAACCGCAACGATTGAAAAAATCGGTGGTGCAAGGCCGAAAACATTCGAGTCTTTTGTACGTGAACGCGAGGCCGAGTTCGCCCCAAGGGCGGCATGAGCTGCGCAATGCTCTTGGCGCGGCTGGCTCTTGACCGGCGACCATGGCCAGCCGGCGCCTCGTGATAGAGATGCGCGCGCGACGCCGCCGATCCTGATATGGTCGGAAAACCCAAGCACAAGGGTTTCAGATATCAGGGAGTGAAGGCCGATGGCCGCGAGCACCGCGCCCGCATCGAAGAGCGGGCTTTTTGCCGACCCGCGCGAGGACTGGCTCGCGCTGCACAGCGAGGCGATCATCGAGCCAGAGCGCCCCATCATCGATCCGCATCATCATTTGTGGGATCGGGGCGGCCAGCGCTATCTGATCGAGGAGATGGCGGCCGATATCGCCAGCGGCCATAACATCGTCGCGACAGTCTATGTCGATTGCCGCTCGATGTATCGGGCGAAAGGCCCAGAAGCCTTTCGCCCCGTCGGTGAGGTCGAGTTCGCCAATGGCGTCGCCGCCATGAGCGCGAGCGGCGGCTATGGCAAGGCGCAGATCTGCGCCGGCATTGTCAGCCATGTGAACCTCCTGCTCGGCGATGCCGCAAAACCCGTTCTCGAAGCCGAGATCGCCGCGGGCGGTGGGCGCTTTCGCGGCATCCGCCATTCCTCGGCGTGGGACGCCGACCCCGACATCGCCCACATGTACGCGACGCGGCCGAAGGGTCTTTTGCTCGATCCCGCCTTCCGCAAGGGCTTTGCATGCCTTGCTTCGCTCGATCTCAGCTTCGACGCCTGGCTGTTTCATCCCCAGCTCGGCGAGCTCGCCGACCTCGCCCGCGCTTTTCCCGACACCAGGATCGTGCTCGACCATTGCGGCGGCCCGGTCGGGCTCGGCCGCTTTGCCGGCCGGCGCGAGGAGACCTTTGCCGTCTGGAAGGCCGCGATCCAGGACATCGCGAAATGCGAAAACGTCGTGGTCAAGCTCGGCGGGCTTGCGATGCGGCTATTGGGCTATGATTTCCACGAGCGGCCGAGGCCGCCTTCATCTGAAGAGCTCGCCGCGGCCTGGCGGCCCTATGTCGAGACCTGCATCGAAGCATTCGGCGCCAACCGCGCGATGTTCGAAAGCAATTTCCCGCCCGACAAGGGCCAGTGCAGCTATCAGGTGATCTTCAACGCCTTCAAGCGTATCGCGGCATCCTGCTCCGAGGCCGAAAAGACTGAGCTGTTTTCGAGGACGGCCGCGGACTTCTATCGGCTCGAGCGTTTTAATTGAGCATGATCTCCGCGCAAACGCCTTGCGTTTGTCGCGCGGAAAAAACCACTACACACTTCTCCGGATCATGCTCCGCTAGCCCGCGCCCATTAGGCTTGCGGCTTTCTGGCCACCCGCCGGCATCAGCATGCGCTTGATCTTGCCGATCGCGCGCAGCGCAAGACCGAGCCACACCGGTTGGGTCTTGCGACAGAAGGCGAGCTTCTTCACATGACCCTCGACATGCCATTTGGCATGCGCGCCATCCTTGAAGAAGACGACATCGCCGGGGCCATACCGCGTCGGGTGCATGGTATTATTCTCGAGCACGATCGATCCTTCGAGGATCAGGATGGTCTCGTCGAAACCATAGTACCAGTTGAATTTGCCTTCGGTGCAGTGCCATACGACGGTGGTCGCGGTGCCATCGGCGCTCCGCGACAGCGTGCAGGCGCTTGCGGTCGGTTTGCCCTCGATGATCCAGGACGGCTCGATCGGTGACGGCGCAAGTTCAACATTGAGATTGCCGATTTCGATCAGCCCACGCGACATCACTCAACCCCCGCCCAGAGAATCAACCAAGAGAATCCAAATCAGAGACTCGACCAAGAACCGTTCAAGAATAAGCGGCCCGCCGTCGAAAACGACGTAGGCGCTTTGCGCGAGACTAGCCCTGTACCTTTAAGCATTCCTTACAAAAGGCTTTACAATCCGACGAAATGCCGCGCCTTTCGTTCCCGGCCAGCAGCGCCTCGCCTATTCCTCGTCGCTATCAGGCGTCCGCCGCAGCATGAAATGCCCGAATGCCGATGCAATGGGCTTGGTCCGATCGTCCTGCCAGGCACTCGCCTCGAAGGCAACGACGCGCCGCCCCTGCTTCACGATCGACACGGCGGCGTAGCTGTCGAGTGCGCGGCCCGAGCGCAGATAATTGATCGTCAGCCCGACCGGCTTCGGCCAGGCCGCGACGCCGAGCTCGCGCGTCACGCCGACGATCGCGGTGGTCTCGAGAAACGCGCCGGTCACGCCGCCATGGATAGCGGGCAGGATCGGGTTGCCGATGATCTTCGGCGAGAACGGCATCACCAGCGTGCCGTTGTCACCGGTGCGGATGCCGAGACAGCGCGCAAACGGGCTGTTGGCAAACGGGCTCAAAGGATCCTCCGGCGCCTCGAGCACCGGCGGCGCGCCATCGAGGGTCGGCTCGTGCTTGAGCATGTTGGTGCGGTTGGCGCCGATCATGAAGCAGGCGGTCGCGGTGGCGACGGGATCGTCCTCGGACTCCTGGTAGGCGGTCGCGCGTACGAAAGCGATGGAGCGGGTAACGCGGTAGCACTTCGAATGCGCCTTGATGTCGAGGCCGGGCGTCGCCGGCTTCTGGTAGTCGATGCGCAAGTCGAGCGTGGCAATGGCGCGAGAGCCATCGAGCGCGAGCTGGACGGCCATGCCGCAGCTCTCGTCCAACATCGCCGTGACGACGCCGCCATGCAGGACGCCCGTGGTTGTGTCGCCGACGAAGACGGGGCGGTATGGCAGGCTCGACCAGGCTTCGCCCGGCGCAGCACGGTCGAGCGTGAGCCCGCTGATGGCGCCATAGATGGAGCTGCGGCGCTTGATGGTTTCAGCGAGTTCGTCAAAGGGCAGAGGCCTGTCGGCCATTGATGATTCAGACATGCCGCTCGTTCTAGCCCAGTGTCGCGACACGAGCAAAGGGCCGCTCCAACGAGCCTGGCCTCCGGGGCGCTGAAAGGCTGTTGCAACTGCAACGTGCCTTCGCTAGGTTGCCGTTGTTGGGGTTTGGGGGCGTAATGTTTTTACGTGGAATGGTGTTGGCGGCTGTCGCGGTGCTGATCTCAGGCTGCGTCACCGAGCGGAGTGGTGCTGACTATCCGTCGCTTTCACAGAGAATCGGAACACCGAGGCCGGGGCAGGCCCGCATCGTCGTCTTCCGCGAGAAGGGCTATGCCGGCATTGCCGACGAGGGCTGGGATGTGAAGCTCGACGGCACTCCGTTGCGCCCGCTCAAGACGGGAACGTTTATCTATACCGAGCGCCCGGCTGGCCATCATGACCTCTCCGCGAGCATGCAACTGTTCAGCGGCGACACCCATGTCGACGTTGCGGCGGAAACCGGCCGCACCTACTTCTTCCTCGCGCGTCCCAGCGACAAAGCCAAGACGCTCTATGCCATGTCAGCAGCAGGCGGAATCGCGGGACTGGTGGTCGGCGCCGCGGTGACATCCAACAACAAGAACCCGGGGCCGCTCGACTTCTTTCCCATGGACGACGCCTCCGCGCGAGACATGATGAACGACCTGCGCGTCTCCGATTGAACGCCGGTCATTCCTAAGCCGCTCCTAAGATTTCCGACCTAGGCAAGGCGATGACCTTCGCGCGCGGTTCACGCCCGCACGCGCTGTCACTTCGCATCAACTCCGCTTGAGCGCGGGGCATCCGGCCCCAATTGAACCCTCTCAGTCGCTCAAGCGTTCCCGCTAGCCTCGAACGCCGGAAATCTCTCGTGAATGAAATCAGCAAGCAACGCGCTCTAAGCAAGGTTCCGGAGGTCACCTTGATCTTCTGGATCATCAAGATCGCCGCCACCACGCTGGGTGAGACCGGCGGCGACACCGTCACCATGACGCTTAACTGGGGTTACCTGGCGGGAAGCCTGCTGTTTCTCGTCGCGTTGATCGCGCTCGTCGCGGCGCAGATCGCGGCGAGGAGATTCCATCCCCTGCTCTATTGGGCGACGATCGTCGCATCCACCACCTTCGGTACCACCATGGCCGATTTCGCCGACCGCTCGCTCGGCATCGGCTACACCGGCGGCTCGACATTGCTGGCGCTGCTGCTCGCCGCAACGCTGATGCTGTGGCGCTTCTCGCAAGGTACGGTCGATGTCAACACCGTCGCAACGCCCAAAGCGGAAGCCTTCTACTGGGCAGCGATCACCTTTTCCCAAACGCTCGGCACGGCGCTTGGCGACTGGATCGCCGACACCGGCGGACTCGGCTATGAAGGCGGCGCGCTGGTGTTTGCCGCGGGCCTCGCGGTGGTCGTGCTGCTCTATTATTTCACCGACATCTCGCGCGTGCTCTTGTTCTGGGCCGCCTTCATCCTGACCCGACCGCTGGGCGCCACCATCGGCGATTTCCTCGACAAGCCGATCAGCAATGGCGGCCTCGCGCTGAGCCGGCCGTTGGCTTCCGCCGCGATTGCCGCGATCATCATCGTCTGCGTGCTGGTGCTGCCGCAGCGGGCCGGCCGGCATCCCGGTGCGCAGGAGGCGGAGCTCGCGGGAAATTAGCTCCACGGCCACAATGGTCACATTTTCTTCGTTACTGCTGGGCACATTCGCCACGCTGGCGCCCGTGAAAGCAAACTTTGAGGAATCCCCCATGCGACTTTCTTTGCTGACCATCGCCCTGTTGTCGACCATCGGGGTGGCCCAAGCCGGTGAAACGCCTGCGCCTGCCAATGCCAAGGTCTATTTCATCAATTTGAAGGACGGCGACACCGTCACCTCGCCCGTGACCATCCGCTTCGGCCTTTCCGGCATGGGGATTGCGCCAGCCGGCACGCAAGCGCCGGATACCGGCCACCACCATCTGCTGATCGACACCACGCTTGAGGGCGAAGCACTGAACGAGGCGATCCCGATGGACGAGCATCATCTGCATTTCGGCAAGGGCCAGACCGAAGCGACCGTGACGCTTCCCAAGGGCACCCACACGCTGCAGCTCGTGCTCGGCGACTGGAGTCATATCCCGCACAAGGAGCCGGTGATGTCCGAGCGCATCACGGTGAATGTGGAGTGAGAACGCGCTCTCAACCTTCTTCCCTCGCGGGAGAAGGGAAATGGAGTTCGCTGCAAGATCAAGTCAAAACAAGCCGGCAATCGCCCTCACCGCACCGCCGTCCCGCCGAGATTCCACCCGCGGCCGCCTTCGCCGAAAATCTCGTGGCCCGTTGCGGTCACCGCAACCGTGTCCTCGAGCTTGATGAAACCGCGCTTGGGGTGCTTCATCGTGGTCTCGATCGAGATCACCATGCCGGGCTCGAGCGGGCGGTTGGCGTCGGCGGCGTCGTAGCGGACCGGGCCTGACGCCGTGAGCCGCGGGGCCTCGTGGCTGACGAGCCCCATGCCATGGGCGAGGAACTCGGTGTTGTCGCGCTGGCTGATCTCTTTCAGAGCGCGCTCGGCCGCAACATAGATCTCGCCGCCCATCGTGCCGGGCCTGATCACCGCGAAGGCCGAGCGCTGCACGGCTTCGATCTCGGCAAGCAGATCCTTCAATTCGGCATCCGGCTCGCCCAGAACCGCCATGCGGGCGAGGTCGCCGATATAGCCGTGATAATTGCCGCCGGAATCGAGCGACAGCACGTCGCCCTCCTCCCAGCGCTGCTCCGACGGCGCGCGGTTGTGGCTCGTGCCTGATGCCAGCAGGCAATATTCGAAGGTCAGCCCGCGCTTCACTTCGGTGACCCTGAGCGCGTCGAACAGCTGCCGCTTGGTGGTGCCGGGACCGTGATGAGCGATCACATCAAGCATGGACTCGATCACGAGATCGGAGGCCGTGCGCAGCTTTGCCAGCTCGGCCGGCGTCTTCACCGCGCGCAACCGCTCCAGCACGAATAGCGCGTCCTTGATCTTGCCGTCCGGGAACGCGTCCTGCAGCGCCTTGGCCGCATCCATCGGCAGGAAGGCCATCTCAACGCCGATGCGTTTTGCGGGAACGCCGCTGGCACGGATCATTTGGGCTGCGGTTGCGATCGCGTCGACAGAGCCATGGCCGGAGGTGCGCAGCTCCGGCACCCAGGGGCGTGCCACCTCGCGCTGATGCGTCTCCAGCCGGTGGCCGACATAGCCGCATTTGTCGGGTGCGCCCTTGGCATAGATCATGACAGGCAAATAGCGGCTGATGCCGAGCGCGTCCATGTAATCGAAGAAGATCGCGCGCTCGACATCCAGCAGATATTGCACATTGTGCTTGGAGGTGGCGAGCAGCACGTCGAGGCCCGCCTCCTCCATCAGGCGATCGAGCTTTCTGGCGTCGAAGGGAATGTCACGGGAAGCCGTTCTGGTCGGGACGCTGTCCTGCATGATGCTTTTCCTTGTTTGTTGTGACGGCGGCTAAAGGAAACGCTAGGACGGCGCCGCATGCTCTGCAACAAGCTTCGCCCTTCCCGGCTGCGGGGAACCCGCCCGTTGCGGGCGCGAACCTTCCAGGCTCACGCCTGTGGCGCTTCCCGCACAAAACGATCTGCGCGATGTCGTTTCTTTCAAGGGAAAACGTCGCCCGGCAGGCTTCGAGGGCCTCGCCCGTGTCGATGGCCTCAAGCAGACCGATATGGAGTTCGATGCCCTCGCCAGCCATGCGGCTCCAGGGCGCGTTCTCATCAGCGCACAACCATGACCTCAGCGCTTTCGGTGCAAAGTGGACATCAAGCAGTTCACAACCCTTGCTGAATCCATCGCGAATGACCCAACTGCGACATCAGCGCGCATTTTTTCCGTGATGCACAACAGCGAGACTTGAAGCATGTGCTAGGCTTGCGTCGCTCGGCCTGAGGGGCGACGACGGCGCGACTTCATTGCACTCACTGTAGGCGCGGCAGTCAGCCGGCCGCTTGTGCGCGCAGCAGTCAGGTGTGCCGGTGGTTGGGTTTCTCAATGCAGCTTCTGCACAAACTTACGCCCTGCAATTGGCGGCATTTCTCAAAAGGCTGGGAGTCCAATTCCATCCCGCACCTTACTTTCGCGGCTTCTTCGCGCTACGCTACGATCCGCAGATCGTTCAGGGCCAGGACCGGCGTAGACATATGCCGTTGGAGCAGATGGAATAGGGCAAAATTCGGATGGCCCGCACATGATGCCGCTGAAGTTCAGGCTCGCGTACCGGAATCTATTTCATGACCGGATTCGATTCATCGCAACAATAGTCGGAATTATATTCTCCATCGTGCTGGTGACGGTGCAGATGGGGCTCTATGTCGGCTTCAGGCGCATGGTCACGACCATGATCGATCATTCGCCTGCCGATCTCTGGATCATGCCGGCCGGCACCAAATGCTTCGAGGATCCCTCGCTACTGGATGGCCGTCAGCGGTTTCGCGCCCTGGCGGTTGACGGGGTCGCCGAAGCCGCTCCTCTCGTGATCGGCTATGCGCAGTGGCGATTGCCGGGCGGCACCACCACGCCGGTCTTCATCGTCGGCTCCGAACTGCAGGGATTCGGATTGCGTCCCTGGAGCCTGGTCAAGGGTCGGGTCGACGATTTGTCGATTCCCGGCGCCGTGGCGATCGACCAGTCCTATTTCGAGCGGCTCGGCGTCAACGCGACCGGCGCCAACGCGGAAATTCGTGATCAAAAGGTTGAGGTGACGGCGGTGACCAAGGGTATCCGATCGTTCACCACAACGCCTTACGTGTTCGCAGGTGTCGATCGCGCGCGATCCTATACCGGGATATCGCCCAACAAGGCTTCCTATTTCCTCGTGCGCGTTTCCCCCGGCTCGGACATCGGCAACGTTCGCCGGCAATTGCGGGAAAGTCTTCCTGACGTCGAGATTCTGACAGCGGCCGAGTTTCGCAATCGCAGCCGGAATTTCTGGTTGTTCGGGACCGGCGCTGGCGCCGCGCTGTTCGCAGGTGCCCTGCTCGGCTTCATCGTAGGCACCGTTATCGTCGTGCAGACATTATATTCGAGTACGAAGGATCACCTGAGTGAATTCGCGACGTTGCGCGCCATCGGTTCGTCCGGCGCATACATCTACTTGGTCATTATCTGGCAAGCGCTGCTGAGCGCGATCCTTGGATTTTGCGGGGCCGCAAGCATCAGCTCCATCGTGGTCAAGATGACCGCGGATTCTGCCCTGCCCGTCGTAATTACGCCCGCGATGATGTTTGCGCTGTTTCTGTTGACCGGGGTAATGTGCATCGCATCGGCCATTGTTGCCATTGTGCAGGTCATGCGCATCGATCCCACAACGGTGCTTGCACGATGAGCGAGTCTGTTATCGACGCCGTTGACGTCGTGAAATTTCTCGGCCACGGAGCGGGCCGGGTGCAGGCACTCAAAGGCGTGAACCTGTCCCTTAGGGGCGGCGAGTTGGTGCTTCTGATGGGCCCATCCGGAAGCGGCAAGACAACGCTGCTGTCGATCCTGGGATGCCTGATGACACCGACCAGCGGGGTGGTCCGGGTTCGCGGCCGACCGATCGCGGACCTCGATCCCGAGGCCCTCGCCATGATCAGGCGCAACCACATCGGGTTCATCTTTCAGTCCTACCATCTGTTTCCGACTTTGACAGCCGAAGATAATGTGCGCCTGGCGCTGGATGTCCGCGGTGAACGATCGCAACGCGAAGCGGCAAGGGACGTCCTGGGCATGGTCGGCCTTGCCCACAAGACAAAGGCCTTTCCCCGCGAACTCAGCGGCGGCGAACAACAGCGCGTCGCGATCGCGCGGGCCATTGTTGGCAAGGCGTCGGCCATCCTGGCGGACGAACCTACCGGCGCGCTGGATGCCCAGAACGGTCAAGCCGTCATGACCCTGCTCGCCGGGATCGCAAGGGACCAATCACGCGGGGTGCTGGTGGTAACGCACGATCCGCGAATCCTGCCATTCGCCAGTCGCATCGTGCATATCGAGGATGGCCGCATCGTCGGAGAAAAGACCGGCAGCGAAGCAAAGAAGGTGTCGACGTCATGATCATGCGGAGATTCAAGAAGGCTGTCCTGGCCTCCCTTTGCCTGAGCATTCTCGCCGGTGTGGTGGCTGTGGCGGTCGTGAAGACGCATGCCCAAGGCACGGACGCATCGGGTTCTGCCGCAGACAAGCGCTGGCTGGCGGTGGCTCCGGGCCGTGTCGAGCCGGTGTCCGGCCTCATCAAGATTGCGGGTCCAGTCGCGGGCGTCGTTGACTCGGTGCTGGTCAAGGCCAATGAGACGGTATTTGCCGGCCAGCCGCTGATCCGTCTTCGCGATCAGGAGGCTCGGGCGCAACTTGCCTCGGTCGCGGCCCAGGTCGCCATGCGGAAGCGCATACGCAACAAGGAGTCCGCAGCATCGGGCGCCGCGGCACGACGCAACGCCGAGGACGCCGTGGCAGACGCCGAGGCGGCCGTATTGGAGTTCCAGTCCCTGGTTGACAAGGCAGTCGCCGACCGGCGGGCTGGGCGCAGCGCGAATGCACATGTGGAGGCGACGCGCTCGGGATTGAAGCGTGCACAGGAGTACCTCGCGCGGCAGACCGACGAACTTCGCAGGATCGCTGCCAATTCGCCGCTGCCAACCGTGGCCGAAGGCCAGCTCAATGTCGCTCGGAGCGAATGGTCGGCGTCTCAGGCAGCTTTGGAAAAGCTGACAATACGGGCGCCGATCGACGGCTCCGTGTTGCAGGTCAATGCCAGGCCCGGGGAACTGATCTCTCCTTCGACGGCGACGCCGCTCATCCTGCTCGGCGACATCTCGGCGCTGCGTGTCCGTGCCGAAGCGGACGAGCGCGACATTGAGAAGATCAAGCCCGGGCAACCCGTGCTGGTGAGTCCCGCCGCGCTTCGCGGGCGCGATGTTGCCGGCACGGTTTCCTTCATTGCCCCGTTGGTAGAGGCCGGACGCTATAGCGCCCTTGGCCAGCGTAACATGACGGACGTTGACGTCGTGGAGGTGCTGATCGAGCTGAGTGAACCAGGCCCGCTGGTCGTCGGCATGAAGGTCGACGTCTATTTCCGGCAGGATACCGCCTCGCAATAGACCAGCACGTCGCGCACGCCGGAGGCGCGCACGAAGAGATGTACCCCGACGCTTACGAACCTCGCCAGCCATGCGGCTCTAGGGCGCGGTCTCATCAGCGCACAAGCATAACCTCAGCGCTTTCGGTGCAAAGCGGACATCAACAGTTCACAACCCTTGCTGAATCCATCGCGAATGACCCCGAGCGGACGGGCGGATCCTCGCTGCTCTTTTCCCGCAATAGCCGAAGCATTCCTGCCCATAGCAACGAATTGGGGCGACGGCGACGAAGCGGGACAAGCAACTGAACTGCCAGCCGTTGGGCCAGTCACAATCTTTTCACGGCGCGACTAACTGCGACGGATCGAGTTGGGTCACTTCTAACCCGCCGGGTGCGAAGTATATCAATGCTGCGGCGATAGCGATGGCTGCGAAGATCGAATAAGGGAGCAAGGCCCAACCTCTGCGAGCCTTAGGATTTGACGTAACAGTATGCGTGGGGTGGTCCGCAATCATTGCCATGTCGAACCTCCAATGATGAGAAAAAAATAATTCCGCGCTCCATTATTGCGCTGGACAAGCTTACGACCGAAAGCCGAAATTTAATCTGTCGCTACGATAGCCTACCGGAACTGCTCGATGCCGATGCGGCGCGATGAACGAAACAACTTGCGCAGGTCGGCTGCCGCTGCCAACGTCTTGATCTCGCGTTGTCTGCGCAAATGCTGCCTGAGCCATAAGCCGAGATCGGCTGAACGGCGGAGGTTGGCATTATGCAAGACCTGAGCGAGGTCATTGAATTGAACGTCTTGCTGTTTTGGATTCAATGTTGCCTCCAGTGTCGATGGGCCGTCCATCGCTTGGATGACACAATGGATTGGCGACGCACTTGTTGACGAGCTGACGCGAAGGCGATCCACACCGGGACGCCCATTAGCGTCCGCATGACCAACCCTGTTGGTAGATCACGATGACAACCAAATCCTCGGCCGGTTTCTGGCCAATTTCGCGAGCCGGGGAATTTGGTTTCACCAGGCGTCGCTTTGTTTCGTCTGCGTTTCGAGCGAACGAGTTAGGCGGACGGTCTCTAGGAAAACGACGGAGTGAGGTAGAAGGAATCAATCGCGCGATTCCATACTGGATTTTACATAGGTTGGCGGAAGCCGCAGCATCTTCCGGTCGTGTCCCATTTACGAAGTGCCGACACACCTCATTTGATGTCCGCTTGGGGGGCCATACTGGACTGGATTTGCTCACGCTGAGTTCTTCGCATTTTGCCCCCGGCCGACACCGGCGGGATCGAAACCTGCAAAGCAGCGGGCTCCTGCATTGACTTGAGTTGATATGTGAACCTCGCAGCAGTCGGAACATACTCACATTCGTATGCGGTTGCTCTGGATAGCAGGGGGGCGCGGTGTTGTGCTGGTCGTGCGCTGGATTCCGCTAGTCCGCTTTGTCGCGGCTATGGGGATGTGGTTGATGCCATTGCTGGCGCTGGGGCGCGACCTCGACGGGCGTTATGCGAACTCTCCACTCAAGCCGTGGTTTGACCAACTGAAAAGCCGCAACGGCCCCTGCTGTTCGAATGCCGACGGCTACGTCG
>Ga0307474_10000992_pt1 | contig 20641 bp, 18 predicted proteins | sample atmos_gasesECM1C_2_FD_203312 | JGI IMG/M metagenome (GOLD analysis project Ga0307474, IMG submission 203312) | Hardwood forest soil microbial communities from Morgan-Monroe State Forest, Indiana, United States - atmos_gasesECM1C_05 | ecosystem: Environmental > Terrestrial > Soil > Temperate... | reverse complement strand
ATCGAGCATGCCCTCCAGTTCGCCCCAGATCGACACCGACCTCGAACGCACTGTAACGATGGCCTCTATCGTCGAGAAGGAAACGGCGGTCGCCGAAGAGCGTCCGCTCGTCGCCAGCGTGTACTACAACCGTCTCGCCAAAAAAATGGCTCTCGACGCCGATCCCAGCATTATCTACGGCGAACTCTTGGCCGGAACATACACCGGTGCCCTGCATCACGACGACATGCAATTCAACTCGCGCTACAACACCTACAAGTATCCAGGACTTCCTCCGGGCCCAATAGGCAATCCCGGCAAAAGCGCCTTAGAAGCGGCCATGCACCCTGCGCAAAGCGACTACTTTTACTTCGTCGCCGACGCCCAGGGCCACCATCGTTTTGCCCGCACCATTACCGAACACAACAATAATGTGGCGGCCTACCGGAAAGCCATGCGCGGACAGTAGAATCTGACCTCGGACTTCGGCCTTCGGACCTCGGCCTAAAATCAAGGTCACATTCCGCGGGGTGATTCGGTCTGAGGTCCGAGGTCTGAGGTCCGAGGTCAGGACTTGCGGCTTTCCATCCAACCCTGCAGAATCAAAACTGCTGCCATCCGATCGACCGCCTTGGCACGCTTTTCGATCGATAACTCCGTTTCTCGCAACAGCCGGTTGGCCTCAGCTGAGGTCAGCCGCTCATCCCACAAATGCACTGGCAAACGGAAGCGCTTCCGTAGATCCTCGGCAAAAAGCTGCATCTTGTCGGATTGCGTTCCCTCCGCTCCACTCATTCGCAGGGGCAGGCCGACCACCACTTCCCGAACTTCGTATTCCGCGATCACCTGCTCCAGCGCGGCCAAGTCGTAGCGTTTGTTCCGGCGCTGCAGAGTCTCTAGCCCCTGCGCCGTGATCCCCAAAGGATCCGACACGGCGACGCCGATCCTTCTCGCTCCCACATCGAGCCCCAGGATTCTTCCCTTCGGCCGGACAGGTTTCTCATGGCTCAGGCTCACAGCCGGATTATATGCGTACAACCAGGGCTTCGACCTGAAAGGACAGTAGCAGCGGAGCCAACAACGATCATTCTCGGACCGCCAGGCTAACTGATCTGGCTAGAACCACTTACGTCCTGGCACTGCGTCACGTTATCCACAGCGTTGAGATCAAGCTCTTTGGCGCGTCGAAACCGGGCCTCGCCGCCTTGCTTTTAGTCCCATTTCGGAATAATCTATAGTCAGTAGTACGCAGACGTTTCCCTCACTCGACCCTCTGCCTGCCAAGGTGCTGTCTTAATGAGTGTCTTCTTATGAGTACCGCGGACCTGAATTTCCACATCGGCGACAAAGTCGTCTACCCCAACCACGGGGTGGGTGTTATCGAGCAAATTAGCAGTCGGTCCATCGGCGCGGTTGTCGAAAAGTTCTATCTCCTCAACATAAAGGCCAGCAGTCTCAAGGTCATGGTGCCCTGCAATAACGTGGGCAGCGTTGGCATTCGCAGGGTGGTCCGGAACGGAGAAGTGCAGAAGATTCTTGACTTCCTCGCCGTCTCCGACGACCTCAGCACCGCCGACTGGAAAGACCGTTTCAAAGAGAATTCGGACCGGATGCGCACTGGCTCTCTCTTCGAGGTCGCCGGAGTCCTCAAGAGCCTGATTGCACTTCACCAGGCAAAGCCTCTCTCTTTCCGCGAAAAGAAGATGCTGGAGCGCGCCCGCTATCTGCTGGTCAGCGAACTGGCCATGTCCCGCAACGTGGAAGAGCCGAAAATTGAAGAGCTCCTTACGCTGGCGCTTGCCAAATGCAACCTCCGCTTCCCGGAAGCCTCCGAGTTTCAGGCCTGAGCGTAGGCCCTTGTGCCGCGATCCTAATCAATTTTTTCCAGGTCCCTGCTCCCGTTGGCAGCCCGAATCAGACATATAAAGTAATCGACCGGTTGGTTAAACTATTTGACTACTGCAAAATTCCTCAGGAATTCCCGGGAATTGCGCTTTACATGCCTCTGAGAAAGCCCTAGACTCACCCCGCAGTCCTTCCCCCCGCAATCGATCCCCGGAGATTCTGGCCATGAAGTTCTCCCGCTGCCTGCGCTTCGTCGCGTGCGTGGTCGTCCAGGCGTTTGCAGGAACATTCTTCGCAAACGCGCAGTTCGCCATCACTACCCATCACTACGATAACCATCGCACGGGATGGAATCGGCATGAGGCGGTTCTCACTCCGTCCAACGTGAATGCGGCCTCGTTCGGCCTTCTTCAAATTGTGACGCTCGACGCTCAAGTCGACGGACAGCCGCTCGTCGTCCCTGGCGTGATCATCACCGCCGGCGGATTTCCCGGCACTCACGACGTAGTCTACGTCGCCACTGAAAACAACACGATTTACGCGATCGATGCCGAGAGCGGCACCGTATTGCTGAGTCCAAACTTCGGCCCGCCGGTCAGTTCTCCAACGATCTGCGGAGTGAGCCCGGCGATCGGAATACATTCCACACCCGTCATCGATCTCTCTTCCAGCACGATGTATGTACTGATCTACACCAACGACCTGACCGGGCCGGCTTACCGCCTCCATGCTCTCGATCTCGGCAGCCTCTCCGACAAAGTCGTGCCGCAACTGGTCGCGGCCTCGCATCTCTTAACCGACGGCACCACTTTAGCCTTTAACGCGCTCTACCAGCGCCAGCGTCCCGCGCTGCTGCTGGCGAATGGGAACGTCTACTCGGCATTCGGCGCGTTCTGCGATGGGCAGGCCAACTTCGCCCGCGGCTGGCTGATGGGATGGACTACCGGAACCTTAACTCCGCTTACCACCGGCGAGCTGATCGACATGCAAGCCGCATCGCCCGACAACTACTTTCTTTCTTCCATCTGGATGTCCGGCGCCGGCCCGGCCGCTGACGACTTCGGCAACCTGCTCTTCGTCACCGGCAACTCGCAGTATCTGACTTATGACGGAGTTACCAACATCCAGGAGAGCGTGGTCAAGGTTTCATCCACGCTGAGTTCCGTCACAGACCTGTTCACTCCCGCCGATCAAGATAGCCTCGACCTCTCCGACAACGACTTCGGCTCCGGAGGCGTCATGATCCTGCCCGACCAGCCCGGCGCCATGCGGCATCTCGCCGTCGCCGCCGGCAAAGAAGGCTCGATGTTCCTCATGAACGAAGACAACCTCGGCGGCCACTCCAGCAAGAACAAAGTGTTGGGCACGTATTCCATCGGGGGCTGCTGGTGCGGCGAATCGTATTTCGTCGATCCCTCGGACGGCGCTGCGCGAGTGGTTAGCAGCGGCGGCAGGAGCATCAAAGTCTGGAAGCTGCACACTTCCCCTGCTCCATCGCTAACTTTGGTAAGCAGTTCTTCCGCGATCGGCGGCGGACAGTCTCAGGGCTTCTTCACCAGCGTCTCTTCGAATGGCAGCGCCAATCCCATCGTCTGGGCGCTGTCCCATCCCGTCCCCGGCCTGGGTTCGGTCATGAATCTCTACGCCTTCGATCCTGAAGCCAAGGGATCGGCGCTCAAGCCGATCTTCCAATCCCCGGCGGGAACGTGGCCCAACCCGCAAAACAATTCAAACCAGGTTCCGGTGGTGGCGAATGGCAGAGTCTTCGTGGCCAGCAGCGGTCAGTTGCAGATTTTCGGGTTGCTGGGATCGGGGAAAAAGTAGTCGGGAACAAGTCGAGGAGATCCATTCGAAGTAACCCCGTTATCCTGATAAGACTGGGTGCCCTTTTCCCATTTCCTTTGCCGCCGTTATGGTTTTTCCCGCCTCCAACAGGTTTATAATCCCAAATAAGCGTACCGCACGCATACCTGATCATACTTACGTATTAATCATGACCGATCAACTCAGAAAGAAATTGCAGGAAGAAGTTGACGCGCTCGAACACGAACTCGTCCACGAACTGCCTAAAGAGATCAAGCGTGCCGCAGCGCTGGGAGACCTCAGCGAAAACGCCGAGTATCACATGGCCAAGCAGCGCCAGGAGTTCGTCAAGGCGCGCTTTCGTCAGCTCGGCAAGCGGCTCGCCGACCTGTCGCTGACCAACATGAACAACATCCCTAAGGACAAAGTAGGGCTCGGTTCCACCGTCAAGGTCTACGACAGCTCGAAGAATGAAGAGATCGAATACAAGCTCGTCACCAGCGAAGAGTCGGACGTTGCGGGGGGAAAGATTTCCACCACCTCGCCCATTGGCCGCGCCATACTGAACAAAAAAGTTGGCGACGAGGCCACAGTGATCACTCCGAACGGCAAGCGCGAACTGGAGATTCTGAGCCTCACCACGATCCACGACGAAGCTGAGTCCGAAAAGGCCGATCCAGAAAAGGCTGGCGCTTAGTGGCGGCGGAGTCCAGCAAGCACAGTTGGACCAGCGCCTTCGGCCGCGCCTGCGGAGTGCTGCTCGATACCATCGTGCGCTGGCTGGCGCTTTCGCGCATCAATCCCAACGTGCTGACGTTCATGGGATTGGTCGTGAACACCTGGGCTGCAATCCTATTTGGCTCGGCCAATGCGCTCTCGCAGCGGCGGATGTTTTTTTACGCAGGCCTGGTCATCATTTTCTCCGGATTTTTTGACCTCGTCGATGGCCAGGTTGCTCGCGCCACCAACCGCGTCACCCGATTCGGAGCGTTCTTCGATTCGGTGGTCGACCGCTACAGCGACGCTTCGCAATTTCTCGGACTGCTGATTTTCTACGCGCGCGGCGAACGCTTTTTCTACGTCGTGCTCGCAGCTTTCGTCATGATCAGCGCCATCATGGTCAGCTACACCCGCGCCCGCGCCGAATCGCTGATCGGATCCTGTCGCGTCGGCTTCATGGAACGTCCCGAACGCCTGGTGCTGGTCATCATCGGCGCCCTTTTCAACCGCATGGCGCCGGTACTGTGGGTGATCGCGGTGCTGTCGACGCTGACCGTGATTCACCGCATGCGCTACACGTGGACCAGAACCCAGGACCCACCCACCGCCGTAGCCAAAGCCGGACAGGCCGCCTAGTTCGGCTTTGGCTCGTCCGGTTCCCTTACTTTGGACTCAGGCTTGTTTTCGGCTGCATTTTCACCACTTTTTGGAGCGATGCCGAGGCGCTGCAATAGCATTCCGGCGAGACTGCTGTTCAGATCCGGAGTGTCCTTCATCGGGTCGGGCTTCTTGCGGAGCTTCGCGCGCCCGGCCGTCGTCTCTTCGAGCTCTTCGAAGTCCCGGGCAAACCATTGCGGCCCATTGAGACACGTAAGATCCAACTTATCCTGATCGATGACTACGTCGGTTGGCTTTTCGGCTTCGAAGCTTACTCGCTTCAGGTTGGCCGCGGCGGTCTGCAACGCATAGAGCATAAGTCCGGCGACCTTGGTATCGATTTTGCCTGCCCCCAGGAGGTGAATCACTTGCATCACGGCAACCTGCACTGAATTTGCATCTTCCAGTAGCGGGAGGTTGCAAATGCGAACCTGCGATTGCTCATCGAGAAGCTTGGCCTGCGTTTCGCGGTAGCTGTTGTGGAAGTAACAAAACCGACGGCGCCGCAGCGCCGGAGAACCACATTGCGTTCCGTTCACCTTGACGTGCTGGCATCGCGGAACATCGTTCATACTCATACTTCTTCCCCCGTCTCTGTGTGTCCGAACTGTAAATTACTTTCTGGTTACTCCCCCCCCCACCCCTCGGTCTTTTGGAATCTTGGTGCTAGCGGGAAATTCCCGCCAGATCCGATGGTCTAAAGGGCTTAAGGGTCAAAATCTAGATTGCAAAGAGCTTGGCTGCGTCACGATCTGATCTACGCAGCGTGTGGCGTATTCAGGATTGGGGAGAGAGGCTGTGGAAGGCAAGGTTAGATGTCACAACGCAGGCTAAATTTGTCTACCGTGGGAAATGATGGCAGAAAAAGTTATCTCGTAGTGGGTCGGGAGAGCGGGCACCTGTCATGCTGAGCGGAGTGGGATGGTTCGCGAAGCGAAGCAGCCCCCGGAGTCGAAGCACCCCTTACCTGCGGGCGTCAAACCTAACACGTGAAGGAGTTCTCACGGTGCTGTCGAGCCGTGGTTGAAACTCCTTGACGGGTCCGTGCCGAGGTTGAGTGGTAAGGGGTCCTTCGACTGCGTGAATGCTTCGCTTCGCGAACCATTCACTTCGCTCAGGATGACACGAGTAGAAGGCGCCATGAAGGATCACGAGTATTTTGTTTACATCGCCTGCAGCCGCTCGGGAACGTTTTACGTTGGAATGACTAACAGCATTTACCGGCGAGCATTGGAACATAAGCGCGGGGACATCGAAGGGTTCGCCAGCGAATATCGATGCGACCGGCTGGTGTATTACGAGAGCTTTGACGATGTTCACAAAGCGATTGGACGGGAGAAGCAATTGAAGGGCTGGTCCAGGGCGAAGAAGATTACTTTGATCGAGTCGAAGAATCCGCGGTGGGAGGATTTTGCGGAGAAGTGGGAAGCGCAGATGGCGTTTGCGGGGGAGGCGATCAGGGGCAGATAGACGGTCTTGGCGAGGAACTACAACTCGAGTTCGACGGTGGGGTGGGAATAATCATCGCCAAACTAAAGTCTCATCGCAAGTTCGACCGCTCGACAGTCCTTTGCGATGATCGCGCCTAGGTTGAGCGGTATGGGGTCCTTCGACTGCGTGAATGCTTCGCTTCGCGAAACATTCACTTCGCTCAGGATGACACGCGGTGAGGGCACCTGCATCATTCCTGCTATCCTATGCAGTCGTTCTGGGAGTTTTTCTTGCCAAACAATCCAGTTTTAGTAGTTCACGGGGGAGCCTGGGCCATGCCGGATGACATGGTCGAGGCGCATATCAATGGAGTACGCAACGCGCTGGCGGCGGGGTGGAGGGTGCTGGGGCGCGGCGGGACGGCGCTGGACGCGGTGGAGGAAGCGGTCGTCATCATGGAAGACGACGAGACGTTTGACGCGGGGCGCGGCAGCTTTCTGAACCGCGATGGCAAGGTGCAGCTCGATGCGCTGATCATGGACGGAGGCACGATGCGCGCCGGCGGTGTGGGATGCGTGGAGCGGGTGCGCAATCCGGTGCGGGCGGCGCGGAAGATCTTGAGTGAGAGTCCGCATGTGTATTTCGTGGCCGAGGGCGCCGAACGATTCGCCGCAGAGCATGGAGTGGAGTTGTGCGACAACACCGAACTGGTGATCCCGCGGGAGGTTGAACGTCTGCGTGAATATCAGAAGAAAGCGGCGCAACAATCATCCGCATCCCCATCCGCAAACGATGGGAACGATTTATTTGCGCCGACGCTCTCGCACGACACTGTAGGCGCGGTCGCACTCGACCGCGAAGGCAACATTGCCGCCGCGACCTCCACCGGAGGGACGCTGAATAAAGCTCCGGGACGGCTGGGCGATTCGTCGCTGATCGGATGCGGTTGCTACGCTGACAACCTGAGCGCAGCGGTATCCACTACAGGCTGGGGCGAGCCAATCATGAAGCTTGTGCTGGCCAAGTGGACCGCAGACCGGGTATTGGCCGGCAACTTGCCGGAGTGGGCCGCGCAAGAGGCGATGAACTATCTGAAGCAGAGAGTCAACGGGCATGGGGGCATCATCGTGCTGAACGCGCAGGGACAGTTTGGTATCGCGCACAATACTCCGAGGATGGCTTGGGCTAGTAAGACTGTGAAGGCAGAAGAGGCCGGGGTGGAACGGAACACGCCTTAGAGGTGTCGTCCAAGAAATTTCAACTTTCTGCGTGAACTTTCTGCTTGACACCGGATTATTTCCGAATCAATATTGAAACGTTTTAATAGAGGCCAACCGCGATGGGTTGGCTTGTGAGCCGCATTCGTCTCCTGCCTTCGACTCCCCTGCCGAGGCAGCGGATCCCACCTGCAAGGAGGATGCTATGTCCAGACACCCTGGCTGCACTCGCTCGATTTTCAAGCTTCTATTGTTCTGCGTGCTCCTGCCGATAGCTCTGCCGGCTCTCGCCGTCACCGGGTATATCCGCGTCAATCAGATCGGCTACGAGGCCGGTCTTTCGGCCCGCGCCTACCTGATGACCACCAGCGCGGTCAGCGGGGTTTCGTATGCCGTCAAGAATTCTGGCGGATCCACGGTGGCTTCGGGCCCGGTTGGGACGAAGCTCGGCGCATGGGGGAGTTACAGCGTCTATCCCATCGATTTCACTCTGACAGCGGCCGACACTTATACGATTTTGGTGAGCGGCGAAGTCTCGACGACCTCGCCGAAATTCCGCGTCGACATTCCGGCGAACCTCTACACGACTCCGCTGGCCAATAATTTGTATTTCTACGAGAACGAGCGCGATGGATCGAACTTTATTCCGACTCCGCTACGCACCGCCGCCGGACACCGGAACGACGCCAAGGCCACTGTGTATCGAAGCCCGACATTCGATAGTAATGACCTCATCCTCGGCAGCCTCGTTCCGACTGGCGAGACCATCGATGCCGAGGGCGGATGGTGGGATGCGGGCGACTATCTGAAGTTTGTACAGACGCACAGCTATGTGGTGGCGATGATGCTGATCGGCGTGCGCGACTTTCCCAACCAGATGGGCAGCCTTTCTACAACGTCGAACTTCGCAAACGAAGCGCAATTCGGCGTGAACTGGCTGCAGCAGATGTGGGACGACTCGCGTAAAACGCTTTATTACCAGGTCGGCATCGGCACCGACTTCAAGAGCTTCAATTATCAGAGCGATCACGATATCTGGCGACTACCGCAGGCAGACGACACCTATGGCGGAACGAACTCGGTGTTTCAATACATCAGGCACCGTCCGGTATTTGTTGCCGCCGATTCCGGGTCGAAGATCAGTCCCAATCTTGCGGGACGTCTCTCCGCCGATTTTGCCGAGTGCTTTCAGGTGTACGACGCGACCAATCCCACTCTTGCCAACCAGTGCATTCTTGAGGCAGAGCACATCTTCGATCTGGCAAACACTTCTCCTACGGGAAACTTGCTGACGACCGCGCCTTATGATTTTTATCCGGAAACCGAGTGGCGCGACGATCTGGAACTGGGCGCAACCGAACTCTACTTTGCGATCCAGCGCGGCAATTTGCCGCCCGGCTTGCCGCACACCGACCCCATGTATTACCTGACGGCTGCGGCGAAGTGGGCGTATGCCTACATCCACGGACCGAATGACCAGACCGATACGCTAAACCTTTACGACGTGAGCGGACTCGCTCACTTCGAGCTCTACCGCGCCATCGCGCTGGCGGGAAATCCGAAAGGATTGGCCGTGTCGCAGGCCGATCTGCTGAACGACATTGGCAATCAAATGAATACGTCGATCGCCAATGCCAAGGACGTGTTTGGATACGGCTTGCCTTTCAGCACCTACGACAGCGTTTCCCACGGCGCGGGAATGTCGGTCATGGCCGCAGAATACAACTACCTGAACAGCAACAGCACTTACGCCGGCGACGCGCGGCGCTGGCTAGCGAACATTTCCGGCGCCAATGCCTGGGGCGTGACGTTCACCGTGGGCGATGGCGATACTTTCCCGGACTGCATGCAGCATCAGGTAGCGAACCTGGCGGGGTCGCTGAATGGAGAGCCTCCTACATTGAATGGCGCCGTCGTCGAAGGGTCGAACAGCGCTCCGACCTCGGGATTGGTGTCCAACATGCAGAAGTGCCCGCCGGGCGGCGGCGACGTTTATAAGAGGTTCAACGGCAACGGAGCGGTTTATAAGGACAACGTGCAGTCGTATTCGACGGATGAACCTGCGATCGATCTGACGGCGACATCGTTTCTGATGTATGCGTGGAGGATCGCTGGAGGGCCGAGCGGGACTCCGTAACAATCAGCAGCCAGTACCCCAGTTGCCAGGTCAATAGCAGCAAATTCGACGTTTCAGGATGACGTGCCCGCGCTCGTGGCCCGCCGGCTGCAAAATGCCGACCCCAGGCGGGTGCGAAGCGCACTCTCTACCGCATCGCCGGTTCAGTTCGAAACCCCCAAAAGCTGTTTTTGCATTTTCGTGGTCCGCTTGTTACGAACTCCGAACAGACGGCGTATGCGCTCAAGTACAGGCCCCGCTAGCCGTCCGATGACCGAACTGCCGAAAAATAGCGATCCGGCAAGCCAGTAGCGGGGGAAAGCTTGTTCGGATTTCGTAACAAGATTCCTCCGCACAAGAAAATCACGCAAATCTCGCCACGAAAGCTCGCGTCCTGCTATGATGTCGAACACTTCCATGGAGGCGCGTAATGCTCCCTGCAGGCAAGAGCCTTCGTACCCTACGCGAGAAACTTGGTCTAACTATGCGCGACATCGAGATGTCGAGCGCGCGCATGGCCGAGAAGTATCGCAACGAAGAGTACTCGATTCCTCCCAGCCGTTTGTCGGACATTGAAACCAAGGGTGTTCTTCCGAGCATTTTTCGGATGTACACGCTGGCGGTGATTTACCGACGCGACATACGCGAACTGTTAGCCTGGTACGGGGTTGACCTGAACAACATGGCCGCCGATCTGGGGATGATTTCCCCGCCGCGATCACATGTTTCCGAGGCTCTCTCCGGACTGTCTTCGGTGCAGGTGCCGATCCGATTGGATCCTGGCTTCGATCAACAGCGCACGATGAATCTCGGACGTATGGTGGAACAGTGGGGCTTGGTGCCCTTGTCGTATCTGGCGCAATTTGCTCACAGTGATTTCACATACGGCTACATCGGCAACCAGGACTTCACCATGTACCCCATTTTGCCCCCCGGGAGCTTCATTCAAGTTGACGAAGCCAAGAACAAAGTGACCGAAGGGGTGTGGCGCTGCGAGTACGAGCGCCCGATTTATTTTGTGGAGACCCGCGACGGACATACGTGCTGCTGGTGCAGCATGCGCCGCGATGATGTGATTTTACAGCCGCACCCACTCTCGCCCGTCCCGGTGCGAGTGCTGCGATGCCCGCAGGAAGCCGAGATCATCGGCCAAGTCGTGGGCATAGCTATGAAATTGACGGAGTGGCAGGCTTTTGGTTCTTCTCCAACTTCGAAAGCGCAACCAGTACTGAATTAAGGTGGCGCGCCGAGGCTGCATCCTCGGGTGACGGCAGGAGTTCGTTGAACTGCCGGCGCATGCCTTCGACATACGCATCCGCATTCTTCTCGGAGTTCTGGCTCGACTCGCGCAAATCTTCCGCCAATTCCGATATCGGCGTCCGCAGAACCGAGGACAATACTTCGGTGTGAGCGGTTTTTAGGGCGCGGTCCGAGGCCTCCTCGCCGTGAAGCTGAGACATGCCCCAATGCATGTACCCGCCTTCGCTCCGGCGCAGAGAGGCAAGATAAGACAATTTCGCCAAGAGCCCTGAAACCGCGGCCAGCGTGGTCTCACGCAAATCCTGGAGTGCGGATTTTAGTGTCATAACTTGTTACGAATTCCGAACAAACGACAGACCCAAAGTGATGTTTTTGTCGGGCTTGGGTCATGAAAATATCACGGTTCGCTTTTTCAAACAAGGAGAAAACAACCGTGAAACGTGTGCTATTGGTCGTTGCCGCAGCCCTCATGTTCCTCAACACTTTGGTAGTTCCAACCGTCGCGCATGCGGATGGTGTAGGCGGCACAAGCTGCGGCGGCGGGAATGGTATGTGCAAGCCGTAGCCTTTAGCTGCCTTACGAAAACCGAACAAATTGAGTCCAAGTTGGAGCCGGCGGCACGTTACGTATTAAGATGGCGAAACCGCTTATGCTGCCGGCTCATTCATTGCTCTGGCACTACTTCTGGCTCGCGCCCCATATCCTTCAGGTAGCGCTAGCCTTCTTGATGTGGCGCCGAGGACTGCACAGTCTTTTTGGGGTATTTTTCGCCTATCTCATCTTCGAGGCTTTTGAAGAGTTCACGCTCTACGGCTTGGACATTGCCCCTGCGGTGAGTGGCGAAACATTCTGGCGAGCTTTCTGCGTCGGACTGATCGTTGAAGGCTTTATCAAAATCGGCGTGATTGGAGAATTGTTTTATCACCTCCTTCGACCGTGGCCCGCCATCGCCAAGGTCGGTAGCCGCTTGGTTACCGGCACGGGCGCGGTTCTCGTCCTCCTTGCCAGCCTCGCTGCTGCGTTAGTTGTCCCTGACAATAACCACTGGCTCATTTCCGGGTCGCATATTCTGCAGCAGACGTTTTATATCGTCGATTGCGGCCTCTTAGCTCTCCTATTTTCATTTACGGCATATTTCAAATTGGCCTGGAACTACCGAATTTTGGGAATTGCCGTTGGCCTTGCCATCCTGGCCTGTGAACACCTCGGAACGTGGGCCGTGATGGCAAATGGCGGCTTACTCGGTCAGCGTCACTTTCTCGATCTCCTGAACATGGCCACATACCATGTTTGTGTTCTTATCTGGTTCTACTACCTTCTCGTTCCACAAAAGACCCCCACGACGTCTGCGGTTTCATTGCCGGAAAACAATCTGGCGATTTGGAACCGGGAATTGGAGCGTTTACTTCAGCAATGAATCTGGCCGTTGTTCTTGTCATCGCCGCCGTAGTTGCGCTGAGCATTATTCTGCGCCTCGCCGTAACCCAGAGCCTGCAACTGAAAGGGAGCAGCGGGCCGGATGTCTCGATTCGTCCAATCGATATCGAGGCTTTCCGCAACTTGATTAATCCTGCCGAGGACGAGTATCTACGGCGACGCCTGCCGCCGGCCCAGTTTCGTACGGTGCGGCGTGAGCGGTTGCGCGCTATGGCCGCTTATGTTCAGGTGGCCAATCACAACGCGGCCGTGCTGATACGAGTAGGCGAAGCCGCTCTTGCTGGCAGAGATGGGCGTGTGGCAGAAGCCGCGCAATTGATGGTAGCGGATGCGCTGCTGCTTCGCCGCAATGCTACGGTAGCCGTGGCTCGGATCTATCTGGCGCTGGCCTGGCCCGGTTCAGAGTTCGCAGCGGTGCGTGTGGTTGAGCGCTACGAACAACTGAGCGGAACCGCGATGCTGTTGGGGAGACTGCAAAATCCTGGCGCTGCGGTCCGTCTCTCCGCGTCCCGCTAAGGCATTGCACTTCCATCACCACAGCGAGGCATCAAGGTTGACGGTGGCGTTCGGCGTCGCCGCGACTTGTTGTCGCAGTACCAGTAACTAGCCCACTACCCTGCTTGATTCCATCCTTGTTTTCGTTGCACGTTCTGGTGTAAAACGCAGCGGGAACGTGCCGACCCCGAATGTTGAATTTGTTCTGGCCCAAGGCCGTTGGAGTTGCTTCTGCCGCCGCGCTCACCGTGAGCGGACACAAGGGAGACTCTATGCTGTGCTCACGAAATTTGAGTGTTTTCCTCTCGTTGATGGTCATGTTCATGTCGTCCTTCACCTTCGGGCAGGGTGGTGCCGCCACTGGCGACTTGCACGTTACCGTGAAAGACCCCAAAGGCAGTGTGGTGACCAATGCGACTGTTTCCGTAAGCGATGTTGCAAAAGGCCTGGAACGAAGCGCCACCAGCGATGGACAAGGCGGCTACAGCGTTCGACAGTTGCCACCTGCGCTTTACACAGTAACGGTGCAAGCTTCGGGCTTCGGGAAAGCGGAGGCTAAGGACATCAGCATCACAGTGGGCGGAACAGTGGAACTCCCGGTGACGCTGGCCGTCGCCACCGGCAGGGAAGTAGTCGAGGTCACATCCCAGGCGGAGTTGGTAGAAACCTCGCGCACTTCGACTACAGACACCATCGGGCAACGTCGCATCGATAATCTTCCGATCAACGGTCGCAACTACATCAACTTCACGCTTACGGATTCTCAGGTGGTTCGCGACAATGCGCCGAACACCGGTGCGGCCCCGACTTCAGGCCTTAACATGAGTGGACAGCGAGGCCGCTCGAACCTGGTGAATGTGGATGGCGCGGACGCTACCGATAATTCCACCAACGGCGTGAGATCTACCGTATCGCAAGAAGCGGTGCAGGAATTTCAGATCATCACCAACAACTATGCAGCGGAGTTTGGCCGCGCTGCGGGCGGCGTGGTGAACATTATCACGCGCTCGGGTTCGAATGATTTTCACGGCGACGTCTACGGCTATTTGCGCAATCGAAATTTTCAGGCAGTGAACCCGTTCAGCACGGTTTCGAATCCGGCTTATACCCGCGTGCAAGCCGGCACGGCCTTCGGCGGAGCAATCAAGAAAGACAAAACGTTTTACTATTTTTCCTACGAGATCACCCGGCGGCACGAAACCGGGTTTTCCAGCATTGGACAAAACAATTTCGGCCTGGTGAACAACGTCGACCTGTCCAATGCATTTGCATTACCTGCCGGAAGCATCCAACAGGGCATCGAAGCCACAGCTTTGCAACAGCAGTTCTTCCAGCAACTGCCGGCCACTGAGGCAACTCTGGCAACCATCAGCCCTCTGCTGGCTGCCGGATATGCGCAAGAAGCGGGTGCATATGCCACATTCGTAGGCGGGTCTTCAGGCATAGCTGTGAATGGCAGCTACCCGGCGATTTTCAGAGCCCTCGTGGGAACTGCGATTCCTGCGCCACCGAACGGATCGAGCCCGCTCACGCAGTTTCCGACTTCGTGCAATTTCGCTCAGCCCAACGTGTTGTGTAATTCGCTGCCAGCCAACTTCCTGAGCTTGAATTCGCAAGTAGGAAACTTTCCCGTCTTCGAAGGCACCAGCCTCTATTCTCTGCGCATTGACCACAACGTGAATGCCAACAACCGGCTGACTCTACGTGCCAATGTAAGCCCCAGCACAGTTACTGGAATTGAAGTGAACGGCGAGAATCAGGTCTTCGGCCAGAACGCCTACTCGCGCACTTCACAGCAGACGTATCGCGACGTCAGCGGCGTTGTGCACGATACCTGGACGATCGGTAACAATAAAGTGAATGAGTTGAGCTTTCAATATGCCAGGCGCGGTTTGGCCTACAACTACAACACTGCGAACGCGGGTGGTGCTGACGTGGCGGAAAACATTCCTGGCTACGCCTATTTTGGCCGCGAGCCCTACTCTTACGTGCAGCGGGTCGAGCAGCGGTACCAATTTACCGACAATTTCTCATGGACCATCGGCCGCCACAACATGAAGTTCGGCGGCGATTTCAACTACCTTCCTCTAGACGCCACCTTCACCGTCAATTACGGAGGCCTCTACGACTTTGGCACCACGCAGGCTAACACTTTCTTTCCGAATATTTGTCCAGCCGCGATCGCTACAGCGTGCCCAACATTCCCGGCGTTCACTGCAGTCCAGAGCTATGGGCTTGGCTTTCCGAACCAACTCGTTCAGGGGTATGGAAACCCTCACGACAGTTTCTCCAACAAACCGTTGGGCGTTTTCTGGCAGGATTCCTGGCGAGTTTCCCCGAACGTGACCTTGAACTATGGCGTCCGTTATGACGTAGAGTTTCCGCCCCACCTTAGCCCACTGAATGCGTTGGCGCAGACAGCTTATAACCAGTTGGGCCTGCAAAAAGGAATCCAAACCGACACTAACAATGTCCAGCCCCGACTGGGCGTGGCATGGGATCCCAAAGGAGATGGCAAAACGGTGGTACGAGCATCGTATGGAATTTTCTACGACCACCCGCTGCTCGCCCTTTATTTCCTCGGCGATGCCTCCGACGCTTCGCAGAGTGGGCAGTTGGTGTTTGGTCCCGGAGCTCCATGCAGCACAGCTCCAGCCGGTTCGGCCGCCACGGCCGCCCTCTTTCTGAACGCCGCCAACACTTTTCAAGGAATCCTGAATACGTCCGCATGTTTGCCGACGATCCCCGGTTATATTGCGGCGCAGCAGCGATTTAATCCCGCACCGTTCACCGCGGCTCAATCCGCAAATCCCCAGTTTCCCGGCTTGTTCGTCAACCAGAACTACTTGAATCCATCGACCTTTTTCCCGATGGCGTTTTTGCCGTTTGGCTATCCGCAAGCGAAGAATTTCGTCTATGCCTATGCGCAGCAGGCGAACTTCAGCGTTGAGCGCGACCTCGGGGGCGGATTCTCCTTAAATCTCGCCTACAACTTCAATGGCGGGCGACATCTGAACCGGCCGATCAACGCCAACACAGCTCGAGGCGATTTGCTGCTGCGCAACCTGAATGCCGCCGTCGCTGCGGGAGTGAACGCAGCCACCGACAACCCTCTTGCTGTGAGCGGTTGTGGCGTAGGAGCTGGTGGGCCGTACGTTCCTGCAGCTCTTACAAACTTTTTCCGGCCTTCCGCGGTCAATCCTGCCATCGCAATCGGACTCTTGTCGAATCCCGCCTCCGCGCCCTGCGTTACAACGGTCCTGCCGCTCGCGCTGCAAGAATACGGATTGACGTCCAATTGTAATTTCAGCACGCTCGCAGGATGCGTCCCGTTCAGCGATATGGACGCCAACTTCTCGAATGGCAGTTCCGTCTATCACGGCTTCAGCGCCAACCTTCGCAAGCGCTTCAACCGGCATTATGAATTTCTCGCCTCCTATACCTGGTCGCACGCGATTGACGACTCCACGGACTTGCAGGCACCGCTCGCGCCGCAGGATAGCTTCAATCCCAGCCTGGAGCGTTCGAATTCCCTGTTTGACCAGCGACACCGCTTCGTCTTCAGCGGCGTCTACCAGACAGGAAAAGTTGGCGGTGAAGGCTTCGCGAGCAAGTTTCTGAGTGACTGGACCTTCGCACCCATCATTGAGGTGGCCTCAGGCCGTCCCTTCAACATCATCACCGGCAGTTCGGACAATTTCCAATTCTCTCCCGACACTGGCCGCCCGAACACCTTCGTCAACGCCACTTGTACCGCAGCGGGGAATCCACCGGTTAATTCCAAGTTCTCGCCCACCGGCGTGTTTCAGGAGCCTTGCCAGGCTGAGTTCGACGGCACGCTACTTTCTCTCGACGGAAACTTTCCCCGCAATGGAGGGGTTCAGCCCTGGACTGTATTCGACGATATGCGCGTCTCCAAGCGGATCTATTTTGGCGAGCGCTTCAATACGGATTTGATTGTCGACATGTTCAACATCGCGAACCGGTTCAACGCCGCCGCCGTCAATCAACTTTTTACCAACGCTGGGCAGGTGACCGCCGCCTACGATCCGCGACAGTTCCAGTTTGCGTTGAAATTCAACTGGTAAGTGAGGCAAGGCTGCGGCCATCAAGGCCCTATAATCCAGCAGAACCTTAATCCCACAGAACCCGAACGCCTCACTGTTCGTATAGTTTTCGTATGGCAGATTCCATGGCAGATTCGAGCCCAATTCTTCCACCTTCGCCTGGCCCTGGTGCGCCAGCTCCGCATACGATCTTCCGGGGCCCGAACGGAATCCGCGCTGGCTGGCGGACACTGATCTTTTTGGCGATCATGGCGAGCCTGATCGCCGTCGTCAGTCTCCTGGTTTTCGTGGGAATGCGTCTTCTTGGGCACCATCGTAATCCCGCTTTCGGCATCGGATCGCTAACTCCGGTGGCTGCCGTGCTTAGCGACGGGGCAATTCTTGTCTTTTCCGCGGGTGCCGCTCTTATCATGGCCAGGATCGAGCGCCGCAAGTGGGGACAATATGGCCTTCCGATGGCGTTCGCGTTTGGCCGCGATTTCTGGATCGGGCTGGGCGCCGGCTTTTCCGCCATCAGCGCAACCCTGTTGGTTATCTTCTCCCTGCGCGGGTTTCATCTCAACGGGCTCGCCATCCACGGCGGCACCATCCTCACAGCCACGGCAGCATGGACGGGCGCGTTTATTGTTGTCGGCCTGGGCGAAGAGTTCGCGTTTCGCGGATACCTTCAATACACGCTTACTACCGGTATGGGCTTCTGGCCTTCAGGGATTCTTTTGTCCGCTCTGTTCGGTCTCGCCCATGCTGCCAACCCCGGAGAGAGCAAATTCGGATTGCTCTCGGTTGTGTGCTTCGGCATTCTTTTCTGTTTCATCTTGCGCCGCACCGGCAATCTTTGGTGGGTGGTTGGATTTCACGCAGGGTGGGATTGGGGACAGACCTTCTTCTACGGCGTAACTGATAGCGGCCTGGCGGCGTATCACAACCTCTTCAACTCGACCTTCAGCGGGCCGACGTGGCTTACCGGCGGCAGCGTTGGCCCGGAAGCCAGCATCTTCACGCCGATTATGTTGTTGATGGTTGGCATTGTCGTCAGCCGCTTCTACAGAGAGAATAAGTATCAGCCGCTCGGTGGCAACTCTTGAAGTCTTGAGGGGTCAGGGGTCAGGGGTCAGGGGTCAGGGGTCAGGGGTCAGGGGTCAGGGGTCAGGGGTCAGGGGTCAGGGGTCAGGGGTTAGGGGTTAGGGGTTAGGGAAGATCTAGGAGTAATGGTTTTTTACTTTCTATCGAGGGAACTAAGTAGACCGTTCAAGACTTTGCCTATCTCGGCGGCGCGGTTGAACAAGATTGTTGATTGAACGGAGTCGATGTACCCGAGCTTCCGTGAAATCAGAATTTGCGTTTCGATCTCCATTAGCGAACCTCGCGCGTGCCCTAGAAATTGCTTGAATTCGCCAGTTGACAATCTCGCGTGGCCTTCCGCAATGTTGCTGGGAACGGAAACCGCCGCTCGCCTTAATTGAGAAACCAAGCCATAGGTCTCGGTCTTAGGAAAACCCCGTGTCGCCCGATAAATCTCAAGCACGAGCTCAATCGATTTTTGCCAGACTATCAAGTCGCGATAGGATTGCACGCGGGGCATCGCTAGACATTTCATACTGAGCATTTTTCCACTCGGCGAATCCCTCGGATGTGAGAAGCGTCACATCCCACTCTGGATATCCCCAGAGTGGGAAAAATCTGACCCCTGAGCTCTGATCCCTTAGCCACTGTCAGGGGTTCGAGGTCCGAAGCCCGGTGTTACACTTCACCCATCACCCATCCTTGGCGCTTGCCCGGAGTCAGTTCCCAATGTCACAGCCCCATACGCCTACGCCGCGGACCCGTGTGGTCCGCGAAGCGGATCGCGCCGTTTATGATCGCGAAGCTGTTTACCGCATCTTGGACGAAGGCTTTCTCTGTCACATCGGCTTCGTAGTCGACGGACAGCCGTTTGTGATTCCGACGTCTTACGGTCGAAGCGGGGACGTCCTGCTCATCCACGGATCAGCTGCCAGCCGGATGTTGCGGCAGATGAAAGAAGGCGTCCCGGTTTGTATCACCGTGACATTGCTTGATGGACTGGTGCTGGCTCGTTCCATTTTTAACCACTCGATGAATTACCGCTCGGTAGTAGTCCTGGGCAAGGCGACGTTGGTCGATGATCCGGTGGAAAAGATCGAAGCCCTGCGGCTTCTCTCCGAGCACGTCATCCCTGGCCGCTGGGCCGAGTCGCGCCAACCCAGCGAGCGTGAACTCAAGGCGACGTCAATCCTGCGTGTGCCTATTGAAGAATTCTCGGCCAAAGTGCGGCAGGGACCAGTGGTCGACGATGAGGAGGATTATTCTTTTCCGACTTGGGCGGGGATTGTGCCGCTTGAGATGAAGACTGGGGAGCCGATTGATGACGCTCGGCTGTTGCCAGGGCAGTACGCACCGCAATACGCACAGCATTATTCGCGTAAGCGGTAATGGCTCTCTTATTGCCTTTACTGGTAAAGAGATACATCCTTACAGGAAGGAGGCATGGTAAAGATGGGTCACTTTAGCACAATCAGCAGTAAGGGTCAGCTCACGATCCTGCAGGAGATTCGTAAGCGTCTCGGGCTCGAAACCGGCGACCGGGTTGAGTTTGTAGTGGAGGAGGGTCGCACCGTCATCCGGCCGGCCCGCCAGGAAATCAATCCTTGTGAGAAGTTCATCGGAATTCTGGGACCGTTTCCAGGAGGGGAAGAAGGCATCAAAGCCTGGATTGATGACATTCGAAGCGATAAAGATTACGAATGAGAACGGCTGTTGACACGAATATCCTGTCCCTGTTTTGGTCGGGAGGTCCTTTGGCAGCCACGAATACCGCCCAGTTGTCAGATGCTCGGGCGGAGGGAGCGCTGGTGATAGCGCGCCCGTCTTTGTCGAACTTTCGGCCATTCCCATAGGCGACACCCAGCGCGTTGGGAAATTGCTCAGAGAGATGAACATCACAGTGGATTTCGATCTCGGGGAAGCGGTTCGGCGATCGGCAGTGAGAAGTTTCGCGGCTTACGCCGTTCGCCGTCGCCGTGTTGGCGGTGGTTCTTCAAAGCCGTTACTAGCGGACTTCGTAATCGCATCTCATGCGTTGCTACAAGCAGACAGGCTCATGACTCGCGATGTCCGTCGCTACAGTCTGGACTTCCCAAGTCTTCGCCTCGTTTAGGCTTCTCCATGGAACAAAGCAACCATCAGTCATCTATTTCCAGAGATGGATTTGCGCGCTTGCGATGAGTGGCAGCCCCCGATGCAGAACGCCTGGATTACCGCATTGGCCCGTGCCGCCCTTTCTCACGGAATCAGCAGCAGTTTCCCCGTCGTTTTCCGCCCTTCCAAGTCGCGATGTGCGCGCTGCGCCTCGGCCAGCGGATACGTGTGCTCGATTCTCAACTTCAGCTTCCCCCCAGAGATCATGCCAAACACGGCGCTCGACTGCGCCACCAGTTCCTCTCGCGTAGCGATATAATGAGCGAGAGTCGGCCGGGTTACGTAGAGCGATCCCTTCTGGGCCAAGGTGATCAGGTCAAACGGTGCTACTGCGCCGCTAGAGCCTCCGAAGAGCACCATCATGCCGCGCGGTCGGAGAACATTTAGGCCCTTCTCA
>Ga0307474_10000990_pt1 | contig 20646 bp, 21 predicted proteins | sample atmos_gasesECM1C_2_FD_203312 | JGI IMG/M metagenome (GOLD analysis project Ga0307474, IMG submission 203312) | Hardwood forest soil microbial communities from Morgan-Monroe State Forest, Indiana, United States - atmos_gasesECM1C_05 | ecosystem: Environmental > Terrestrial > Soil > Temperate... | reverse complement strand
CTTATCCGTCGCTGCCTTCGCGAACAGGGACTTCTTCGGGCGGTTGGATTTCGGTGTAGCGCCGTGCGAACTCGTCACCGGGAACCGGCCATTGCTCGCCGTCGGATCCCCGCACGACCCAGTCGCCGTCCGCGGCGGTCGTGGGACCCTCGAGGGTGTTGATCGTTTCACCCGGGTATGCCGGGCGGGCTTGAACCCGTCCTTTTCTGCGCCATCGCCCGTCGTCGGCCGGCTCGTAGGTCTTCCGGAAAATGTCGTCGCGCACGGACCAGATCTTTCCGTCGCCCTGTACCGCCCAGTCTCCGGCGCCGGCGCGCATGGTGTCTCCGGCATCCGACTTCCACGTCCATGGTGTACTGCGTTGTTCTGCGGTGACCGTCCCGACCCGGGTGAAGGATTGCCACAGCGGACGTGACCGAAATCCCAGCTGGCGCAGGCTCCACAACGTCCCCGCCAAGCTCCGCACCGCGGCATTGAGCAGATCCGGCGTGCTTTCGACCACCGACCAGTCGTGCAGCTTGTCGTGGATCTTGCGCGAATCGTCGCGGGGCGAACCGTATTTCCAGCCATTGCGGCGGTAATAGCGACACCAATCCTCGTGCTCTGCTCGGGCCATGCTCATGGCGGAGTGGTGGTCGAAGCCCATCAGAGCAAGCTGTTCCAATGGCGGCAAACCCGCCATGTCGCGTCCGGAGAGCTGCGCCGGCGGGCTGCCCCAGGTATTCCAGGTATGTCCCGCGATCTGTTCAACCATCCACAAGGCGTTGCGCACCTGGCGCCGGTTGGATCCGCGGTAGAACTCGTTGAGTTCGGCCCACGGCATCGCGGCCTGCGATCGCGGCGCGTCCGGGTCGATGGTCGACACGTAGCGCTCGTGGATCAGCCTCGCCGCACGCTCCCACGCATCCTGGACCTCCCGGGTATCCAGCACCATCGAGTAGGACTGCAACATGCCGACGACCTGGATCGAGTCGTCAGCGATGCTTGTGTTGGGGTCCGGGGCGTAGATGGGCGTGTCGGGGAAGTGGGCGGCCAGCCTGGTGGCGGTTGTCGCGGCATGGGCATCCACCAAGATCACCGCGCTGGTTGCGGGGTCAGCATCACCGATCAGCTTGAGCATGGTCGGTATCGTCGGCGCCTCCGAGATCGCGTCGATGGTCGGTCCCTCGGACATGAATCCGGCTTGCTGACGGTAAAACTCGTGATCCCACAGGTACTCCCCGGCGTCTCTTTCGACCAGGGTGAGCGCGGGCAACGGGACCGCGCCGGGTGGGGTGTAGAAGTCGCGTTCCAGGGTGCGCCGCGTCAGGTCCGCGCACAATGCCAGGGTCAATTGCGAAGTGCCACAGACGAATACGCGCCTTATTCGGCCCGTCGCGATGATACCGTCGAGCAGCCTGCCGGCGGTCACTTCGTACTTGCCAACCACATCGGCCGCCCACCGGGTGTCGGATCCGCCGAACTGCTGGGCGCGCCACGCTTCGGCCAGCCAGGGGTCATCCATGCGCACGATGAGGGGCAACCGCTGCTTGTGCGCCAACTCGGAAAGTCGACGACTGATGAGGTCCAGCCACAACAGGTTGGTCGCCGGGTCGGGTGCCATCAGGTAGAGCCGAGAGAGGTGGCGCCACAGCCGCAATGACACCAGGGTCGACGGTGTATTGAAGTCCACCAGCACTACCCGTGCGCCTTGCCTGCGGGCTCGTTGTACGCGGTCGTCTCCGGCGCTGGTGACGATGACCAGGGTGCTGCGCCTGTCCAAGGTCCGCGCGACCCCGCTGATCATCGATTGGGTGTCGTCGTCGATGCCGACGATGGCGGTGACGGACTCGGCGAGGTTGGCCCGCAGCCGGTCCACCTGGGAGCGGAAGAGGCCGACGACAACCCCGCCCAGACTGGTGAAGATCGCCGAGAGTGCCGTAATCCTGGCCAGTTCCAGCCCGACCGGTGTCGGGTTCGGGCAAGTGCGCCCGCTCACCGAAAAATCGCCAGTGCCGCCCTTGACCAACTGCGCAGTGGCCATCAGCGGCGTGAAGAAGGCCGGATGGTTGGCGTCATGACAGCCCCAATAGGAGCTGAGGCCAAGGACCGCGCTCATCGCGATCATCGCGGCGATCACGGTGAACGAAACGCCCACCAACCGGTGGGCGCCACCCGAGCGGAAGGTCAGCACACACGCCGCGATCAGCACGGTCACCACGACCCCGAGGGTCGGCATCGATCCAGGACGGCCGAACCACCCCAGCCACCGCGGCAGTGCGTCGACGAGGGAGGGCCGCAGCGCGACCACGGCCAGATAGCCGATCATGAGCAGGCCGACCGCGGTCACGACCCATCGCACAATGGGCGAGGGTGTCCTAGTTGGACGCATCCGCCGACCTTCCTTTTGTGGGGTATCGGCTGCACGGACGACGAACAGTACACGCTGAAGGGGTGTGCGAAAGCAACAGCGCGATCGTGTTTTAGCGCGCCGCGGGCCGAGGGCCCTACGCCATTAACCCGCGAACCGGGACAGGCGCGCCGACAGGTGCGGCACCAGTCCGCCGTCGGCGTCCACCCGTTCCTCGACGTAGGCCAAGTCGCCGCCTTCGACGATGCCGTAGAGGCGCTTGGCGCCGCCGACCAACACGCCGGACCGACTGCGCGCCAGCGCGTCGGTCACCAATTCCCACGACGACTGGGTACGCGGGCGCCCATAGAACAGTTCGACGTAGCCGGCCGAATGGGCCAGCAGCAACTCGATGGACTGGGACTCGCTCGGATCGTCGGGATCGTTGACGAAGCGCCAGAAGCCCGTCTCGCGTAAGCCGGGTTCCTGGTATCCGCCGGCGTCATCGAGTCGCCAAGATCGGGCTTCCCAATTCAGGTAGTCGCCGCCGTCGTGCGAGACCACGATCTGCTGTCCGAATCGGTAGTCGCCATCGGCTGCGCGGCCCTCGCCTTCGCCGCGCCATACCCCGACCAGGGGCAGCAGTGCCAGCAGCGCGTCATTGAGGTTGGCGCCTTCGCGCAAGTTGGCGCTGTCGGCGGGGACGGGCAAATCGTCGAAGGCGGGGATATTGCGGGTTGCGGTCACCTTGGCGCGTTCGGCAGCGGCAGCCACGGCACGATCGCCGAAACCGGCGGGACCGGCCGGTGCGGCCGGGCCCTCGTCGGGGATCACGACTCGTCAGTGATGAGCCGGTAGAGCGTATACAGCGCAAACCATGAGATGACCACGACCGCCACGACGAGCATGATTTCGAAGAAGAGCACCACGGGGACGAGTGTATTCGTTACGGGGCATGCGGCGGAATTCCGGTCCGGGCCCGCTCGGTCAGGCGACCTTGACGTCTACCTCATGGATGCCCGCGCCGGACGGCGTCACCACGGCATCGCCGCTGCCGACCGCGGACAGCGCGCGCACCGTCCAGGAGCCTGGCGCGGCGAAGAACCGGAAGTCACCGGTGGCCGACGCGACGACCTCGGCCGTGAACTCATCCGACGAGTCCAACAATCGGACGAAGGCGCCCCCGACGGCCTGGCCGTCGCGGTCCACGACACGGCCGGTGATCACCGTTTCCTTCTCCAGGTCGACGCTGGCCGGCAATGCCAGTCCTTGTTTCGGTCCAGAGCACATATCAGCTTCCCAACTCGATCGGGGCACCCACCAGGGAGCCGTATTCCGTCCAACTGCCGTCGTAGTTCTTGACGTTTTGATGCCCGAGCAATTCCTGCAAAACGAACCAGGTATGCGACGAACGTTCCCCGATTCGGCAGTACGCAATTGTTTCCTTGGTGCCGTCCAGACCGGCGTCGGCGTACAGCTTGGCCAACTCCTCGTCGGACTTGAAGGTGCCGTCCTCGTTGGCGGCCTTACTCCACGGCACGTTGATCGCGCCGGGTATGTGGCCCGGCCGCTGGCTCTGCTCCTGCGGAAGGTGTGCCGGCGCGAGGATCTTGCCGGAGAACTCATCAGGGGAGCGCACGTCGACGAGGTTCTTGACGTTGATGGCCGCGATGACCTCGTCCCGGAAAGCTCTGATGCTGTTGTCCGGCGGGGCCGCGGTGTAGGAGGTCGCGGGCCTGCGGACGGTGTCGGTGGACAGCGGGCGCCCGTCGAGCTCCCACTTCTTGCGACCGCCGTCGAGCAGCTTGACCTTGTCGTGCCCGTACAGCTTGAAGTACCAGTACGCGTAGGCGGCGAACCAATTGTTGTTGCCGCCGTAGAGAATTACCGTGTCGTCGTTGGAGATGCCGCGGTCGGATAGCAGTTTGGAGAACTGCTGAGCGTCGACGAAGTCACGCTTGATGGGGTCCTGCAAATCGGAGCGCCAATCCAGCTTGATCGCGCCGGCGATGTGGCTGCCGTCGTAGGCGCTGGTGTCCTCGTCGACCTCGACGAAGACGACGTTTGCGGCGTCGAGATTGCTCTCGGCCCAGTCAGCGGAGACCAGGACGTCGGAGCGTGCCATGGTGGGGATCCTTTCGATTTCTTCTCACGGGGTCGTCAAACGGGTTGCGCGGGGGCGGACGGCCGGAAGCGCGCGACAACCGGGTAGAGCTGGCAGCCAAGGCAGATGCCGAAGGCCGCATTCAGGAAGGCGGCAACCAAAGCGGTGGCGGTGGCGATGATGCCCACCAAGGAAGCGCCGCCGGCGAAACCGGCGGCACCGACGACGGCGAAGATCAAGCCGACAAATTGCGCGAACTTCAGCGGTGGCACTAGTTCGCGTTCGGTGACCGGGCCCAGCCGGGGCGCCACGACGGCGGCGAACAGCCGTCCATAGGGATGCCGGCGCGGCCCACCTAGGGCGCCGACGGCAAAGACCACGGCCTGCAGGCCGAGAACGACGGCGGCCGCCACCGGACTGATCCCCGAGACAACCAGCGTGACGACCAGGGCCACGGTCGTGACCCAGGCGGCGAACCTGGGCCCGCGGACATCGACGCGGTCGGGCTGGGTGGTGCTGATGCTGCTTGACACGAACGACTCCTAGGTAGGCCTGCGGCACGGAAACGGTGGGAGGCATGCCACGGTAGGGCTCCGCGGCTGCTCCGAGTGCGACGCGGAAGGGCGCGGCTACTCAGCAGCTACAGCAACAGCAACAACCCGCGAGGCGGCACAAATCAACTGCGCGACGCTTGGTGAGCATGGGCTCGAGGCGGGCTGACACGACGGCAAGCTTACCCAATGACATGGTGATCAAGCCAACAGCGGTTCGAGCACTGACCGCAGATCGGCGGCCTTGGGCACCCCCGAGGCCCGGTATCGCTGTTGCCCGTCGACATCAAAAATCAACGTGGTAGGCAGCGACAGCACCGAAAATCGGCGTCCGGCCTGCGGATTGGCATCCAGGTCAACCTCGACGTGGGCCACATCGCCCAGGTCGTCGCAGACCTGGTCGACTACCCGACGAACGCGATCGCAAGGCCCGCACCACGGGGCGCTGAAATGCACAACGGTCGGTCCGGTGCGGGAAAGCCCCAGGTCAGCGGAGTCCGAGTCGGCGCCCCGCACCGACTCGGGATGAACCTCGCGGATATTTCCTGAGCGCCGGGTGAGCAACCACCCTGCAAGAGCTGCCACGACGGCGGCCGTGACGATTGCGATGGTGACGGTCATCATGACTGCTTAAACCCGTCGAGGCTGATTGTTACTCCCCGGGTGACGCCTTCGATGATGACGTCGGAGCCACGTGCCCCCTCGCTGGTGGGCGCGACCCCGAACGGGAGCCGCTGGTTGGGCAGCCTGGTGCTGAAGGCATGCAGCACCGCATCCCGCTTGTCGTCCGGAACGGCTTGGTTGGCCGTGTCCGGCCCGGTCAGGACGCCGGTCGGCGTCATCACCAGGGTCGCCTCGTCGTCGGGGGCGATGGAAAGGTCCACCGAGACGCTGACCCGGTGCTCGAAACCGGCCGAGTGGGGCGTGCCGCTGAACACCAGACCGTGGCTGTCGGAGATGCCCGATGCGGTGATGCCGCCGGTGGCGGTGTTGGTTTCGTTTGGTGGTGCCTCAACCATCAGGTCGGTGATGCCCGTGTACCGGCCCAGGTGCATCGAATCGATGATGATGCGGCTCTCCAGTCTGCCCACCGGGAGCTTCGCATCGGGCCTGATCAGCCAGGACGCATAGGTCAGGTCTATCGAGTACATCGTGGCTTCGAGGGTGGCCTTGCCAACCGTCGCATGATCGACGGCGTTGGCCTTGATCTCCAGCTGGTTGTAGTGGCCGCGCATCGCCTGCGGAAGGAATGGGAAAGCCAGGATGGCGACGAATGGGTCTGACCCCAAATTTGCGGCTTTGCGCACGTTGGACGACAGCCGGTACTCGGCGTAGATGCTGGCTCCGTAGTCGACGCCGATGGCTCCGATGGCAATCACGGCTACGGCGGCCGCCGAGATCACGCCGATCAGCACCTTGCGCATCCGCATATTGTGGCCTGTCCATCCGCCGGCGCGCTGCACGGCGCCGGGTGCCGGCCCCTCACACTCCAGCCAGAGCACTTCGTCACACTCCGCGCCGAAGGGCTTCGTCACCGGGCCAACGACCAGGTAGCACGTTATCGTTAGATGACCTGGCCACTAACGCCGTATTGCGTCATCGATTTGGGAGATGCCTTTCCCCCGAGCTGGAGGGGCTTGTTGGAGCTTTTACTGCTGACCTCGGAGCTGCATCCCGACCCGGTCCTGCCGTCCTTGTCGCTGCTCCCTCACACCGTCCGGACGGCGCCGCCAGAACCGTCCTCGTTACTGGAGGCCGGATCCGCGGACGCCGTGCTCGTCGACGCGCGCATCGACTTATCGTCGGCGCGCGGGCTTTGCCGCCTCTTGAGTACGGCGGGCCGGTCGGTCCCGGTCTTGGCGGTCGTCAGCGAAGGCGGCCTGGTGGCGGTCAGCGCTGACTGGGGTTTGGACGAAATCCTGCTGCCCAGCACCGGGCCGGCCGAGATCGACGCCAGACTACGGCTGGTGGTCGGCCGGCGCGGCGGGCTGGCCGACCAGGAAAGCGCGGGCAAGGTGAGCCTGGGCGAGCTGGTGATCGACGAAGGCACCTACACCGCGCGGCTGCGCGGCCGTCCGCTCGACCTCACCTACAAAGAGTTCGAGCTGCTGAAATACCTGGCCCAGCATGCCGGCCGGGTGTTTACCCGGGCCCAACTGCTGCACGAGGTGTGGGGGTATGACTTCTTCGGCGGCACCCGGACCGTCGATGTGCACGTACGGCGACTGCGGGCCAAACTCGGCCCGGAGTACGAAGCGCTGATCGGCACGGTTCGCAACGTGGGTTACAAGGCCGTCCGGCCAGCGCGCGGCCGAGCGCCGATCGCCGAGCTCGACGACGCCGAAGAGGCCGAATCCGACTCTGACGGTCTGCACGACCCGCTGGCCGACCCGTTGCGCAGTCAGTGACGTGGTCGGACCGGGGGCCTGACTGGCGCTCCGCACTGACCGCCGAAGAGCAGCAGGGGGTACGCGAACTCGTCGCCGCGGCAACCGACTTCGACGGGGTGGCGCCCGTCGGCGAACAGGTGCTACGGGAGCTCGGCCACGACCGCACCGAGCATTTGCTGGTCACCAACGCCACAGAAAATACGATCATCGGCTACCTCAATCTCAGCCCGCCACGCGATGAGGGCGCCGGCATGGCGGAGATGGTGGTGCACCCGCAAGCCCGCCGACGCGGTATCGGCGCCGCGATGGGACAGGCGGCGCTGGCCAAGACCGCTGGGCACAACCAGTTCTGGGCGCACGGCACCCTCGAGCCCGCGCAGGCCACCGCGTCGGCGCTGGGTCTGGTTCCAGTCCGCGAACTGGTCCAGATGCGACGCTCGCTGCGTGGCGTCCCCGACTCAGTGGCTCCTCTCCCGGGGGTGAGGATCCGCACCTACGCGGGTCCTGGCGATGACGCCGAGCTGCTGCGGGTCAACAACGCGGCGTTCGCCGAACATCCCGAACAAGGCGGGTGGACCGCGGTCGAGTTGGCGGAGCGGCGCAGCGAACCGTGGTTCGACCCGGCGGGCTTGTTCCTGGCGTTCGGCGACTCCGCGACTGACCAGGCTGGCAGGCTACTGGGCTTCCACTGGACCAAAGTGCACCTCGATCAACCGGGCCTGGGCGAGGTCTACGTCCTGGGCATCGACCCGTCGGCGCAGCGACGCGGCCTGGGCCCGCTGTTGACATCCATCGGTGTTGAGTCGCTGGCGCGGCGGCTGGCCGACTCGGCCGAACCGACCGTGATGCTTTACGTGGAGTCGGACAACGTCGCGGCGGTGCGGACGTACGAGCGGTCGGGTTTCACCACCTACAGCGTCGACACGGCCTATGCGCGGCTCGCCGGCTGACCGGAAACGCAGGTACACGCGGCGTGGAACCCCGAATGTTCACTCCGCATTCACTTTCTCCCCACCTATACGGGCGGTGTCAAAGCATACTTTCGCGGTGACTTGGCAACCTCCCTTTTGGAGACAGCCAGCGGCGCCCACATGCGTCCGAGGTGCGTAGAAAGCGAGATCGGTGAGGCTCGACAGGGTGGGCAGGGCGCTGACGGCAGTGCTGTTGACCGTCGCGGTCACTGGTGGGGGCATGACCGCCTGCGGGAGCGACAACAACGGCCGCGGCGCCTCGGCGACGGCCGTCTCTGGACCAGGCGGCGCGGCGGCCTGCGCCGGCAAAAATGGACTGACGGCGGAGGGGTCGACCGCCGAACAGAACGCGATGGCACTGTTCAACCAGGTGTGGGGTCAGTACTGCCCCGGCAAGAGTGTCTCGTACAACCCGACCGGGTCGGGCGCCGGCCGGGAGCAGTTCATTGCCGGACATGTCGACTTCGCGGGAGCGGACTCTCCACTGGTCGCGGATCAGATCGGCCCGGCCGCCAAACGCTGCAACGGAAATCCGGCGTGGGACCTGCCGCTGGTGTTCGGGCCAGTCGCACTGGTCTACAACCTGCCGGGCATTCAGGGGCTGGTCCTCAGTAGCGACGCGCTGGCCAGGATCTTCAGCGGCAAGATCACGGCCTGGAATGACCCGATACTCGCGGCGCTCAATCCGGGCGTAGCCCTGCCGGACACCAAGATCCTGCCGATCTACCGGGCGGATTCGTCGGGCACGACCGACAACGTACAGAAATATCTGACGGCCGCCGCACCGCAGAGCTGGACCAGGGGGGTCGGCACCGAATTCCAGGGCGGTGTCGGCGAAGGCGCCATGAAGTCGGCGGGCGTTATTCAGGCCGTCCGGACCGCTCCGGGCGCGATCGGATACGTCGAGAAAGGCTTCGCCGACCAGGCCGGTCTGGCCTACGCCCAAATCGATACCGGCAATGGCGTGGTTGCGCTGAGCAATGACACGGCAAGCAACGCGATCAACGCGGCCCGGTTCGCGGCCGACGGCAACGACCTGGTGCTCGACCTGAACCCGATGTATGACACGAAAGACCCGCACGCATACCCGTTGGTGCTGGCCACGTACGAAATCGTGTGCTCGAAAGGCTACGACCCGAACACCTCCCAGGCAATCAAGTCGTTTATCACCGTGGCCGCCAACAGCGGTCAGGCCGGCCTTTCGGCCGCCGGCTATGTTCCGCTGCCCGATAAAGTCAAGGAGCGATTGGTCACCGCGATCAACGCACTGCAGTAGCCAATGGGCTTAAGGAGCGACAGCAGAACTGTGACGGGCTCGCAGTGACGACACCAAACCCAGCCGACGCAGGTTCGGGTGCGGTTGTCGCTGCGCCGTTCCCGGAGTCGCCGGTCGTCCCCATCAGCCCGTGGGGAGATGGCCGACCACGCCTGGGGGACAGGATATTTCGCTGGCTGGCAGAGAGCTCCGGTGTCCTGGTCGTCGTCCTCATCGTTGCGATCGGCGCATTCCTGCTGTTGCGCGCGATACCCGCCTTGAAGCGCAACCGAGAGAACTTCTTCAGCTACGGCGGCAATTGGGTCACAACCGACACCTCGGCGATGCACTTCGGAATCTTCGATCTGCTGCAGGTGACCGTGCTCGTGGCGCTGTTAGCGTTGATCCTGGCTATGCCGGTAGCCCTGGGCGTCGCGATCTTCCTCACGCAATACGCGCCACGGCGGGTTGCCGGACTGCTGGCCTACACAGTCGATCTGCTGGCCGCGGTTCCCTCGATCATCTACGGCGTCTGGGGCTTGCATGTACTGGCACCCCAGCTGCGACCCATTGCGACCTGGCTCAACCAGACCCTGGGCTGGTGCGTCCTGTTCGCCACTGGAAATGTGTCGGTGGCCGGCGGTGGCACCGTCTTCACCGGCGGGATTGTGCTGGCGGTGATGATCCTGCCGATCATCACCGCGGTCACCCGCGAAGTGTTCGTCCAGACCCCGCAGGATCAGATCGAGGCCGCGCTGGCGCTCGGCGCCACCCGCTGGGAAGTGGTCAAGACGACGGTGCTGCCGTTCGGGCGCTCCGGATACATCAGCGGTGCGATGTTGGGCCTCGGCCGTGCTCTGGGTGAGACGGTCGCGCTGCTGATCGTCTTGCGCGGCACCCAATCAGCATTCGGTTGGTCGTTATTCGACGGCGGTTCGACCTTCGCGACCAAGATCGCGGCCACCGCGTGGGAATTCGATGACCGATACAAGGCCGGCGCTTATATTGCTGCGGGCCTGGTGCTTTTTCTGCTCACCTTTCTGGTTGACGCCCTGGCGCGTGGCGCTGTCACCGGGACCAGAACCAGAAGGTTGCGCCGATGACCTCGATCTTGGACCGCCCCCTCAAGGCGAGGACGATCTCGGTGCTCGGCCGGCGCCGTCGAATCGCCAACCACGTTGCGACCGTGCTGGTGTCGGTATCGGTGGTGGTCGCGCTGATGCCGTTGGTGTGGGTGCTGTGCTCGGTAATCGCCAAGGGGTTCAAGGCGATCACGTCGACTGTGTGGTGGACGCATTCACAGGCGGGTATGACAGCATTCGTGGCCGGCGGCGGCGCCTACCACGCGATCGTCGGCACCGTGCTGCAGGGATTGGTATGCGCCGTGATCTCCATTCCGATCGGCGTCATGGTCGCGATCTACCTGGTCGAATATGGTGGCGGCACCACACTGGGCAGGCTGGCCTCGTTCATGGTGGACATCCTGGCCGGTGTGCCCTCGATCGTGGCCGCATTGTTCATCTATGCGTTGTGGGTTGTGACGCTGGGTTTTCCGCGTTCCGAGTTCGCGGTGTCGTTGGCCCTGGTGATGTTGATGCTCCCGGTGATTGTGCGGGCGACCGAGGAGATGCTGCGGATCGTTCCGGTTGATCTGCGCGAGGCCAGCTACGCGCTGGGTGTTCCGAAGTGGAAAACCATTGCCCGGGTTGTGATTCCGACGGGGATGTCGGGCATTGTCACGGGGATCATGCTGGCGGTGGCCAGAGTGATGGGTGAAACGGCCCCGCTGCTGATCCTGGTCGGCTACGCGCAGGCAATGAACTTCGACATCTTCAGCGGGTTCATGGGGTCGCTGCCCGGCATGATCTACAACCAGACATCGGCCGGTGCCGGCGTCAACCCGGTTCCCACGGATCGGTTGTGGGGTGCCGCACTAACCCTCATCCTGATGATCGCGGTAATCAATGTCGGGGCCAGGGCGGTCGCGAAAATCGTCGCCCCCAAGAAGTCGTAGGCAGGAGTCGTTAGTGGCCAAGCGATTGGACCTGAAGGACGTCAACATCTATTACGGGCCGTTTCACGCGGTCTCCGACGTGTCGTTGTCGATTCTGCCCCGCAGTGTGACGGCCTTCATCGGCCCGTCCGGCTGCGGCAAGACGACCGTACTGCGCACGCTCAACAGGATGCATGAGGTGATCCCCGGCGCCCGCGTCGAGGGCAGTGTGCTGCTCGACGACGAAAACATCTATGCCTCGAATATCGACCCGGTGGGGGTGCGCCGCGCAATCGGGATGGTGTTCCAGCGGCCAAACCCGTTCCCCGCCATGTCGATTCGTGACAACGTGGTGGCCGGCCTGAAGCTGCAAGGTGTTCGCAATCGCAAGCTGCTCGATGACACCGCCGAGTACTCACTGCGCGGCGCGAACCTGTGGGATGAGGTCAAGGACCGATTGGAAAGGCCCGGCGGCGGATTGTCCGGAGGACAGCAGCAGCGCTTGTGCATCGCCCGGGCCATCGCCGTGCAACCCGATGTGTTGCTGATGGACGAGCCCTGCTCCTCGCTGGACCCGATCTCGACGATGGCCATCGAAGACCTGATCAGTGAGCTCAAACAGGACTACACCATCGTCATCGTCACTCACAACATGCAGCAGGCCGCCCGGGTGAGCGATCAGACGGCGTTTTTCAACCTCGAAGCCGTAGGTAAGCCCGGCCGGCTGATCGAGATCGATGACACCGAAAAGATCTTCTCCAACCCCACCCAGAAGGCCACCGAGGACTACATCTCCGGCCGCTTCGGCTAATACGAGGGATGAGCCGCATCCTCCTCAGGGAATCTGCCGGTCGCCTGGAAGATGACGCGCCTGGCGACCTCGACGGCGTGGTCGGCGAAGCGCTCGTAGAACCGGCCCAGCAACGTCACGTCGACGGCGGCTGCCACACCGTGTTTCCATTCCCGATCCATCAGCACTGAGAACAAGTGCCGGTGCAGATCGTCCATCGCGTCGTCTTCTTCGCCGATCCGGGCGGCCTTCTCGGGGTCGCGGGACAACACCACCTCTTGCGCACTATTACCCAATTCGACTGCGACTCTGCCCATCTCGGCGAAATAACCGTTGACCTCTTCGGGCAGAGCGTGCTGGGGATGGCGCCGACGGGTGATCTTGGCAACGTGCAGGGCCAGCGCGCCCATCCGGTCGATGTCGGCCACCATCTGGATGGCGCTCACGATCGACCTGAGATCACCCGCGACCGGGGCCTGTAACGCCAGCAGTACGAAGGCGCTCTCCTCGGCGCGGGCGCTCAGCCTGGCGATCTTTTCGTGGTCTGAGATCACCTGTTCGGCCAGCACCAGGTCGGCCTGCAGCAGGGCTTGGGTCGCCCGCTCCATGGCGACCCCGGCCAGCCCGCACATCTCGCCGAGCCGCTCTGACAGATCCGCGAGCTGCTCATGGTAGGCGGTCCGCATGCCGCCAAGCCTACGTTCTCAACGCCGGAAACGGCGGACAAGTGACGCCAAAAACGGTTACTCGCAGGTGGTGTCAGCCGCGTTGGTGACGGTCAGGTCCTCGGGCAGCTTGGTCGGCGCGTTGCCGGAGCCGCGTTCTATTTGCATGCTGATCGACGAGCCGCTGGGCGGGGGAGTGGTGACGGAGTCGAAGTCTGGGCCGAGTACCACCTGGATGACCTGCCCGTAGCCGGAGACCCGCTGGACCCTCGCGTTGGCGAACGACGACGCCACCGTTGCCGCGGCCTGCTCGTTGCCGGGCGAGAACAATACCGTCGTCAGGTTCACCGAGCTTGGGTAATCATCCGGCGTCATCACGTTGAAGCCGTCCCCCTTGAGCTGGCTGGTGGCGCTCGTGGCAAGGCCGGTCCGCGCGGTCGCGTTGGATACCCGCACCGTGACGTCTTGCGGCGAGGTCGTCGTGACCTGCTCGCGTTGGGCCTCCGGCGCCGCGCTAGGGGGCGGTGTCCTCTTGGTAGTGGGGGCGGTTGTCGGCCCCGAGGTTGGGGAGGTCCCCAAATTCTGTGCCTTCAGGTCGTTTTCCTGCGGTAGCGGGTCGTCGTTGATGATGGCATCGAAGAGCGCCCGCATATCGGACATGCGCGGCGGCTCGTCACCGTTCTGGTCGGTTACGCCGGTGGGCACGGTGACAAATGTGATGTGCCCGGCCGCGATGCCCTGCAATGACTGGCCGAGCTGGACGAGGTCTTTGGTCTTGACGTTGTCGACGTAGGTGTCGCCGATGAACATGTTGACGACGTTGTTGAGCTTGTTGAGGTCGAGCAAGGTGTCCTCGGAGATCAGCGAGCGCAGGAGCGACGACAAGAACAATTGCTGACGTTTGATGCGGCCGTAGTCACCGTTGGTTTCGGTGGTGACCTGGCGGGCTCGCACATAGTTCAACGCGGTTGGCCCGTCGACGACTTGGCGGCCCGCGTGTTCTAAGACGGTGCCCAGCTCGTAGTCGTGCAGCGGAGTGCTGCTGCACACCTCGACGCCGCCGAGAGCGTCCACCATGCGGGCGAACCCGGCGAAGTCGACGGCAATGAACCGGTTGATACTCAAACCGGACAGTTTCTGGATTTCCTTCACCAGACATTTGGGGCCGCCGAACGAGAAAGCCGAGTTCAGTTTGGTCTCGGTGTAGACCTTTTTGGGACCCCAGGTCCCCGTCTTCTTGTCGTAGATGGGTCCGTACTTGCCGGTGTCGGGGTTCCAGGCTTCGCATTGCATCGGCGTGATCGCCAGGTCGCGGGGGAAGGACACCGCCACCACGCGTTTGCGGTTCGCCGGAATGTTGACCAGCATCACGGTGTCCGAGCGGGCGCCGTCGGCGTCGTCGGTGTCGCCGGCGCCCATGTTGGCGTTCTCCCCCGCGCGTGAGTCGACCCCGACGATCAAGAAGTCTTCGTCGCCGTACTGCCCACCGGGGTCGCGGATGTCGCTCGATTGCGGGTCGAGCGCACTGACGATGTTGAGGCGGCTGTTCTTCGACGCGCTCCACTGCCATGCCCCGCCGGTTAGCACCAGCGAAAGCACGGCAAACAATGCCGTCAGCGAGCGCCCGGCGAGCAAAAGCGGCCGGCGACGCGATGCGGTGGGCGCCTCGGTGGCCCCGTCGGATTCGGAGTCATCGACGTTCGGGCCGTGGGCGTCCCCGAGGTCGGGGAGCCCCGAGACGACGTCGAGCGAGTAGGCCGGGGTGTCGATGATCTGGGTGGCCTGTAGCTCGACCGGTACGTCCGGCTCAACCTCGGTATCGGCGGCTACGTGATGATGGGCCGGCCGGTCAGGAGCCGGGGCGCCGATTTTCGCGATCAGGTCAGCGACGCTGACTGCGCCGTGGGTGTGAGATCCGTTCCCCTCGTTGCCATCCGCTTCGGGCTCGACGGGGGGCTCGCGCTCGACGAAGGGCTCCGCGGACTCGATGACGGCCGGCTCGACCTGCCATCGGTGGGCGGCGTCATTGTGCTCCGGCGCACAGAGCCGCTCCCACGGCGCGGCATGTAGCGCCGGCTGCGGGCTCGGGCTCACCCCGGGGCCGGCGCCGGTGCGGGAGGTCCGCCGATAGCCAAGAGTGGCGTCATACTCGCCGTCACTCATGTCCTACCGGCCTCCGAATCTCTGATGCGGACGTCAGTGGTGTCCGTGTGCATGCGTCAACGCAAGCTGGTGCTATCAGCGCCGCCCCGTGCGGTGCCGCCGTATCTGTAGCCCTCGTGCGGCGGGGTAAACCGATCCGCCACAGAGCGCAATGCAGCAAGGTCCACATCGTACTGAGTAATCTCGCGAGACGCGATTTCGCGAGCGCGTCGGCTCAGCCGCCGGAGTGCATCACGTCCGCCCCGGCCGGCACGGTGCAGTCGTCGGGGTCGGTCAGCCAGCCGTCGGGCAGGGCCACGCGGGCGGGCGAGCCCTGCCGACCCCGGGGTCCGGTCGCTGCGTCCGGAAAAGGGACAGCGCCGTCCAGCCGGTCCAGCAGGGAGTCAAGTTCGTCGAGCGTCCTGACCAGCGCCAGTGCTCGCCGCAACTCGGATCCGGCGGGGAATCCGTGCAGATACCAGGCGACGTGTTTGCGGATATCGCGCATCCCCTTGTCTTCGCCGAAATGCGCGGTCAGCAACTGGCCGTGCCGGCGGACGATGTCGGCGACCTCACCCAGGGTGGGCGGGGCGGGCGGCGGGCTGCCGGTGAACGCGGCCGACAGCTCGGCGAACAGCCACGGCCGACCCAGGCATCCACGGCCGATGACAACGCCGTCACATCCGGTGGTGGCCATCATGGTCAGCGCGTCGCTGGCATCGTAGATGTCGCCGTTCCCGAGCACCGGAATCGTCTGGACATGCTGCTTGAGCAGCGTGATCTGCATCCAATCGGCGGTGCCGGAATAGCGCTGAGCGGCCGTCCGCGCGTGCAGCGCGACCGCGGCGGCACCCTCGGCTTCGGCGATGCGCCCGGCATCGAGGTGGGTGTGATGGTCGTCGTCGATGCCGATGCGGAACTTGACGGTTACCGGTATCGGGGTGTCCTCGGTGGCGCGCACGGCCGCGGCGACGATCTGGCCGAATAGCCGCCGCTTGAAAGGCAGCGCCGCTCCGCCGCCACGTTTGGTCACCTTGGGCACCGGGCAGCCGAAGTTCATGTCGATGTGATCGGCCAGACCTTCGTCGGCGATCATCCTGGCGGCCGCGTAGGTGGTCTCGGGGTCGACGGCGTAGAGCTGCAGCGAGCGCGGCGACTCGTCCGGGGAGAACGTGGTCATGTGCATGGTGACCGGATGGCGCTCGACCAGCGCGCGTGCGGTCACCATCTCGCAGACGTAGAGCCCGCTCACGGTGCCGACCTTGGATTGCTCGAGTTCACGACACAGCATCCGGAATGCGACGTTCGTCACACCAGCCATCGGGGCCAGCACAACTGGGCTGGCGAGCGCGATGGGTCCGATGCGCACCGCGCAGCTACCGCCGGCTCATTACCAGCTTGCCCGCGGTTTTATGGAGCTCCCATGCGGTGACTCTCTTGCCCGTGCGGGCTTCCCGCTCGAGTTGGCGCTGCTTGGACACCTCGAACTTGTCGCAGGCCGTCTCAAGCTCTTTGATCAGCACCCCCAGGTCGTCACGCATCCAGGCCGCCTCGCCGGTGAAGTCCTCACGCTCAAAGATGCGCCATTTCTTCAGCACCGGCATGACGACCTCGTCGAGGTGGATCCGGATGTCGTACACGCCGCCGACGGCGATGAACACGGCCTTGCGGCGGAACTCGGGCACCTGGAAGCCCGGCATCTGGAAGTTGCGCAGCACCTTGTGCAGCGACCTCATCGCCTGATTGGGCGAAGCCTCAAACCCGGCCTCGCTGACATCACGGTAGAAGATCATGTGCAGGTTCTCGTCGCCCGAGATCTTGGCCAGCAACTGGTCGGCGATCGTCTCGTTGCAGGCTTTACCGGTGTTGCGGTGCGAAATCCGGGTGGCCAGCTCCTGGAACGTGACGTAGATGACCGAATCGAACAGGCTCTCGGCGAACAGTTCGTCTCGAATCTGGCGGTTCTGGCCCGGGCTGAAGCCCCGGTTCACCACCTCGATGCGCAGCTTCTCCAATTCGACCGGGTCGACCGCGCGGGTCACCACCAGGTAGTCGCGCAGCGCGATCCCGTGCCGGTTCTCTTCGGCGGTCCAGCGGTTGACCCACTGGCCCCAGGGGCCGTCCAAGCCGAAGTTCATCGCGATCTCGCGGTGGTACGACGGCAGGTTGTCCTCGGTGACCAGGTTCTGCACCATCGCCACCTGGGCCACGTCGGAGAGCTTGCTCTGCTCCGGGTCCCAATCCTGCCCGCCGAGCGCGTAGAAGTTTTTGCCGTCCGACCACGGGATGTAGTCGTGCGGGTTCCAGTTCTTGTGCATGCTCAGGTGCCGGTTCAGGTTCTTCTCGACGACCGGCTCAAGTTCGTGGAGCAGCTGTAGGTTTGTCAGCTCGGCTGACATAGGGCCTCCAGTTATCTGTGTCTGATGGTTGCACCAATATATCTGTGTACCTCAGTAGCATCAAGTTCCCTCGCCCGCGCGTCTCATCCCGGTTCGACGCGTCCGCGCTCGGTAGTGAGACCAAGTACTGCGACGCGCTTACTCGGATTTGCCCAGCTCAGGCGTGGGGACGTAGGGGGCTGCGGTGTTGAACAGCATGCTGACGCAGTAGTCGATGAATTCGTTCCGGGTGGCCCCAAGCTGTCCGTTCAGGTACGCGGTGAACAGACTCGACAGGCCGCCGACCAGGCTGGTCGCAATCATTTTCTGCAGCACGGGATCGCCGATCCGGGAAAGCTTGCGCTGCAGCAGATCGATGAAATTGGGCATCCACTCCGCGCCGGAGCGGGTCAGTATCGGCTCCACCGCCGGTGCCAGCAGCAGCACCCGCCCACGCACCGGGTCGTCGACCATCAGCTCGACGAATTGTTCGACGGCTTCCCGGGGAGTCTTCGCCGAGGTAAGGGTGTTCATCGCCCGCGTGCACACGTCGTCGTAGACCGCCCGCACGAATTCGTCACGGTCAGAAAAGCTCTCGTAGAAATAGCGTTCGGTCAGCGCGGCCTTGCGGCACACCGCACGGACGGTCAGCGCGGGTCCACGGTCGCTGCCCAGCAGCTGCACACCGGCGTTGATGAGGTTGTCGCGGCGAAGAGCGAGCCGACTCTCCAGGGGGACGCCGGTCCAACGGCCCCGTCGTTGACCGGGCTGCACATCGCTCCTAAGCTGAAAACTGACAACGCATGTAGTCAGAATTACGGAAATTTACCAAGGAATCCAATAGTGACTCAACATACGTCCGCAGCCTGCCCGCTGACCAGGGCCGCAGCCTCGAGCGACTCGACCACGTCCGGCGGCGGGGCAACTCTTGCCGGGTCGGCCACTGGGCTCGACGGGGTGGCCGGTGGCTGTCCGGTGTCGCCGGTCGGCTATGACGCGCCGCCGATCCCGCTCGGCACGGATTCCCTGACCTGGCGGTACTTCGGGGATTGGCGCGGCATGTTGCAGGGTCCGTGGGCGGGATCGATGCAAAACATGCACCCGCAACTGGGCGCGGCAGTCATCGATCACTCGACGTTCTTCCGGGAGCGGTGGCCCCGGCTGCTGCGGTCGTTGTACCCGATCGGCGGTGTCGTTTTCGACGGGGAACGTGCCCCGGTCACCGGCGCCGAGGTACGCGACTACCACATCAACATCAAGGGCGTTGACGATCAGGGCCGCCGCTACCACGCGTTGAACCCCGATGTCTTCTACTGGGCGCACGCCACCTTCTTTGTCGGCACTATTCATGTGGCCGAACGGTTTTGCGGCGGCTTGACCGAAGCGCAAAAGCGCCAGCTGTTCGACGAACACGTCGACTGGTATCGGATGTACGGCATGAGCACGCGGCCGGTGCCGGCGTCCTGGGAGGAATTCCGGGTTTACTGGGACCACATGTGTCGCAACGTTTTGGAGAACAACGAGGCGGCACGCGCCGTGCTCGATCTGACCGAGTTGCCCAAACCGCCGTTTGCCCAATGGCTTCCGGATAGGCTGTGGGCCGCGCAACGCAAGCTGCTGGCGCCGTTCTTCGTCTGGCTGACCGTGGGCCTTTACGATCCGTCAGTGCGTGAGCTGATGGGCTACCGATGGTCACGCCGCGACGAATGGCTGCACCGCCGCTTCGGCGACCTCATCCGTCTCGCCTTCGCCTTCGTGCCAAGCCGATTCCGAAAGCACCCGCGGGCCCGCGCCGGCTGGGACCGTGCCGCGGAACGAATCCCGTCCGACACGCCGTTGGTGCACACGCCTGCGCGCAACCTGCCGCCTTCAGACGAGCGCGACGACCCGAAGCACTACTGCCCGAAGGTCTCGTAGGCGAGCTCGCCGCGGCCGGCCCGCGAGCGTTTACCCGTGCGCGTGGCTGTGAACGTCTTCGAGGCCGGACTGGTGCACGTGCTGATGGGTGTGCTCGGTTCCGTCTTCGTGGGTGTGCGAGTGCTCGTGCGTCACATGGTCGTGCTCGTGCGTCGTGTGCGCATGCGTATGGGCCACGTCGCCGTGCTCGTGTTCGTGCGCATGCGGCCCGTCATGGGTGTGCTCGGTCATGGTGATCGTCTCCTCGTTCGAAATATGTTGTGATTACTGGTCGCTCACACGGCACGTGGATGCCCGGGCGCTCGGTGGTCAGGGTGATTCGGCGACGGCCTTCAGCGCGCTGTCGCCGCGGTGATGACGGGGAACCCCGGGACCGGCGTGCTCGGCGTTGAAGACAGCGTCGATGACGAGCTGGCGGACATGGTCGTTCTCCAGGCTGTAGAAGATTGTGGTTCCGTCCCGGCGGGTGCGCACGAGACGCGCCATCCGCAGCTTTGCGAGGTGCTGGGAAACCGATGGCGCCGGCTTGCCCACGTGCTCGGCGAGTTCGTTGACCGACATCTCGCGACGCGTCAGCGACCAGAGCACCTGCACGCGGGTGGCGTCAGCCAGCATCCGGAAAACCTCGACGACCAGACTGGCCTGGTCGTCGGGTAATCGACCTTCGCTATTACCTGCATGCATACGCAGATAATAGCGAAGGGATCGGCGGTGCTGTCAAGCTCGAGTCGTTTCAGCCTGGTGGGACGACAGTGGATTTGCGCTCGCCGCCGTTGCGCTGGTTCCAGAACCGGTAGACATCCACCGCCGAATCTCGGGGTTCGTAGCGCATCGGCAGGCGCCGCTGGTCCCAGCTCTTGGCGAATTCGTTGTAGAACGTGGAGACCTCGAAGTATTTGCGGTCATCGAGGTAGTACTGCTCGTACGACTCGCGTGTGATTAGGAAAATGACTTCCCTGGGCGAGCAGTAGTACAGCGAACCCAGGCACATCGGGCATGGGTGGGCCATCACGTAGATGGTGGTGTCGACCAGGTGCTCGGTGCCGAGCCGCATGCACGCCTCCCGGATGGCCAGGATTTCCGCGTGGGCGGTCGGGTCGTTGGTCTGGGCCACCTTGTTGGCACTCTCGGCGAGAACCTCGCCGTCTTTGACGATCACCG
>Ga0307474_10000989_pt1 | contig 20649 bp, 20 predicted proteins | sample atmos_gasesECM1C_2_FD_203312 | JGI IMG/M metagenome (GOLD analysis project Ga0307474, IMG submission 203312) | Hardwood forest soil microbial communities from Morgan-Monroe State Forest, Indiana, United States - atmos_gasesECM1C_05 | ecosystem: Environmental > Terrestrial > Soil > Temperate... | reverse complement strand
AATTTCACCGGTACTAATCGGCGCAGGCGAACATCTTCTTTCGGGACTTAATCTCCCCAAACTGGGTTATCGAGTTACCGAGCATGTTCCCTCAGCTGCAGCGACCCACATCATGCTGAAAAAACAGTAGTCAGGACTAGCTCCGCTCGCTGCCGCAGATTAGGCTCGGTGTTCGCTATTGGCCGATTGTGTTGAAAAAGTCTGCGGTTGCGCTGGGTGAAATTCGCTGATTCAGTCGTCGAGAGGGGACTGAATCATGATGGGGCATCAGAAGGTTGAGCAGGCTGCTTTGTTCTATGAGTTCTCGCTTGAGCGGCACGTTCCGACCAATCATCTGTTGCGGTCGGTCGATAGGTTTGTGGAGCTCGGCGAGCTAAGGCGTGAGTTATCCGCATTTTACAGCACGATCGGTCGTCCCTCGATCGCTCCCGAATTGATGATGCGGATGCTACTGGTCGGATACTGTTTCGGCATCCGATCCGAGCGGCGCTTGTGCGAAGAGGTGCACCTGAACCTGGCGTATCGCTGGTTTTGCCGCCTTGGGCTTAATGGCGAGGTCCCCGACCATTCGACCTTCTCGAAGAACCGTCATGGTCGCTTCCGAGAGAGCGATCTGCTGCGGCGGCTGTTTGAAACCATCTTGCGCCGCTGCATCGACCAAGGACTGGTTGGCGGACAAAGTTTTGCGGTCGATGCCAGCCTGATCAAGGCAGACGCGAACCGGCAGAACGGCATCGAAGGCGAGAAGGGATTGCCCCCCGAAGCTGCGGGCCGTGCCATCGATGAGTATCTGGCCGTCCTGGACGATGCAGCGTTTGGAGCAGCGACCGAGGTCGTTCCCAAGTTCATCTCTCCGGCCGATCCAGCAGCACGCTGGACTGGCGCCCACGGCGGACAGGCGTTCTTTGCTTACTCCACGAACTACCTGATCGATGTTGAGAATGCGATCATTGTCGATGTCGAACCGACCGCGGCGATCCGGCAGGCGGAAGTTCTCGCGGCCAAGCGTATGATCGAGCGAACCGCCAAGAACTTCGCTCTCCACCCGTCGAGGTTACTTGGTGACAGTGCCTATGGTTCGGCCGAGATGCTGGGCTGGCTGGTTGGTGAACGAGGGGTCGAGCCGCATGTGACCGTGTTCGACAAATCGGCGCGCAAGGACGGTACCTTCTCGCGCGAGGACTTCAGCTATGATCAGGCCAATGACGTTTATATCTGCCCTGACGGCAAGACCCTGACCACGACAGGCACGCGCGTGAATGACGGCGACACCTTACTCTATCGAGCAAGCAAAGCTGACTGCGACGCTTGTGCCTTGAGATCACGGTGCTGCCCGAACACGCCTGCTCGAAAAGTGCCGCGCTCGATCCATGAGCACGCCCGTGATTTGGCACGTGAGATTGGCAAGTCCCGGGAAGGTCGAGTATCGCGACGGCTGCGCAAGAAGATCGAAATGCTGTTCGCTCACCTAAAACGCATTCTCAAACTGGATCGACTGCGATTAAGAGGACCAAATGGTGCCCATGACGAGTTCCTCCTCGCAGCAACTGCCCAGAACCTCCGGAAGCTGGCCAAATTGATACCAATCCCGAGCCCGCAGCCGGCCTAAAAAAGCTGGCAACCTTAAAGGCTAACCCAGCTTCGTTCGGCTCGCGGACTTCTTCAACAGAATCGGCCCTTAGCGGACGTTGAATACTTACTGCCGAATGTCTGCTTCTGGGGGTAAAGCAGACATTGCGCCGACTGATTGAAATGTTCGCTTCTGACCCAATGTATGGTCCGGCCGTGCGTAGCAAGAAGATTTCGACCGGTTGGCAATAGGCGGTCTTACATCAATGTATCAGACCTCTGATTGGCGCATATGCTCCGGGTCGTCATGGACATCAGCGCGCATGCGAGCTCATTACCGGAAAGGCCACAACGGGCTGCTGCTTACGGCGAGACGCCCTTCGAGGCGGCTCGACTTGGGTGAGCCAAGGACCATCCAAATAGGGCGATGCGCCAGGGAGTACTTTCAAGGAACGGTATACCAGAGTGGTCAGTGGCGATTGCTGCCACTGACCCTCTCCTAAAGTGACCGGATCAGGATGGACCCTGACCAGGATTATCGAGATCGAAAGAGATCGGCCGCAGGTAATCATTGGGGTCGACGAGCCAGAGAATCTGTGGCCGTGACTCCGGCGGCACGTTCGCCGCGTTCAGCGCGTCAATGAAGCCGACCTTCCATTCCAGCGAGGAGCCTTCGACCGCGACCGCTGTGACGTGGTTGGGAATGAAAAAACGGGGGCGAACATGCTGAATATAACTCACGATATCCCGCTCGCCGTTCTGACTGAAGCCAAGGCTGACCACCGAGCCGAGTTCGACGTGCACCGGTCCCAAATTGTCCATGATCGAGGCGAGATTGTCGCCGACGGACTTGCCGTTCACCGTTACTCCGGGGAAGCAGCCGTTAGCCGCCTGACCCGGCTCAAACGGCAAACTGGTCGCAGGGTTGTTGTTGGGAAGTGCGCAACTGTCTATGATGTCGCCCGTCGTGTTGTGCCATACAAACGTGAAAGGGTCTTTTCCGTTCTCGGTACCCTTCACCGTGAACACGTAGAACAGCGAGATCGGGCCGCCGGCACCTTGGCGGCTGGTGGCGATGTTCATCACGGTCGACAGCGGCGTGCCGGCCGGGAATAACTGCGGATCGCGCGGGTCCTGCAGGTTGCAGGGGAACGTGTTGCCTTTTGACGCCGTCGGCACGCATACCCCGTTGATGGTCGCCGCGACCGGCACCGCGTGCGGATCGGTGATGCCGGTGTTGGTCGAATGCAGATGCTTGAACACCTTGATGCTGACTTGCGGGTCAAGGTCGTTAACTGACACGATCTGCGCACCTGGCAGCGAGCCGCGACCGGTGAGCGGCCTGCACGTCACCGTCTTTACATTGGTAAAGTGATTGTTGAAGTTGTTCTGCGCGTCGATTGCCATGTTGTCGCATGTTTCGGGGCTCGCGAAGATCACGGCGCCGGTCTGCTGGGCAATGTAAGCCGCGTTGTCGGCGTGGTCGAAATGCCCGTGCCCGATGAAGATGTAGTCCGGATCGAGGTCGACGAGGTCCTGAATCACGAACGGTGTGCGGCCCGGCTGGATCTCCAGACGCGTCACAAATGTGTCGAGCAACAGAACGTGTCCCTTCACCGCCACGGCGAAACTAGCGTTGGTGATCCAGGAAAAGATCACCCGGTCGTCCCGGACTTCACCGGTTTTGGGATCGACGTTGTCGAGACCGAATACCTTCTGCCTCGCCGCGGTGGTTGCGGCCGAGGGCTGAGATCCCGCGAAACCCGGCTCGCTGAGCGAACAGAGCGCGAGACCGGCAGCAGCTATTGTATGAATTAATGCTCGCATCGGCGTTTCCCCTTTTTTGTTTTATCGATTTTGAAAACGGGAATAAACATCGGCGCGCGGCTGGCCGAAAGAGCAATCTTTTTGCCGAAGTTGCAACCCGGAGTTACAGATTAGTGACTTGCCGCGCCGGTGGCAACAGGTTGGCCGGTTTTAGGCGTGAGAGACGCTGGATTCGCGATGTAGCGCTGGCTGGTCGGTACTTCTGCTATTGATGCTTCGCGTCATTTCGCTGCCGCGCTGCGATTAGGTCGCTCTTGAGAGAAGCGGACATCAAATGGCAATCAAAGCTGATAGACTTGGTCGAAATTGACCCTAAGTGGTCGTCCCTCCCCGCAATGGGACCGGTGACGCCAGAAGATCAGGGCGGTCTCAAATAAGCACCTGATCGTCTCGCTTACGGCCTAATATGGTTTAGCGCCTCGGCGAGGGTCGTTGCGCCAGCTTGGCGCAGCACCTCTTCTTCATAAGCTCCAGATAACTCTGTGCGGATGCCATTGCGCAATACAGCCATCAGGTAGGAAATGCCGTCGCGTCCCTTTCCTGCTATTTCGGTGCGACGGGCGCTGTTCAGCGCAAGTTCGGCGAGTCGTTTCGGCGTGAGCGGCGAGATGTTTGCAACGGCCCTCGTGTACAGAACGGTGTTGACGCCGTGAAAGCCCGTGAGCTTCCTGATCGATACCTCTTCGCTGTTTGGATTCGAGAAGGTGGGGGAATTTTGATCTTGGCCATTCCTACGGGTCTCGCGACGCCAAAGCATATGGCCCGCCTCTTGCTCGGAAATGCGCTCGTGCAACACAAAAATACGAGCGGGAATAAATGTGCCGCCGAAAGTCACAGGAACCAGAGTTGGAGCGCCCGCCCGGGTCCGACTGCTGCGAGCGAACTCGACTGGGAATGGGGTGATAATCCCGTCTTGGAGGATCTCGACAGTTAATGTCGCAATCTCATCGCCAGGATCATCGATCAATGATCCGTAGGCAAGAATGCCTAGGTCTCTTTTCATCTGGCTCCGATCAGTTCGAACCCGCACTTGTTTCCCGCATTCGAATTAAATTACCGGCTCTCGTTAGGTCGTAGAGCCGTTCATGCATCTTGTCACGGAGGGCTTCAAACCTCTTTTGCAGAGCATCGGTTTGGAGAGGCGGGTTCTGCTGGCCGGCGCGCAACATCTCTGAGAGAAGCCCTCTAAGTTCTCCATCGTCATCCCACAACTGGTTGCGGAATTCAGGCTTGTCAATCAGTGGCTCAAGCTTGAGCAGATTCAAGTGGAAGCGGGCGAGCTGCTCTTGTACCTCTCCGCCGTTCCCTACTCGCGAGGCATCGAAGGCGGATTGCATTGCATCGAGCGATGACGGGTAGGCGTCACCGAGAATTTGTCGGTAAAAGTCCGCTCGTCTAGTCGTTGCTTCACGGCTTGCGATTTCAGCGTTTTTGAAGCTGTTTTTCCAGGGTCACAAAATTGGTCAAGCCTGTAGCCAACGCTGCGATTACTGCCGTCGCCAGCGCCGCGAAAACAGACCAACGCGTTAGTTTTAACTGCTTCAACATTGATTTTTGAGCCGCCGCGTCGGCCTCGGCTTTACGCAAGCGATCAAGATGCTCAAGGCCGAGCTTGACTTGTTCGTGAGAGGATGGCCCACTCCCCGGGGCAAGCGTGTTACAGCTCTCCCATTTCCAACGAGGATCGCCACGGATACGTAATTGGCTCCGGAACACATTCCCGATCCGCAGGTCATTGATTAACGCTTCAGGGGTTTTTCCTGTTTTTTTTCTTCGAGCACCCAGCCAGGGTAGTGGCGGCCCTTTTTTACCCACTCCTTCCAGTGGTCAAGCCACCCTTCGGCGATGACGGGGCTGAAAAGCTCTGGCCGGCTTTCAACCAGCCGTCGTGCGTCGTCCACAGGTATTTCGAGTCGGTGCTTGATACCCTCGTAGGTAATAATTGCATCCTGGTCGTAACTGGCGAGCATCCAGATCGCTGAAATCTTGTCGAAATCACCTTCGCTGAGCCCCATTGCTTTCCTCTCCGACAAATGAACCTTGTTCAGTTGCTACATCGCTGTTCACGCCTAGCGACGCGCACGACAGTTGGCGAGCATGGCCCGACAGCCAGGTGGAAAGCGGCCTGGTCTTGCCGTCATCTGACGTCCGGCATGGCGGCGTTTCCGGAAAGTGACAGAGTGCAATTTTAGGTTACAGGCTACTCCCGTTTCGAGAACTCTGAAAGAGCGCGCAATGTCTGGTCGTGGTCCATCGCGTCATTTCGTGTGCGCGAAACAATCAGGTCGCTTTTGGAGAGAAGCGGACATCAACCGGCAAGCAGAGCCGGCCGGTTTGGTCGCGAATGACCCGAAGCTGACTTCGCCAGCGCCGAAGCCCGCTTTGCGCGATCATGAGCTAGGCTGCCACGTCTGGTGTCTCTTCCGATCGAAATCGTCTTGGCGTCTTTCCAGTCCAGCGTTTGAATGCGTGAGTGAAAGAGCTGACCTCGCTGTATCCCAATAGCCAGCTGATTTCAGTGATAGGCAACGCGCGTTCCGAAAGATAACGCTGCGCCAGCGCGGACCGCAATTGGTCCAAGATGTCCGCGAACGCAACGCCCTCGGCGTTGAGCTTGCGCGCCAATGTTCGCGCGCTCATGCCAAGGTGCTGCGCCACTTTAGAGGCGCTGGCTTTGCCGTGGGGGAGCAGTTGCGGAAGTGTGTCTTCAACGGCTGAGCGGAAGCGCCCAAAATGTCGAGGCCGATCAGCAAGCGCTTCGTCCGCGTATCGCCGGAGCAGATCGTTCAGATAATTGTCACGCTTGGCAAGTGGCAGCGAAGCCACAGGCGCGGGAAAGACGATTTCGTCGGCGCCCGCGCCGAACTCTAGATCTGTCCCGAAGAATTTCCTGAACTCCGCAGGTATTGCGTCGCGATGGTGTCTGACCCTCAAATGGCGCGGTGCCAAGCGGGTGTCCGTAATCTGCCGGCAAATTCGGATCGCCGTCACCAGCCAGAACTCGATTAGATGGCGGTCCGATTGCCGGTCGACGTTGACGTAATCGAGAGCAATCGTCGCCGCACGATCGTCCAGACGGAAATGCAAGCGGAAGCCATCGTTCACGATGCCGCTATATCTCTCGGCATTGCGAATCGCATCCGCAAGCTGCTCAGACGACGCGATCACGTAGTAAACCAGCCCAATTTCGCGCAAGTCGAAATCACGGCCCAGGTGAAATCCGAAGAGTTCATCTCTGAGTTCTTGGGCAATGAGTTCCAAGATCCTGATTTCCTTGGACACCTCAAGACGTACCGAGTCATTGTAAGCCTGCTCGGCGGTCGCCCCCGCCTGGGCGAGAATGGGTCCTGCATCTTTGCCAAACTCGCGCAACCGTACACAAGCGAGGCGGGCAATTCCGCCAGTAGCGGTCGGTATCGAGCTAAGCCCGTCAGCTCGGTTGTAACTCATGAGAGTTAATCCGGCCTGCTTCCAGTCCTTGCAGCGCGCTTCCGTTGGCGAAAGCCGCCAGAGGATTGAGACGCGAGCACAGTACTTTTCTCTTGCCTCTTATAGGCTCACCGCCCGCGCTATTGGATTTAGGATAGTTCGCGGGCTGGCGCGTTGGTATTGATATGGATCAAGAGCATCTTCACGAAGCGCGGATTGCGAATGACGCGCTGATACTTCCGGGACATGCCTGCAGTTGCACCACCGTTGTGGCCCTAGGCGGACCTCCGTTGATCTAGATCAACATGAGCGGTGCGGGACTCCGTTTTCCTTGCGGCCTTGTGGCGGCCGTTTTCCAATCCCGGGTAGACCCAACGTTAAGGACGACTTCAATGAGATGTGGATTGATCAGTCTGACGTTTGCCATCTTGATGCTTCCAGTCGTTGCGAATGCGCAGCTAACCATCGATATGGGCAAGATCACATGCGGCCAATACCTTGCTATGCCGCCGTCACAGTCGGATAATTTCTCTGCCTGGATGAGCGGTTGGTTCAGTTATCAGAACCGCAGGACCTTTGTGGATCTTGCTTTGCATCAACAAAATATCGCCAACGTGAAGGCATGGTGCCAATACCATCCGGCGGAAAGTGTCATGTATGGCTTGCAACAATCGGTAGGCACCAATTGACGGCTTGGGACGTTGGAGGATCGCTATGAAATGCAGAGCTCTTGTCGTTGCATTGGTTCTGATAGGCGTGGCTTCAGCGCCAGCTGCGGCTCAAATCAAGCTCGATATGAACAAGATCACCTGCGGGGATTGGCTGGGATACTCTGCAGCGGACAGGGATTTCGTAAGGTATTTCATGAGCGGCTACTACAATGCAGCCGCAAATAACAATGTTTTGGACTACAACCGCCTGGAAAAGAATTCTGCGAAGGTTATCGCTTTTTGCAAAAAGCGCAAATCAGATACGCTGCCAACCGCCATTCAAAAAAGCGCCAGCTAATTTGTATTGAGGGCGCGTCCCCCAATTATAGCCCCGCAGAATTTTGCGGCTTCTCGTGCGCGAAGTCGCGACCGACGAGTGCCGACGAGGTAATCGAGTAGCCTCGGGGGCTTGGCGCCCCAGGCGCGACCAGCCGTGCCTCACCATGACGAAAGCCAAAATCGCTGATTTTGCCCGACGGGCAAATCAGTGTTTTTGCGTGTCGAGCCTTTCCACGTCTGTCCAGCCCATCAGCGAAAATTTTTCGCTTCGCGGTTCGGTAGAAACAGGTTTATCGATTCGCCCGTCCTGCCTCGGCAAGAGGGGCGTATGCGCTATCGTCACGAAACGTGAGGCGGGATGCGATGGACGCGGCCATGTCGAAAGACGAACGACCATGCCGCGGACGGCGAAGTCGTGTGGTCCTGATGCCCCGACGCTGGCATCAAGTTGGCGGGATGATCCGCAGACGATGGTGGCAAAAAAGCCCGGCTCACCAAGGAGAGCACGAAGGAAACCGTTAACACCGTCGCGCAGGGAATGCCGGTGATTTGGCTGTACCTGTGGTGACTTTTGCTCATGTGCTTTTTTCATCTGCACGTGAGGCTGCGGGTGCCGGCTTAAGCACCCGGCATTCCCTGCGCCCTCTGATGGCAGAGGGTGCCAACCTGTTGGCAAACTCGCGCTAAACAAGCGGCGAGATCGCGGGGCTATGTCCCGCCGTCATTGCGAGGAGCGAAAGCTCTGGAGCAATCTCACGTCGTCCCGGACAAGCGAGCCTCTGGCAACGTGTAGCGTTGTCCAGAGCGAGCGCGATCCGGGACCCATAACCACAATTGTCCCCGCTGCGCAAAGATGGAGCCAGGGTTGTGTTCACAACGAGTATTGGGGGTTATGGGTCCCCGCTTTCGCGGGGACGACCAAAGGTGCGAAAACTACCCCAGCAACACCGCGTCGGCCTTGTTCACGGCATCCGCGCTGTCGATCACGGTTTTCTCCAGCGCGCCCGCTTGCACCGAAACGTTTTCGGCAAAGAAGCGCGCCAGCGTGACGTAACGCTGTGCGTCGCCTTCGCTGAAGCCGCGCGCGGCAAGCGCTTCGGACGCCAGCATGCATCCGCCGAGCGTCGCCCCGAACAGGCGCAGATAAGGTGTCGCGCCGGCGAGCGCGTCGTTCGGCGCCGAGGTGACGCGCTCGAGCAGCCAGCGGCTGGTGCGCTCGAGCGAGGTGAGCGCATCGCGCAGCTTTGCACCCGTGGTGCCGAAAGCCGGGTCGTTCGAGGCCTCGACCTGCTTGACGATTCCCGTGAGTTCGTCGAGCAGGGCCCAGACCGACTCCCCGCCATTGGCGGCAAGCTTGCGCGTCACGAGATCGATCGACTGGATGCCGTTGGTGCCTTCATAAATCGGGGTGATGCGGGCATCGCGATAATGCTGCGCGGCGCCGGTCTCCTCGATGAAGCCCATGCCGCCGTGAATTTGCACGCCAAGCGAAGCCACCTCATTGCCAATGTCGGTCGAGAAAGCTTTCGCGATCGGGGTGAGCAGCGCGCCGCGCGCTGCGGCCGCCGCCCGCGTCCCGGCATCGGTTGCGCGAACCGAAACATCGAGCGCAACCGCGGTCGCATAGCAAATCGTGCGCGCAGCCGCGGTGAGCGCGCGCATCTGCATCAGCATGCGCTTGACGTCGGGGTGTACGATGATGGGGTCCGAGCCTTCGGCGGTTTTGCCGATCGCGCGGCCTTGCCGGCGCTCCTGCGCAAAGGTGAGCGCCTGCTGATAGGCGCGGTCGGCGATCCCCACGCCTTCGAGGCCGACGCCGAGTCGCGCCTGGTTCATCATCGTGAACATGCAGTGCATGCCGCGATTTTCCTCGCCGATCAGGTATCCGATCGCGCCGCCGTGATCGCCCATCGTCATGGTGCAGGTCGGCGCGGCATGCATGCCGAGCTTGTGCTCGATGCCCGAGGCGTAGATGTCGTTGCGTTCCCCCAGCGAGCCGTCCGCCTTGACGAGGAATTTCGGAATCAGAAACAGCGAAATGCCCCTGGTGCCGGGTGGCGCGTCCGGCAGGCGCGCGAGCACGAAATGCACGATATTGTCGCTCATGTCGTGATCGCCATAGGTGATAAAGATCTTCGTGCCCTTGATGCGGTAGGTGCCGTCACTCGCCCGCTCGGCGCGCGTGCGCAGCGCGCCGACGTCGGAACCGGCCTGCGGCTCGGTCAGCTGCATGGTGCCCGGCCATTCGCCCGAAACGAGCTTTTCAAGATAGGTCTTCTTCAATTCGTCGCTGCCGTGCGCCTCAAGTGCCTCGATCGCGCTCAGCGTCAAGAGCGGGCACAGGCCGAAGGCTATGTTCGACGCACTCCAGATTTCGGTGCAGGCGGCGTTGATTGCGAGCGGCAGCCCTTGGCCGCCGAATGCCTCAGGCCCGGAGACGGCGTTCCAGCCGGCCTCCGTCCAGCGCCGGTAGGCCTCGGGCCAGCCGGGTGCGGTGGTCACCTTGCCGTCGTCGAGCTTGATGCCGTGTTCGTCGCCGACGCGATTGAGCGGCGCCAGCACGTCGGAGGCAAACCGGCCGGCTTCCTCCAGCACGGCAGCAGCGATATCGCTGTCGAAATCGCCGTAATGGCCGGCTTTCACGGCCGCCTGAAGGCCGGCGCCGTGGTTGAGGGCCAGCAGCATGTCGTTGATCGGCGCGCGATAGGTCATGGCTTCCCGCTCTCTCACTGGCTTTTCAAGGAGCCATTCGTCTTCTCATGAAACGGCGCTTCTCTCAACTCCGGAAAGCCTGGCATTGGCGGCAAAAAGGACGGCTTTCGGCCCAGGAAGGGCTGGAACCGGCAAGCCGAACCGGGCAGCGCGGGCCGCAGCGGAAAGGCTCAAATTCGATCCGAATTCGCCCCTCTACCCGGTTGAAATAAATGATCCGGCTCTATAGACCGGCGTTGCCAACAGGAGTCCGCGGAAGGCTTGCCGCTCTTTCGCTCTTTTTGCGTTATTGGGGCGTCGCCAAGTGGTAAGGCAGTGGATTTTGATTCCACCATACGGAGGTTCGAATCCTCCCGCCCCAGCCAGCCACTCGCTCAACGTATGATAGTGTGCACCTAAGTCACAGAAGCCCGCAAAACACGGGCTTTCTTGCGTTCTGCGAGATGTCTCCAGACTCCGAAAAAGAGCAACTAACGCGAGAATCTGCCGAAAGTCTCCGGCCGATATTTGAAATATTCCCGTTTTCGGGAGATTTTCGGCGGAGACTTTTTTCGATCTGCACTGAGTGGCAGGGCGGCAGATGTTGGTGAGATTTAGAGAGCTTTTCTATGCGGAGCGAAGGATGCCGTTATCGGACATGCGCAACCACGGCTCGCGTCAGAAGTGTGGCTTAAGACGCACGCCCGGCCCGGGTTCACCCATAAACTCGACTCCGGCGTTTTCGAAGGCACGACGGATCTTTTCGACCGTCTCGAAGTGTGCCTCGATCGGGCCTTCTAGTCCCTCGAGACGTCTAACCGTCGAGATGGCAATGCCGGCATTTGCGGCCAGTTGATGCTGTTCCCAACCCAGGAGTGATCTTGCCGCCTTTATCTGTCGCGTGATGATCAGCATTGCCTCTGGGACCTTCTCCTACCTCGACGATCGGACTGCTGTTTAACTGCTCAGTCCAAATCGACGGATTTCAACATACCGGTACGATTGTGACATTTGAGGTATTCGAAGAACTGTTCACTCGCACGCGCGACGATCACTTCATGATAGAGTCGCAGTTTCGCGGCTGGGCCCAGCCTCATCAGATACTTCATCGCCGCGCCAAATATAGCCACATGCGTCGGGTGCGACTCTGCCCAGCGTTCAAGCGAGGCTAGGCTCTTCCACCAGCTCATCCCGAAGGTTTTTTCGACTGGTCTCCCGCTCGAATCCAAAACCGTCATGTAGCGGTTAGCGTAGCATCCGATCGTCATTCCTTCGTCCCGAAGGAAATCCATTCCTTGGCGCAGTACCGGTTCGACGTCTCTGAGATACATCTCCCGCTCCGCGCTGTCTGTGTCAGCCCAGTCCTGGTCGGAGCGGATCAGGCAGAGATTGTCATTCGGTATCACGCGGATACTTAGCCCCTCACGTACGAAACGCGGTGCTCCGATCGGATCCATCGCGTCAGTTTGCGATAACGGCACACGATCCCGCATGCCGCCCCAGTACGCGTGCTCTTGGATTTCTCCGCTCATCGCGTCCGCAAGGACCGCTACCCCCTCAGTTGGGTCGAGCGAGGAGAATAATGTCTCGAAGCCATCTACCGACGGCGAGAGTATTTCGATGAATCGACCCAGTTTGTTGGGAGAATGGTGCTCGGCTGTCCATTCTGCTTGAGTGGGTCGCATCCATTCCGCAAACTTGCTGTGATCGGCCCAATAGCCAACAGAGATGATATTGGTGTAGTTCGCCTCGTCAACGTAGCGAGCGCGGTCCCAGTGTGTCGGCCCTCCGGCAGAGGCGAACCGGGCGGCTATCCATTCGAGCGCCTTTTGCGTAGACGCTGGTTCATCGCCGCTGTATTGAATTCCGAAGTACGCCATGATGACGCGTTTCACCGTAGGCCTGAACCTTGCGACGTAAGCTGGGACCGGCGGCACATAGTCGTCTGGGATACGCCTTGTGCGGGTACGCTCGGTCCGTAGATGCTTTGGAATTGCGGATTCCATCTTCTCGACTCCTACTGGGCTACCAGGTAAAGGGCTTGGCCAGGCTCGCTATCGGTTGGAAGCGAGAAGTGTTCGACGCGCCGCGCTGGCTTGTTGTTGAACAGAAGTCGCGTTACGTCGGGCCGGGAATAATGGCCGGCAGGATCGGCGGCGTTCTTGGCCACACCAATTGCCCCCAGGTCAATATCAGCATAGAGGATGCCCTCCTTGTCCTCCGGGAGCTTTTCCGCGAGCGGCGAGCCATCGGGCCCATAGATGACCGAATGTCCACCGCCGGCATGAATCAACTGCTTCTTGTCAGGCGTGTCGCAGAGCTCCTCGATCATCTCTGGCGAGACCACCGCAGAAGATGCCAAAACGAAACACGAGCCCTCGACCGCGTAAATCTTGCTCGCTGCGTTGTTCACCTCCCAACCGAGTGCGTGTGCGAATGGTTCGTACAGTGAGAAACTCGGCCAAGCCGCCGCGTGCACCTGCTCGTTTTGCGAATACATGGCAAACTTGGTGAGCGGCTGGATATGTTCCCAGCAACACAATGCACCAATCCTGCCGAGATCGGCTCTGTCGTGGACAGCGATGTGGCTGCCGTCACCTTCACCAAAGACAGTGCGCTCGGCATGCGTCGGCCGAAGCTTGCGCCGCTTCGCAATTGTTTCGCCGTCTGGGCTGATCAGCCATTGGGCGATATAAAGGCTGCCACCCTCTCGTTCCGATAGACCCAGAACAATTGTAATCTTGTTCTTTCTTGCCGCCTTCTGGATCTTGGCGGCTTGGGGACTGTCATACGAGAGCGAATTGTCGAAGTATCTTTGGACGAAGCCACGCCCTATCGCCCACGCCGGGGGGCCCAGCCAAACATGGAAGGGATAGCCGGGGATCCAGGTTTCCGGAAATACGATGAGCTTGGCCCCAGCTTGCGCGGCTTCTTCTATGTAACGGGCGGTCTTCTCAACGGCAGCATCGAGATCAAGCCAAGCTGGCGCAGCTTGGACACACGCAACTTTGTACTTGGGATGAACGATGCCCATAATCTCGTCTGCATCAGTGTCATGACGCTGTGCAAGCGTCGGGGTGAGCTCTTACCGTAGGCATGCGGCGTTTGATTCCAAACAGGTCAATCTGGTAGACGCGGTTTGCTAGGCTCCAAGCGCCGCCCGGCACGACAATCATCGTCGCGATCGCCAACGACCCAAGGCCGATGAAATACCAGGAGCCAAATTCGGCGAAGGTTTCGCGTAACGCGAAGTAGACCAGCGTGCCGACGATCGGACCTTCAACCGTGCCTATCCCACCCAGAACCACGATGAAAATTGCTGATGCCGTCCAATTAAGGGAGAACGAGGCGTCAGGCGTAACCTGAAGCGTGCTCATGTACGAAACAGCGCCGGCTGTTCCCGCAAGGGATCCTGCAATCACCCACAGCGCGAGTTTTGCGCGGCCAGCCGGGACGCCGCTTGCGAGCGCGGCAGCCTCAGAATCTCGTACGCTCATCAACGCAAGGCCAAGACGGCTGCGCAGCACTGCCACCGTCAAAAACAGCGACCCCGCGCCAATCGCCAAAGCCGACCAATAGACGTAGGCGTTTCGCGGCCAACGATCGAATGAACCGATAGCCTCCAAAGGCATACCGGCGCCGGCTCCAAGCCATCCAGTGTTGAGCACCGCAATCCGTACCAACTCGGCAAGGACCCAAGTGCCGACCGCAAAATACGCGCCCGACAGGCGGAACATTGGCCATGCCGAGACGAGAGCAGCTAGAACTGTGCACCCTGTCGCAAGTGGCAATGCTACCCAGGGGTTGAGGTGGAGGAAGTTGGAAATCGAAAACAGCGCGTACGAGCCAACACCGACGAAGAAATGGAGGCCTATTGCGACCATCCCGCCATATCCCGCCAGGAGATTCCAAGCGATCGCGATCGCGCACAGCGTTAACACCTCGACAAGCAGCCTTTGTGTACCGAAGTCGCCAAACCAAGGCACCGCCGCTAGCCCTGCGAGAACGATTACCGGAAGGACGAGGCGCAAAAGCCGCAGCATGCGGAGTAGTCGAGCTACGAAGCCTCCGATACCTATGACCTCTGTTGCCATGGCGTGATCAGTCATCTCGCGACCTTCGCAAACAGGCCCTGCGGCCGGGCAAGAAGCATCGTCAAGAACACCAGATGGCCGAAAAACGGCCCGAGCCCTGAGGAGACGCGGGCTCCGAACAGTTGGGCGACGCCGATAACAAGCCCGCCGAAGAACGTGCCCCAGAGATTCCCGAGCCCGCCAAGGACCACGGCCTCGAAAGAATAAAGAAGGCGGTCGGGGCCGGCCGTAGGCGAAAATGGCGTGCGAATTGCGTACAGCACTGCTGCAAATGCAATTGCTGCCATGACGAAGCCGGTCACAATCGCAAAGAAGTTCTTATCGTCGACACCGACAAGTCGAGCGGTCGATGGATCATCGGCGACAGCTCGCGATTGGCGGCCGTAGTGGGTACTGGCAATGACGGCGTGAGTCAGGGCAAAGAGTCCTGCACTGACCCCGGCTGACACCAACGGCAGGAGACCGATCGAAACCCCGCCAATATCAAACCCGATTTGCGAAATGTTTTCAGCCCGTAGACTTCGGGTATCGGCAGTGAATGTCTCCTGAAGCAGGTTCTGTACGACAATCGAAAGCCCAAACGTTACTAGCAGTGGCGCGAAGACACTTCTGCCGATGACATGATTGAACAGCGCCCGCTGGAGCACCCACCCGATAATGAACATTATGGGAGCGACGAAGAACAGTGAGGCTAGCGCGTGTACGTCCGCCACCTCCATCACAACACTGGTGATGTAGGCGCCCACGACGATCAGGTCACCATGAGCAATATTGATCATGCGCATCACGCCAAGGCTGATGCTCAAGCCGAGGCCGAACAGCGCATAGAGGGCGCCGAGGAGCAAACCATTGATCAACGTCTCGATAAACGCCGACATTTCATACACCAAAGTAGGCCTGAGCGACGCTTGCCCGGTCGGCGCCCTCCGATCGCCCTTCAAGGACGACCCGCCCCTTTTGAAGGCAGTAGAAGCGATCAGACTCGCCAAGCGCCCGGCTAACGTTTTGTTCAACGATAATGATTCCAGATCCGGCCGATCGCACCTTTCGGAGAAGAGCATAGACGTCTCCGACCGCGAGCGGTGCGAGCCCCAGTGACACCTCGTCGCAAAGTAGAAAGTTCGGATTCGCCGCGAGAGCTCGACCAATAGCGACCAGCTGTTGCTGGCCGCCGGAGAGTGCGGTTGCGGGTTTGGTGGATATCGAACCAAGGATGGGAAGCTCGGCGAAGATCCGATCAATGCTCCACATGCCGCGGCGGCCGTTACGTGCCGCCAGCAGGAGATTTTCCAGCACAGTGAGGCTCGGGAAGAGCCGACGGCCTTCCGGCACCAGAGCAATGCCGCGTTTGAGTTGTCGCCGCTCCGACGCTGCGCCAATTGGCTCATCGTCCAGAAACACTGCATCTTTCGCGACACTTACCGAACCGACGATCGAGCGTAGCAACGTTGACTTGCCGGCTCCGTTGGCCCCGATCAAAGCGACCAGCTCACCAAGCGCCACTTCGATCGTGACGTTAAACAGCGCCTGAAATAGGCCGTACCCGGCGCAAAGCGATCTAGTGCGGAGCATTTGAGGTCTCGTTCTCGATCTCGGCTCCAAGATACACGTCCCGCACGGCTCGATCTTGCATCAGCGCCCTAGGATCACCGTCGGCGATAATGCGTCCCTCAGCAAGCACGACCAATCTCAGCGCAACGGAAACGAGCGCGTGCACGAGATGTTCGATCCAAAGCACGGTGACCCCGCTGCGATGAACGGAGACTACAAGTCCAAGCAGTTGTGCCACCTCACCGTCGGTAAGCCCACCTGCAACTTCGTCAAGCAGGAGCAGACGAGGCCGGGTCGCAATCGCGCGAGCCAGTTCGAGTCGCTTGCGCTGGAGAAGGGTAAGACTGCCGGCATTCCTGTCGCCGAGCGTGGCGAGACCGCAGCGATTGAGCGCGTCCAAGGCAAAGCATGCGGCTTGTTGTCCTCGCAGCCCCGCGCCGTAGCTTGCCGAAACGAGCGCGTTCTCGTAGACCGTCATCGATTCGAACGGTCTGGGGATCTGGAACGTTCTCCCGATACCAGCCCGGCAACGCGCGCTCGCGTCGAGATTGCGCACCGATACGCCGTCCAGCAGCACATCACCCTGGTTGCAACCGAGGGATCCGGAAATCAGGCCAAACAGCGTCGTCTTACCGGCACCGTTTGGCCCTATGACGCCAACGAACTCGCCGTCCTGCACTGACATTGTGAGATCGGGAATCACGACCATGTCGCTGTAGCTCTTCCGGATCCCCTGCAGTTCGAGAATCACGGCCCAACCTCAAGCGCTCTTCAAGAGCTCAAATTTCCGCTGAACTGGAACTTCGGGCGCAACCTTGTTGTTGGTAATGAAGAGTTCGGGTTTGCCGCGCGTGTTGACGTGCCATTGGCCGCCAACCACGCGCATCTTGGAAACGTTCTTCACGCCGCTGTCAGGAAAATCCAAACGTCCGATAACAGTTTCAGTTTTCAGCGTGCGAAGCGCGTCCGCCGTCTTCTCCGGCGACTTCGGATCCGGACTCGCTTTTAGCGCGGCAATTCCAGTTTCGAACAACGCATGCACAACGCCCAACGGCTGAGTCCAATCGCGCTTGGCCGCCGCCTCGTAAGCGCTCGCGAGTTCAGCAGCGGTCTGCCCGGTCAGACTCGACCTGAAGGGATAACTAGGCACCCACCAAATCTCGGTCGACATGCCTTCAGCGCGCGGACCGAGCGCAGCAACGCCCCCGGGGAACAAAAGCGCCTTCGCGACTGTCGCGACCTTCGGCTTGAAGTTCATCTGTGCGGCCTGATTCAGGAACGTCGCCCATTCCGGAGGGTTGAACAGACCAGTGATGATCTCGACGTTTTGTTTTTTGAATTCCTGAATGTAATTTGAGAAGTCGTCCGCACCGATCGGAAACTTGCCTATGTCGATGATGTTGTAACCGGCCTGGGCAAATGCTCCGGGCATGCCAAGCTTCAAGTCACCCATCGCGTTGCCGGGCACGTCGTTCGAGAAGACGGTACCCACTACCTTGTTCGTCGGCAGATCTGACCAAATGTCCAGGTAGACATTGGCAATATCTTCGATGCCCCAGAAGAAGTGGAAGACGTTCTTGAAGCCTTTTGCCGGGTCGCCCTTGAGCGGGAACAACCATGCCTGCCAAGGCGTCATCGTGCTGATGCACGGAACTCCGTTGAGCTCGCACTGTTGGGACACCGGCACAACGCCAAGCGCTCCCTGCGCGAGCATCAGATCGACATTCTGCTTGTTGATCAGCTCGACGGCTAGATTAGAGGCGCGATCGGAATTGCTCTGATCGTCCCTCGCCAGTAGCTCAACCTTATACTTCTTGCCGGCCACGGTAACACCATCGGCCATCGCTTTTTGGAATTGGCCGATGATGAATTCATCCGCTTCGGCAAAGGGCGCGAACGGTCCTGTCCTCGGGCTGATGTATCCAATGCGGAGGGTATCCTTGTCCGCTGCAAGCGCCCTACGAGGCAAAAAGGCCGCGCCGGCCCCTAGGACGGCGGCCGTCTTGAGAAAGTTACGCTTGCTTATACCTCTGCACCGCACGCCTGGAGGCATGGTCACCTCGTTTTTCCAAGCCATCGAGATCCCCCGAATTGAGCCAATACCGAGGGGAAGACTTGCACCCGGCGCTAAATCCGGCTTTGTTGGCTGGGAACAATTTTTTGGATGTTTCGGAGGTGCCCTAGGTTTTCGAGGCTTTTTTGCTGGCCCGAAAGGCTGCTTTTGAGCGAAAACTTGGATAATGTGCACCTCAATTTAGCGCCCTGATACATGATCTTGGTATTAGCAGCTCACGTTTGCAGCCTTCCTGGCCTCCTTTTGAGAACAGCTATGCAGCTTGCGTCGACAGCGTCGAATACCCAACTCCCATGCGTTGCCAGTACGGCTGGCGTATCGGCCCGCGAGAGGTTCGGCTACTGGCACGATACTATCGCCCGCAACCTTCTCGATCTGGACTTTGCCCTGGTTGGCGAGACGCCGTTTGAGGCTACGTTCAGTTGTGCGAGTGTCGATGCGCTTCACCTTTCAAGAGTGAATGCTTCGCCTCACAAGGTCTCGCGCAGCGACGCCAGCATTGCACGAAATGGAAGCGACTACGTCATCGTCAATTTCGTTCTGTCCGGCTCGATGGTCGCGGAGCAGGATGGCCGCACGGCCTTGGTCAGTATCGGCGAAGCCGTTGCCTGTGATGTACGTCGTCCCTATTCGCTTCGCTTCGACGGACCGATCGATCTGCTGAATATCAGACTGCCGCGGCAGTCCTTGGTCCATGCCGTTGCCGGATTCCAACGCGTGACTGCCGTCAACTTGAATCGACGCAGCCCGCTCTGTCCTCTGGCCTTCACCTATTGCACTGGACTGCTTGATCACGTTGCATCGCTGTCTGATGTTTCATCAAGGAACGTCGCCAATAGTCTCATCGAACTGATAGCTGGTCTCCTCGTCGATGCCAACCAGGGCATGTCTGGGGCGCTTTCGGATTACCGCGATCTAGCCTTGCTACGCATCAAGGATTTCGTGGAGCGCAATTTGGCCGACTTCGAATTGACTCCGACCATGGTGGCGTCCGCTCTTAAGCTCTCCCCGCGTTATATAAATCAGTTGCTTGAGCCCGAGGGCACATCTCTTTCCCGCTATATCTGGCGCCGCAGGCTCGAGCGAGCGGCAGACGACCTGAGAAATTCGGCACTCAATAGTCTTAGTATCTCGAGTATCGCTCTCAATAACGGTTTCAGCGACCTGAGTCATTTCAGTAAGGCTTTCCGCGACCGATACGCACATTCGCCGAGCGAGTATCGCAACATGAGCGAGCGCTGACGGCGCGCGCCGCGCTAACCAACCCGCTCGTCGCTGTCATGTGAGGGAACGTTGCTCCAGCGGCCCCAAAGATGGGGTAATCGGCCGGCCCAGCTTGTGGATAAGATTTTGGGTGCTGCGCTTCAGGCTGATGGTGAAACGAGGTCCGTGGTCACGGCCTCAAGCATCAGAAGGAGAAGCGCAGCATTGACCATTTTGCTGGATTGGATGTGTCGGTCAAGGAGACGAGTGTCTGCACTGTGGATGATACGGGCAGGATTCGTGCGGGAAGTGAAGGTAGCGAGCGAGCCAGAAGCCCTGCTGAAGGTTCTGAGGAACCCGGCCTACCGCTTCAAGCTGATCGGACTGGAAGCCGGACCGCTGTCGCAATGGCTGTTCAGCGCTCTCGCCGAAGCAGGCTTACCGGTGATCTGTGGCGAACTCCTTGACAAAGAAAACCCCATACAAGGGCCCTGGTGCCGATTCCGAAGAAAAGCACGAGCCCGCGAGCGACATCGACACTGCGCCGGCGGTGGAAAGTCTGAAAGTGCTTGACCCCAAATGGCCGATTAGAGAAGCGGACTCTCTTGACTTGCCGCGGGTGCGTCCGCTCACGAGGCCAAACCAGACGCCGCTTACTAGGTCTCCTGCGTTCCCGTATGCTGGAAGGATAGTTCCGAAAGTCTCCAAGCCCGGATTCCAGGAAATCATTTGAAATTCTCTCGATCTTTCAAAGCCCGTTTGCAAACTGGGAATGTCGCGGTTCGAATCCTCCACTCTCTCAACTTAAGATAGTCCGCAATTGCGTCACGAAAAGTCCATAAAATAAGGGCTTTCTTGCGTTATGAGGAATGTCTTCAGACTCCAAAAACCGGCAACTTTAGCGAGAAAATGCCGAAAGTCTCCGGCCCATATCGGAAATATTCCCGTTTTCGGGAGACCTTCGGCGGAGACTTTTTTCGATCTGCACTGATTGGCGGACGATACCTGGACATCTCGGGCGTGGCGGGCCGCGAGAACGCCGGGTAGGGCTCGGTCATGCTCAGGCCAGTGCTCTGTTGTGGATGATGATCAACCGGGTGATCCGCTCGTCCCGGAGGCTGAAGTAGAGGCTCAGAATCAGCGGGTCGGGCAGGCCGGTTTTGTCGTAGGTCCCGTCGGTGCGTGCGTGGACGGTGATGTCGCCGTGGCGATCTACGGCCCG
>Ga0307474_10000988_pt1 | contig 20651 bp, 15 predicted proteins | sample atmos_gasesECM1C_2_FD_203312 | JGI IMG/M metagenome (GOLD analysis project Ga0307474, IMG submission 203312) | Hardwood forest soil microbial communities from Morgan-Monroe State Forest, Indiana, United States - atmos_gasesECM1C_05 | ecosystem: Environmental > Terrestrial > Soil > Temperate... | reverse complement strand
GTTAGCGGTCGTCACGCATGCTTGCCGAAAACACACGTTTAAGGCAGATCTTTCCGTGCACGCCGATCGAGTCCGTTTTAAGCAAGTTCTCTATAATCTGCTGAGCAACGCGGTCGAATTCACGCCAAAGGATGGGCCGAATCGACATCGATGCGTTGAAAAGGGGAACGAGGTTTGTATATCGGTAACCGCTACCGGTATAGGTAACCGTGAACTGCTTCGCGAGTTGCTTGAGTTGCGTGGATACACAGTGGTGGAAGCGTGCAACGGCGAAGAAACGCTGCGCATGATTGAACAGACTCAACCGGACCTGCTGCTGCTTGACATCGGCATGCCGGTACTGGACGGGTTTGCGGGCGTGCGCAAAATCCGCGAAAATCCGCTCCGGGCCTCACTGCCGGTCGTGGCAGTTACCGCGTATGCCATGCAGGGTGACCGGGAAAAGATCTTGAATGCAAACTTCGATGGCTACCTGTCAAAACTGGTTAAGTCGTAATCACTTGCTGAAGAGCTCGGCCGCCTGCAAATCAAGCGAGTGAATCAAGACCTATCTCAGAATCAAGCGTCTGGAAGTCAGCCGAGCGGCAAGGCGCAGGCAGCGCGCGAAGACTAGAGGGAGAACCGCCGTCCTCTAGCCTTGTTCGACTTCCGCTATGTATTCCCGGATTGACTGCTGAGCTTCCGCACTTAAGGTGGTGAACTGGATTCCTTGGCGCTTCTCACCCACCCATGCCACTGTGCCTATTACATCGATGGAAATCCCCGAAACGGGGAACCGAAAAAACATTCGCACCTTGTCCTTGGACTGCAAGGCACTAGCTTCCACCTGCATCCCGCCTTCGCTGAGGTTCCAGGCTGTCCCTCGTATGGTTCGAGAACCCACAGTGCAAATCACCTCGGTTTGTAGTGGAACGCGGGTATTTCTGCGACGATTCTCCAACATTCCACCAATCGCAGTCCGGAACAAGGTACTTAGCTTTTGTCTGTCCACAGGCTTCTGAAGAAAGAAAGTTGCTCCAATGGCAAATGCTTCTTGCATGGTATGTCTTTCATCCCGCCCGGTGACGATGACAATCGGTGTAGATTTATTCCGGGACGACTTGCGGATCAAGCGGGCAAGGTCGAAACCATTTAGCTTTGGCATTTCCAGGTCCAGAAAAATACCGTCAAACTTCTCCTGATTGACCATGCCGACCGCTTTCTCGCTGTCGCTGACCGGACGCACCTCCGCTTTCAAAGACGTGAAAACCTCGGTCATTAGTTCCAGGCTTGCGAGGTCATCTTCTACGATAAGGAGTCTCAGCGATGCCATACATCATCCTCTTCTCATCCAATGTCGCCCAACCATCATACGTCGCACGTCAGTGTCACCGTTGCCCCTTCTGTTTCTTCTCCGGAATGTAACTGCGCACCAAGTACCACTTCATCCGCTTCATCACCGCGCCACTGTGATACTCCTTGTCGGCAGCCGCTTCTTCGATCCCAGCCCGTTCACCTTGGGCTTTTCCTGGGGCCGCAACTCTACTTCGCGTTCCACCTGCTCCGCCACCGCCATCCCCGCTTCGCTCAGCGTCTCATCCAAGGTCTTCGTGTCGCCCTGCTCGGCACCTTGCAGCGTCGCCGCTACCACCGCCCGCGCGAGCGCCGTGAAGATATTCCTGCGCTCGTAACGCACTCGTGAAGGTCTTCAGCCGCCGCATGGGAAAACAAATCGATAGTATTCCTCCGGAAGCAATGGCAGCTTTCCAGTGGCATTCATGGCCCGGCAATATCAGGGAACTGCAAAACTTGGTTGAACGTGCAGTCATCCTTGCGCGTGACGGTGTGCTCCCGAACCCTCTGCAAAAGAGGCAAACGAGAGCTATTATTCTCAGCTCCGACGCACAGTGTTCACTATTGTCGATGAGATGGGAAGATTCAGATCGCGCCCTGGTCTTGGAGGCGCTGGACCAGACCGGCTGGATCGTCGGCGGCCCGCATGGCGCCGCGGCGAAGCTCGGGCTGAAACGAACCACGCTGCTTGCCAAGATGAAAAGGCTGGGTATTTCCAGGCCTATTTCTGATGAAGGAACCGGCGTTCCCGAAGTCCCGAAAGAGGATGCCCGGACTTGAACTGGTGCTGGTACCGGTACGAGAAACGGGGCTGCGCTGCCGATGAGCCCCTGAATTTGGCTGCGGCTCACGACTAAATGTCATGAACATCCAGACGTTCATTTCAAAGTTTCCCACTCCGCATTGGAGGAGACTGCTCAGGGCCGTTGCGTTCAGGCCGACCCGGTCTTGGCGGTAAAATTCCAAAACATGGTTGCCCGTGTCGATTCCGTCCTGCCTCGCGTCACTTGCATTTCGAGAGCTCGTGACCCTCATGTTGCGCGATCGTTTCTGGTTTGCTTCTTATCGTTCTGGCTCGGGTTAAGCGCAGCTCAAGCATTGGATCCGAACCCACGCCTCACCCAATATGCGCATACTGCCTGGCGCGTGCGCGACGGCACCTTTGCGGGGGCGCCTACGGCTATCACCCAAACAAGCGACGGATACATATGGATTGGGACCCTTGCGGGATTGTTACGCTTCGATGGCGCTCGCTTCGTACCATTTGTGCTACCTACCGGAAAGCAGCTTCCCAGTCCAGCTGTAATTGCACTTTTGGGTGCGACGGACGGAAGCGTGTGGATTGGAACATCCTCTGGCCTAGCCCAGTGGAAGAACGGTGAATTGTTCACTTTCCCTCAGACAGTGGGCCGCGTGAACTCGATCTATGAGGATCGTGACGGAACGATTTGGATAACACGTTCACGAACTGACGCCGGAGGCGTCTGTAAGGTGGCGTTGTCCGCAGCGACATGTTACACGCCAAACGATGGAGTGCCCCCCAACGCTGGCGTGTTGATCAAAGACAATCTCGGGTTCTTCCTGATTGGGCACTCCACCGGAATCGTCCGGTGGAAACCGGGTTCTTCCACTTCGTTCGAGTTGCCGGGACTAAAGTCAAATCGAGGATTGGCTGGTATCTCCGACCTCGCTCTCGCTTCAGATGGATCAGTTTGGGCAGGTCTTTGGAACCCCGGCCATGGGTTAGGCCTGGAACGGTTCGTAAATAATTCCTGGAAAACATTCGTCGCACCGACACTCGACAGCAGAAGATGGGGTGTTAATAGCTTGCGACTCGACAGGCATAACGCATTGTGGATTGCGACCGACAGAAACGGCATCTATCGGATTCACGATGGTGACATAGATCGTTTTTCTGCCGCGGATGGTTTATCGAGCGATTCTGCTGGTAATTTTTTAGAGGACAAAGAAGGTAACCTGTGGTTGACCACAGCGGGGGGTGTCGATTGTTTCCGCAGCATTGCAGTTGTCAGTTTCTCTGTACAGGAGGGCCTCGGTGCAGGAGATGTTGGGTCTATATTTGCCGGTCGTAACGGGACCGTCTGGATCGGGGCCAGCGAACAGTTGAATTTCGTGCGCGGGAATGTTGTTTCATCCATCGGCCCAAAGCAGGGGCTTCGCGGCAATCGCATCACCTCACTATTGGAAGATCACATTGGCCGACTTTGGGTGGGACTGGACGACGGTCTCCTTGTTTATGAGCATGGAAGGTTTACACCTGTTCACCGTCCCGACGGTGGACCCGTAGGAATCGTCTTGGCGATGATCGAGGACACCGACCTCAATGTTTGGGCATCGGTAATCCGAAATCCACCTGGACGTCCCACAAGGTTGGTTTGTTTTCGAGATGGCCGATTCGTCAAAGAGATTTCAAACTTGGGACTAGACGTTGTTTCTCTGGCAGCCGATCCACAGGACGGTTTGTGGTTAGGGTTGGTTAAAGGAGGCCTGGCTCGATATCGAAATGAGCAAATGCAAGTGTTTCCCCTCAAGAACGCAAGCGCGCGAGTTAATCAGGTACTGGCAAATTCGGACGGTTCCGTATCGGCTGCAACCAATGACGGGCTTGTGGACCAGCAAGGGACTACTCAGCATACCTTGGACAGCAACAATGGCTTACCCTGTAACCGAATCTACGCGCTGGTAACCGACAAGCATTCTGATCTTTGGCTTTATGCCGAGTGCGGTCTGATTGAGATCAAACCAGACGACCTGCAACATTGGCATGAGCATCCCGACCAAAAAGTAAAGTTCAATCTGTTCGATGGCTTAGACGGCGCCCAGCCCTATCTCCCGGCTTTTCGGCCGATTGCAACACGCTCAAACGACGGACTCTTATGGTTCGCAAATGGTACTGTGGCTCAAATGATTGATCCTGATGGCCCACTCAGGAACCCCATCCCCCCGCCCGTGCACATCGAAGATGTGATCGCCGATCGAAAGGCATATTCGCTTCAGGAGGGCCTCCATCTTCCGGCCCTTACGCGTGACCTCGAGATTGACTATACGGCTTTAAGTTTCATCATTCCTCAGAAAGTGCATTTCCAGTACAAGCTGGAAGGCTACGATCGTGATTGGAAGGATGCCGGAACTCGAAGGCAAGCTTTCTATAGCAACCTTCCACCGCGCAATTACGTTTTCCGGGTGAAGGCTTGCAACAACAGCGGCCTGTGGAACGAAGCCGGCGCGTCCCTCGATTTTTTCGTCGCTCCGGCCTTCTACCAGACCGTATGGTTTCGCTGTCTAGGCGTGTTGCTTTTCTTGGTAGTTCTTAATGGACTCTACCGCCTTCGATTCCGCCATCTAAGGCGGCAGCGGGATGCTCTTCGCGAGAGGGAAAAAGAGCTCAAAGCTGCCGAGCAAGAGCATGAGAAGATGCGCCAGTTGGAGACCGAGCTGGCGCACATCAATCGTCTGAGCATGCTCGGGGAAATGGCAGCCTCGCTAGCACACGAGATCAAACAGCCAATCGCGGCGGTCATCACCAGCGCGAATACCTGCATTGAATGGCTATCCCACGAACCGCCCAACCTCGATCGGGCTCGTGCCGCAGCAGCCAGAATCGATAAATATGGCAATCGTGCAGCTGAGATCATCGACGGTATACGTTCCCTCTACAAGAAATCTCCTCCACAACGTGACTTGGTCGACGTCAACGGAATTATCCACGAAATGCTTATGCTGCTGGAAGGTGAGGCTACGCGATTCTCAATTGCTATTCGCACGGACCTTTCCGCTGAACTGCCTAAAATCATGGTAGACCGTGTGCGGCTGCAGCAGGTGTTCCTGAACCTCATGCTCAATGCCATCGAAGCCATGCGGGAAGAGGGCGGAGAGGTTACGGTAAGGGCGCAGCGACAGGATGGCCAACTCCTGTTCTCGATCAGCGATACGGGCCCGGGACTGCCATCTGGCAATGTTGACCTTATTTTCTCTGCTTTCTTCACCACCAAGTCGCAAGGCAGTGGCATGGGATTAGCAATCAGCCGCTCCATTGTGGAGTCGCACGGCGGCCTGTTGTGGGCGACCACCAACGAAGGACAAGGCGCAACATTTCATTTCACCTTGCCGACCGAGGTGCGGGAAGCATCGTCTTCGGACACCTAAAGCGCATCGTCCTCATGGACATCTTGTGCACGCTCCGGGCGTGCAAGATCAGTTCGGCAGGTTGAGCTTCTTCAAGAGCGCGGGAAACCGGGGGTCGTTCTGAAGGCTCCTCAGTAGGGGCTCCACTTTGATACAGATCAAACCGTCATCATGCTTGGCATAAGCCCGGTCCAGCCACTCGAACGCTTCGTCGGACTGGTTCCGGACGGCGTAAATCGCGGCGATTAGGTAGGGATCAATTGCCTGGTCTTTGGCGATCAATTCCCTCAACGCGGCATCCGACTCTTTTTCTCGGCCACGCGCGTGATACGCGGTTGCATATAGAAACGTGCGTACTGGGTCATATCCCACGCGCTCGATTTCGGGCAAAGCATCCTGAGGCCGCCCCTGCATCACATAAATCTCGCTCAAGAACATTGAGCTAAGGAAATCAGGACGGATCTCCCGGGCCTTCTTGAGATGCGCTTCAGCTTCGTCGAGCTTGCCCGCGCGAAATTCGATCTCTCCAAGGCCCGCCCGGCTGTGCGCATTGAGTGGATCTAACTCGATGGCTCGGTGACTCAATTGAAGAGATTCATCGAGACGACCCAGAATTGCCGCCGAGCCCGCCGCCGATCGTTCAATGTCGGGATCTCCAGGCTCGAGAACAATCGCGCGCTGGATTGAAACACCCGCTCCAGTCCAGTCGAAATCGACTTGTTGCTTAATCCGTCCTATTTGAGCGTGGGCCTCTGCCAGGTTCGGGTTCAGCGCGAACGCTCGCTCAACTGCTTCACGCGCGACCCGGTAACCCTCCTGTTTGGGAATAAGACCTGAGACCGTTTGGTTAGGCGGCTGCTTCGCTCTCTCGAGTGGCAGCTAGCGCACCAGGCGTGGCCACAATTTGCCCAAGCGGAAACAGTGCAGACATGACGATGACGCCTCTCTTCAGTCCATGCGGGCGAGGCTCGCCCGCATGGGTCGTCTAAAGCAAAGTGGAATTGCTTGTTGGGAAAGCCGCCTCGCAGACTAGAACGGCCGTGAGAAACGAGCTTCCGGGAATTCGCCCAGCTTGGCCGTCGCCTTGAATTGTGGGACGGGATCGAGTTCCTTGAATGCAGACGTAAACGCATTGGAAAGACCCCAGATCGTTCGCGACCGGAATTCCTTCAGTCAGCACGAGAGCCAAAAGATTACCGCGATTTGCTTCTCCATTGTGTCTTTCCCACAACTAGCCTCCAAATCCAAGCATTTAGAAAATTGCTCGTTGTTCGACCACTAAGCGCCCCGGTTGCCACTCGATCGGCTAGGTCGGGATTTATTTGGCGGGTGCCATCGGAAATGTGGCGGAGGTTTGCGGAACGTTATTAATGAACCAGAAATAGACCTCCCGGCCCCCGTCTTCATTCGTACAATTCCCGTAGACCCAGTATCCAGGAAAGGTTTGCAGCACATAGTCTAAAGCTTCGGAAACGGTCACATCGTTCAGCTCTCCGAACACGTGTCGTCTGTTAGCTGCGGCATCACCTGGCAGCCGGAAGCTGGAGAATGGCCCGACGTTGTGCGCACTCTTAAAAGCCTGTACTTCTGGAGTCAGCAGGATCGCCTGCAGGGCCATGTTCGGACCTCCGAATACAGCGGTCCCGTCCTGGGGGCTGAACGAGACGTGGTGGATCGTGACATCCAAGAGGTCATTCGGAACGTTGGCCTCAGCAATGCGAACGATCCCCCCTGGTCTTGAGTGACGCGCATCGTCGGGTCGTCCACGAGCATTCGGCGCAAGGCGTCAAGCGGTGATCCTGAGTAGTTAGTCGGTAGGAGCTTGGGAAATGAGGAATACCGAGAGCTATTAGGGCCGCACCGCCCAGGGCTCCAATAGGAAAGAGATGCCGGAACATGCGCCCTATTGAGAACGTCAGTTATAGACTGGACCCTCTCCTGGCCTAGACAGGGTTGAGTAGGACCAAAACCGAAGTCACGATCAGACCATAAGATGTCATATTCGAATGCTCACGTCTCACTAATCGCCCCCTATTCGATCCATCCTCTTTGCATTCGTCGCATACGGCGGGCGTCATCCACACCCTAACATAGAGCTCGATTTTCGGCGCACAACGCCCCGAGAATGCCACCGGAGTCCGGGCACTCGCCGAAGACAATTTTAAAAAAGCCGGTACTATGCCGGCAGCGAGCCTGACCTCAGCGCTTCGCTAACGGGCAGATGAGCTGGATTCGATCGGTGATTCATGCATGCTGAGGATGTACCAGTGATTTTCAAATTTGCGGCAAAGCATCATGCCCCGGCCCGTCGTGTGAACAGATGGCGACTCAATGGTGTAGTCATACAAGCTCCAAACCACGTCTCCCACAGCGCGTTGATCATTCATGCTCATGGAAAGATGGAAGTGCGGAGTCCTGTCAAAATACAGTTTCCGGAAATGATTGGTGGCCTGGTCTCGTCCACGTAGTTCGCCGCTGGGAGAACTCAAGATGAAATCTGGATCGAAACAAAAGGCCAGCCTATCGGCGTCCGCGTTGTTGAAGGCTTCCGCGCAGGAATGCATTGCTTGCTCCATGTCTGCAATAACGGACTCCTCCGAGACACTTGGCGCCGCCACGCCGAGACGCGCCACGCTACGCTTCAGGTCGATGGTTACGCCCAACTGCTCCAGGAGGTCCACGCCGAGAATTCCGTCGAGTGGGCCTCCGCACGCCTTGGCGATTGCGGTCAGGTCAATTGCCGGCAGCCTGACGCCTCGCAGACTGTGGTTGCCCAACGTGAACTCGCCGATTGAAACTTCGTGAGCGTTCAATGCGGTTGTTTGATTCCAGGATGTGACGTGGACCTCTTTCGTATGCCCGCTGGTGAATGATTTCTCATTGAGTATGGAAGTGGCAGCCGTGTCGATCAGGAAGCGCTTGTCCGCCTTATCTACCTGGAGGATTGCGACAGGCAGTCGATCGCAGCGCTGCAGAGGGATCTCGTTGCGAACGGTGGCAGTCTGTGCTCCAGCGTCGCGGGCAGTCAGCGAGACGATCAAACTCGCGAAGAAGAAAACGAGCAGGCCGGGATCAATTCGCATCATTCCCTCGATGGCATGGGTTCTGTGGCTTGGTCGATTCGTTGCAAAATCGCGGCGTGGGCCGCACGGTAAGCATCTTGATCACGGAACAAGCGCGAGCTCCAATTGGCTCCCATGGCGAGCGCCTGAATTTCGAACGCCAGTTGGTGTACATCAACTTCCTCTCGGATTTCGCCTGCGGACTGCGCGTCGCGCGCTGCCTGTTCCAGATTTCCCAGCCACTTCCTCATCAGATCCACGATTCGATCGCGAACGCGCCCCGGCCGATCGTCGAATTCAAGCGAGGCAGCCGAAAAGAAGCAGCCTCCGGGGAAAACCCTCTCCCTGCCATAGCGCAGCCAATTCTCACAAAGGGCCCGCAGGCGCTCCAGTCCACGGAACTTAAATGCGGGGCGTACCACTTCGTCGACGAAGATATCGCGCGCTTCATCAACCACGGCGCATTGCAAATCTTCCTTGGACCCGAAGTGGGCGAACAGACCGCTCTTGCTGATTCGCAGGGTCGAAGCTAGCCTTCCAATCGTCAGCCCTTCCAGCCCTTCGAGCGAAGCGAGGTTGACAGCCTTCCGCAGGATGGCACGGCGCCTTTTGAGTCCGCGTGGCCGTCGGAGTGGACCTTTCAGCGAGCTGCGATCCGTGCGCTGAAGAGCCCCGTTCTGTGGATAACGTGTCTTCATTCTGTCCGTATAATAGCACGACCGTTCGTTCTACTACAATCCGATTTCTGAAACAGTATGACGTGACGATCACTGCCATCAGCGAAGGCGTGTACGTGGATATGCGCTCGATGCAAACAATGCCGAGGCGCATTGGAAGAAAAGTGAGGAACTCGTCGGAGAGTCGCTCTAGCGATTCCGATTACTTTCAAGCGGGTTCTTTTCTGCAGAGGAACGGTTAATGCAGATATCCGTTATCGGAATTGATACCCCCCTGCGCCGTCATGGTACCTCCGTGAATCAACTCCCGCTTCTTCCCACACAGGCCTCCCGCTCACGGAAGACTCACTGACGGGTACGGTTTGTCATGCTCTTAAGCTTTTCGAGCGCAACATCGCAAGGTTGGGAGTCTGCCTTGAGTCTTATGCCTGATTCCGGCACCATCGCTCAGGTGGATAGTCCAAACCTTGAAGTCTCTGGCGCTATGAAATACCGTTCATAGCAGCCAATTTCCGCCAACCCGTCTTGTTCAGCCGCACTCGTTCTCCCGCCGATAGAAGAACCCATCCCTCGGTTCGGGCATCCCGGTGAATCTCGCGCACATAGTCGATGTTCACTATGGCGGATCGATGCAGGCGGACAAATTTATTTGGGTTTAACTTCGCTTCCAAGGCTGTAATGCTTTCACGCAGCAAATGCCTCTTGCCTCTGATAGCCTAAGATCCACGCTCTTAAGCCATAGAAAGAAGAAGTGAATGTCATAGCCTTCAGCCTTCAATTTTCGCAGCAGAGTCAGATGGCTTCGGCCTGAGAGCGTGGTCTCGAAAGCGAAAGAAGACACGCCTCTTGGCAAATGACCGGATCTCCTCAAGCATCGTTCTACCTGCGCGCATGGCAGCAGTCTCGGGCGAAAAAGGCGCCATTCCTTGCGCGATCAAGTCAGCATTGACGAAGTTCTTGCAACCCGCATAATTGGGAAGAAATTCACGAGCGAAGGTTGTCTTGCCGGCACCATCTGGCCTCCCGGGCGACGATTTCAGTGCGGTATTTCCTCTCCCCGCTCTGCCGGTCCTCCCAGCTTGAGGTCTGAATCTTTCCTTCGACGTAAAGCTTGGAACCTTTGGCGACGTACTCGCCGACGATCTCCGCCAGGCGCTTCCAGGCCACGATGCTGTGCCACTCGGTCCGGTCTTGCCATTGGTCGTTTCGTTCTTTGAACCTTTCATTGGTAGCGAGGCTGAAGTTGGCAACCGGATTTTCGTTCAGCTGTGAGACGTTCGATGGGAATCGAGCCGACGTGTCGACCATGGAAAGCATTCTGCGGATGGTGGAACGCAAGTACGGGAAGGCGCGGCGCATCTGGGTGATGGATCGGGGAATCGTGAGCGAGGAGAATCTGGCGGCGATTCGCAAACAGGGTGGTCAATATCTGGGGGGTCCGCTTCGGCAGCCTGCGTCTCGGCTTGAAAACCACTCAGGGTGTGAACGCACCGAACTGATGCCCTCGGCTGCCTTGTGCTACGCAGCTACGGTACCGGAGCCTCAACTTCTTCCAGCATCCAGTGATCGAGCGAGTCTAGATGGCAGTCGTAGCCGTAGAACCGGCCTTTGAAAACATGTTGAAAGAGGCAGGCGCGCTGCCCTGACATCACCGGATCGCCCTCAACCGGCTGAAAGTCGCCATCGGGACTGTCGCCGAAGAAGACCTTGACCTGCCACTCGCCCACGGGGTTATCGGTGTAGCGGTGCGGATAAATTTCGGTCGCCAGATAGTAAGTTCCGCTGCGTTTCCATTCGGCGTTTTTCGTCTTTTTCAGATAAAGAAGCGTGGGAGCCGCCACTGTGGCATCCGATTTCAGCAGCACTTTTTCAGGTGCATTATCCAGGTCCAGGATGGAATCGGCGCTCTTGCTGATGATTTCGAAGTGGTCCCGGTCGTTGCCTCGGTAAAACGTGAGATAGAAACGTCCGGAGCGCGGATCGCGAAACAAATTCGGATTCTGGTTGCGCTGGTCAGGGACGCCTTGCACCAGTATTTTTTCTTCCTGCAGGTGAATTCCATCGTGCGAAGTCGCCAATACGATGTGGCTGCTCGGCGTGTCGTACTCCCGAGTGATGGCGAAGTACAGAAGGCCCTTGTCCTTGCGATTAGCCTTGGCGAGGACCGAAGGCCAGCGCGCGTTGTTCCACAGCGGATTCTGATCGTACTTCGTCCAATTCACTAGATCGTTACTGCGTGCCAGCCCGATGCCCCGCCCCTCGTTCAAGCCGTACCAGCCCCAATAGCGGTATCCGCCTCGTTTCATTTCCAGAACTGACATGGTGTGCGGGAATTCGTTGCCTTCCCACGGTTGTGCGGTAGCCAGAACGTGCCGCGGCGTCGATAGTTTCAGGTAAGGGATAGCCTTTGTCTCTTTTCCCCGGGAATCCTTTTGGCACCATGCCCAAGCCGTCACGGTCAGCAGAACAATTGCGATCAATGAAATTCGGCGTGATCTCGACATCGGTTTCTCCCTCGGAACTCTAGCTCGCAGGTTGTGCTGCGGTTTTCTTGAGACTCACAGTTGCATTAGTAATGATGGGCGTTGCCCAGAAGCCGACGCTTAGAACGCATCCGAAGGTTAGGTAGAGAAATGCAATGCCGGCGCGCAGACCAAAGTGATCTCCAATGCGGCCAATGATGACGGGCACCACCGCGCCGCCCATAATTCCAGTGCTCAGGATTCCCGCGAAAGAGCCATGGTGTTCGGAAACGGAATTCAGCGCCAGCGAGACCAGGATGGGCCACATCACCGAAGTGAAAAGCCCGATCGCGGGAAACGCGATTACTGAGACCCTAGCCGGTCCGAACAATGCAGCGCTCAGACACAAGAGCGCCCCGGTGCACGTGCCAATCAATACATGCCGGCTATCGAAAATCTTCAATAATCCCATCCCGATAAAGCAACCGGCCGTCAGCAGTCCCCAGAACCAAGAAATGGCGGTCGCGCCGGTGGTGTGCGGATCGTAGCCGTGATAGGTAGCGAGGAATTTTGAAATCCAGTCGGCCGTTCCCTGCTCCGAACCGACGTAGGCGAACACGCATGCGAAAAAGGCCCAGACCATCGGCTTGCCAAATAAGCTGCCATACATTTTCCACGATCCCGCCGACTCGTCGGCGGTTCGCTCGACTCGGGGAAAGGTGCTGAAAAACAGGACCGCGATCATCAGGAGCGTGAAGACTGCGAATATCCAGTACATCGATGCCCAAGGCAGGGCCGGCGGCGTGAGCCTTCCCAGAACTCTCAGCACCAGGTTCTGGTTGGGCGCCCGGCCAAGATTCAAAACCAGGTACGAATAAATAAATGGACTGATGAATGAAGCGATTCCGAAAATCAGTTGGGCGAACGCAGAATTGAAGGCGAAATGCTCTTCCCCGCCCGACACCCGCAATAGCGGATTGATTGCGGTTTGCAGGGTTGCCATTCCCGACCCCATGACGAAAAGCGAAATCACCGCAACGCCATAGCTGGGATGCACCGCGAAACTGAGCGATCCCACGGTTCCCGCGAAGAAGGCCACGAGCATCACTGGTCTTTCCCCGAAGCGCTCCACCAGAAATCCGGCGGGAATCGACATCACTCCGTAGGCAATAAAGAAAGAGAAAGGCAACAAAGCGGCGGCCGCCAAGCTGACATTGAAGCTGCTGATAATGTCGGGAACGATCGGCCCGAGAATGTTGGTCAGCAGCGACATCACGAAAAATGTCAGGAAGACAATGCCGACCATGTACCGGTTTCGTGGCATAAAGATATTTCCCTTTCGACCGACCGCCTTATTCCGTGGTTGTGACCTTTGACGCCAATTGAAAACGACCAGGTTCGCGCCCTGCTTGCGCGGCCAATGCCAGAGTGATCATCTGCAGGGGAAGGATTTCAAGGATGGGGTGAATCGACCCGGGCGCGGGCGCCAGGTTGCATGGTGCAAACGAGGCATGCTCCGTCACTAACTCGGCTCTCGCCTGCTGTTCGCGAACATCTTTCAGGAGGCGCCGGTTCAGATTACGGGTCTTGCTGTCTCCGGAAAAAACCAGCACAAACGTTTCTTCGCTCAACATTTCGAAAGGACCGTGGCGAAACGCGGCGCTGCTCATGCCTTCCGCATGAAAGTGGTCGGACTCTTTCACGATGAGCGCGCCAGTGCCGACGGCAGCCAGCGACGATCCTCTTCCCACCAGGAAGAGGTGCCGAATTCCTTTCAGCATCTGGGCAAGACTTTGGACATGATTCTTCCATTCCGCCAGGTAGGAATGGACCGCCGGCGCCGCCTGGTTCAGTTCCCGGATGCTGCGGCGCAGGTCGCGTTCACAGAGAATATCCTCCAGCCATTTCAAAGCCATAAGAGCGGTCAGATACGTCTTGCACGACACCGAAAATTCCCTTCCCGCTTGCGTCAGAATTGTTGCGTCCGCCTGGGTCGCCAGCGGGCTGCCCAGTGTGTTGGTAATGGCAACGACTGGCGATTTCCCACGGTTGGCTTTAAGAAGCCGGACAGCTTCCGCGCTTTCCCCCGACTGCGAGACCGCTACGATCAAGTTCTTGGGATCAAACAGGCGACTCTTGTAGTGGACCAATTCAGAGGTCTCGACCATCATCGCCATCAACCCTTGATTGATTAGTTCCAGATGCAAGGGATGAAGAGCATGGAACGACGAGCCCATGCCAGTCAGGACTACCGTCTTGAACTTTCCCCTCTGCAGACGTGCAGCCAGTTCACCCAGCTTCTTCGGTTCTTCCAAGCTGGCGAGCGTGCTCTCCAGCGCTCTGGGTTGATCGAGAATATCCAGAAGATATTCGCCTTCGACCACCGAAAAGTTAACTGACACTCTTTCCTCCAGCCGCCCCAAAGCGGTGGTACCAGACTCTGCCCGCGCCGATAAGATTGCTGCTCTCGCCCAGGGAAGCCAGAGTCAACTCTGTCTGCTGGTAAGGAACGAAGCGGCAGCTGGTAGCAATGACCTTGCGGATGCCCTCCAATAGGAGGTCGGCACTCTTCATGACACTGCCGCCCAACACAATCGCATCGGGCACGAACATGCTGACCAGGTTGGCCAGACCCAAACCAAGATAATGCGTTTCCCGTTCCACGGTGCGCTGCCCCCATTCATCTCCGTCGCGAGCCAGTTCGCAGATTCGCTTCGCGGTCAGCCCAGCACGATGTGAATAGTCCGCGGGGGCACTGCTTTCGAGCCAGCTGACCATTGCCGGACCCGCCGCCAGGGATTCCCAGCATCCGCGGAAGCCGCACAGGCAAAGCGGGCCGGAACTATCGATCACATGGTGGCCAATTTCGGGATGCGCCTGGTCCACGCCACGGTAGACTTCTCCGCCAAGAATGATTCCAGCTCCAATGCCAGTCCCCACCGTCACATAAATCAGCCGCGACTTATTTTTTCCCGCTCCCCAACCGAACTCACCCAGGGCGGCGGCATCGGCGTCGTTTTCCATTGCGACGGACACGCCGAATAGTTTCTGCAAATCCTTCACGGGATTTTGCCCGCGCCAATGGGGAAAGAAATTCACGTCGCCGATTTCTCCGGTCAGCGGATACACCGGCCCCGTCGACCCGATTCCAATGCCTTGCAGTTTGATCCCAGTCTCGGCTACCAACGCTTTCAGCATGGCCACGGTGCGATCACGCGCACTCTCGTAGGGTCCATCCGCCTGTGTTTCTGATTCGCGCCGGGCCAATACTTTGCCTTCGGGATCCACGATCCCGACCGCAATGTTCGTTCCGCCAATATCGACCGCTCCGACCATACGTCTCCGGAAAATCCAACCCTTCTATTTACTTCCACTCTATAATCGCGCCCTCGTACGGGCTGAGTTCCATTTTCCAACTCGACCCATCCATCTGGATTGGCTTCGCTCCTTCAGGTGTAATTCTGCTGACAGAACGCGCTCCCAAAGTCGTAAATACCGTTACGTTCTGCGTCTCTGGGTTGTGATTGACCAGCACAGCGTAGCCGCGGTGAGCGCCGCTCAGCGCGGACACTTCAACCGACGGCTGGTCGCTGCTGAATGCCGGCTTAAGCCCTGCCCAGTCGCGGAAGGCTTCGTAGATGCGGTGCGTGTTCTCGGCCTGATCAAAGGCTGCTGGCACGTTCGCCAGATAATGCTCGAGGGGATACGCGCTCAACAGAGTTTTCCCACGGCCTAAAGTATTCGCCACGAGTGCAGGGCGGTTCTCCTGATCCACAGCAATCACCTTCCCGGTGGTGACTTCTAAAATCGTTCCCCAGGACTCGATGGTCTGCGTCGGCACGATGTAGTGGAAAGTGTCGCCGGGTTTCAAGTCGCCAAAAGGCGCCACGATCTTCAACGTGACTTCGGCGCTCGGGGCGCGATCGACGATGCGTGCGCCGAAAAGCGAAGCCATTTCAGGAACCGCGCCATCAGAAGCAACGGACGCATACAGAAATCCGCCACTTTCTACGTACTGCTTTGCCTTCTCATAAAAATCAGAGTGCACATGCGCCAGGAAAGGATCAGACGTGCCGGTAATCGGGGAGGGCATGAACAACATCGGCCGCTTGGCCCAATCCGCATACTCGCGGGGGAAATCGGCTTTCAGATGAGCGCGGCGCGCCAGGATGAACGAGTTCAGTGCCGAACCCATCAGCCAACGGTTCGCGCTGCTCACATCCGGTTGCGGACGGCCGGGCATCGCATCGCCGTCGGAGGTCGAAACATACGGAGTAACTTCAGGGCCGGTCAGGCCAAAATGAGAGAAGTCTCCGTGAGGCTTCGACCACTCATCGGGAATCACAATCGCTACATCCGCTGGCGCCGGCGAGATGCCGGCGAGATCAAGTTGGCCCACCACCTGGGAAATTTTCTTGAACTCCCGGGCCAGCGGCTTGTCGTGGCGGTCCCACGTTGTCATACCCCAGCCGGTTTCCTGCGGAGTGCGCAGGTAAGGAACTTTGTGAAACTGTTCGGGAGATGCGTCGGTGTAGCACCACAGATCCACGCCGATGCTGCCCGCGCCCAAGCCCGAATAGATTTGTGCCCGATCGTAGGAAGCAATTCGCTCCGGCGAAAATTGGGCGGAGGAAGCGCCCATCTCATGAATCATCACGGGACGCCCTGCCCCCTGCGAGAGCGCGATCTCAAAAGCCGCTCCGTAGGTGCCACGCGCGGAAAGCAGGGCATCGGGAAACAAGTCAGGAGCATACAGCGTGAACGGATGCACGCTGAAGAAATCCGCAAACTTGGCGACATTGTCGGCGCGAAAGGGCCCGTGGGTAATTTCTTCGCCGCTGGTTCCGGCCACAATGGGATGGAGTTTGTCGTGCTCCCGAATGCCGTCGATGATCAGGCGCGTCCAGTTGATGGCCATGGCGTCGGTAGTCGCCCCGCCGCCGACAATCCAGAACGGCGGCTCGTCGGTAAGATCCCAGCCGATGATCCCGCTCTCATTCGCGTAGCGCCGTCCGAACTCGGCGGCCAGACTCGTTTCCAGGCGCAACATCTCCGGGTCCGCATGCGGATGGCGTCCATGCCGCCATGGCACATCCCAGTAAGCTTCGCCGACTTCGCCGCCGATGAACAAGCTGGGGTGTAAATAAATCTGATACTTGTGAGCGAGTGAGACCAGGTAGTCGAGCTGCTGAAAGGCTACGGGGTTATAATCACCGGGACGCGGCTCGAACCAGGCCCACATCATGTCGAAGCGGGTGACGTTGTAGCCGAGGTCGTGCATCTTCGCAAAGTCGGCTTCAATATCCTTGGGATCCCACTGCACCGGCCACTGCATCGCGGCTTTGGCCGGGACCCAGTGCGCGCCAACCGGGATAAACCGTTTGCCGTCGCGAGTAAAATAGGTTCCATCTAGATGGACTGCGGGCAGTTTTGGCGCAATCGATCTTTCCGTGTTGGCAGAGTTCTTCTGCTGCGAAGGCGATGCCGAATGGGGTAATTGCTGCGCCATCAGTGGCAACCGCAAGACTATCAGTCCCGCAATTGCAAGGGTTCCGTACCGCAACCAGCGACAATTCTTAATCGACATCACACCCTCCGGCAATATTGCATGATTCCAACTCGCTTGATTTATCGGGCCCGAGTTCTCTGGGCCTGTCAGTCTCCACCGCCTTGCAACCATGCTGTAAACAAAGTTGCAACAGCGGTGGAGTTAAACAGCTTAGAACGTCACTCTCATCGCAAGCTGGATTTGCCGTGACGTGTTTACTGTACTTGACAGGGATGGGGGAACTGCGTCCACCGCCGGGTTGACCGGAGGCGCGAATTCGGGCGTATTGAACAGATTGAAAATCTCGGCACGCAACTGTAGGTTCGTCCGCTCGCTGAACTTGAAGTTCTTAAAGATTGAGAAGTCCGTGTTATAAACTGCCGGCCCGCGCAAAATTCCGCGGCCCGCGTTGCCAAACTGAGTCGCAAAAGTCTGCGTAACCCCATTGACCACAGCCAGCGGTGGCAGCGTAAATGCCCCGGGGTCATACCAGCAATTGACGGTCTGGTGAGTAACTCCGTAGCACGGATCGCCCGGAGCAAGCGCTGCTCCTCCGAACCCGGTCACCTTGGAGAAATCGTAGAGGTTGCCGACGACGTCTGGGCGCGGCCCTCCCGAGCCAGTATTGGTGGGGTCAAACGACAGATAAGGAGTGAAAGCCTGGCCTGAATATATGGTAATAATGCCATTCAACTGCCAGCCTCCGGCAATCCAGTGGAGAGGTCCGCTGCCATTGAATAGCCGCTGTCCCGGTCCAAACGGCAATTGATAAGACCACGCCGAACTGAACTGGTGACGATAATCCGGAGCGATGCTGCCGCGCTCGGCCCGCAGGTTATAAGTATCTTGCGGCTCGGCCCACTCATTCTCTTCTGACTGACCGATCGAGTGCTGGTAAGTGTAACTATTCAGCATGCTCCAGTTCGCGGAGAATCGCTTTTCAAATCGGACCTGCAACGCGTGAGCGATCGAACTCAGATCGTGAGCCTCGGTTCGAATCTGGGAGATATTCGGAACAGTGCTCCCGTAAGGACGACCGAAGTTCGAGGGCAGCCCCGTGGCGCATGAAGGGTCGGTAGGCACGGGGCAAGTGATAAAGTTTGAGTCCAAGGTCTGCGTAGCCTGGTTCAGATTCCTGAGCTGTGCCAGATGCACGCCGTGGGTACCTACGTATCCCACCTGCAATACAGTGTCTTTCATGAGCTGGCGTTCAATGTTCAGGTTCCACTCTTCAATATAAGTAGTCGGATTGTTGAAGAAAGCGGCGCTGGCGCGGCCGCTTGGGTTGCTCAAGGTTGGGAACGGCAAAGCGCCTGAGGGGTTACCGGAATTTTCAAAACCAGTCAGAAGGCGCAACACCGGTGCCGTTGCTCCCACGGGTAGCTGTATGCTCTGCGTACCGTAAAGTCCGGTAGGATTGTAGGCGAGTTCGGCGTCGCTCTGTGTTGCTTGCAAATCGTAGAACATGCCGTATCCTCCGCGCAGCACGGTCTTACTATCCCACGGCGTGTAAGCAAAACCGATGCGGGGTGAGAAATTGTGATAATTCGTGACCACGTCGCCCGACCGGCTTGTGCCCGGCGTCACCCCAGGTTGCACGAAGACTCCGGTTGTGAAATCGAAGTTGGCCAGCCGATTGAATTCCTCCACCTGCGGAGTGTAGATGTCGTAGCGAACACCCAGGTTTAGCGTGAGTTTCGGCGTGACCCGGTAGTCATCCATGAAGTAGGTGGCGAACTCCCACCATCTCATGCCGAACAATCCCTTTTGTCCGGTCTCAGCAGCTGCATACGGATAACCGAGCAATAAATCCGCCAGCGAATTGCCGGTGAATTGTCCCGTGAATGATAAGTCGCCGTGTCCACTTTGGGTCTGCAAAAACCCGTGCATTCGGCGGCGGAGGTCGACGCCCATCTTGAATGAATGTTTTCCCTTGATGTAGGTGAACGAATCCAGAAGCTGATAATTGTTCTCGTGCAGACGCTCGGGGAACCAGTCTCCATTTCCCAGTGAATTGAAACCCGAGATGGCGATATTTGGCAGCCCGCCGATTGCGGGGTCCATGGTCGGAATGCCCAATTGGCTTGCGATTGGCTGGCCGGTGAAAAATGGAATCGCATCCACCAGATAACGTGTATAGCCGATTTTCAGCTCGTTGATCCTATTCGAGGAAAACATGTGCACAAAGCTGAGGCCGCCCATCAATGCCTTATTGTTGATATTCCCGGTAAACGAGCCTCCTCCAGCCAATCCGGGCAACGGGTCTGGCTTCAGCGCATCCACGTTGCCGTAGCTGAACATCGCAAAAAAACTGTCGTTCGACGTGAGTTGCTGATCGAGCTTGGCATCGAATGAGTCTTGATTGTTTTTCGAAACCGGGTTGGAGAGAAAATTGTATCCGCCATGATTCGCGTTGGGGGAGGGATAAAGCGCAATAACGTGCAAGGCGGCCGGATCCAGGCAGGAGGAGGCGAAGCTAGCAGTCGGACACGTGGGAAGCCCGCTCGGCGTATTCGCGTTAGCCGGGTCGAGCTGCGCCGGAGTCAAGGTTTGCCCGGTCCGGGGATCCGTTACATTCCCGGTGAGATTTGTGCTGATGGGCAGTGTCGGTACCAGCGAGAGGTCGGTCTGCGACTGGCGGATGCGCCTTCCCTGGTAATCAACGAAGAAAAAGGTCTTGTCCTTGACGATCGGCCCGCCGAACGTTCCGCCGAAATCATTGCGCTTAAACGGCGGGATAGACAGAGTTGAATCATCGAAATAGTTTTTTGCGTCCAACGCCGAGTTCCGTAGAAATTCGAATGCGCTACCGTGAAACTGATTCGTTCCCGACTTCAGGACGATGTTCACCACCGCCCCGCCCTTGCCCATGTCGGCGCCCATGGTGTTGGTCTGAACCTTGAACTCCTGGATCGCGTCGAGGGGAGGCTCGATCAGCTCAAATCCAATCTGCTGCTCATTATTGTCGAAGCCGTTCAGCAAATAATTGTTATTCGTGGCGGTCAATCCATTTACCTGGATGGCCCCGTTGTCGCGCTCATTCTCCGGGATGTTGCCCGACTGCACGCTTCCCGTCGGACCGGCATTCACGCCGGGACTGAGATACGCAAGCGACATAAAGTTCCTGCCGTTCAGCGGCAGCTCATGGACGCGGTTTTCGTCGAGGACTTGGCCAATCGAAGAAGTATCCGTCTCGACCTGCGATTCCTCGGCCGTTACTTCCACTTTCTGTGCTACCTCGCCAGGGGCGAGTGTCACGTCAATGCGAACCACTTGGTTCACATCCAGCTTGATCCTGTTCTGGACGGAGGTTTTGAACCCCGAATGCCCGACGCTGACCGAGTATGTCCCGATCTTTAGCAGCGTGACTGCATACTCTCCGACCGCATCGGTTGTCGCCTGCCGCGCGATGTTCGTCTCAGTA
>Ga0307474_10000987_pt1 | contig 20669 bp, 19 predicted proteins | sample atmos_gasesECM1C_2_FD_203312 | JGI IMG/M metagenome (GOLD analysis project Ga0307474, IMG submission 203312) | Hardwood forest soil microbial communities from Morgan-Monroe State Forest, Indiana, United States - atmos_gasesECM1C_05 | ecosystem: Environmental > Terrestrial > Soil > Temperate... | reverse complement strand
GCCAGAAGGGTCTTGCCGGTTCCGGTGGGCCCGATGAGCAAAATGTTGGACTTACTCAATTCGATCGCATCTCCCGCCGCTTTCTGGCGATTCATGAAGATGCGCTTGTAATGATTGTAAACCGCGACTGCCAGCTTCTTCTTGGTCTGTTCCTGCCCAATGACGTATTCATCCAGGAAGGTCTTGACCTCCTGCGGCTTCGGCAGTTGATTAGGCGTGGTGGCCGGCGGAGTAGCGGTGCGATCATCTTCCAGAATGGAGTTGCAGACCGCCACACACTCGTCGCAAATATAGGCGCGCGGATAATCGCTGGGCGACGAAATCAATTTGGCTACGGCATCCTGCGATTTATGGCAGAACGAGCAACGCAAAATCTCGTCGGAGCCCGACTTGTTTTTCACTCGGCTCTACTCCTTGTTAAGTTCACGGTGTGAAGCTGGGCCCAGCCTGCTTCAAGCGCCACCGCCGCTTTGCGCGCCAGACCCAGCTTATGCGGGTCAGGCGCGAAGGCCGATCATACCGCTTTTGCGGTCTTATAGATGATATCGTCTATGATTCCGTATTCCTTAGCCTGTTGCGCGTTCATGATGAAATCGCGCTCCACATCTTTCTCCACTTTGTCCAGCTTTTGTCCGGTGTGTTTCGACAGTAACTGGTTTGTAATCTCGCGCATACGCAGGATTTCACGCGCGTGGATGTCGATGTCGGTCGCTTGACCGGACAATCCTCCCATCGAAGGTTGGTGAATTAAAATGCGGGAATTAGGCAAAGCTAGTCTCTTCTTCGGTTCACCCGCCGCCAGCAGCAATGCGGCCATCGAAGCCGCCTGCCCCACACACAGCGTCATCACGTCATTCTTCACGTACTGCATGGTGTCGTAAATCGCCATGCCCGCCGTAATCGAGCCGCCCGGCGAATTGACGTATAGCTGAATATCTTTTTCAGGATCCTCTTGAGCTAGAAACAACATTTGGGCGATCACCAGATTGGCGATGTTGTCGTCAATCGGCGTGCCAATAAAAATAATGTTATCCCTCAGCAGGCGGGAGTAAATATCGTAGGCGCGTTCGCCCCGCCCGGTCTGCTCAATGACCATCGGTACCAACATCATTTGCGGATCATTTGGTTTCATTTTTCTGCCGGACCTGTCACCGGACCTGCCACACTCGGCCCCGAAATAACCTTTACCTTGCCAGGGGAGGGTTGAAAGTGGTCCGCGTCTTTTGAATGACTACGCGGACTGGTGATAAATAAAATCGAGGGTCTTTTCGCTGCGGATTCTCATTCGGATTCTATCGAGGCCCCCATCCTCTGTCAAACGCGCCCGCACCGCTGCTGAAGTCTGTTTGGACTGTTTTGCCAGAGCTTCAATTTCCCGATTCACATCCGCATCGTCGGCCTGGATCTTTTCCAAATCCGCAATGCGCTCCAGCAGCAACGACGACTTCACATCATTTACCGCCTGATCCCGCTGGCCGGATCGAAGCCGGGGCAGGTCCATCTTCTTTAAGTCTTCCATCTTCATGCCCCGGGCAGCTAGTGCTCGCAAGCCACGTTCAAGACGTAAATCAATCTGGCGATCGATCAAAGACTCCGGGACCTCAAAATCATTGCGTTTCACCAGTTCGGCCACGAGCTTGTCTTTCGCGGCATGCTCGGCCGTGTGACGCTTTTCCGCTTCCATGTTCTCACGGATTTGCTTGCGCACCTGGTCCAAGCTCGTGAACTCGCCCAGTTCTTTGGCGAATTCGTCGTTCAACTCGGGAAGGCTCTTCTGTTTTATCCCATTCACCTTCACCGTATACACAAACGTCTTGCCAGCCAGACGCTCGTCGGCAATGTCTTCGGGATAACTAACGTCGAACATGCGCTCCTCGCCCGGCGACGCTCCGCTGAGGTTCTGAGTAAACTCCGCCACTGTATTCTTGCCGCCGATCTCAATCAGCACGTCGTCCATGTGCACGGGATTGGCGCTGGCTTCCTTCACGTCTTTGCCATCCTTGGGCCGTCCATCCATGGAGGCCTGAGCGAAGTCGCCTTGCCCAAGTGTGCGTCCTTCCACGTCGGTGTAGGTCGCTCGCTGCTCTTGCAGGTTCGAGAGTGCCTGTTCTACTTCCTCGTCGGTGACTGTGGTCTCCGGCCTGTCGGCGCGAAGGTCCTTGTAGCCTTCCACTTGAATTTCCGGAAGGACTTCGAAACTAGCCTTGAAGCGCAAGGGCTCGCCATCATGGAAGTGCAGGTCGGTAATGCGGGGCTGAGAAACAGGAATGAGGCCCTGCTTCTCCGCTTCCTTGCGGAAGTAGCGAGGCGCCAAGGCTTCGATCACATCGTTCTTGAGGCCATCGCCGAACCTCTGGCGGATGATCGAAGCCGGTACGTGTCCCGCGCGAAAGCCCGGCAGGCGCGCGCTCTTCTGGTAGCGCTGGATTTGCAGTTCAGTCTCGCGGGTAACTTCCGCGGCCGGGATCTCGACCGAAATTTCCCGCTTGATATCTTTCTTATTGGTTTCAGTCTTTGCCGGGTCCGTAGTCTCTGTGGGGCTCACGTTTCGCCTTTCACCCACCGCTCCATCCGGAGGTTCCGTCGAGAAAAACGAACCAGGCCGAACCTGTGCGGCGTTCACTTGAGTGTAAAGACAGGAGCAGAGCACCGTCAAACGGGAACGAACTTAACTTTCGATCCCCGGAAGCGCTTCCCAATCCCGGCACCGGGGGGAGGTCAGGCGCAAATCTGTCGCAGCGCAGCCAGCAGACGCTCCGAGAGTTGATCAGTCTTTGAAACGACATCCCTGACGCCCACAGCCTGAGCGACTTTCAACAATTCTCTTGAAGGATGCATCGTGAACATCACCATGGCCGTGTCGGGAGCGATATGGCTTATCTTGCGCGCAGCCTCGAGTCCGTCCATGACGGGCATTTGCAAATCCAGGATGACGATGTCGGGGTGCATTTCTTCGACTTTTTGGACCGCCACCATACCGTTCTCCGCTTCGCCACAAACCTGGAAATCCGCGTTTCCCTCGATCCAGGATCGCAGCGAAGAGCGAATCATGGCGTTGTCATCGGCGATGAGAACGGTGTGCTTCATGTGCTAGCTCAATCTGCCCTTGGCAGGCTAGCCGAGCCCTGTTTAGCTCGAGGGCGTCTACGAGGAAGGGTAACGCAACCCTATGCGCCGTAGAAACAATGCGCCATACCGTCGATACCGTACCCTAGCGCACATTGATATGTCGCCTACCGTGCTTTGTGGCTGGCGGAAGTTCCCTCAATCTGGCCGCGTCTTGCGGTGCCCATCACCCGTCTAGGGGAGATCGTGGCGATACGTGTCAAAGGGCGAGAGCGGCAGAGGCGGCGCTCCAAATTTCAGAGTCACGCCAAATGTAAACATGGGCCCGACCAGAACCTTGCCGCTCATAAGATCGAGATTCAGAAAGCCGCCACCGGCCATTGTGATGGTGAGAAAGTCGGTTACGTCGTATGCCAGATTGACGGGTACCAGGTTCACGGTCAGGGTCGGATTGATGCTCCTCCCTAAGCTGGCTTGAAAGCCCGCTTGCGCGTAGAGCTGCCACCAATGAAAATTACCGATGCTGCCGAAGCGGTCAACATCAGTGATTTGCGTGTATGGACTGAACGTCCAAGAATCATTGCCGACCGTCGCATTCAGCGGGTCCGCCATCTGAAAGCCATTCGTCCACTCGAGATGCTTCCCTTTGGGTGAACCTTTGGACACGATGCACTGGACGGTAAGGGTGAAAGCGTCTTGCCGGGCCCGGGTGAAGGGAAAAATCGATTGTTCGCCGGGTTGGAGTTCGCAGTGATCGTACTTCCACGTGTCGCCCTGTGAAACCGCGGGTGGCGCGATATCGGGAACTACGGGCGTAGGAATTGGTTTCGGCAAGCCGGCAAACTTGTAGGGGCGAACTGACCATTCCTTCATCTGCTCCCGCAGGTCGTCCGGAATAATGATCGTGTTCGACCTGGGGGTAAATTGCGGAGCTGGAGACAGCCCCGAAAGTTGCAGCCTACCGGGCGAGAACCCCGCGATCACGCGGTCCTTTAAAGTCGGTCGCGTTGAGAAACGTTTTTGGCCGAAAATGGTCGTGGTGGCCACGGCAAGGTGAAAAATAGAAGCCCGCGTGATCGGCCCAACAATGCCATCGGGTTTGAGTTGCTGGCGCGCCTGATAAGCTCGTATCGCTTTGCCAGTCTCAGGGCCAAAAGACCCATCGACTGCAATGGGGGACGCCACGCCGTCGTTGCGCAGATTCAGCCCTTCCTGCAGAGCACGCACGTCAGGTCCATTCATTCCTGCGGAAAGATCTCTCATGACACGATACCTCTCGCCCGAAAGAGTACGCGCCGAAATCTGAGTGGTCAATTCTGGAAGCGGTGATTTCCTGCGGCTCTTCACAGGAATAGTGAGAGCATCGACCGAAGCGTTACACCCCAGGGGAATAAATCCCCGCGGAAGTCGCAGTTTAGAATCAGGGTGCGCCCGGAATGGCCCACTCATCAGCGCTGCTACGCTATTCTGGTTCTGTGTGCGCCGCCCCGCAGGGCGGCGCACCAGACCGACAAACCCCGACAAACAATGCCGCACTGGCTCACAGTTCTCAACCACGAAGTCGTCGCCTGCACCCGTTGCCCGCGGCTGGTTGGATATCGCGAACAGGTCGCCCGCGAAAAGCGCCGAGCTTATCGCGACTGCGAGTACTGGGGCAAACCCGTGCCCGGCTTCGGCGATCCTGAGGGGCGCGTGCTGATCATGGGTCTGGCGCCGGGTGCGCATGGCTCCAACCGCACCGGCCGCCCCTTCACTGGCGATGCTTCCGGCAAGTTCATGTTTCCCGTGTTGCATGAAACCGGATTCGCCAACCAACCCAATGCCAGCGACCGCAATGATGGACTCATGCTGAAAGATCTGTACATCACCGCCGCGGTGCGCTGCGCGCCGCCCGCCAATAAGCCAACGCCGCAGGAGCTCGCCGAGTGCTCCCCATTTCTCGATCGGGAAATTGCCGGATTAGAGAACGTCAAGGTGGTGGTGGCACTGGGCAAGATTGGCTTCGACGCTTATCTCAACTATTTGAAACGTCGCGGTCTACTGCTCAACCGGCAGAAATATCTTTTCAAGCACGGCTTCAGTTACCGTTTACCGGACGGTAAGGTGTTACTAGCCTCTTACCACCCTTCGAATCAGAACACGCAGACCGGAAAGCTTACCCGCGAAATGTTTGTGGAAATATTTAAAGAGGCGGCAAAACTCGCCGACGATTAGTGTGAGGCGCCGTCGCAGCCGGATGGTTCATCCTTCCCCCGCTTGAGGGCATCGCCAAAAGCTGGATCACGAACCGGGGTGGCGCCGCTCTGCAAAACACTCGGTGATTTGTGATTGAGTGATTGTTGACGGAAGAACCTAAGCACTGCGGCGTTTGATTTTCAATCAGCCATCAGCCATCATCAATGAACAATCATCGATCATCAATCAACCAGCTTTTGGCGCTTCTTCCTATTTCAGCTTCGTCACTGTCACTTCCAGTTGAAACTCGCGCTTGGAGTTGGGATCGTCCACGCTACCGACGACCATCGGCTTACCCGGCAAGGCCAACGTGCTGGCGTTGATTTTGAATTGGCGAATAGTGGGGCGGGACTCATGGCCGGTCGCTTGATCGGGAATCGCAAAATTGCTGATCTCAGCGCGCACTTGCAAGGGCACGCCATCGGGGCGCTCTCCGATTCGGCACCAGATGCTGGTGCCGACATCCATATACTGAAACTGTTCGTGCTCGGCCTCGACGGGGACGCGAGTGCCAATCTTGATTTCGTTGGCGTCATCGGCGTTGAGGTTCAGCGAGTACTGGCGTGAGTTGATCTTCTTGCCGTCCTCCAGTTCGTTGACGGAAAAATCCAGGCGGTAGGCGTGCACTGGCCTGTCAGCCGCAGCCGCGGCCGGGGCGGGCTTCGTTTCTGCCGCGGACTTGGCGAGCGCGGAGTCCTGCGCACGCGCTGCCGGTCCAGGGCAGATCATGAATCCCAAAATTGTGATTGTCCAGATCGCTGATGCCTTGCGCATAATCCGTTCTCCTTAGGTTTTTTATCTTTCTTTAGTGCCGTGATTCCGTTCTTCCCAATCTCTGGCCGGGTCGCCAGAGGGGAAGGAATTCATTTCTTCGAGTTGATCCTGGCGAAGCGCCTCGGTTCGGGCCCGGGCGAGCAGCACGGCTTGCTCGGGATTCTCCGCAACATAGTTCTGCAGAAGTTTTTCCTGTTCGCTCAGGGGCTGGGGCGAAGGAAACTGTTCGAGCTTGGGTGCGCGTGCCCTTGCGACATCAGGAGGCCACGGGCGCAGCGCTGGCTTTGGTGCGGTACTTGGTGGTGCGGGTCGAGTTCCACTCCTGGGCGCGATCGATATGATCTCCGTTCCTCGCTCCTGCGGAGCCTGTATTGGCGTCGGCGGATGGTTGGCCACGACCGGATGAGACGGCTTGTCCGATCTCAGGGACAGCGCCATCGCTACGACAATAACCGCCGAGACTCCGGCGATCGCGCTCCAGCGCCACCAGGCGTGATCCGGAACGCGCGCCCGCTCGGCCCCCAGGTTGGCCAGCACCCGCTCTTCCAGCCCGGTTCTCGGTTCAACGGCCGCGTACTTTGCAAGCGCCGCCTCCAGCGTGCGATCGAATTCATCCGGCTTCCCGTTTGTCATGGTTCTCACCTGCTTCCTCGCGATCGTCCCGCCAGTTTGTCCCGCAAAATCTGCCTTGCCCGGAAGACGTGCGAGCGCACGGCCGCCTCGTTGATGCTCAAAGTTGCGGCGACCTCTTTGGGCGACATCTCTTCGACTGTCGATAAAATCAAGGGCTCGCGAAGCTTTTCTGGGAGCGCCGCGATCATCCGTTCCAGTGCTGCACTCAGCTCGGCGCCGTGCATGGTCTCGTCCGCCGAGGCATCGGATGAAACTGCTTCCGGGATCGGCCTTTCTGGATCTTCGAGTGCGACTTCCCGTGTCCTACCGCGCTGCCGGCTCCGGTCGATGGCAACGCGCCAGGCGATTCGCGCCAGCCAGGTCTTAGGATCTTCCACAGTGGCGAGCTTCGAACTGTAGCGGAGCACTCGCATAAACGTCTCCTGCGTGGCGTCTTCGGCATCGTGGTGGCCTCGGAGGACGGCATAGGCGATGCGGTAGACCAACCGGGAGTGCTCTCGGACGAGCGCTTCAAGCATCTGGTTCCGACTGCGCTCGATGGTCGCCAGTCCGCTCAGGATTGCCTCTCCTGCCACCACTCGTTTGCCCTCACTCATGAAGACCGTCCCGAGGTCGATTGCGTTCAGGAATTTCTTTGGAAGAAGAACGGGGTGGGAGGTTATGTCTTGCGGAGGGGTGTGTGGGCGGACTCTCTTGTCCGCCGCTCTTGACTATGTTGTCTTTGTGTTCACTCCGAATGTTGTGGAGTCATGGAGTGTGACCATCTACGCCGGCCCGCACACAAAATCAAGAGCAGCGTCAAAACCAGGCGGACAGGAGTCTCCGCCCCGCATAAAAGCTAGAAGCCCACCATGACGGGCTCGGGCTCCAGGCGGATGCCCCAGATTTCTTCGACGCGATGCTCGATCTGTTCTTTCAAGGCCAGGACCTCCGCGGCGGTGGCGCCTCCGCGATTCACGATGGCCAGCGCATGCTTGCTCGAAATGCCGGCGCGGCCCGTGCCGTGGCCTTTGGTGAATCCGGAATGCTCGACCAGCCATGCCGCCGAAACTTTCTTGTGGGTCACGAGCGCCGGATAGCTGGGTACGGTTAGGCCTCGTGCGGCGGCACGCCGCTTGAGATCTTCATGCTGGCTTGCGGACAGTACGGGATTCTTAAAGAACGAGCCCGCACTCAGGCAGTCCGGATCTCCGGCCACAATCAACATCCCTTTCAAAGCTCGGATATGGCGCACCGCCTCGCGCGTCTCGGCCAGGTCCGGCGTAGTCTCGCGGCCGGCGAAGTGCCGTTCCAGGTCGGCATAGCTGATGCGCGGCTTGCCTGCGGGGATGAGCGCATAGCTGACGCCCAGAACGATAAAACGTCCACTCTCGCTGGTGTTGAAAATGCTGGAGCGATAGCTGAAGCCGCAGGCTTCGCGGCAAAGTTCGCGAATTTCGTCATCTCTCAAATCGAATACCTGAACCGCGACTATGGTTTCGGCGACTTCCTGTCCGTAGGCGCCGACATTTTGCACCGGCGTTCCACCCACACTTCCCGGGATTCCGCTCAGGCACTCGACGCCGGCGCAGCGCGCCATCACTGCCCGGGAGACGAACTTATCCCACGATTCGCCCGCGCCTGCGTCGAAAATAACTTTGCCATCTTCATCGCGCCCGCTCCTTTGAACAATGCCACCGACAGCGATCTTTAGCACCAGTCCCGGCCAACCGGAATCTGCCACCACCAGGTTGCTGCCGCCGCCGAGCACAAACAGAGGTAGAGCGCGAGAGCGCGCAAATCTGACTGCTTCCTGCACCTCTCCAGTGTTTTTCGCTTCGACGAAATACCGCGCCATGCCCCCCACTTTGATGGTGGTAAGCGGTGCCAGCGGGATATTTTCAAGCAGGTGCACGCAATTTCAATATTACACAGCACTCCCGCGCACGAACACCTCGACCGAGTAACGTCGCCCCGCGGTTGAGGATAACTTTCGCAGAGGGATTTGATCGACGACCTGGGTGGAGGGACGGAGGATACAAAGATAAAGGTAAAGCGTTGTATAGTGTGTGGCGACGGCGAGCGTTGATCAAAAACACCCGATTGAGTCAGGTGGAGGAACCGGACAACCCTTCCACGAACCCGGTTGCTCTTGAAAGGAGCGCATCATGATTTTGGGCATGCCTACGGCAACCTACACTCTAGTGCACATAATCATCAGCCTGGTAGGGATCGGATCCGGCTTTTTGGTGATGTTCGGGTTGCTCACCGCCAGACGGTTTGATGGAGCGACCGCGCTTTTCCTGGTCACCACGGGGTTGACCAGCGTAACCGGGTTTGGATTTCCATTTGACCACTTGCTGCCTTCGCACGTGGTGGGGATCATCTCGCTGGTAGTCCTGGCGATTGCGATCCTGGCGCGCTATGCGTTTCACATGGCGGGGGCGTGGCGTGCGAGTTATGTCATCGGGGCCACATTGGCCTTGTACCTAAACGTTTTTGTCTTCGTGGCGCAGCTTTTCCAGAAAGTACCGGCGCTGAAAGCTTTGGCTCCCACACAGACGGAGCCGCCGTTCCTGGTTGCTCAGTTGGTGGTTCTGCTCCTTTTCGTGGGTCTCACAGTTTTGGCCGCGAAGAAATTCCAAGTCGAACCCGTGCGCGCTGGCTAAGCATAGTGTTCACTCCACGATGAGGGCTCAGTAGAGAGATCAGGACGCGGGGGAACGCCTAAGGCTTGTGATCAAGGCCGGCATGGAGCAGCTTCGCGCTCGCTGAATGGAGCTCGAGTCTCGCCCGCTGATAATTCCCACGCCGACCGGCAAGCCTGTATTCTTGCTTCATTCCGTCGATGCTGAGGTGCTCCCATTCTGTTTACGGTTGACGACCTTTTAGCGCTTGAGGCTTTATCCTCACGAGAGCGAGCGACTCGGGTTTACGGACTGCTTCGCATGTTTCTCGACATTCCCGTCGAGGCACGGACCGAAACGCTTTCCCGGCTGACTGCGGCCATCGAGAACCATCCCGACCGCGAAGCCATTCATTCTTCACTTCGCGAATTCTGGTCTCACCACTCTTATGTTCGCGTAATTTCGGAAGCGGGTTTGCCCGATGAGGTGTTTCTCTTGCGCGAACTGCTGGCGAGAGCTCTTAAACATTTATTGCCCGTCGATGAGGTTGAGGGCGACCTCTACGTCTTGATGGATTCCCTAAACCTGAGAGAATCCGACGCGCGCTGGCTTGGCTCTCTGCCCGATCCACTCATCGCTCAGTGGGCTGATATTTTCCGGCCTTCTAAATCTTCAATTCTTGCTAGCTGCAAAATCCTGGCATTGCGGGCAACCAATATCGCTTTATCACGCGATCTGATTGAATTTGCGGACGACGAAGACATCACCAAATCCAGTTTCTTTAGTCTTCCTGCAGTGGTGGAGAACGTGGTCCGGCATCCGGAAGACTTTCATCGCTGGGAGGAGCAGCGTGCCGCTTGTGAGACGCAGTTGCAGTCGGTGAATCGGCTGCTGGCGGAAAAAGGCTCCTCCGTGGATTTGATTTTTCGGGTGCGCCTGCTGCGTTCCCTCCTGGGAAGAATTCAGCAAGTCATCAGTCTGGAGCAGGCAGGCTCGGATGCGCGCAAACTCTGCATCGTGATCGTGCACGGCTTTGCCTCGCAACGGCGCATGGGAACCGTGCTGAGCGCCAGCACGCGGCGGTTGGCGCGCAGCGTGGTTGAGCGAACCGGACGCACCGGCAAGCACTACATCGCCCGCGATGCCGCACAGTGGAGAGTCATGGGCCTGGGTGCGGTGCTGGCCGGCGTCATCACGGCTTTTACAGCTTTATTCAAATACATGTTCTCAGCGGTGATTCAGGCTCCACTTCTTTTGGCTTTCGCTCATTCGATGAACTATGTGGTCGGCTTCCTGCTCATGCAGGCCGGTGGATTTCTGCTGGCCTCGAAGATGCCCGCTGCCACTGCCGCCGCGCTGGTCGACGCGATGGAGGATCCCGAAAAAGATCGCATGGCTAGTCTGCAGGCGATTTCCCATACCCAGTTCATCGTTACCATCAGCAACCTGCTCGGGGCAATCCCCATGGCATTTCTGATCGATAGGATTTACAAGGCCGTGACCGGACACCCGTTTCTGAACGCTGCGGAGGCCGAGCACGGTGTGCACATGCTCTTTCCGCATACGTCGGGAACGATTTTTTTCGCCATCGTGACTGGTGTTTTCCTGTGGCTCTCTTCGCTTGCCACCGGATGGACGGCGAACTACCTCGCTCTCCACAAGATGGCCACCGCTATCTCGAATAGCCTGCGCATTCGAAACCGGCTTGGACCAAAGCGGGCGGCGAAGCTCGCCGATTGGGCTCGGCATCACGCGGCTGGATCCGTAGGCTTCATCGTTCTGGGTTTCTTGCTGGGCTCGATGCCCATCGTTTTCGAGCTGTTCGGAATCCCTCTGGAAGTCCGCCACGTCACATTGGCGGCGGCAAGTCTCGGCTACGCTCTCGATGCCAGGCACATGTATGGCCAACTGAACCGCTACGAGATAGTATCGGCTCTCTCCGGCGTCGCGATGGTCGGCATTCTGAACATCTTCGCGTCGTTTGCGCTTAGTTTTATCCTGGCAGTACGCGCCCGCAACATCGGCGAAAAACAGTCCCATCGATTTTTGCGCGAGGTTGGACGAGAAATTCTGGCCAATCCGCTCGCTTTCATACTCCCCCGCGGTTAGCAGGGACCGCTAAATAGTTCCCGAGCAGGTGTAACCAAATAGCGGCGAACGACATCTATCTTCACTTGCATCGCAGTGTACGTGTTTTGCGAGTGCGTCCTGCGGGCACGGTGCGCCTCTGACGGGGCGAGGTGTTCCCTTGACAAACCAATCATCGAGGTCTAAGAAATAGTTTGTTCTTGAGCGGATCTCGATGTTTCCCGACGCATATGCAAGTTGCTGCGCCACACCGCAGACGGATGAGCTAGCAACTCAGGAGGAGTGACCATGCCGTCCCGCAGAGAGTTCTTCAAGACAGCGGCTGTCGGCGGAATCGCCGCCACCATCTTTGGGTTCGACCTCAAGCCTGCCTACGCCCAACTGAAAGAGTTAAAGATTGCACGGGCCTCCGAAACGCGCTCAACTTGTCCCTATTGCGCGGTGGGCTGCGGCGTCCTCATCTACACGATCGGCGACCGGGCAAAGAACGTGACGCCGCAGGTAATCCACGTCGAAGGCGATCCTGATCATCCCACGAACCGTGGAACTCTGTGCCCAAAGGGCTCTTCGCTCGAACAGGACATGCTCAACCCGCGGCGGCTTACCAAGCCGCAAGTCCGACGTCCCGGCGCGACCGACTGGCAGGACATTTCCTGGGATAACGCTCTGAATGAGATTGCGCAATGGACCAAGAAAACCCGCGATAGTTCTTTCGTCGAGAAGGATGCGAACGGACGCACGGTGAATCGGTGCGAAGGCATCTCGTTCATCGGCGGCTGCACCGATACCAATGAGTTCAATTACCTGGTGGTCAAGACCATGAGGAGTTTGGGCTTGGTGTATTTAGAAAACCAAGCCCGGGTTTGACACGGCCCCACGGTCTCAAGTTTGGGACCAACATTAGGACGCGGGGCGATGACCAACGGCTGGATCGACATCAAGAACACCGACATGATGCTGATCATGGGTGGAAACCCCGCCGAAAACCATCCTTGCGGATTCAAGTGGGCGATGGAGGCCAAGCGTAACCGCAACGCCAAGCTGATTTCCGTTGACCCGAGATTTACGCGCACGTCCGCGACCGCCGACCTTTTCGTACAAATTCGCGCCGGCTCCGACATTGCGTTTCTCGGCGGACTGATCCGCTACGCCATCGCGAACAACCGAATCGCCAAGGAATATCTCGTCAATTACACCAATGCGGCATTCATCGTTAAGGAAGGGTTCAAACTTCCGGAAGATGGCCTGTACTCGGGATTTAACTCTGCTGCCGGCTCCTATGACGCGACCACCTGGAATTATCAGGAGGGTGGGGACTTCAGCGGTAAAACCGACGCTGCCGTGACCTCCGCGACAGGAGCTGGGGCAGCTGCTGGCCACGCGAATCAGGCAAAAGGCGGGCAGACCGTGGCACCAGCACCGCCGCCGATGCTGCCGCCCAATGTCGCGTACGACTTGACGCTTCAACATCCGCGCTGCGTCTTTCAATTGATGAAGCAGCAGTATTCGCGCTACACGCCGGAGACGGTGGAACGGATTACGGGTATCCCGAAGGACCAATACCTCAAGGCGGTGGATCTATTTACCTCAGTTCGCAAAGACGGCGACATGAAGAAAGTCGCGACGATCATTTATGCGGTGGGGTGGACGCAGCACAGCTTCGGAACGCAAATCATCCGCACCGCCGCCATGATTCAACTTCTGCTGGGCAACATCGGGAGAGCGGGCGGGGGAGTGAACGCGCTCCGCGGCCATTCGAATATTCAGGGCGCGACGGACATGGCCGGGCTGTACGACTCGCTACCCGGATATCTGAAAGGGCCGGTTCCCGACGACAAGGATTTGGCCACGTATCTGAAGCGCACCACGCCGGCGCCGTCCAAACCCGCGCCTTGGAATTCGATGAACTACTACGCGAACACGCCGAAATTCATGGTGTCATTGCTCAAGGCGTTGTATGGCGACGCGGCAACAAAGGAAAACGGGTTTGCTTTTGATTACTTGCCCAAGCCCGGCCAGGAATGCTCGTGGACCCATATTTGGGACGACATGTACAACGGCAAGATCAAGGGCATGATGGCCTTTGGAATGAACGGCGTGATGATCGGACCGGACACCAATAAAAATATCAATGCGCTCAAGAAGGCCGACTGGCTGGTGGTAGGCGAAATCTATCAGGATGAAACCAGCGAGTTCTGGCGAGCGCCGGGGATTACGACCGAAGAACAAAGAAACATCAAAACCACGGTGTACCGTTTGCCCTGTGCGGGTTTTGCTGAAAAAGATGGCAGCATGACAAACTCGGCGCGCTGGGTTACGTGGAAATATGCGGCGGTTCCTCCTCCGGGACAAGCGCGGCTCGACCAGGACATTGTCGCGCAGATTTTCCTGCGGGTTCGTGATCTCTACAAGAAAGATGGGGGAAAATTCCCCGACCCAATTCTAAATCTGAATTGGGCGTACGCCGACTCGGATCATCCTCCGCTCTCGCAAGTGGCCATGGAGCTCAACGGTAAAGCGCTCGCCGATCTGAAAGACCCGGCGACGGGAGAGGTCATCAAAGCCGGACAGCAGTTGCCCGGTTTCGCGTGGTTGAAGGACGACGGCACAACGATGTGCGGCAACTGGATCTATTCCGGCATCTGGACCCAGGCCGGATCGCAGATCCAGCGGCGAGGCACGGAGGATCCGTCGGGATTGGGCGTGTATCCCAATTGGGCGTGGTCGTGGCCGGCAAACCGGCGCGTGCTTTACAACCGTGCTTCATGCGATGCGACGGGAAAGCCGTGGGATTCGGATCGCAAACAGATCTGGTGGAACGAAGCGGCGGGAAAGTGGGTTGGCAACGATGTGCCCGACTTCAACCCCGATTCCAATCCCAAGGATCACATGGGGCCGTTCATCATGAATCCAGAAGGCGTCGGACGATTGTTCGCTCCGATCGGTGTGCTGGCGGACGGGCCCTTCCCCGAGCACTATGAACCGATCGAAAGCCCGATCAAGAATCTGCTGCACCCCGACCAGTCGAATAATCCGCTCGTGAAGAAATTCAAGACGCCGTACGACAAGTTTGGATCGCCGGAGGAATACAGCATCGTCTGCACCACCTACCGGCTGACCGAGCAGTATCACTATTGGACGAAAAATAATCCGATGAACGTCCAGTTGATCCCGGAACCGTTCGTCGAGATTCCAGTGGAGTTGGCGGACGAAAAGGGAATTCGTGGAACGGACAAGATCAAGGTCATCAGTGCGCGGGGAACATACATCGCGAAAGCGTTTGTGACGCGGCGGTTGAAACCGATGATGATTGACGGCAAAAAGGTCTATCAGATCGGGTTGCCGATTCACCAGGGCTTCCGCGGTATCGATGAGGACGAAGGACGAAATGCTCGGACTCCGGCGAATTTGCTGACGCCCGCAGTCACCGATCCGAATGCCCACACCCCTGAATCCAAGGGTTTCTTAGTGAAAGTCGAGAAGGCATAGGAGCAGCCATGAGCCAGGCCTCAACGGAAATCGTTCGGATTTCAGGCCACGCCGGGGTCGTCCCCGGCGCCGGGTTGAACCGGGAACTTCAGATCTGCAAACTGGTGGACACCACGACTTGCATCGGCTGCAAAGCATGCGAAGTGGCCTGCCTGGAATGGAACGGTTACACGTTCAGTGAAACCACTTTTGACAACACCTACCAGACGATGCCGGAGACGGCATGGAATTACTGGAATCTGATCAAGTTCAATGAACACGAGCGCGCCGATGGCAGCATGATGCTGCTGATGCGCAAAGACCAATGCATGCACTGCGCTGATCCGGGCTGCCTGGTGGCCTGCCCTGCGGACGGGGCCATCGTCCAGTACGCCAATGGCATTGTCGACTTCCAGGAAGCGAACTGCATCGGTTGCGGCTACTGCATGACGGGCTGCCCGTTCAACATCCCGAAATTCAGTCCGACCTCGCGCAAAGTTTTCAAGTGCACGCTGTGCAACGACCGCGTATCGCAGGGGCTCGAACCGGCCTGCATCAAGGCCTGCCCCACGGGCTGCCTTCATTTTGGAACGAAGTCAGAAATGACGGACCTGGCGGAGACTCGGGCGGAGCAACTTCGCGAAAATTCCGGATACCGCGATGCGGGAGTGTACGATCCGCCCGGCGTGGGCGGAACGCACGTGATCTACGTCTTGCACGATGCCGAGAATCCGGAGTTGTACGGCGGGCTGCCGAGGGATCCGCAAATCCCGCTATCGGTGCGGCTCTGGAAGGGGCCGCTAAAGTGGCTGGGGAATATTGCAATGGTCGGCGGCATCGTCGGCCTGGTGTTGCATTACATGCGGTTCGGACCGAAAAAAGAGGAACCGATTCCGCCCGGGGATGGGAGGCGCGTATGACAACTGACGCCGTTTCACGCCCCACTGCCTCCCACCAGAGCGAGGGAACGATCGTTCGCTACACCTTTGCCGAGCGCGCGAATCACTGGATCGGCGCTCTCTCTTACATCTACCTGTTGATGACCGGTCTCGCATTCTGGTCGCCCTCTCTGTACTGGCTGGCCGCGGTTGTGGGAGGCGGTCCGGCGGCGAGATTCTGGCATCCGTGGTTGGGGCTAATTTTTGCGGCATCGCTGGTCTGGTCGTTCACCCAGTGGCACCGCGACATGCAAATTGACCCCGCCGATCGCGCCTGGGCGAAAGCGATCCCGGATTACATCCAGAACGAGGACGATAAACTTCCTCCGGTTGGGCGGTTCAATTACGGACAGAAACTTTTTTTCTGGGGCATTTTCTACGGCGTGATTCTGTTGCTGCTCTCTGGCGTCTTCTTGTGGTACACAGAGGCCCTGCCGTGGAGCCTCCGATTCGTGCGCTATACCGCGATCCTGATCCACGCGAGCGTGGCGCTGATCACGATTGGATTGTTCTTGATTCACGTTTACATGAGCGCGATCCTGGAAGAGGGCAGCTTTGGGTCGATGATTCACGGCTACGTCACGCGCGCCTGGGCCTGGACGTTCCATCGTACGTGGTATTACGAGGTCACCGGCAGATCCCAGCCCAAACAACCACAATGATCCATGCGAAGTGGGATCGCCGCATCCGGCGCGCCGACGAACTGACTTCGTCTTACACCTTCGCTGCGGAAGGACTGCGCTTCTACGCGCGTCTCGCGACATTTCAAAAGAGCTTTTACGGGGAAATCCAGAAAGCTCTGGCGGATTCAACGAAGATTTCCTCTGATCGCCCTCTGCGAGATGAATTGGATCTTTTCCTTCTCCTGCCAAATTTCCCCGGATTCTTGTCGGTGATCCAGCAGATTGCGCCGGTGCCGCTGGCACGGGCCGCTGCCGGGTTGGCACAGAAGGGTCCGGCAGGATGGCAGCACGCGATTGAAGACTTCTGGCAACGGGATTTCGAAATGGACGCGGCCGTGGACGACACCGAGCCAGTCCGGGGTGGCGATTTGCGCGATGCGATTGCTTCCAATCGGCTGCTGGCGTGGATGTTTCTTCAACCGTATGCGGAATATCTTGCCGACTACCGCGAAGGCACGATTGTAGATGGAACCCCGTCGACGTGTCCGCTCTGCGGCAGTAAGCCCATCGTCGGCGTATTGCGGAGCGAAGGCGACGGTGCAAAGAAATCGCTAATTTGCATGCTCTGCGCCCATGAATGGAGCTTTCGAAGAATCTACTGTCCGGCATGCGGAGAAGAAAGAGAACCGCAGATGGCTTATTATTCGGCGCCGGAGATCGCGCACGTCCGCGTGGACGTTTGCGACACCTGCCACACTTATCTGAAGAGTATCGATCTGACGAAGACGGGATTGGCGGTTGCGGTTGTGGACGAGCTCGCAACAATACCGTTGGACTTGTGGGCTCGCGAGCACGGGTACGAGAAGCTGCAGCTCAACTTGCTAGGAACCTGATCAACAAGCTGCGCCGCGATCCGCCAACTTTGCTCAGGCCTGCTCGTGACCGTCAGACGGGACTCCCTCGAGGGGCGATTCGACGCGCCGCCAGCTTACCGCTTCGGTTCGTCCGCCGAAAGAAACGCCGTGGAGGATTTCGGCGATGATCTCTGCCGTTTGGGAGACGGTCATTCCGGAACGATTAAAGAAGAGATTCCCGTCCGCGAAAGCTACGTTGCCATTACGTACGGCCTGAAGGTCTCGCCACCACGGATGCCGTTCTAACACAACCTGTTCCCGCAAACTTCGCTGCAGATTGAATCCGCAAGGCGCTACGATCAGATACTCCGGATCGGCATCCCGAAGCTGCTCGGAAGCAATGGCGGCTGAGTACTCGCCTTTTTTGCCCAGCAGGAGCTCGCCGTTCGCGATTTCCACCAGCTCCGGACCCCAGTTTCCCATCGCGAATATCGGATCTGCCCACTCGAGCATGACCACGGTTGGCGTGCGGAAACGCGAAACTTTTTCCTTGACCTTGTCCAGTCGCTCACGTTCGCTTCGGACCACGGCCTCAGCTCGATCATTCAGACCGAGCGCTTGCCCGATCTGCAGAATACCCTGGAATACTTCATCCAAGTTCGAGGCGGAGAGCGCGACTTGATGCGCAGCGGGTAGGCAGGCACCACTGCGCTCGACGTCGCCGGGAGTAACGGCGCACACTTCGCAATGCGATTGCGTGATCAGCACATCGGCATGCAATTCGCGAATCAATTCCCCGTGAATGTGATACAGCGGCTCACCCGACCGCAGACGACGCCTGACTTCCGCATCAATCTCCCCACTCGAAACAGCGATATCAAACGCGGGACTGCTGCAGGCCGGAAGGCTTCTCACCCAATCCGGGTGGTCGCACTCGTGCGAACGTCCTACCAGCATTTCCCCAGTGCCCAAGGCACAGACGATTTCAGTGGCGCTTGCGAGTAGAGAGACGATGCGCATGCTATGCCGCCTGCTCCGCCGGTTGGCGCAAACGATTGAGAACCGCATAGCCGCCGAATAGTGCGACAGTGTCGACCGCGGGCCTCGGATACGCACCCACAACCACCATTTCTATCCACAAACGTTTTGAGATTTCCATTGCTGATTCTCCTATGGCTAGTTTGATTTTAGTTCCTTTCCCCGTCCTTGGTCACTGGCTGGTGAACTATGTGCCTCTGGCCGTTTACGGCTAATCTCGTCGTCGCGATGGCCCTGCAGCGCCGAGGATTGTTTTTTTCCCTCGACGAATTTCGCTTTCTTGTAATACTCCCGGCGGGAAACAGGTCATGGCCGCGGTTGCGGTGAACCTTTCCGTCCGGGGTCGTAGATTTGGTTCCTCGATACGTATTCGCCCGCATTGCGGCGGCAAACGGCTAGTCATGACAGAACAAATAGAAGCGGCCGCCACCCAGATGGTCCCAGCAAGAAGGCCCCGCTCGTGAGAGCGGGGCCTTCGATTTGGGCTGGAACGTGTGACCACTATACGGAACACTTAGCGCTTGCCGCCGTGTCCGCCGCCACTGTGACCTCCACCGCTGCTGTGTCCACTGCTGGCATGCCCGCCGCTAAAGTGTCCGCCACTGTGCGAACCGCCGAAGTCTCCGTGGGAAGAGAATCCGCGCGACTCGCCGCCGGAGAATCCCCGGTTGCCTGCGTAGGCTCGGTTACCTTCAGCGCCCCGGTTAACGGCGGCCCCGCGAGTGCTGCCGGCGAAGCCGTGGGATGCCCCCGCGTAGCCTCGAGATGCGCCCGCATACGGGTGACCTGCGGTTGAGCCAAACCCGTGCGCGTCGCGATCCGCAAATGGGCGTGCTCCGAATGCGCTATGCGCGGAAGAGAATCCTCGATAACTTCCGTGCTCAAACGCGGCGTGGCTATAAAACCCTCCGCTGCGGAAGGCATAAGGATGGCCGCCGAAGAAGATTCCACCGTGCAAGCCCCAGCCGACACCCCACCCATGCCATCCCCAGCCGAAGCCGAAGAACGGCCGGATCGGGAAGCCAAAGCCGAACGAAATGTGCGGCCCGCCAAATCCCCACCACGGATAGAACCCTGGCCACAGGCCTACGGGATATCCGTACACATACGCCGGGTTGTAAGCGGGCACATACACCACATCGGGATCAGCCGGCTGGATATCTACATTCGGCCCCTGCTCGTACACGCGCTCTTGAGGCGTGCTCCGCAGATTGCCCGCGTTGTAAGCCTTGTGACGCATGTACTGGATTGCCTGCATCACGTCATCCCGCTGGTTCTGATAGGCTTCGCCCAGCTCAGAGGTCCACGACAGATCCCTGTCCAAGTTCGCCAGCACTGTGGGAAACTCCACCAGAGACTTCACGCTCGGATCCCAATCCTGCCGGTCCACTTCCTCGGCCAGATCCCGTCCCTTCAGCCCCGGGTTCTCCCCTGCCATCCGGTCCGCCTCTACAATCTGCGTTGGATACCCTGACGCGGCCAGTATCTGCGCCACGAGCGCATCGGGATACAACGCAATCGGAGCTACCAGCTTATCCAACTGCTCCGGAGGCAACGGTGTGTACTGCCGTTGATCCGGCCCGGTTGCAGGCGGAGGCGCCTGCGCCTGGTTTTGGTATGTATCTTGATCTTGCGGCGATGGAGGCGCGACATCCTGGGGCGCGCTCTGGTCCGGCGCATTGTATGGCGCGTTATACTGCGGCGCGGTCTGCTCTGACGGCGTTCCCTGATCCACCTGAGCGCTCACGCCCGCTGAGGGCTTGTCCATCGACTGGTCCTGCGCCCCCAAGGAAGTGCCCGTCCCGAGCGCCATCGCGCTCGTCAATACCGCGGTAAGAAGCGTTTTAGATAATTTGGGTTTCATAGTGTCCCCCAGAATTCCTGTTACTAGATTGAACACCGGGGATGGGGGAGAGTTCCGTTTTTTTGATCGACTTACACCGGTTGATTTCGGCCAGGCAGTGGTGGATTTCGCCCAATAGGTACGCTTGCGACGAGAGGACAAACTGTAGTTTTTCTGACCTACGGGAGCGGCGAGAAAAATATTTTTGCTAAAGTCAAGTTCTCACGTTCCCCCCGGCTGTTGGGTACGAATTGATCTCCTATAGCACGCCGTGTGCAGGTTTCAGCGATGTGTCAAACCGCGTTCGCGTGGTGCCTGCGTGCGACGAACACGGGGTACCAAGCAGACTTTTCGGTGTCACTGGCAAAGTTCGCTGAAGCCGACGTCGTATTACCAACCGGATCTCACCATAGACGGGTTCAAAGAAAAGAGGTTTGCCGGACTGTACAGTTGGAACCTGCCGACTGCGAGGTCGCGCCAACCCAAGTGCAGGCCAAGGACGC
>Ga0307474_10000986_pt1 | contig 20685 bp, 18 predicted proteins | sample atmos_gasesECM1C_2_FD_203312 | JGI IMG/M metagenome (GOLD analysis project Ga0307474, IMG submission 203312) | Hardwood forest soil microbial communities from Morgan-Monroe State Forest, Indiana, United States - atmos_gasesECM1C_05 | ecosystem: Environmental > Terrestrial > Soil > Temperate... | reverse complement strand
ATGCCTTTCGACAGGGAACGCATTACGGACCTCCAAGGCAGAGTGGAAGCTTGTGGTCCGACAGCTGTACCACCATACGAAGAGCGGTGTCAAGGAATTTTAGGGGCTTTTGGGGTAGCTTGACTGAGGCCTTGCGCAAAGTGGTATTGTGGTCGGACCAATTTTACCGACCCGTGTCAACCAGCCTCGATTTGCGCGGGAGGCGTTCCGTTGGCAAAATCCACAGGTCTTCGGGAGGTCATTATCCATGGCGATTGCCAGCATTAATCCTGCCACCGGAGAAGTCGTGAAAAAGTTCGAGCCGCTCACCGATGCCGAGGTAGAGGCGAAGGTCGAGCGCGCGGCCAATGCCTTTCGGAGTTATCGCAAAGTTTCATTCGCCGAACGCTCGCGAATGATGACAAAAGCGGCAGAGATTCTTGAAGCGGAGAAGGATCGATTTGGCCGTTTGATGACACTCGAGATGGGAAAGCCGCTGAAAGCTGCAATCGCCGAAGCGGCCAAGTGTGCGACCGCCTGCCGCTACTATGTCGAGAATGCCGAGCGTTTTCTGGCGGACGAAGTCATCGAGACGTCGGCGAAGCGCAGCTTCATTCGTTATCTTCCGATCGGCCCGGTGCTGGCGGTCATGCCATGGAATTTTCCCTTCTGGCAAGTGATGCGGTTCGCGGCTCCGGCGCTGATGGCGGGCAACGTCGGACTTTTGAAGCACGCCTCGAATGTTCCGCAATGCGCGCTCGAGATTGAAAAGCTTTTTTGCCGCGCCGGGTTTCCGGATGGCGTGTTCCAAACTCTGCTGATTGGGTCGCAGAAAGTGGATGACCTGCTGAACGATCCGCGGATTGTGGCCGCGACGCTCACAGGCAGTGAACAAGCGGGAATCCAGGTTGGCATGGGCGCAGCGAAGCGCATTAAGAAGGTGGTGCTCGAGCTGGGCGGCAGCGATCCATTCATCGTGATGCCGAGCGCTGATCTGGAAGCGGCGGTCGCGACCGCGGTCGAAGCCCGCATCATCAATAACGGGCAGTCGTGTATCGCGGCGAAACGGTTCATCGTCGCCGAACCTATCGCAGATGCGTTCGAGAAGAAGTTTGTGAGCCGCATGGAGTCGCTGGTGATTGGCGATCCCATGGATGACAAGACCGAGCTTGGTCCGTTGGCGAACGCAGACGCGGTTGAGTCGCTTGATGCGGACGTGAAGAAGACGGTGGAAGCGGGCGCGCGCCTGGTCACCGGAGGGCATCCGCTGAAGCGTGCTGGGTCGTATTACGCTCCCACCGTGCTGACCAATATTCCGAAGAACTCGCCCGCATACCGCGAAGAATTCTTTGGCCCGGTGGCGTCGATCTTTCGCGTCAAGGATGTGGACGAGGCGATCCGTATCGCGAATGACAGCCGTTTTGGGCTGGGAGCCAGCGCGTGGACGAAAGACGACGTAGAACGCGAACGGTTCATCAACGAGCTGGAAGCGGGCATGGTGTTCATCAACAAAATGGTAGCTTCCGATCCGCGGGTGCCGTTCGGTGGCGTGAAGCAGTCCGGGTATGGGCGCGAACTCGGGGAGCACGGCATTCGTGAATTCACGAACATCAAGACAGTTTGGATTCAATGAGGCAAGGTCCGGAGAGGAGTTGCGATGAGCTTTGGTCTTTTGGTAAAGTGGTCCGACCGCTCGACCACAACGCCGGATCTTGGCAGGTCGGCTTGTTGTGAAGCGCGCTGATGACGAATGAATCGCTCGCTCCCTTAGGGGACAAACCCGTGTATAAAGCGGTGCGGACATCTCGGCTGTACGAACAGATTGTGCAGCAGATCGAGGAGTCCATCTTGAAGGGAGCGCTCAAGCCGGGCGACCAGCTGCCGGCTGAGCGCGAGCTGGCGCAGAACTTCGGTGTCAGCCGAACGGCAGTTCGGGAAGCCGTCAAAGCGCTGCGCGAAAAAGGATTGGTCGAAGCTTACTCGGGGCGAGGGACGTTCATCACGAATGGAACCTCGCAGGCGATCCGGCAGTCTCTCGATTTGATGAGCCGCATCGGGCAGCAGGAAGGGCTCGCGCATCTGGCCGAGCTGCGGCAGATCCTGGAGCCGGAGATTTCGGCGCTAGCGGCGGAAAGAATTGAAGAACAGCTGCTGGCCACGATGCGGGAAGCCGTGGCGACGATGGACCGGAGCCTGCATGATCCGGATGCGTACATCGAAGCGGATCTGGATTTTCACCTGGCGCTGGCGGAAGCGGCAGCGAACCCGATGGTGCTGTCGCTGCTGGATTCGATCGTCGGACTGCTACGGGAACAGCGGCTGCGAATTTTCCGCGTCGATGGCGGGCCCGAGCGCGGTCAGTTCCATCACAAACGCATTCTCGCGGCGACGGAAGCGCACGATCCAGAGAAAGCGCGGGCCGCGATGCGGGAGCATCTCGTGCAAGTACGCGAGGATTCGGGTAGCTCTTCGGCGCAAGAATCTTCTGCAACAAAATCGAGGACGTAGGGCGAGCGGATGGCAAACCTGGGGTTTGTTGGTCTCGGCGTGATGGGCAGCCAGATGGTGAGCCGGCTGCTCGGCAAAGGACACACGGTCACCGGCTACAACCGGACGCGCGCAAAGGCGCAGTGGCTCATCGATAAAGGCATGAAGTGGGCGGACACTCCGCGCGCGGTGGCCGCGGGGGCGGAGGTTACGTTCGCCATGGTCACCAATGCAGCCGCGATTGCCGCGGTGACCGATGGCCCTGACGGCATCATCGCTGGCCTGAGCGCGGGGAGATACTTCGTCGATATGAGCACCGTCAGCCCGGAAGTTAGCCGGGCGACGGCGTTGAAGGTCCGTGCCAAAGGCGCGGACATGGTGGATGCGCCGGTTTCCGGCAGTGTCATCACTTTGCAGGAAGGCAAGCTGTCGGTGATGGTCGGCGGGCGCAAGGAGACATTCGACCGCTTGAAGCCGCTGCTCCTCGACATCGGGCCCAAGGTGACGCACGTCGGCGATAACGGGCTGGCGCTGGCGATGAAGATCGCGGTGAACCTGAGCCTCGCGGTGCAGATGATGGCCTTCTCCGAAGGCGTGCTGCTGGCGGAGAAAAGCGGAATCCGGCGTGAGGTGGCTGTCGATGTCCTGACGCACAGCGCGGTAGCCTCCCCCATGATTCAATACCGCGGGCCGTTCGTTCTCGAGCAGCCGGAAGAGGCGTGGTTCGACTGCAACATGATGCAGAAAGACATGCTGCTGGCGATGGAGTTGGGCCGGAAGCTGAACGTGCCGGTGCCGACGACGGCGGTGAGCAATGAATTTCTTACGGCGGCGCGCGGGATGGGCTGGGAGAAGAAAGATTTCGCGGTCGTGTTCGACGTGCTGGCGCGCATGTCGGGAGTAGAGAAATGACCATCGCGGCCGAACGCACCGGAGCGGCATCGAGCCAGGCTGCACAAGCATTGCGCATGTACCGGCAGATGCTGGCAATCCGCCTGTTCGAGGAGCGGGTCAACGATCTTTACACTCGCGCATTGATGCCGGGGTTGGCGCACCTTTATATCGGCGAAGAGGCGGTAGCGGTTGGAGTCTGCGAGGCGCTGCGCGCCGAGGACTACATCACCAGCACGCACCGCGGCCACGGCCATTGCCTGGCCAAGGGCGCTTCGCCCGATCGCATGTTTGCGGAATTGCTGGGCAAGGAAGCCGGTTACTGTCGGGGCAAGGGCGGTTCGATGCACATCGCCGACCCGGCCACCGGGAATTTGGGCGCGAATGCAATCGTCGCCGGCAGCGTAGGCATTGCGACGGGAGCGGCGCTGGCGGCAAAGCGCCTGGGAAACGCGAGAGTCGCCGTGTGTTTCTTCGGCGAAGGAGCACTCGGGCAGGGAGTCCTGTACGAAGTGATGAACCTCGCGCAGTTGTTCAAGTTGCCCGTCATTTACGTTTGCGAGAACAACTACTACACCGAATACACCCACTTCACAGAGACCACCGCCGGCGACATTGTGAACCGTGCCAAGGCCTTTGGACTTGAGGCGGCAGCTGTGGACGGGCAGGATGTGCGCGCCGTGCACGAGGCGGCTACGCGATTGGTTGCGCGCGCGCGGCGTGGGGACGGTCCCGGGTTTCTCCTCGCTAACACATACCGCTACACTGGGCATCACGTGGGCGACATCAATCGCGACTACTACCGCTCGAAGCAGGAAGAGCAGAAGTGGAAATCCGACCGCGATCCGATCAAGAACCTGGTCACGTGGATGCTTGATCAGAAACTTGCCGACGCGGCGCAACTCGCGCAGATGGAGTCGGAGTTGACTGCGGAGATGGATAAGGCCGTGGAATTCGCGGTCGCGGCGCCGTATCCGAGTCCCGAAGAAGTGGAGCAGGATGTGTATGCCTGAAACCGCTCAGCGGGAACTTACGTTCGCGCAGGCCATTCGCGAGGCTATGGCGGAGGAGATGCGCCGCGACGCAACCGTCTGCGTCATGGGCGAGGACGTCGCTGAAGCGGGCACACCGTTCAAGGTTCTGTCGGGATTAGTCGAGGAATTCGGAAAAGATCGCGTGCTCGACACACCGATTTCCGAGGCGGGTTTCACCGGGATGGCCGTAGGCGCAGCGATGACCGGACTGCGGCCGATTGTCGACATCATGTTCGGCGACTTCATCACGTTGACCATGGATCAGATGGTGAACCAGGCGGCGAAAGTCCATTACATGTCGGGTGGGAAGTGGAAGGTCCCCATGGTGATGCGCACGACGCTGGGCGCGACGCGGCGCTCGGCGGCGCAACATTCGCAGTCGCTGCATGCTTGGTTCAGCCACGTGCCGGGATTGAAAGTTGTTATGCCGTCGACGCCATACGATGCGAAGGGACTGCTGAAGTCGGCGATACGCGACGAGAACCCGGTGGTCTTCTTCGAAGACAAGATGATGTACAAACTCAAGGGGCCGGTGCCGAGCGAGGAATACACGATCCCGCTGGGCGTAGCGGATGTGAAGCGCGAAGGTCGCGACATCACATTGATCGCAACCAGCAGCATGGTGCAGGTGGCGCTGGGCGCGGCGGCGTTGCTGGCAGAAGCGGGCATCAGCGCTGAGGTGATCGATCCCCGGACGATGTGGCCCCTCGATGAAAAGACGCTAATCGAATCGGCGAAGAAAACTTCGCGCGTGATTGTGATTGACGAAGGCTACGAGCGGTATGGAGTGACGGCGGAACTCGCGTCGGTGATTGCAGCGGGTGCGTTTTACGATCTGGATGCGCCGGTGAAACGCATGGGCGCGATGCACGTGCCGATTCCCTTCTCGCCACCGCTGGAAGATATGACGGTCCCTACGGAGCAGAAGGTGTTTGAAGCCGCGCGGGCTCTTTGCAATCGCAACTGATACCTGCGTAAAGGAGGCGTGTCATGGCACTTCCAACTCATGGAACGATGGCGGTCGATTGGGAACAGCGCATCGACTTTGACCGCCTGCGCCGCGAACGCCTGCAAAAGGCGAAAGACCTGCTGGCGAAGTCGGAAATGGGGTCGCTGCTGTGCTTCGACATGAACAATGTGCGCTACCTGACTTCGACGCACATTGGAACCTGGGCACAGGACAAGGCGAACCGCTTCACGCTGCTTCCGCAAAATGATGAGCCGATCCTCTGGGACTTCGGATCGGCAGCGCGCCACCATCAATTGCATTGCCCGTGGCTCGGCGAACGTTCCCGGCCAGGCATTTCGATGCTGCGGGGCGCGATGACGCCGGAGATGGGTCGCGCGGAAGATGTCGCGAAAAAGATTTATCGCGAACTCGAAATGCGCGGGCTGCACCGCGAACCGGTGGGCATCGACATCATCGAGCCACCGGTATTGTTCGCGATGCAGAAGATAGGGCTTGAAGTGGTCGACGGGCAGGCGCTGATGTCGGAAGCGCGCGTTATCAAGACGCAAGATGAGATCGCGCTTTTGAACACCTCGGCCATGATGGTGGATGCGGCGTACGACGAACTCTACCGGGCGATGAAGCCGGGAATGAGCGAGAACAAGGCCGTCGGACTCGTCAGCAAGGTGCTCTACGATCTTGGCTCGGAGTACGTCGAAGCGGTGAATGCGATTTCGGGGGAACGCTGCAATCCTCATCCGCACGTGTTTTCGGATCGGGTGCTGCGGCCGGGCGATCCTGTGTATTACGACATCCTGCATTCCTACATGGGATACCGCACGTGTTATTACCGGTGTTTTACGATCGGCTACGCGGCGCATGCCATGGTGGACGCCTACAAGCGCTGCCGCGATTATCTGGATGCCGCGATCGAATTGGTGCGGCCGGGACGCACGACCGCGGAGATCGCCGCCGTGTGGCCGAAGGCAACGGACTTCGGGTTCCCGAACGAAGAAGCGGCGTTTGCCCTGCAGTATGGCCACGGCGTCGGGCTGGCGATCTGGGAGAAGCCGGTCATCAGCCGCCTGGTGTCGTTCGATCATCCCTGTGAGATCAAGCCGGGCATGGTGTTTGCGCTCGAAACGTTCTGGCCTTCGACTGATGGCTGGAGCGCGGCGCGGATTGAAGAAGAAATCGTGGTCACGCCGACGGGGCACGAAGTCATCACGCGTTTCCCGGCAGATCAACTCCTCGTGGCCGGCGCGCACTACCACACCGTGAACGGGCCGCTGCCGACCACTCGCGAAAGCGAAGCGCAGCCGAGCCAGCACGTGAAAGAGATGATCGAAGCCAGCGCCAAGACAGAGCGGGTGACCGTAGGAGACTAACGCGCGGGCTCAGCCCTCACCAAACACTATGCCCATCAGCGTTGTCATGCCCGCTCTGGAAATGGCGCAGGAGACTGGCAAGCTCGTCTCCTGGCGCAAGAAAGAAGGAGAAAGCGTCAGCAAAGGCGAGACCCTGCTCGAGATCGAAACCGACAAGGCGATCATGGAGATCGAGTCTCCGGGTGATGGCGTGCTGAGCGGCGTGAAGGCGCACGAAGGCGCGGAGATTCCGGTGGGACAAACGATCGCCTGGATTCTGCGTCCCGGCGAAGCAGTTCCCACGGATCAACCGGTAATGCGGTCGGGACGGCACCAGGAGAGTGCGAGCGCGACGGCAGGCCCGGTGATCGTTGAGGCGGTGACGACACCTTCTGCTCCCGCAGCGAAAATCTCACCAAAGGCACGAAGGCTGGCAAAAGAACGCGGCGTTGATCTCACGCGCGTGCGCGGGTCGGGAGCGAGTGGAGAGATTCTCGCCGCGGATATTGAGGCAGCGGCGAAGCAGGCAGGTTCAGCGGTTGCAAAGCCCGCCCACCAAACAGCGACTGCACTGAGTTCACTAGCGCGCTTGATGGCGGAACGGACGGCACACAGTTGGGCGACGGTGCCGCATTTTTTTGTCGAGCGCGACGTGGACGCGGCAGCGCTCAATGAGGCCCGCGCTCAGATCACGAAGATATCGGAGCAGACCGGCGGGGCACGCGTTACGCTAACAGATCTTCTGGTTGGTGTGGTCGCTCGTGTATTGGCGCGGCACCCGCGGCTGAATGCGAGTTGGAGCGGCGAAACGATCCGCACGAATGCCGACATTAATGTAGGCCTCGCGATGGCGGTCGACGACGGCGTGGTGGCTCCGGTTATTGCGAATGCCGATCGCCTCAGCGTCGCACAGACTGCCACGCAACGCGCCGAGCTGAGCGAGCGGGCGCGTGCCGGGAAATTGCGTCCCGCGGACCTTGCCGGTGGAACGTTCACCATCAGCAACCTGGGCATGTATCAGGTGGACGCGTTCAGCGCGATCATCATCGAACCGCAGGCAGCCATTCTGGCGATTGGCGGAATTGCTGACCGAGTGGTGGCGCTTGAGGGCAAACCCGTGGTCCGTCCTATGCTCACATTGACACTTTCTTCCGATCATCGCGTGGTCGATGGAGCGCGCGCGGCTCAGTTCATGGAAGATCTGGTGCAGGCTTTGCAAAGTCCCTCTAAATGGATTGAGTTGCGTTAGCCGACGCGCTCGTTCGTATGTGCCGTTCCCTTCAAACAGAAAGGTGAGGCAGGCCAAAAGTTGCCTGCCTCACAGGGGTCAAGCCAGGATTCTTGCGTGCGATCTAGTCGCCGGATGGCAGAAGCGATTCCTCACTTGGCATGATCTCCTGCACGAGCGATGGGCATTCGCCGAGGATTGGCTGACACCCAGCGTCGGGCCCATGCTCGGGATGCGCCTGCAGCTTGATTTCCGCAAACTGCTCCTGCTCGGTCGATCCTGCAAGCGCCGTGGTTGAGGCCAGGCCTCCTGCGATGACCTGCGTGAGCGCATCGAAATATCCGGTGCCAACGAAGCGCTGGTGCTTCACCGCTTCATAACCGTACTGTGCTTCGCGCGCAAACTCTTTTTCCTGCAGGCGGGAGTATGCGGTCATGCCCGTGTCTTTGTAGCCGCGCGCCAGTTCGTACATGCTGAGGTTGAGCGCGTGGAAGCCGGCCAGAGTCACGAACTGGAACTTGTATCCCATGCGGGCCAGTTCTTTCTGGAAATTCGCGATGGTGGCGTCATCGAGCTTCTTCTTCCAGTTGAACGAGGGTGAGCAGTTGTAGGCCAGCATCTTGCCTGGGTACTGGGCGTGAATGGCTTCGGCAAAGCGGCGCGCCTCTTCGAGATTCGGCTCAGAGGTTTCGCACCAGATCAGGTCAGAATACGGAGCGTAAGCCAATCCGCGGGCGATGGCGGAATCGAGGCCGCCCCGAATTTCAAAGAAGCCCTCCGGGGTGCGCTTGCCGGTGATGAACTCACGGTCGCGCGGATCGATGTCGCTGGTGAGCAGGAAGGCGCTATTGGCGTCCGTGCGAGCCATGACGAGTGTGGGTACGCCGAGAACGTCGGCAGCCAGACGAGCGGCGACCAGTTTCTGAATCGCTTCGGAAGTGGGCACCAACACTTTGCCGCCGAGGTGCCCGCACTTCTTGGCGGATGAGAGCTGATCTTCGAAGTGGACGCAGGCGGCGCCGGCTTCGATCATCGCTTTCATGAGTTCGAAGGCGTTCAGAGTGCCGCCGAAGCCGGCTTCGGCGTCGGCCACGATGGGCGCGAACCAATAGGTCGCATCTTTCCCGTTCATGTGATGGATCTGGTCGGCGCGCATGAGGGCGTTGTTAATCTTGCGGACGACATTGGGAACGCTGTCGGCAGGGTAGAGACTCTGGTCGGGATACATCTGGCCAGCGTCATTGGCGTCGGCTGCGACCTGCCAGCCACTGAGGTAAATGGCCTTCAGCCCAGCTTTCACCTGCTGAACGGCCTGATTGCCGGTTAGCGCGCCGAGAGCGGGAACATAGGCGTCGCTGTGGAGAAGTGACCACAGGCGCTCTGCGCCAAGCCGGGCCAGGGTATGTTCGACCTGGATGGATCCTCGCAGCTTGACTACATCATTCGCGGTATAGGGCCGCTGGATGCCCCGCCAACGCGGGTCCGACTGCCACTGTTTTTCGATCTCAGCTACGGTGGTACGACGCATATTCAGGTTTCCTCCCCACTCGGGCGCAGATCGCAGTACACTCGATTCAAGCGAGAAGGGCAACCCTGTAGGTCCGATTCGGCCAACTCGTCCGTTTTGTCCTAGTCGCAGAATTCGGACGTGGGAGTGACGCTTACCATGAAAGACATGACGATTACCGCAGTGCCATCTGTTGAAGTGGAATCCCAGGTTCTGACCGCGGATGCGAGGGAGTTTCTGTCGGAGCTGGCGAGGAAGTTTGAGAAGCGTCGCCAGGAGTTACTGGCGCGCCGGCGCGTCCGGCAGAAGGAAATCGATGGCGGACAATTGCCTGATTTCCTTGCGGAAACGGCGGAGGTCCGCAAAGGGGATTGGCGGGTTGGGCCCATTCCTGCCGACCTGCGCGACCGGCGGGTGGAAATCACCGGCCCCGTGGACCGCAAGATGATCATCAACGCGCTCAATTCGGGTGCGAACGTCTTCATGGCCGACTTCGAAGACTCCAATTCGCCGACCTGGCAGAACAACATCGAAGGGCAGGCCAATCTGCAGGATGCGGTGCGGCGCACGATCAGCTTTGTCAGCCCGGAAGGCAAGAAGTATGCGCTGAATCCTCAGGTGGCGACGTTGCTGGTGCGGCCACGCGGCTGGCATTTGAATGAGCGCCACTTTCAAGTGGATGGAGCGCCGATCTCAGGATCGTTGTTTGATTTCGGTTTGTACTTCTTCCACAACGCGAAGGAATTGATCCGCAGAGGAACTGGCCCTTATTTCTACCTGCCGAAGATGGAGAGCCATCTGGAAGCGCGGCTTTGGAATGACGTGTTTTGCTTTGCCCAGGACCGGTTGGGAATTCCTCGCGGCACCATTCGCGCAACGGTGCTGATCGAGACCATTCTGGCAGCTTTCGAGATGGACGAGATCCTCTACGAACTGCGCGAACACTCCTCGGGGCTGAATTGCGGACGCTGGGATTACATCTTCAGCTACATCAAGAAATTCAGGAACCGTGCGGATTTCGTGTTGCCTGACCGTTCGATGGTCACCATGGAGAAGCATTTTCTGAAGTCGTATGTGGAGCTGTTGATCCGCACCTGCCATCGGCGAGGGATTCACGCGATGGGAGGTATGGCGGCGCAGATCCCGATCAAGAATGATCCGGGGGCGAACGAAAAGGCGCTGGAGAAAGTCCGGCAAGACAAGCTGCGCGAGGTGCATGCCGGGCACGACGGAACATGGGTGGCGCACCCGGGGCTGGTGCCCATTGCGAAAGGAATCTTCGATGCTCACATGAAAGGCGCGAACCAGATTGATCGGGTGCTCGACGAGGTTCACATCACGCCGAAGGACCTGCTCGCCGTGACGGAAGGAAAGATTACCGAGCAGGGCTTGAAGTGGAATATCGATGTCGGTTTGCAGTACCTGGAATCATGGCTCCGCGGGAATGGTTGCGTTCCCATTTACAACCTGATGGAAGATGCCGCGACGGCGGAGATTTGCCGGGCGCAGGTCTGGCAGTGGGTGCGGCACGGAGCGCGGCTGAGCGATGGCGGGCGGCCGATCACGCAGGAAATGGTGCGAGCCTGCATCGCCGAGCAGAAAAAGAAGCTCACGGGCGCGCGAGCCGAGGACGCCGGCGCGATTTTCGATCGAATGATGACCAGCGCGGATTTTCCGGAGTTCCTGACGCTGGTGGCGTACGACTACATTGACTGAGAGTCGACTGGTTCTCTGAAGGAGCAGCGAGATTCCAGAAATTTCCGATGATTTTCTGGCGCAACTGAAGCAGGACCTGGTGCGTCGTCGCGTGGCGCGCGGGATGGCGCGCCTTGGGGAGTATAGCCAGTTTCTTACCGCTCTCGACCCTGAACAAAAAAATGCCGCCCGCTTCGCCGGCTACCTTGCCCAGTGGGTGGACATCGGTTTCAAGCGCTCATCGCTGGTGAAACAGGTCATCGCGCGCTTTCCACGGGACGTCCGTTCGCGGCTTCCTCTGGGCGACTACCTCTATCTCCGTCTGGCCGAAGGCATGGTGGCGATGGCCGAGGAATCCACCGACGAGGGCATTGCCCATCTCGATTTCGTTCTCGGGCTCGAGGCGCAGATCGATGATAAAGAATTGCTATCGATCGCGAACTTCTGGAAAGGCCGGTGCCTGCGCATGAAAGGCGAGTACGACCTGTCGCTGGCATACGCGGTCAAGGGCAGAGAACTGGCGACGGAACTAGGCCACGCGCCGATGGCGGCGGTGATGCGCGTTCTGGAAAGCTGGCTGTTTTTTCAGAAGGGGAACGCCAAGCAGGCGTTGCAGATTCTGCAGGAAGCCGAGGCGGTTCTCAAGAAGTCAGACGACTATCTGACGCTTGGCAACATCTATTCGTCGTATGGGCGAATTGCGCGGCGCCAGGGGCGTTATCAGCATGCAGTGGAGCACTTCACTGCGGCCATCAAACAGTATCGATTGCGGGATCCACGGCATCGTAATGTCGCGCGTTGCCTGAACAATCTTGCTTCGTCGAAGCGGCGAATTGCGTTGCACCTGCTTCGCAAGATCGATGCTGACGCGGCACGACAGAGAAAAGCTGCCACCAAAGGACGCACGGCCGAGCGCAATGGCAAGCCACGGCCTCGCGAACGCTTCGAGCAACTCCGGCAGGAAGCTCTGGCGGAACTGGACGAGGCTGCTGCCATTTATGAAGAGTTTCGCAACTACCACGGGCTGGGCAGCGTGCATTTAAATTACGGCTATCTTCATCTCGACAACGGCGATCTTGATGACGCCAATGCCGAGGCGAAGAAAGCCTTTCGTTTGGGCGAAGAAAAAGGGGACCACATCCTCATGGCGCGGGCGCGATTGCTCGATTGCATGGTCGAGAATGTTCGCGTGGATGAGGAAATTGGCGACAATGCCGAACCCGGTGGCCGCGCGCGACTGGCATTGGAGTATGCGCAGGAAGCGATCGAACTGGCGCGGCACACGCAGAACCGCCGCCTGCTGTCAGATGCGTGGGTGTGGCAGGGACTGACCTACTGCAATCACTACTTCGATGACCCGGAATCGGCACGCAGCGCCTACGATCAGGCTGTCAGCCTGGCGAAGGGAGTTCACTCCGAGGGTGCCTGGGACGACTTGGAGAGTCTTAAGAGCAAAGTGGTGCGCAGCGGGCGCGTCGATCCCCAATTGCGTGCCTGGTCCCAAGGGTCAATAGGCGATAAGACGTTCCAACAGATCGCGGAAGAGTTCGCCGAATTGATCGTCCCAATGGTGTGGGAGCGTGAAGGCCGCAAGGTTTCGCGCGTAGCAACGCGGTTGTCTATGTCGCCGAAAAAAGTGCGCCGTATCCTGAGCAAGGTCGGGAGAAGGAAGCCACGAGGGTAGGGCAGGCGGCGTTCAGGCCCTCACGAGAAACCTGGGTTTGGCTAGCCCCTACCGATTTATAACTGCAAAGGTTGTTACAAACACTGAAGTAACCCGACAACCAGTAACCCAACAACGCGCGTGCGTGTAGTTACTTAGCATCATTAACAGCATGTAAAACTCTGGCCTTGCAATTCGGGAATAAATCCTCAAGAATGCTATACTCCCCTCCCGCTTCTGGCTGATTCATTGGCAATTTTGACATGGACAAAATCGTAATCAGCGCCGCCGAGGTAGCTCGTACCGAGGTCTCCCCCGATATTCCTGTTCGCCTCGAGCCGAAGCTTGAGCCGGCCGTGCCAGGGTGGGCCAAGTGGACCTTGTCTCCCCTCGTGCTGGTTTTGCCTCTCCTCTGTGTAGTCGCCATCGTGATGCGCGTTGCCATGCGCACGTTGCCGCCCCGCACCCGCCATGCGTGGACTTCACTGCTGGCGACGTTGCTTATTGTGAGCGGACTCTTCACTTCGGTGGCGGCCCTTCTGGCGTTTTCGTTCGCGCCCTTGCCTTCAGTTGTCGGCAGCGGGTTGGGTGAACTGGATGAGATGACCGAATTTCCGGCGCTGCCGACCGCGGAGCCAATGTCAGCAAAAGACGTGGCGGAAAAATTGAAGCCACTCGTCGCGGTGATTTCTCCAGCCGCACGGTCGTGGTTTACCCATGTCGAAACGCCCACCGCGAGTTTTGGAGCGGGAACGTTGCTGCAGGCGACTAAAGATGGGTATCTGTTCCTTACCGCGCGGCACGTGATCGATGGCCCGGGATTTAGCACAGCCAGTACGGGTTCGCGGGGATTGATCACGATGGCCTCGGGAGGGTGGGGCGGCGCCGACGTCGTCGCTCGACATCGCAATCTCGATCTCCTGCTCTTGTGGGTGCCGCGGGAATCCGGAAACGGGACGTTTGTGCAACCCCTGGTGAAATCGACTACCCCGATGGAAGGCGAGAATGTTTTCGTCATCGGGCATCCCGAGGGTTTGCGGTTCACGTTGAGCACCGGGATCGTTTCCAGGACGCACGGCAGCACGATTCAGATCTCGGCTCCCGTCAGCCCGGGAAACAGCGGCGGTCCCGTATTTGACGCTCGGGGAAATCTGGTTGGGATCGTAACTTCCATGGTCGACAAGCATGGCGATCCGAACGCGGAGAATCTGAACTTTGCCGTCAGCGCCGACGCGTTGCTGCAAGACTCAGGATGGGACTTTACTCCGCGGGGCCGCAGACGATTGACTGACTTCATCGCGCAAGACGAGCAAATGGAGAAGGCTTTGCCTGTCGTAGGCAAGCACTGAGTGTTTCCAGAACGGGGCGGACTGGATGGCGAATATCAACGTTACGGTATTTGATTCGACCGAAAACAAGCGTGTGCCGGTGGAATTGCCGGATGACGCTCCTTGCAACAAGATCATTGCTGTTCTGGTGCAGAAGTTGCGACTGCCTACCAACGGGCCCGACGGTGCACCGCTGAGCTACAAGTTCCATCACAAAAATTCCGGGCGCCAGATTCAAGACGGACAAACCCTGGCCGACGCCCAGGTGCAGGAAGGTGACATTCTTCGCCTGCAGCCGGAAATCACCGCGGGCTGATCAATGACGCGTTCCTCTGACAACGGCCCCGGACAGGAGAAGTACAGCCGGCTGCGACTGATTCCCTGGTGGGAGCAGGAGAAGATTGCGCACTGCCGTTTGCTGGTGGTCGGGGCAGGAGCGCTGGGCAACGAGATTCTGAAGAACGCCGCCCTCCTCGGATTTACTCAGGTCGTGGTGGTGGACATGGATCGGATCGAGGAGTCGAACCTGTCGCGGGCGGTCCTGTTTCGCGCCGAGGACATCGGAGACTTCAAGGCGGAGGCCGCGGCGCGCGCCTACCGCGAGCTTGCGCCCGAGGCATCCATTCATCCGCTGGTGGCCGACGTGATCCACGGATGCGGACTGGGGTTGTTCGAGTGGGCCGACGTGATTCTTGCCGGGCTCGACAATCGCGAAGCGCGGCTTTGGATCAATCGCTCGGCCTGGAAAGTGAATCGCCCATGGATCGACGGAGCCATTGAAGGAATCAACGGGGTCGCGCGCGTATTTCTGCCGGGCCAGGCTCCATGCTATGAGTGCACGCTGGGCGAAGTGGACTGGCAGTTGTTGCAGAAACGAATGTCGTGCAATCTGCTGATGCTGGAATCCGCTGCCGAGGGGAAAGTTCCGACTACTCCGACAATATCTTCTATTATCGCCGGCATCGAGGTGCAGGAGGCAGTGAAGCTCATGCATGGATTGCCAACTCTGGCGAGCAAGGGATTCATTTTTGAGGGCATGCATCATTCTTCGTACGTGGTGGAATACACGGCGAACGAAGATTGCATGAGCCATTACACGCTGCCGAAGATTGTGCATTTGCCGGAAACATCGCAGGAGTTGACCCTGGAAGAGTTGCGACGGCGCGCGCAAGCTGAACTGGGGTCCTCTGACGTGGTAATCGAGTTCAGCCGCGAGGTGCTCCAGAAATTTGTGTGCCCAAACTGCAAACAGGAAGAAGAGCTCTACCGTCCGGTCGGAACCGTTCCATTCGAACAGGCAGCATGTAGGACTGACGGACACTTACGCACAGTGATTTCGCTCAACTCGTACCTGGGGGACAGCGAGCAAGGCGAGCGCAAGCTGAGCGATCTCGGATTGCCGCCTCTCGATGTATTCATCGCGCGCAGCGGCGATCGCGAGATTGGGTACACCCCATATGGAGATGCACCCGGCGTGTTAGGGAGCCTTGCCGAAATCTCTGCGTGTCAAGTGACGCGATGAGAGCCAAAACAAAAACCGGGTCGGGACAGCCGTTTCTGCTGGTCGACAGTGAAGTCGTGCGCAAGATCCGGCAACACGCGCGGGCTTCAAATATGACGGAGATCTGCGGCGTACTGATCGGACAAGATAAGGATCAGCGTATCGAGGTGACAGCCAGCATCGAGGGTGAGAATGCGGACCAGGCGGGAGCTCACGTCACCTTTACCCAGGATACCTGGGAGCACATCTACGCGGTGAAGGACAAGAAATATCCCAGTGAGAGGATTGTAGGCTGGTACCACTCGCATCCGGGATTTGGCATTTTTCTTTCCGAACACGACACTTTTATTCATAAGAACTTCTTTTCCTCGCCAGGGCAGGTTGCCTGGGTTTTCGATCCTCACTCGGACGAAGAGGGATGCTTTGGCTGGGTCGACGGGCGCATCGAGCGCCTGACACGAGTTGCCGTGCAGGATCGGCGCGGCGGTGAAGTTGCCCAGGCCGGCGCTGAAGACGGCACAAACGCTCGTAGCGAACAGGGCAATGTAGCCAATACACAGGACAAGCCCGCGGCCAAGCCGGCGACCCAGGGTGGCAACCGGCGCATTCGAGTGATGCGCGACGAGGCGGAGCGGGCACGCACTGAAGATTCGATATCGCTCGAAGAATTGGTAGCGAAGGTTTTCTTCTCGCTCGCACTGCTTGTTCTTGGCGGTCTGCTCTCCTGGTACTTTTTGCCTCGCCCGGTTCTGGTACCGGTGTTCTTGGATCCTTCTGGCAAGCTCATCGACGCACACACGGGGGAAGTTGTCGGGCAATGGGAGCCGAGGGGCGACGCTGCGCAGCAGGCCGATCCGGCGAAATCCGCCCAGCCGTCCGGTCCCGTTCCTGGCAGCAAAAAGAGGGACGATGCCAAGTCCAAATGATCCGGAAGGAATCAAGATAACCGCGGAAGACCTGGCAACCATCATCCTGCCGTCGGCGGGCGTCATCGCACCGGCCGTGTCATTGCCGTCGGGCACGAAGGTTTACGGCACCATCAATGAAACGGCCGAACAGATGGTGACGGTCACGGCCGACCGTGGCAGCATTCTCTTGCAGGGATGGTTTTACCTCGGACTCGCCGGTCTGCTGGGAGCGCTCGCCGGCTGGGGACTTGCGGAACCGGGATTTATCGACGGGCCGTCGCATAGTTGGGGCAATTTCCTGATGCTACCCAGCATCATCACCCTCATGTGTATCGGCTTCGGTGTTGCCGAGAGTACGGTCGAGCGCTCGGTGAAAAAAGCGCTGCTGCGCGGCGTTCTGGCATTGCCACTCGGAATCCTGCTGGGCTTCATCTTCGACATGATGGCCAACATCATCTTCAACATGATGCTGCGGGTCTGCTTCGAGTTGGGAGCACAGACAAACCGGAATCCCGCGGTTTGGCTTGCCCGCGGGATGGCATGGATGGTTTTTGGCGCCGCCGGCGGAGTCGTCTACGGCATTGTCGGGCAATCGTCGAAGAAGGGAAAGTACGGGGTGTTGGGCGGCGCGCTGGGAGCGGGGCTCGGCGGATTAGTCTTTGACCCGATTGCGATGGCCACACACGTGGGAAGCGTGAGCCGGGCCGTCGGTTTCGCTCTTTTCGGGCTGGCCACCGGAATCGGCATGGGATTGGTGGAGAGCGCGTTGAAGGATCGATGGCTCTACGTCGTTTCGGGCCCGCTGGCTGGAAAGCAATTCATTCTCTACAAATCGCAAACCACGATCGGCAGCAAGCAGGAGTCGGACATTTACTTGTTTAAGGATCCCAACATTCTGCCCAATCACGCGGTGATTTCGTTGAACGGAGCGCGGGTCATGCTGCAGGCGATGGGCCCGGTGCTCTGGGCCGGACAGCAGGTAAATTCCCGCGTCCTGCAGGATGGCGACCTGCTCCAACTTGGCAGATACGCATTCCGCTACAAGGAGAAACACCGTCCATGACTACGGCGGTTTGCCCGTACTGCAGGGCGCACATCGAGGAAGAGGATGTATCTCTGGCGTGCGAGGGATGCGGCACCCTGCATCATGCCGACTGCTACGCCGAGAACGGCGGCTGCACCATTTTCGGGTGCAGCAAGGCACCGGCGGATGAGCCGAAGCTGAGAGTCTCTGCTCCGGAATTGCTTGCTGTCGGAGCGCAGACGGCTACTGTTGTCGCGGAGCCAGTCGCTTCGGTGCCGCCGCCACCTCCTCCGCCTGGGACCCCGGCAGCGATGCGGATGGCAGAACTTCCGCCCGAGTTGCCATACGCTTCGAGCCTGCTGGTGCCGTCCATTTTCGGAGGACTAGGCGTGGCCGGCGGAGAAGTAGTCGCCGAACCCGCGGCACCACCAAAGCCCAAAAGCCGTACGACATTTATCTTACTGGGTGCGTTGTTGGGGGCCTTGGGTGGGCACAGTTTTTACGCAGGTTATACGAAGAAAGGCGTAGCTCAACTGGCAATCACGGTGCTGACTCTCGGGTTCGCCGGACCCATGGTCTGGGTTTGGGCGGTCATCGATATCTGCACGATCAATCAGGACCACAACGGCGTCCAATTCGAATCGTAGGAGCGATTTCATGAACTACTTCGTCAAGCGCGGCGAGCAACGCTACGGTCCCTATAGCCTGACTGACCTGCAGCAATATGTGCAATCTGGAAATGTCGCCACCGAAGACCTGGCCCAGAGCGAAGGCATGGTGGAATGGGTGCCTGTGGTGCAGATTTTAGGCAACATTCCCGCCCCCACGCGCGCTACTGAGACAGCGATTGCTCCCGTTCCCGAGCGCCAGCTTGTGCCACTTCCCCCGAATTTGCATTGGGCGATCGTGCTGGTGCTGGGTGTGATCACCCGGCAGCTCTTCAACCTGCTGTGGGCGTTGATTCAAGCGAACTGGGCGCGAAAACTTTCGAACGATAACAAGCCCATGGTGCTGGTCGCGATGTATCCGGCTGGAATGGTTGCGGGGATTCTGACGACGATGCTGTATCCGCGCGAGCCGTGGATTGGCGGGTTACTGATCATCGGAGGGGCCATCGTTTATCTGGTGGGCATGTTCAGCATCAAGGCGGCCATGGAGGAGTATTACAACTCCACCGAAAATATCGGTTTGCAGCTGAGCGGTGTAATGACTTTCTTTTTCAGCACGGTCTACATTCAGTATCACATCAATAGCCTGGCCCGTTGGAAGAAGACGGGCGCGCTTAGTTAACCCGGGGTCGAGTATGCCTTCGCCACGAATACGCCGTCTGATGCTCGACGCCGCGATGCTGGAATCGTTGCTGAAAGACTGGCCGCTGATTCAGATCACCGGCAAGGCTGGAATGCCGCCGGAGGTTTACCGGTTCACCTACTTTGTCAAGGGTCTGTATGTCGCCGGGGCGGGAGAGATCCTGGAGCGGGATTCGCACATCCTCGAAGTGAACCTGACGCTGGGATACCCGCGGCGAGCGCCGCAGTGCAGAATGCTGACCCCGGTCTTTCACCCGAATTTTGATGACTCGATGGTGTGCATTGGAGATTTCTGGGCGGCTTCCGAAGGGCTGGACGATCTCATCATCCGCATCGGGCGGATGATTGCCTACCAGGAATACAACACCAAGAGCCCTCTCAATGGACTGGCGGCGAAGTGGGCGGCGCAGAACACCCACCTGTTACCGATCGATGCCCGACCAATCGCGCCTCCACTCAAACGGCAGGAGCAGGAACTGCATCCAGCGATTTCGGGTTCCAGCACCCCGGTTGCTGACGGACCAGAGATTTCCGTTGCTTCCAATCTTTCCGTGCCGGCCGTTGACCCCTGGGCAGCGGAGAAGATCGTGATCGAGAGCGAGAGCTGAGAGCGCACTTTACCCGGGAAGGAGCAAGTGCGTCTCGCTCGCCCTTAGCACGGCCAGTCTTGGCCGTGCCCCAGGACTAAGCGGATGATGTAGCCACTCCAATTCAGACTTTGCAACAAGGGGCCGGAGAAACCGACGCGAAGGATACCAGCCGTATGTGACCGGGCGGTTAAAAGACGGTGACAAGAGGGCACCGGGAGGAATCGGCGCCAGCCCCATGCGAATCCCGTCAAAACGTTCTCCGCTTTGTTCTCCAGAGGCCTAGGCAGTGCGCGATCGAGAATGCTCAGAAGCTCGCAAAGTTCTGACCCTAATAAAATAACTGGCGGAGGGAGAGGGATTCGAACCCCCGGTACGGTTTCCCGTACAGCGGTTTTCAAGTACACGGGAGGGTTCTGATCGCTTATGAAAATTTTCTACTCTACCTGATTCTTCAACCAGTTACAACAAATGCGTTCCCATCCCTGTTGACGGAATCTGCGTCGTTCTGAGCATGGAACTACTACAGTTTTACTACAGTCACCGTTCGTGCCGCGCAGGCGGCCACGCTCGAAATCATCCCAAAATTATGAGAACTGGTCCTTCCAACTCGCTTGGGAATGACAGAGTCTTACATGGGATTTCGGAGATAACGAATTAGAACACATCCTTACTCACCAGTCGGGATACTTGGCTCGAATCTTGTCGAATAAAGGCGAACTGGTGCCGTGTTTCTTGTGATAACCGAGCACCTGCCGCTCACGAGGAGTGGGCCACGGTTGGCCGGAGGCGACTCTCTGAGGGAGTTGCGAGTCAAGTTCGCCGAGATTCTGGATGCGGTCACGGAGCAGAGCAATCTTTCGACCTGTGGGCGCAACTCTTCCGACCACGTGATTGCCCTTGCGCACAACCGACCCGAGCTCAGCTACAAATGTTCGATCCTGGCCCGCAAAATTCCGGTAGCGAATGGTGATCGGCTGGACGGGTTGGAAGCTTCCCTGCGTGGGAACAGTTGTTCCCATATGACGTCCGAGACTCGCGTCGAAGTAGGGGCAGGAAGGGTTTTTGCAACGGATCTGTCCCTCTTGAGTCTTACGAGCTCCAGCGGTTCCGCAACTCGGACACTGTACCCGGTTGCCACCGAAAAACAGGTTTATGAAAAAGTCCAGCAGTCCCATTGCATATCCAAAAAGACCGTAGAGCACTCAGGGGGACGGTTGGAAAAAC